>Ga0207648_10002197_pt1 | contig 21185 bp, 19 predicted proteins | sample KBSMisM32_FD_184310 | JGI IMG/M metagenome (GOLD analysis project Ga0207648, IMG submission 184310) | Miscanthus rhizosphere microbial communities from Kellogg Biological Station, Michigan, USA - KBS Miscanthus M3-2 (SPAdes) (version 2) | ecosystem: Host-associated > Plants > Roots >...
CTGGTACGCCACGGCGGACTGAACACGGCAGCGGGGCTCGTCGTCGTCATACCGACTCGACTCGACACGAGACGCTCCCAGCGGTCACGATGGAAGAGCCTTCCCCATCCGTCACCGTCGCCCCCAGGAGATCCCCCGTGCGCCGAGCCGCGTGTCCCGGGTCGTTCGACCCCGTCACCAACGGGCACATCGACATCATCTCCCGGGCCTCCGCGCTGTTCGACGAGGTCGTGGTCGCCGTCGGCGTCAACAAGTCGAAGGCCGACGCCAGGCTGTTCAGCGCCGAGGAGCGGATCGAGATGCTGGAGAAGGTCTGCACCGAGTTCGACAACGTCACCGTCGACGGGTTCGAGGGCCTGCTGACGACTTTCTGCGAGGAGCGTGGGATCGGGGCGATCGTCAAGGGTCTGCGCGCGGTCTCCGACTTCGACTACGAGCTCCAGATGGCCCAGATGAACTCGAGCCTGGTCGACGTCGAGACCGTCTTCATCCCGACCAGCCCCGAGTACTCCTTCCTCGCGTCCTCGCTGGTCAAGGAGGTCGCGATGTTCGGAGGCGACGTCTCCAAGCTGGTGCCGCCCGACGTCCTGCAGCGGCTCACCGTCCGGCTGGCCGAGCGGGCGGCACGAGGGCCGGCGTGAGCGCGCGGTCACCGCTCGACCGCACGGTCGCCGAGCCACCACCGCTCGTTTTGGCCGTGGCCGCCCTTGGCCGATAGACTTTCCCGGTTCTGTTGATGCGCCCAATCCCGGAAGTGACCCCCTGAGCAGCCTGGACCCGAGAGCGCCGCTCGTGCTCGACACCCGCGAGCTCGGCCGCCGCCCGGGGTCCCAGCGTCAGAAGTCCCTCCGGGCCGAAGCCCCAGCAGAGCTCGGCATCGAGGTTCTCCGGGTCCCCGAAGGTGCGCCGGTCGAGATCGACCTGCGCCTGGAGGCGGTCATGGAGGGCGTGCTCGTCACCGGGGAGGCAGACGCCGATCTGGAGGGGGAGTGCGTGCGGTGCCTGGAACCGATCGAGGACACCGTCCACGTCGACTTCCAGGAGCTGTTCGTCTACGACGACCCGGACACCCGGGGGATCGACGACGACGAGGATGTCAGCCGGCTCGAGGGAGACCTGCTCGATCTCGAACCGGTGCTGCGGGACACGGTGGTGCTGGCACTGCCGTTCCAGCCGTTGTGCCGGGAGGACTGCCCCGGGTTGTGCGCCGAGTGTGGCGCGCGGCTCGCGGACGACCCCGGTCACGCCCACGAGGAACCGATCGACCCCCGCTGGGCGGGCCTTTCTCAGGTGACAGCCGAGATGGCAGGCGGACTGGCCCCCGCGACCGACGACGACAAGCGGGCCGGCTCCGGCCCCGAGAAGGAGTAACCGTGGCTGTCCCGAAGCGGAAGATGTCGCGAAGCAACACGCGCCACCGCCGTTCGCAGTGGAAGGCCTCCGCGCCCCAGCTGGTGACCTGCAGCAACCCCGCGTGCGGCTCGAAGCACCTCCCGCACCGCGCGTGCCCCCAGTGCGGCCAGTACGGCGCGCGGGCCGAGCGGCGTCAGGTCCTCTGATCACCCCACCACGGCGCTCGCTGCGCTCCCGCCGCGTCGGGGGCCCCGACTGACCGCGTCCGGCGCCCCGTCGGACCCGGCCACCACGGTGGACGACCGGCTGGACGCGCTGCGCGAGCAGCTCGGCGGTCCGGAGCTGACCGACGAGCTGCTGGACCTTGCCCTCACGCACCGGTCCTACGCCTACGAGCACGGTGGCCTGCCTACCAACGAGCGGCTCGAGTTCCTCGGCGACTCGGTGCTCGGGGTGATCATCACCGAGACCCTGTACGTCACCCAGCCCACGCTCTCCGAGGGGCTGCTCGCCAAGCTGCGGGCGGCCGTCGTCAACGCCCGCGCCCTTGCCGAGGTGGCCCGCACCATCGGCCTCGGTGAGCACATCAAGCTCGGCAAGGGCGAGGAGTCGACCGGCGGCCGCAACAAGGCCTCGATCCTCTCCGACACGGTCGAGGCCGTGATCGGTGCGGTCTACCTCAGCGGCGGCTTCGACAACGCCGCCCAGATGATCCATCTGCTCTTCGACCCGCTGCTGGAGTCCGCCGCCGGGCTCGGTGCGGGACTGGACTGGAAGACCAGCCTCCAGGAGCTTTCCTCGGTCCACGAGCTCGGCGTCCCCGAGTACCTGATCGAGGACGAGGGCCCCGACCACGAGAAGACCTTCACCGCGCAGGTGCGCGTCGGCGGCCGGATGCACGGCCACGGTGTCGGGCGCTCGAAGAAGGAGGCCGAGCAGCAGGCCGCCGAGTCGGCGTACCGCACGCTCTCCCGCGAGTACGGCGACCCCACCGCCACCGCCTCCGCGAACGGTCGGGGTGCCTGAGCTCCCCGAGGTCGAGGTCGTCCGTCGCGGGCTCGAGGCGCACGTGCTCCACCGGCCCGTCGCCGCGGTCGAGGTGCTCCACCCCCGTCCCGTCCGCCGGCACCTCGCCGGACCCGACGACTTCGTCGCCCGGCTGACCGGGCGCACGTTCTCCGACGCCCGCCGCCGTGGCAAGTACCTGTGGCTACCCCTGGACACCGGTGACGCCCTGCTCGGCCACCTCGGCATGAGCGGCCAGATGCTGGTGCAGTCGGCCGACGCCGCCGACGAGCGCCACCTGCGGGTGCGGTTCCGGTTCGCCGACGGCGGCCCCGAGCTGAGGTTCGTCGACCAGCGGATGTTCGGCGGCCTGTCCTTAGCCGCGGGCGGCGCGGAGCTGCCCACCGAGATCGCGCACATTGCGCGCGACCCGCTCGACCCGGCATTCGACGAGTCCGCGTTCGTGGCCCGCCTCCGCCGTCGCACGGCGGGGGTGAAGCGGCTCCTGCTGGACCAGGGGCTGGTCAGCGGCGTCGGCAACATCTACGCCGACGAGGCGCTCTGGCTGGCCCGGCTGCACGGCGACCGTCCCGGCAACCGGCTGCGCCGCGCCGACGTCGAGCGGGTGCTCGCGGGCGCCCGTCAGGTGATGCTCCAGGCGCTGGGAGAGGGCGGGACGTCCTTCGACGCGCTCTACGTCAACGTGAACGGCGAGAGCGGCTACTTCGAGCGCTCGCTGCAGGCCTACGGGCAGGAGGGACGGCCCTGCGCGCGCTGTGGCACGCCGATCGTGCGCACGTCGTTCATGAACCGCTCGTCGTACTTCTGCCCGACCTGCCAGCCCCGCCCGCGACAGCGCCGACCGGGCCCCAGCAGCAGTCCCGCCGCCACCAACGCAAGCAGGTGACGGGCAGGGGTCGACACGGCCTTGGGCGGCGTGCGAGTCTTGTAGATGGCCTGAGAACGCTCGGACCGCCCCCACCCCCGCGAGAGGACATCCATGGCCAAGGCACTCCTCGGACATATGGGCACCGACCCCCGGATCAGCGCCCGCCTCGCGTCCGAGAATCGCCTCCTGCGTCAGCGGGTCGCCGACCTCGAAGCACACGTGATCCGGCTCCAGGCCGAGAACGACGCCCTTGCGTCCGTCTCGCACCGGGAGCTCCTCACGCTCGACGAGAGCATGCAGCCTGCCTGACCCGGCAACACCAGCGCCGGTCCGACAATCCGCTTGACCGGCTGGTCGAAGCCACGGTTGTCTGACGCCTCGTGAAGCTCCTCGAGACGGTGGTGCCTGCCCGTTTGGGCACGCCGTTCCGCTGGCTCCTCGCCTCGTCTTGGACCAGCAACGCCGGTGACGGGATCGCGCTCGCCGCGGGGCCGCTCCTGGTGGCCTCGCAGACCTCGAACGCGACGTACGTCGCCCTGGCCGCGCTGCTGCAGCGGCTGCCGTGGCTGCTGTTCGGCCTGTACGCCGGCGTGCTGGCCGACCGCCTCGACCGGCGGCTGGTCGTGATGACGGCGGACGTCCTGCGCGCCGTGGTGCTCGCCGTGCTCGTGGTCTCGATCATGACCGACCGCGTGAGCATCGCGGTCGTGCTGGCCGTCATGTTCCTGCTCGGCACCGCGGAGACGTTCGCCGACACCACCACCAGCGCGCTCACGCCGATGGTGGTCGGCAAGCGGGACCTCGGCATCGCCAACGCCCGGGTCATGGGCGGCTTCATCGTCGCCAACCAGCTGGCCGGGCCGCCGGTCGGCGCCGCCCTGTTCGCGGCCGGTACGGCGTGGCCCTTCGTGGCCCAGGCTGTGCTGGTCGCGCTCGGGGTGGTCCTGGTCTCGCGGGTGGTGCTGCCACGCCACGGTGTCGACCGGGAAGCCACCCCTACGCGCGTGCTCGACGACATTCGCGAGGGCTGGCAGTGGCTGTGGCACCACCCGCCGGTGCGAACCCTGGCGCTGACCATCGTCACGTTCAACGTCACCTTCGGCTGTGCCTGGGCGGTGCTGGTGCTCTACTCGCGCGACCGACTCGGCCTCGGCGCGGTCGGGTTCGGCCTGATCACCACGGTCAGTGCGCTCGGTGGCCTGGTGGGGACGGCGGCGTACGGCTGGCTGGAGCGGAACCTCGGCCTGGCCATGATCATGCGGGTGGGGCTGGTGATCGAGACCCTGACCCACCTGGTCCTGGCGCTGACCACCTGGGCGTGGCTGGCACTGGTGGTGTTCTTCGTCTTCGGTGTGCACGCGTTCGTCTGGGGCACCACCTCCACGAGCGTGCGGCAGCGCGCCGTGCCGACGGAGATGCAGGGACGCGTGGGCAGCGTCTACATGCTCGGCGTGATGGGCGGCATGGTGGCCGGGGCAGCGATCGCCGGACCGCTGGCGAACCAGTGGGGGATCACGGCGCCGTTCTGGTTCGCCTTCGTGGGCTCCGCGGTGATCCTGGCACTGATCTGGAACCAGCTCGGGCACATCGCACACGCGGACGAGGAGATAGTGGCCAGGGAGCCTGCGTGACCTACTCCCCGCGGTAGGAGCCCAGGCTCCACTCGTTGCCCTCGGGGTCGGCCACGGTGCTGCCCCGGCCGCCGTACTCCATGTCGGCCGGCTCGCGCACCGTCGTGAACCCGTGGTCGAGCGCCCGCTGGTGCACGCGGTCGACGTCCGCGTCGTCGACGAGCACGAGGTAGGCGAACGCGACACCGGTCGGGGCACCGTCGGACGCCGAGCCGAACATGATCCCGCCGCCGCCCGGCCAGCTCATCTGGGCGTGCTCGACGCGGGTCGGGTCGTCCGGCGAGAAGTACGCCGCTGTCCTCTCGAGGCCGAGCCCGGCGGCCAGGTAGTCCAGCGCGGCGGCGGCGTCGCGGTAGCGGAGGGAGTGGAAGAGGGTCGTGTTCGTGGTCATGGCATCGAGACTGCCGCGACCGGGGACGCCGGGTCTTGGACGAATGGGTGCTCGGCACGGAGGTACTCGCGCGGCGAGTAGCCGGAGATCTCGCGCCACTCGCGGTTGAGGTGCGGCTGGTCCGCGTAGCCGCTGACCGCCGCCACCTCCGCCAGCGGCTGTCCCGCCGCGACCCGCTGCCGGCTGCGGTCGAACCTGGTCACGCGGGCCGCCTCCTTCGGAGTGAGCCCGAACTCGGCCCGGAACCTTCCGCCCAGGCGTCGCCGGCTCCACCCGACGGCGGAGGCGAGGTCCGCGACCCGGGCGGTGCCGCCGGTGCGCTCGACGAGCGACCAGGCCCGCGCCAGCTCCGGGTGGGGGAGCCGGGCCGGCGAGTGGGCGGCGACGGCGGCCAGGAGGGCCCGGTCGAGGACGGCGAACCGTTCCTCCCAGGTCGCGGTCACCAGCTCGTCGTACGCCGGCAGGTGCAAGAGGTTGTCCAGGGACACCATCGTGCGGGCAAGGGCGGCGGCCGGGACCCCGAGCAGCGCCCGGCAGCCGAGCGGGGTCAGGCCGAGCTGGAGGCCGTGCTGGCGACCGTCGTGCCGGATGTCGACCGGGACGCTGTGCAGCCCCGACGCCAGCCCCCAGTAGCGCCCGCGCGTCTCCTCGTGCCCGTGCCAGGCGAGGTCGATCGGCTCGTCGAAGGCGATCACCACGGTCAGCCGGTCAGACGGCATCCCGCGGTGCCGGCCCGGCACGGGGGCGCGGTGCCGGTAGCCGATGTAGGGGTCGACATACGCCCGCAGCGCCGGGTGCGGGGACCGCCGGAGCGACTCGCCCTCCATGCGCGCCACGCTACGCCCGGCACGCGAGCACCTCCACGGATCGGGGGTGGCCCGCAGGTAGGGTGAGCCGCGCTGACTTCCCCCCGAACCGGTGCTCCGGTCCGGCCAGCGCGTCTTGCCGACCGCACCTCGCGACCGATCGCTCGGGGGAGCCCAGACGAAGGAGCCCAGGCTTGTACCTCAAGAGCCTGACCATGAAGGGCTTCAAGTCCTTCGCGTCCGCTACGACGCTGCAGCTCGAGCCCGGGATCACGTGCATCGTGGGCCCCAACGGCTCCGGCAAGTCCAACGTCGTCGACGCGCTCGCGTGGGTGATGGGGGAGCAGGGCGCGAAGTCGCTGCGCGGCGGCAAGATGGAGGACGTCATCTTCGCCGGCACCTCCGGCCGCCCTCCGCTGGGCCGCGCCGAGGTGGTGCTCACCATCGACAACAGCGACGGCGAGCTGCCGATCGAGTACGCCGAGGTGACGATCGGCCGCACCATGTTCCGCAACGGCGGCTCGGAGTACGCCATCAACGGCAACCCGTGCCGGCTGCTCGACGTGCAGGAGCTGCTCAGCGACTCCGGCATCGGCCGCGAGATGCACGTGATCGTCGGGCAGGGCCAGCTCGACACGATCCTGCACGCCACTCCCGAGGACCGGCGAGGTTTCATCGAGGAGGCGGCCGGCGTCCTCAAGCACCGCAAGCGCAAGGAGAAGGCGCTCCGCAAGCTCGAGTCGACCGACGGCAACCTGACCCGGCTGGCCGACCTGCTCAGCGAGATCCGGCGCCAGCTCAAGCCACTGGGCAGGCAGGCCGAGGTGGCCCGCCGTGCCGCGGTCGTCCAGGCCGACGTCCGCGACGCCCGGGCCCGGCTGCTCGCCGACGACCTGGCGACCGCGCGGTCCTCGCTTCAGCAGGAGATGGCCGACGAGTCGATCCTGCTCGAACGCAAGGAGGCGGTCGAGCGGGAGATCGGTGCCGCGCGCGAGCGCGAGGCCGCCCTCGAGGCTGCCCTCCGCGAGGACCTGCCGGCGCTCTCCCGGGCCCAGGAGACCTGGTTCGGGCTCTCCGGCCTGCGCGAGCGGATCCGGGGCACCCAGGGCCTGGCGACGGAGCGGGTGCGCAACGCCGCCGACCAGTCCGCCGAGGCGGAGGCCACAGGTGGCCGCGACCCCGCCGAGCTGGAGGCCGAAGCCGAGCGGGTTGCCGCCCAGGAGGCCGGGAGCCTGGCCGAGGTCGAGCGCAACCGCACCCGGCTCGAGGGTGCCGTCGCCGCCCGCCAGACAGCCGAGCAGCAGTTCGGTGACGAGGAGCGCCACGTCGCCGGCCTGCAGCGGGCGGCCGCCGACCGCCGCGAGGGCATGGCCCGGCTGCACGGCCAGGTCAACGGGCTGCGCAGCCGCTCCGCCGCCGCCGAGGAGGAGGTCGGCCGGCTGGCCACCGCTCGCGAGGCGGCACTTGCCCGCGCCGCGGAGGCCCAGCGCGAGTTCACCTCGCTGGAGACCCGGGTCGCGGGGCTCGACCAGGGTGAGGAGGGTCTCGACTCGGAGCACGAGGAGGCCAGCGCGCTGCTGGCCGACCTCGAGGACCAGCTGGCCTCGATCCGCGAGCAGGCCACCACGGCCGACCGCGAGCGGTCGTCGCTGGCCGCCCGCAAGGAGGCCCTCGAGATGGGCCTCAACCGCAAGGACGGCGCCGGTGCGCTGCTCGCCGCGAGCGACTCGGTCTCCGGCATGCTCGGCTCGGTGGCCGCCCTGCTCTCGGTGCAGTCCGGCTACGAGGCCGCGGTCGCTGCTGCCCTGGGCGGAGCCGCCGACGCGGTCGCGGTGCGAGACGTCGACGCCGCGATCGGTGCCATCGGCCACCTCAAGACCGACGACCTCGGCCGCGCCGGCATCCTGCTAGGCGGGGCCGACGTCGATGACGGCGCGTGGCCCGGGCTGCCCGAGGGCGCCGTCTACGCGATGGACGTCGTGGAGTGCCCGGTCGACCTGCGGCCGGCGCTCTCGCGGCTGCTGTTCAAGATCGCCGTCGTCGAGGAGCTGGTCGCGGCCAAGGAGCTCGTCGACGAGCTGCCCGACGTCACGGCGGTCACCCGCGACGGCGACCTGCTCGGCGCGCACTTCGCCTCCGGCGGCTCCTCGAACGCGCCCAGCCTGATCGAGGTGCAGGCGGCGGTCGACGAGGCCACCGAGCAGCTGGCCCGGGCCACCCACACCGTCGAGCGGCTCACGTTCGAGGCGCAGACCCTGGAGCAGCGGCGGCTCGACGCGGCCAACCGCGTCGACGTCGCGCTGGCCCGGCTGCACGAGTCCGACGCGACCCTGGCCGCCGTGGCCGAGGAGCTTGCCCAGTACGGCTCCGTCGCGCGGTCCGCCCGTGGCGAGGCCGAGCGGCTGGCCACCCAGATCGCCGCCGCGGAGGCGGCCCGCGAGCAGGCCGGTGCCGGACTCGCCGAGCTGGAGCAGCGGCTGTCCGCGGCCGAGGCCGCCCCCGAGGAGGAGCCGGACACCTCGGCCCGCGAGCGGCTGGCCGACGGCGCCCGAGCCGCGCGTCAGGACGAGATGGACGCCCGGCTCGCCCTGAGGACCGCCGAGGAGCGTGCCCGCGCCCTGCACGGCCGTGCCGACAGCCTGCGGCGCACCGCGCGGGCCGAGCGCGAGGCCCGGGCCCGGGCGATCGCGCGCCGCGAGCGCGTCCTGCGCGAGGGCCGCGCCGGACAGGCTGTCCTCGCCGCCGCGGCCGTCGTGCTCGCCCGCCTCGAGGAGTCGGTCACCGCCGCCACGGTCGAGCGCACCCGCGTCGAGGACGGTCGCGCGAGCCGCGAGCAGGAGCTGGTCGCGGTGCGCGAACGGCTGCGCACGCTGGCCCGCGACCTCGACGAGCTGGTCAACTCCGCCCACCGCGACGAGATGGCCCGCACCCAGCAGCGCATGCGCATCGAGCAGATCGAGGAGCGGGCGCTGGAGGAGCTCGGGCTCGACGCCGACGGACTGGTCGCCGACTACGGCCCCGACCAGGCGGTCCCGTTCACCGGCGAGGTGGCCGAGGGCGAGGCCATACCCGAGGCGGCGCCGTACGACCGTGAGGAGCAGACCAGGCGGCTTCGGTCCGCGGAGCGGTCACTGGCCCAGCTCGGCCGGATCAACCCGCTCGCGCTGGAGGAGTTCTCCGCGCTGGAGGAGCGGCACAAGTTCCTCACCGAGCAGCTCGAGGACCTCAAGAAGACCCGCCGCGACCTGATGGACATCGTGCGTGAGGTCGACGAGCGGGTCGAGCAGGTCTTCACCGAGGCCTACGCTGACGTGAGCGCGGCGTTCGACGCCACGTTCTCGCGGCTGTTCCCCGGTGGCGAGGGACGGCTGGTGCTGACCTCGCCCGACGACATGCTGGCCACCGGTGTCGAGGTCGAGGCCCGTCCACCGGGCAAGAAGGTCAAGCGGCTCTCGCTGCTGTCCGGCGGCGAGCGGTCGCTGGTCGCGGTGGCGTTCCTGGTGGCGCTGTTCAAGGCACGGCCCTCGCCCTTCTACATCCTCGACGAGGTTGAGGCGGCGCTCGACGACACCAACCTCGGGCGGTTGCTCGAGATCTACGAGGAGCTGCGCGAGAACTCCCAGCTGCTCGTGATCACGCACCAGAAGCGGACGATGGAGGTCGGCGACGCGCTCTACGGGGTGACCATGCGCGGCGACGGGGTCTCCGCGGTGATCAGCCAGCGGCTGCGAGAGCAGGAGTCGGCTTAGGCATGGTGGCTTGTCACCGCTGTCACACGAATACCACGGTCCCGTGGTATTCAGCCTCTTCCCTAGTGTTGAACCCATAGGGCAGAGGCCGGATACCACGGGACCGTGGTATCCGGCCGCCCACCCGCCAGCCCCCACCACCAGGACCACCTCATGACCCAGACCCACGAGCAAACCGACCGCCCGACGCGCGCCGACTACGTCACCTGGCGGCAGGCCACCACGCGCTGGGCCGACGACGACGTCTACGGGCACCTCAACAACGCCGTCTACTTCGAGCTGATCGACACCGCGGTCAACGGGCACCTGGCGGAGACGGTCGGCCGCGACATCCGGACGCTGCCCACGATCGGCGTGGTCGCGGAGGTGTCCTGCCGCTACTTCCGCGAGGTCGGCTACCCCGAGCCGATCGACCTCGGCCTCGTCGTCGACCGGGTCGGCTCGTCGTCCGTCGTCTACCGGATCGGGGTGTTCCAGGGGGAGGGCGACGAGGCGGCCGCCGAGGGCCGCTTCGTGCACGTGTACGTCGACAACACCGACCCGGCGCGCCCCGTCACGCCGCTGCCGGACGAGGTCCGGGCCGCGGTCGAGCAGCTGCTGCGCGGCTGACCGGCTGGCGCCCGACCACGGGCGACCCTCTTGGCGGCGTGGTTGGGGGGCGCTCCGGCCCGGGGTATCCTTTGGATCGTTCCATTCGACGATGACTCGGAGTTCCCGCCCCATGTTGTGGATGCTGCTGGCACTGTTCCTGATCCTCGTGGTGGCCGGACTCGTGGTGCTCTACGTCGCCTACCCGCACCGGGGCGAGGAGATGCCGGTGGTGCCCGTGCTGGGTGACGCGATGCGGTCCGCGGCCGACGCGATCCCGAGGCTCGACGCCGACGAGGTGCGCGCGTCGCTGCGGCGCTGAGCCGCCCCACACGCGGGGCCGGACCTGCCCCTGATGGTTGGATGATCCGGTGGAGACCTTCAACCTGATCTTCCTGGTCATCGTCCTCGCGATCGTCGTCGTCGGCGCTGGGGGCCTGGTGGCCCTGCTACGCCGACGCCCGCAGCCGCCGGTTCCGCCCCGGCCGGACGGGCCGGTGATCACGCGGGACGAGGCCGCGTCGCTCGCCGACCCGGAGACGACCGATCGTGGCACCGTCGACGGCATCCCGCCGGAGTCCGAGGAGCCGGCTGCCGGGACCATCACGATCGAGCGTCCGGAGTCGGCCTCCAGCCGGCTGGTCCGGCTGCGGGCGCGGCTGGCGCGCTCCCAGAGCGGGCTGGGCCGCGGCCTGCTCGCCCTGCTCTCCCGCGACCGGCTGGACGACGACACGTGGGAGGACATCGAGGACACCCTGATCACCGCGGACGTCGGCGTCACGCCGACCCACGAGCTGGTCGAGCGGCTGCGCACCCGGCTCCGCGTCGAGGGCGGCGACGGTGCCACCGTGCGCAGCGTCCTCCACGACGAGCTGCTCACCCTGGTCGACCCGTCGCTGGACCGCCGGCTCGGCATCACCGGTTCCGGCGGCAAGCCCGGCGTCGTGCTCGTGGTGGGGGTCAACGGCACCGGCAAGACCACGACGGTGGGCAAGCTGGCCCGGATCCTGGTCGCGGAGGACAAGGGCGTGCTCCTCGGTGCGGCCGACACCTTCCGGGCCGCGGCAGCCGAGCAGCTCACCACCTGGGGCCAGCGGGTCGGTGTCGACGTCGTGAGCGGCCCCGAGGGCGGCGACCCGGCGAGCGTGGCGTTCGAGGCGGTCCGGCAGGGCGTCGAGCGACCTGCCGACGTGGTGATCGTCGACACCGCCGGCCGGCTCCAGAACAAGGCCGGCCTGATGGACGAGCTGGGCAAGGTCAAACGGGTCGTCGAGAAGCAGGCCCCAGTCACCGAGGTGCTGCTCGTGCTCGACGCCACCACCGGCCAGAACGGGTTGACCCAGGCGCGCGTGTTCTCCGAGGTCGTCGACGTGACCGGCATCGTGCTCACCAAGCTCGACGGGTCCGCCAAGGGCGGGATCGTGATCGCCGTACAGCGCGAGCTCGGGGTGCCGGTCAAGCTGGTCGGGCTCGGCGAGGGTGCCGACGACCTCGCGCCGTTCGACCCGTCCGGGTTCGTCGACGCGCTGCTCGGCGAGGGCTGAGTCTCAGGCGCCGCAGCCGCGGATCACGAGGTCCACGAGGCTGTCGAGCTCGCTGGGCTCCGGGAGCGACATCCCGCTGATCGTGCGCACCGCCAGGATGCCGGAGATGAGCTGGACGGCGGCCGACACGTTCGCGTCGTGACGCACCTCGCCGCGCGCGATCGCGCGATGGAACATCATCCGTGCGGAGCCCTCGGCCCGGTTGTTGGCGGCCCGGTAGAGCGCGGCGATCCGCGGGTCGCGCACCGACTCGGCGATGCAGGTGCGGATGTAGGACGAGCCCTGCTCGGAGTTGGCGAACGCGAGCACCTGGGCGAACGCCTCGCGCAGGTCGCCCTCGATGCTGCCCGTGTCCGGCGTCGGCATCTGCGCGTCGTACAGCTGGCCCATGGCCGCGACGGCAAGGTCCTCCTTCTTGGCCCAACGGCGGTAGACGGTCGCCTTGCCCACGTGGGCACGGCTGGCGACGTCGTCGACGGTCATGTTGTCGAAACCGTGGACGAGGATCAGGGCGGCGGCGGCGTCGAGGATGCGTCCGTCGGCCTCCGGGTCGCGGGGGCGGCCTCGCTTGCGGCGCACGGGCGCCGGCGCGGGCGCTACGACCGGGGGTAGTCCGGCGGGGCTGGTCATCGTCACCTCATGAGGGTAGGGGGCAAACCGGGCGGTTCGCCGGGTTTTCGGGGATATTCGCGGTTCACGCACCTGTAACACGAATCGCACCAGACGTGACGAGAACGAAACACCCAGGGATGGGTGCCGAAACACCGTCCGACCACAGTTCTGGCAACGAGGCGGGGCTCGGGTCCACGACAGTGCAGTCGCCGGGCCTCGCCGTACCCCTGACCACTGGGTCTGATCAATGGGAGGTCCCATGAACACCGGCGACACCGCCTGGGTTCTCGCGTCGTCGGCGCTCGTGCTGCTGATGACGCCCGGTTTGGCGTTCTTCTACGGCGGCATGGTCCGCTCCAAGAGCGTCCTCAACATGCTCATGATGAGCTTCGCCACGATCGGTATCGTCTCGCTGCTCTGGGTGCTCTACGGCTTCTCGGTCGCCTTCGGCACCGAGAAGAGCGGTCTCTGGGGCGGCTTCGGCTGGGCCGGGATGAAGCACCTCACCACGGCCGAGGTGACGATCAACGGCGGCGTGTACGGGATCCCGCTCCTCGTCTTCGCGGCGTTCCAGCTGATGTTCGCGGTGATCACGCCCGCGCTGATCAGCGGCGCGATCGCCGACCGCGCCAAGTTCGGCACCTGGATGATCTTCGTCGCGCTCTGGGTGACCATCGTGTACTTCCCCGTCGCGCACTGGGTGTTCGACTTCGGCGACAAGGACGGCAACGGCGCGGGCTGGCTCGCTGCCAGGGGCGTCCTCGACTTTGCGGGCGGTACGGCGGTCCACGTCAACGCCGGCGCCGCCGGACTCGCCCTGGCGCTTGTCCTGGGCAAACGGATCGGGTGGAAGAAGGACCCGATGCGTCCGCACAACCTGACCCTCGTGATGCTGGGTGCCGGGCTCCTGTGGTTCGGCTGGTTCGGCTTCAACGCGGGCTCGGCCCTCGGCGCCAACGCGCTCGCCGGCCAGGCGTTCTTCACCACGATGATCGCCACTGCGACCGCGATGCTCGGCTGGCTGGCCGTGGAGCGCATCCGGGACGGGCACTACACGAGCCTGGGTGCCGCCTCCGGCGCCGTGGCCGGTCTGGTCGCGATCACCCCGGCGTGTGCGTTCGTCACCCCGGTGGGTTCGATCGTGATCGGCATGCTCGCCGGTGCGATCTGCTCGCTGGCGGTGGGCCTGAAGTGGCGGCTCGGCTTCGACGACTCGCTCGACGTGGTCGGCGTCCACCTGGTAGGCGGTGCCTTCGGGGCTCTCTCGCTCGGCTTCCTCGCCCAGGGCGAGGGACTCTTCTACGGTGGGGACATCAGCCTCCTGGGCAAGCAGGCCCTGGCGGTGGGAGCCGTGGGAGGTTACTCGTTCGTGCTGGCCTACGCGATCGGCAAGGCACTCGACCTGACCGTCGGCTTCCGGATCCCCGCGGAGGACGAGGTCGAGGGCGTCGACCTGTTCGCCCACGCGGAGACCGGCTACGACATCCACTCCGCCGGCACGGGTTCAGGTGCGCTCACGGGCAAGCCCGACGCACTCGTCCAGGCCGGCGCGGAAGCAAGGGGAGTGAACGCATGAAGCTCGTGACAGCGGTGATCAAGCCACACAAGTGGGACGAGGTCCGCGAGGCCCTGGAGACGTTCGGCGTCACCGGGATGACCGTCTCGGAGGTCAGCGGCTACGGCCGGCAGAAGGGCCACACCGAGGTCTACCGCGGCGCGGAGTACGACATCGCGCTGGTCCCGAAGATCCGGATCGAGATCGTGGTCGACGACGGTGACGTCGAGGACGTCGCCGGCATCATCGTGAAGTCGGCGCAGACCGGCCGGATCGGTGACGGCAAGGTCTGGGTCTCCCCGGTCGAGAGCGTCGTGCGGGTCCGCACCGGAGACCGCGACGGGGCGGCGATCTAGGGAGGGGTGTGTCGGTTCCCCACACTTGTCCCGGAACTGCACGAGATCTGGCCGATCCGGTGCAGTTCCGGGACAAGTGTGGGGAAACCGCACGCCCCACCACCGACGCTCAGGACTCCCCGGCGATCAGGTACTTCCCGTCCTTGAACTCGAGGTCGAGGGAGACCGAGTCGGTGCGGCGCTCGCCGTCGTCGCGGACGTAGGCGACGTCGTAGCTGACGGTCAGGTTGTCGGCGTTGGGCTCGATGTTGCTCGGGGTCGCGGTCGCGATGGTGTCCCAGAAGCCGGAGTAGCCCTCGAGGCCGCCGCTCTGGTCCTGGAACTCCGGCGTCAGCTGCGCGAACGTCGCCTCCGGGTCCTTGGGTGCGGTCGCCAGGTAGCTCTCGATGAACGAGGTGATCCCCTTGTCCGTGGCCTCCGAGGACGCGGGCGTGGTGCTGGCCGACGTGTCGTCCGACGGGCTGGTGCCCGCGCTCGGCCCGGCCTCCGGCTGGCCGCCGCCACTCATGCCGCGGACGAGGAACGCGACGAACAGCAGCGCGATCACCGCGACCAGGGCGATCGCGATCAGACCCTCGAGGGGTATCCGGCGGCGGCGTCGGGACGGCGCGGGCGCAACCGACGGCTCGCCCCGGATCACGCTGGTGGGCTCCGCCACGGGTGCGGCGGGCACCGGCAGCGGCGCGGGCGCGACCTCGGCCGCCGGCATGGTCTGGGTCGCGAGGACACCGTCCGGGCCGCTCGCGAGGTACGCCGCGGCGCGGGTGGAGTCCCACCTGCTGCTCGGGTCGTGGCGCATCAGCTGGCCGATCAGCGGCGCGAGCCAACCGGCGCGCTCCGGCTGCGGCACCGGCTCGTTGACGATCCGGTAGAGGGTGCCGATCACGTTGCCCTCGACCGTCTCGTACGGCGCGTGTCCCTCCACCGCGTGGAAGATGGTCGCCCCCAGCGACCACATGTCGCTGGCCGGCGTCGCCGGAGAGCCGCCCGCCACCTCCGGGGCGAGGAAGCCGGGCGAGCCGACGAGGAGGCCGGTCCGGGTGAGCTGCTGGTCGGCCTCGAGCCGGGCGATGCCGAAGTCGCCCAGCTTCACCTGCCCCTCCGGCGTGACCAGGATGTTGCTCGGCTTGACGTCGCGGTGCACGATCCCCGCCTCGTGCGCGGCGGCCAGCGCTGCTGCGGCCTGCGCGATCAGCGTCGCCGCGGCGTCGGGGGAGAGCGGGCCGCCGCGGCGCACCAGCTCGGCGAGGTTCTCCGACTCGACGTACTCCATCACCAGCCAGTGCTGGCCGGCGTCCTCCACCAGGTCGAAGACCACCACCACGTGCTCGTGGTGGAGCCTCGCCGACACCTGCGCCTCGCGGCGCACCCGGTCGAGGTCGGCGTCGGAGGTGCCGGGCAGGGCGCCGATGCGCTTGGCGGCGACCCGCCGCCGCAGGAGGATGTCCTCGGCCAGCCACACCTCGCCCATGCCGCCGCGCCCGATCTCGCGCTCGAGACGGTAGCGGCCGGCAACGGTGGTCACACGGCAAGGCTAGGTGCAGCGGTCACGGCCGGGCTCCCCCGTGGGGATACGGCTCCGGGCATCACTGCCGTGGACTCTCGCCGTCGATCAGGTAGCTGTCGCCGTCGGGCACCAGGTCGAGGGTGGTGGAGCCTTCGCGTCGGCTGCCGTCCTGCAACCGGTAGCTGACGTCGTAGCTGACGGTCATCGCCTCCTCGTCGGCCTCGACGTTGCTCGGGGTGGCGGTCTCGATGGTGTCCCAGAAACCCCTGTAGCCGCGGTAGCCGCCGCTCTCCCGCTGGAACTTCCGGGTGAGCTGGCTGAAGGTCGCGCGGGGGTCCTCCGGTGCGGTCGCGAGGTAGTCGCCCACGAAGCTGCTCATCTCCTCGGCGTTGCCGGACGGTGACGCGCTCTCGGTCGGGGACTCGGTCGGGGACTCGGTCGGGGTCTCGCTCGGGGTCTCGGTCGGAGTCTCGCTGGGCGACTCCGACGGGCTGCTCGAGGACGAGGCCGAGGACGGGCTCTCGCTGCTGGTGGGCGCCGCGGCCGATGACCCCGGCTTCTCTCCCCGCGTGAGCAGAACGGCGGCCACCGCGACCAGGACGATGGCCAGGGCCGCGGCCGCGACGATCAGCCAGGTACGGCGGCCGCCCCGGTCGTCGTCCACCGGAGGGGCGGGCGCCGGGCCCGTGTCCGGGGCGGGCGCGGGGGCGGGCTCGGGGGCGGGCTCGGGGGCGGGCTCGGGGGCCGTCACCGGGGCCGCCACCGGCGCCACGGCCGGTGCCACGGCCGGCATCCGGAGCGTGGCCGTCGCCTGGTCGGGACCCGCATCCAGGAACGCCCGCACATCGGTGGCGTCCAAGCGCTCAGCCGGGTCGCGGAGCATCAGGTGCTCGACCAGCGGCGCCAGCCATCCGGCGTGCTCGGGACGGGGCGGCTCCTCGTGCACGATCCGGTACATCAGGCCCAGCACGTTGCCGTCGCTGGGGAACGGTGGGTGACCCTCGACGGCGTGGAAGACGGTGGCGCCCAGCGACCACATGTCGCTGGCGGTCGTGGCCGGGGCGCCGCCGGCGACCTCCGGGGCGAGGAAGGCAGGGGAGCCCACGACCAGGCCGGTCTGCGTGAGGACGGTGTCGGACTCCAGCCGGGCGATGCCGAAGTCGCTCAGCTTGACCGTCCCGGCAGGGGTGACCAGCAGGTTGCTGGGCTTGACGTCGCGGTGCACGATGCCGGCCGCGTGGGCCGCTGCGAGGGCGATCGCGGCCTGGCGGACCAACCCGGCCGCCTCATCCGGCGGCAGGGCTCCCAAGCGGTCGACGCGTTCGGCGAGGTTCTCCGACTCGACGTACTCCATCACCAGCCAGTGCTCGTCACGCTCCTGCACCAGGTCGAACACGACGACCACGTGCTCGTGGTTGAGTCGTGCCGAGACGTGCGCCTCACGCCGCACCCGGTCGATGTCGGCCTCAGAGCGGCCGGGCAACGCTCCGATGCGCTTGAGCGCGACCTCGCGCCCGAGAACCGTGTCCTCGGCCAGCCACACCGCGCCGGTGCCGCCGCGTCCGACCTCGCGCACGAGCCGGTACCTGTTGGCGATCGTGGTCATCGGGTCAAGGCTAGACACTGGTTGCGGGGTGCGTCCCACCCCTGCGGGTCCGGCGGCCGGCCCGACTCGGTGAGGCGCGTAACACGGGGGTAACCCGCGGGCCCCACGATGGGACACCCGCAACCGGGAGGAGTGCCGTGACCGCGAGCGACCGGAGCGCCCGCACCCGGGCGGCCGACGAGCTGTGCGCGGATGCGTTCACCGGGGCCGCGTGCCCTGAGATCGGGGTCGCCCTGGTCGCTGTCGGCGGGTACGGACGGGGCGAGCTCGCGCCTTACAGCGACCTCGACATAGTGCTCGTGCACGACCCGGGCGTGGAGCCCGGCGACTGGGCGAGCGAGGTCTGGTACCCGATGTGGGACTCGGGCGCGAACATCGACCACTCCGTGCGTTCGCTGACCGAGGCGGCGGAGCAGGCGTCGGCCGATCTCCGGGTGGCGATGGGGCTGCTCGACGCCCGGCACCTGGCCGGTGACCCGAACCTCACGCTCCGCCTGAGAAGTGCGCTGCTCACCCAGTGGCGCCGCGACGCTCGGGAGCGGCTGGCCGAGCTGCACCAGCTCGTGACCGGGCGGGGCGATCTGCTCGGCGAGCTCGCCCACTCGTCGGTGCCGGACCTGAAGGAGTCGGTAGGTGGCCTCCGCGACGCGACGGTGCTCAAGGCCCTGGTCGCCAGCTGGCTGGTCGACGTGCCGCACGTGGACCTGGAGCGCTCCCGCGGAGCGCTGCTCGACGTCCGCGACGCCCTGCACGGCGTGGCCGGGCGAGCCACAGACCGGGTGGTGCCGGAGTACTGGCCGGACATCGCGGAGGTGCTGGGGCTGGCCGACGCGACCACGGCGCAGCGACACACCCGGGCCCTCGGTCGTCGGATCACGCACCTGAGCCGGCTCGCGTGGCGCCGGGCCGAGGCGGTGCTGTCCCGGCCCAGCGTGACCGGAGCGCGGCGACCGGCGCTGGAGCCGATCGCGAGCGGGGTCGCGGTCTCGCGCGGTGAGGTGGTGGTGGACGCCGGGGTGCGCGCGGCCGACGACCCGTGCCTGCTGCTTCGTGCGGCCGCGGAGGCCGCCGAGCGTGACCTGGTGCTGCCACCGACCACCGCCGCGAGGCTGGTGCGTGACTGCCCGCCGCTGCCCGTGCCCTGGCCGGCCGAGGCGCGCGACCTGATGGTGCGGCTGCTCGCCGCGGGTCCGGGTCTACTCGCGGTGTGGGAGACGCTCGACGAGACCGGCGCCGTGCAGACGATCCTTCCCGAGTGGGAGCAGGTCCGTCTGCTCCCTCACGCCTCTGTGGTGCACCGGTTCACGGTCGACCGGCACATGGTGGAGACCTGCATCGAGGCGTCCGCCCTGATCCGGCGGGTGGCCCGGCCCGACGTGCTGATGGCGGCCGCCCTGCTCCACGACATCGGCAAGGGCCGGCTCACCGAGCACTGCGTCGCGGGGGAGCCGGTGGCACGCGAGGTCGCTGGCCGGATGGGCTTCGACGAGCGCGAGGTGGAGCTGGTCGGGCACCTGGTGCGCTGGCACCTGCTGCTGCCCGAGACGGCGACGACCCGCGACCCGGACGACCCGGCGACGGTGCTGACGGTCACGGAGCGGGTGCCGGACCGCGAGGAGCTCGAGCTGCTGATGACGCTGACCGAGGCCGACGCGCGAGCGACCTCGGACAAGGCGTGGACGTCGTGGCGCGCCGGGCTGGTCCGGCAGCTCTTCCGGCGCGCGGCGGACGCGCTCTCGGACACGCCGTCGGTGCCGCCCCCCTCCGACCCCGGGCTTCAGATCCCGGACAAGGTGCGCGAGGACCCGGAGCGGATCTGGGTGGAGGTGCGGCCGACGGACGACGGCAGCGAGGTCACCGTGGTGTCCGGTGACCGGGTCGGCCTGCTTGCCGACGCCGCCGCGATGATCGCCATGCAGCGGATCTCGGTGCGCGCCGCACGGGCATGGACCGTGGACCAGGTGGCGGTCTCGCAGTGGCAGGTGGGGGAGACGGAGCTCGACGAGCGCGTGCTCCTGCAGCGCCTGGAGAACATCGTCGAGGGCCGCGTCGACGCCAGGTCCCGCCTCGCTCGTCGTACGGCCACGCGGCTGGAACCGACGGTCGCGGTGCGCCCGGAGGCGTCGGTGCAGGCCACTGTCCTCGAGGTGCGCACCGAGGACCGACCGGGGGTCATCCACACGGTGTGCCGCACGCTGGCCGACCTCGGTGTCTCGGTGCGGTCCGCTCACGTCACCACGTTGGGACCGCAGGCCGTCGATGTGTTCTACGTGCAGGAGAGCGGTGCCGGCGCGCTGAGCGAGACCCGCGCGGCCGATGCCGCGCACGCCGTGCGGGCGGCGCTGCGGGACACGGTTACCCTTGAGAAGCGGGCCTGAGCATGGCTCGCGTTTTCGTGATCAACCCCTGAGGACTGAACGCCACCGTGTTTGCCACGCTCTCCGACCGGCTCGCCGACACCTTCAAGAACCTCCGCGGCAAGGGACGGCTCTCCGACGCCGACATCGACGCCACGGCACGCGAGATCCGGATCGCGCTGCTCGAGGCGGACGTGGCGCTGCCAGTGGTCAAGGAGTTCGTCGGCGCGGTCAAGGAGCGGGCCCGGGGCGAGGAGGTCAGCGGCGCGCTCAACCCCGCGCAGCAGATCGTCAAGATCGTCAACGAGGAGCTGGTCACGATCCTCGGCGGCGAGACCCGCCGGCTGCGCTTCGCGAAGACCCCGCCGACCGTGATCATGCTGGCCGGCCTCCAGGGCGCCGGCAAGACGACGCTCGCGGCCAAGCTCGCGCTGTGGCTCAAGGAGCAGGGCATGAGCCCGATGCTCGTCGCGGCCGACCTCCAGCGGCCCAACGCGGTCAACCAGCTCCAGGTCAACGGTGACCGCGCCGGGGTCACGGTCTACGCGCCCGAGCCCGGCAACGGCGTGGGCGACCCGGTGGCGGTCGCGAAGGGTGGCGTGCAGGAGGCCCGTCGTACCCTCCACGACGTCGTGATCGTCGACACGGCCGGCCGTCTCGGCATCGACGAGGAGCTGATGCGGCAGGCCGCCGACATCCGCGACGCGGTGGTCCCCGACGAGGTGCTGTTCGTCGTCGACGCGATGATCGGTCAGGACGCCGTCGCGACGGCGCAGGCGTTCCTCGACGGCGTCGGGTACGACGGCGTGGTACTGACCAAGCTCGACGGTGACGCGCGCGGTGGCGCCGCGTTGTCGATTGCCTCGATGACCGGCAAGCCCGTCATGTTCGCGTCGGCGGGGGAGAAGCTCACCGACTTCGACCTCTTCCACCCCGACCGGATGGCCTCGCGCATCCTGGGCATGGGCGACATGCTCACGCTGATCGAGCAGGCCGAGAAGAACTTCGACCAGGAGCAGGCGGCCAAGGCGGCCGGCAAGCTGATGGGACAGGGCGGCGAGTTCACGCTCGACGACTTCCTCGAGCAGATGCTGCAGGTGCGCAAGCTCGGCTCGATGTCGAAGATCATGGGGATGCTCCCGGGGATGGGGCAGTTCCGCGACCAGATCGACAACTTCGACGAGCGTGAGATCGACCGGATCCAGGCCGTCATCCGGTCGATGACGCCGGGCGAGC
>Ga0207648_10002198_pt1 | contig 21184 bp, 23 predicted proteins | sample KBSMisM32_FD_184310 | JGI IMG/M metagenome (GOLD analysis project Ga0207648, IMG submission 184310) | Miscanthus rhizosphere microbial communities from Kellogg Biological Station, Michigan, USA - KBS Miscanthus M3-2 (SPAdes) (version 2) | ecosystem: Host-associated > Plants > Roots >...
CGGCTTCCTGAAGACCACCGGCGGCAAGGGCCTGCACGTCGTGCTGCCGATCCGCGCGACGCTGACCTGGGACGAAGCGAAGGCGTTCACGCACGCCGTGGCCGAGTTCATGGTGCGCACGTTCGGCGACCGCTTCACCGCGACGGTGTCCAAGGCGCGGCGCAAGGGCAAGATCTTCATCGACTACCTGCGCAACGCCGAAGGCGCCACCGCGGTCGCCCCGTACGCGGTGCGAGCACGCGCCGGTGCGCCGGTGGCGATGCCGATCGCCTGGGAGGATCTCGCCAAGGACGTGCGCTTCGACCACTTCAACGTGCGCAACGCCGCCGAGACGCTCGCGCGTCGCAAGCGCGATCCCTGGCGCGACTACTTCGACGTCTCGCAGGCGATCACCAAGGCCCACCGCGCGCGCATGGGCCTGTGACGCGCCAAGGCTAGGGCGGGAAGCTTCCGCGCATCGTGCAGGCGAGGGAGTCGCACGACAGCGAGCCGTCGGGATACCGGTTGCGAACGTTCAGGTAATAGGTCTGCCCGGGCGTCAGGTTCGCGGCGTAGGTCGACGGCGCACCGACCGTATACGTGAACGAGAACCGGATCACGTTCACCATCCGCAGGGCGGCGCCCAGCCCCGTCCTCACCGCGTACTGGGTCCCGAAATCGCAGGGACGGGTCGAGAACACCGCCTCCCGGGCCACCGGCCCGGAGCCGTACTCGGTCCACGACGTCGTCCGGATCTTGTTGCCGCTCGCGCCCAACGGAACGTCGAGCTTGATCGACAGGATGTTGTTGGAGAAGTAACCGTAGTCGAACGTGTTGATCAGATTCGATCCCCAGGGCGCGTCGATCATCAATGCATCCGACGGGCACCCCGTGAACGGCGTAGACGATGGCGTGGGCGGAGGCGGTGGGGGCGGAGGCGGCGGTGGCGGACCGCTGGCGACGCAGGTCAGCGTGCTCCCGCTCCACGTGAACGACGAGCACTGCGGATACGTGTAGGTCTTCGGCGGGTTCGGCGCGATGCTCAGCGTGAACGAGGCTGCATGGGCACCGAACGCGGCGGCGAGACAGCTGCCGGCGAGCGAGGCACGGAAGGCGGCGACGGTTCGAGCGTTCATCGGCATACCTCCTTCGCACAGTGTGTCACTGTTGCGATCATTGCGCGAGGGTCGAGCGCGCGAATTTTCGCCGCACGGCACGACAGTCCCCCGCCAGGTGCCCACGGGGGAGACCGCCCGAAGACCGCGGTCACCCCGAGAACACCAGATAGAGCGCCAGGGCGACGACCAACCCGTAGCCCGCCACCCTCGTGGCGAGCCACACGCGATCGAACGCTTCGAAAATGCCTTCCATGACCGTTTAGGCCTCGACCGGCTCGCCGCGCTCGAGGTCGGCGCCCTTCATGACGCGCGTCTTCGGCGGCGGCACGCCCTCGCGCGCGAACTTCGCGATGACCTCCTGCTTGCGCGCCGCGAGCGCCGCGCCGATCGCATCGAGATCGATGTCGCCCTTCTTCGCCTGCGCGAACATCCCGTCGCGCTGCTCCTCTTCCTTGACGTGGTGCTTGATCATCTCGGACAGCACCTTGACCTTCGCGTCGTAGTAATCGTCGCCCGCGGAGCCTTCGAGGATCTCGGCGATCAGCACCTTCGCGCCGTCGTGCTCGACCAGCGCCTCGTCGTAGAGGTCGTCGTCGACCACGCCCTTGACCGCGGGATAGAAGACCTCTTCCTCGATCGTCGCGTGCACCATGAGCTCCAGGCAGACCTGCTTCGCGATCTTCTCCTTGGCGGCCTTGGCGCTGGTCTTCTCGAAGCGCTCGAACATGCCTTCGACGGTGCGATGATCGTTCTTGAGCAGCGCGATGGCGTCCATCGGCTTGGCGGTCGTGCGGGACATGGATTCCTCCTGTGGTGACCCTGCGACGATAACGGGGCGGAAGGTGACCACCTATCGGCAATCGCTGCGTGCGCGTGTCGGCGTGGTCCGACACGGAAGGCCGGTGGCCGGGACACTTCGCTGACAAAACATGGGGCTGTTTGCCGATACGACTCGCCGCGACATCTCCCGATACTTCCAAGGCCGAATTCGGCGCCACAGGAGAAACCCATGGGTCTGCTCAGCACCATCTTCAGCAAGATCTTCCCGTCCGGCCACGCCGCTACGCCGTCGTCTCCGCAGTTCCCCCAGCAAAGCGCCGCGGGATCGCCTGGCACGGCGCAACAGTCGTCGACAGCCGGCACGCCGCCGACGCCGGCGATCGATGTCGAGAAGGTCCTCAACGACATGGCCGGCCGCAATTCGCAGAAGCTGAACTGGCGCACGTCGATCGTCGACCTCATGAAGCTGGTCGGGATGGACAGCAGCCAATCCGCTCGCCAGGAGCTCGCGAGGGAGCTGCACTACACCGGCGATACGAACGACTCGGCCGCGATGAACATCTGGCTTCACAAGCAGGTCATGAAGAAGCTTTCCGAGAACGGCGGGAAAGTGCCGCAGGACTTGCTTCACTAGTCGAGCCGGCTGTCGCACGACAGGTTGTGTTCAGGGCCACGGCGCGCGCCTTGGCGCCGTGGCCCGTTTACGTTGGTGGAGACAGGGAGGTTGTGTTGAACGAATTCTTTCGCCGTGTCGCGACCCGCGTCGCTTGCGCGGTGGGATCGCCCTGGGCGTTTCTCGCCGCCTTCGCGTCGATCGCCGCCTGGGCCGCGGCCGGGCCGTACCTCGACTACTCCCCGGGCTGGCAGATGGTCGTCAACACGGGAACGACGATCGCGACGTTCCTGATGTTGTTCGTCCTCCAGAACTCGCAGATCCGGGACACCAAGGCGATCAACATCAAGCTCGACGAGTTGCTCCGCGCGCTGGAGGGCGCCCGGACCGGGCTGGCCACGGCAGGAGAACTGAGCGAGGAAGAGCTCGAACGCATCGAAGGCGAATTCCGCGACCTCGCGGCCCGGGAGCCGCTGGACCGGCCGGCCCGTCAAGGCGAAGGCGCGGCCGGGGGAGCCTACAATGGGAGCGGCCCTCTCGCCTGATAGCTAGCTACCTGCCAGCGAGGGGCCGGAGATCCGCGCCGCCTTCGGGCGACATGCACGGGTTCGACCGTGGGTTCCAGGAGGTAGCAACCGATGCGATTGGCGGATTTCATCCTGCGGGACATGGAGCGCATCCTCGTGCAGTGGGAGGCGTTCGCCCGGGAAATTCAGCCTGGCACGGCGAACATGACGCCACTGGCGTTGCGCAATCATGCGAAGCAGATGATGGAGGCTATCTGCAAGGACCTTGCGACCGCCCAGTCGCGGGTCGCCCAGGTGGAGAAGTCGCAGGGCCACGCGCCGAGGTTCGCCGGGGCGTCCGAGACCGCCGCGCAAACCCATGCGTTGCTGCGAGCCAGGAGCGGCTTCGACATCAACCAGCTCGCCGCGGAATACCGAGCATTGCGTGCGAGCGTGCTACGCCTGTGGATGGATGCCGGCGACCCGAAGGAATCCTTGCTCGAGGACGTGATTCGCTTCAACGAAGCCATCGACCAGGCGCTGGCCGAATCCGTCGACTTCTTCAGCGCCCAGGTCGACCAGGCCCGGAACCTGTTCTTCGGCATGCTCGGCCACGACATGCGCAGCCCGCTCCAGACCATCCAGATGACGGCTCGCTACCTGTCGGAATTGAATGCCGGCACGTCCGTATCGGACGCCGCGGCCCGGCTGATCAACAGCGGGACGCGCATGAAGGAGCTCCTCGACGATCTCCTCGATTTCAATCGAACCAAGTTCGGCTTCGGAATCAACATCGCGCCAACGGACATCGACGCGGCGGTCCTCGTTGCCGAAGAGCTCAAGCTCGTGCGCGGCGCGCATCCGAACCGCGAGATCGAGCTCGACGTCACCGGCGACGGCCACGGATATTGGGACGGTCCGCGCTTGAGGCGACTGCTCGGCAATCTTGTTCTCAATGCCATCAAGTATGGCGCCGCCGACTCGCCCATTCGCGTTTCCGTCGAGGACCTTGGCGCCGACGTCCGCCTGGCCGTGCGCAACGGCGGATCCGCGATCGATCCGGAGATCCTCGCCGACATCTTCGAGCCGCTCAAGCGCGGCATCGACTATGAAAACTCGACCGACGCCGATTCGAGCCTGGGACTGGGGCTGTACATCGCACGCGAGATCGCCAAGGCTCACGGCGGTGAGATCAGCGTCCACTCGGACGCGAACGAAACGAGGTTCTCGGTTCGCCTGCCGCGCCGCAAGTAGCCGGCACGATGGCACACTGGGACGGCGTCTTCCGGGGAGTGCGGACATGCAATGCCTGATTCGATTCGCTGTACTGGGAGCCGCGCTGGCTTTCGCAAGCGGGGCCACGCGGGCGGACAACGGGACCCTCGACCCGACGAAGGCCGAGAAGGCGTTCGCCTCCAGGACGCCCTACTCGCCCTATGTCGGTCGCAACTATCCGACCCGCCCGTTGTTCGGCGACACGCACCTGCACACCGCGGCATCCTTCGACGCCGGCGCATTCGGCGCGCGACTCGGTCCGCGCGAGGCGTACAAGCTCGCGCGGGGCGAAGAGATCACGGCGTCGAGCGGCCAGCCGGTCAAGCTATCGCGCCCGCTCGACTTCCTGGTGGTCGCCGATCACTCGGACAACATGGGCATGTTCCCCGACCTGTTCGCCGGGAAGCCCGAGCTGCTCGCCGACCCGACCGGCCGCAAGTGGTACGACATGATCAAGTCCGGCCAGGGCGCGCAGGCGGCCCTCGAGATCATCATGTCGTTCAGCGACGGGACGTTCCCGAAGTCGCTCGTCTACGCGCCGGGCACGCGCGGCTACCGCAACGCGTGGATGGACACGATCGCCGCCGCCGAGCAATACAACGATCCGGGACGCTTCACGGCGTTCATCGGCTACGAGTGGACGTCGAACACGGGCTCGATGAACCTGCATCGCAACGTGATCTTCCGCGAAGGCGGCGACCGCGCGCGCCAGGTCGAGCCGTTCACCACGATGAAGCCGATGGGCAGCGACGACCCGGCCGACCTGTGGAAGTGGATGGACGCCTACGAGAAGAAGACCGGCGGCAGCGTGCTCGCCATCGCGCACAACGGCAATCTCAGCAACGGCCTCATGTTTCCCGTGGTCGAGGCGTTCGGCAAGAAGCTCGATCGCGACTACGTCGAGACGCGCGCGAAGTGGGAGCGACTGTACGAGACGACGCAGACCAAGGGCACCGGCGAGTCGCATCCCTTCCTGTCGCCCAACGACGAGTTCGCGGACTTCGAGATCTGGGACAAGGGAAACCTCGACGGCAGCGCGGCGAAGGACAAGGCGATGCTCGAGTTCGAGTACGCCCGCTCCGCCTTCAAGAACGGCCTCAAGCTCGAGCAGCAGCTCGGAACGAACCCGTACAAGTTCGGCCTCGTGGGATCGACCGATGCGCACACCGGGCTTGCGGCGGTGGAGGAAGACAACTTCTTCGGCAAGACCACGCCGCAGGAGCCGAGCGCCGAGCGCATGCGCGCGACGTTCTTCAAGAATCCCAAGACCGGCATCACGATCATGGACTGGGAGGTCGGCGCGTCCGGATACGCCGCCGTGTGGGCGACGGAGAACACGCGCGAAGCGATCTGGGACGCGATGGAGCGCCGCGAAACCTACGCGACGACGGGTCCGCGCATGGCCGTCCGCTTCTTCGGCGGCTTCGACTTCACGGAGGCGGATGCGCGCACGCGAAGCCCGGCGGCGATCGGGTACGCGAAAGGCGTGCCGATGGGCGGTGACCTCGCTCGCGCGCCGGCCGGCAAGGCGCCGACCTTCATCGTGGCGGCCCTGCGCGATCCGATCGGCGCCAATCTCGACCGCATCCAGATCGTGAAGGGCTGGCTCGACGCGCGCGGCCAGCTTCAGGAGAAGGTCTACGACGTCGTCTGGTCGGGCGACCGCAAGCCCGCGGCGGACGGCAAGCTGCCGTCGGTCGGCAACACGGTCGACGTTGCGAACGCGACGTGGACCAACACGATCGGCGCACCGGAGCTGGTCGCGTACTGGAAGGACCCGGCCTTCAGCGCGTCCGAGCGCGCGTTCTACTACGTGCGCGTCCTCGAGATTCCGACGCCGCGGTGGACCGCCTACGACGCGAAGCGCTACGGAACGGCGCCCCTGCCGGGCACGCGCATGACCATCGTCGAGCGCGCCTACACCTCGCCGATCTGGTACTCGCCGACCTGACGTGTTGCGCAGACTGCTGCGCGAACCTCTCGTGCACTTCCTGGTGCTCGGGACCGCGCTCTTCGTGTTGTACGACGCCTTGTCCGGCGCGAAGGGCGGAAGCGAGCGACGCATCGTCGTCAACGACGCCACCGTGGCCGCCATCGTCCGGCAGCACCAGGCCGCGTGGAAACGGCCGCCGACGCCCGCCGAACTTCGCGGCCTCGTCGATGCGCACGTGCGCGACGAGGTCCTCTACCGCGAAGGCGTGGCGTTGGGCCTCGACCGCGACGACGCGGTGATTCGCAGGCGCGTGCAGCAGAAGCTGGGCGTGGTGGCCGAGGAATCGATGGCGCGGTCGGTTCCCACCGAGGCGGAGCTTCAGGACTATCTCGACAAGCACGCCGGGCGCTATGTCCGTCCCGCGGTCGTCGGCTTCGAGCAGGTCATGTTCGATCCGCTCAAGCGCCGCACGAGCCTCCGCGCGGACCTCGACAACGCGCTCGCACGCCTGACTGAAGGGGCGAGTCCGGAGGCCATGGGGGACAGCTCGATGTTGCCCGCCTCGATCGGCACGATCCCGGCGGACCTTCTCGCGCGCGAGTACGGCGACGGCTTTGCCGCGGCGCTGATGGCGCTGCCGATCGGTTCCTGGAGCGGTCCGATCGCTTCGGGCTATGGCGCTCACCTGGTTCGCGTCAATCATCGGACGCCCGGCCGGACGGCGACGCTCGCCGAAGCGCGTGCCGCCGTGGCAGGCGATTGGGAGGGCGATCGGCGCGCGCAGGCGAGCGAGGCGTTCTACCGGAACGCGCTCAAGAAGTACGACGTGGTGATCGACGTCGATCTGCCGGTCGCCTCCGCTGCCGTGCCGGGCGGCTGATGGAACGCGCGCGCTACGCGTGCGCGTTCGCGTTGCTGCTGCTCGCGGCGCCGCTCCACGCCGACGTCTTCAAGCCCGCTTACCTGCAGTTGAGGCAGGTCGACGCCGAGACCTACGACGTCGCATGGAAGGTCCCGGCGCTCGACGGTCAGACCACGCTGAAGGTGAAGCCGATCTTCCCTCCTGGAACGCAGGAGGTCGCCTCGCGCAGCAGCTTCTACGCGGCGGGAACGGCGGTGCAACGCTGGCAGGTCCGGGTGCCGGGCGGGCTCGACGGCAAGCCGATCGCGTTCACGGACCTCGCGGCGACCGGCCTCGACGTGCTGGTGCGCGTCGAGCGTGCCGACGGCACGGAACAAACCGGCCGCATTCACGCCGTGCAGCCGAGCTTCACGCTGAAGCCCAGCCCCGGTCCGCTCGAGGTGATCGGCACGTATACGGGTCTGGGCATCGAGCACATCCTGACCGGCTTCGACCATTTGCTGTTCGTGCTCGCGCTGATGATCATCGTGCGGGGACGGCGGCAGCTCCTGCTCACGATCACCGCGTTCACGCTCGCGCATTCGATCACGCTTGCGCTGGCGACGCTCGGCGTCGTGCGTCTCCCCGGCCCGCCCGTCGAGGCCGCCATCGCGCTGTCGATCGTCTTCGTCGCCGCGGAAATTCTGCGGTTGCGCCAAGGCTTCCCCTCCCTCACCGCGAGCAAGCCCTGGCTCGTCGCCTTCGCCTTCGGACTGCTGCATGGGTTGGGGTTCGCCGGCGCGCTCGCCGAGGTCGGCCTCCCGCAGAACGCCATCCCGCTGGCGCTCCTGTTCTTCAACGTCGGCGTGGAGCTCGGCCAGCTGATGTTCATCGTCGCCATGCTGGCGGTGGCGGCGATCGCGAAGCGCGTGCTGCGCAGTCTCGACAACGTCCGGTGGGCGACGGTCTCGGCGGCCTATCTCATCGGCAGCATCGCCAGCTTCTGGGTGGTCCAGCGACTCGCGGCGTTCTGGGCCTGAAGCAAGAAGAAGCCCGCGTCCAACGAACTAGCCAAATCGCGACTCGGGCAACCCTGGCGTCGCGACGTCGACGGCGAGCACCGCGCCCGAAAGCGGTTCCGAGCGAAGTACCCGGCGATCGAGGAATTTCCTCGCCGTGGTGATGTAGAGCGTTCGGAAATCGGCTCCCCCGAGGCAAACACACGTGGGGTTGGTCGCCGGTATCTCGACGATGGTGTCGAGAGTTCCATCGGGTGCGATCCGAACCACCTGCCCCGCGGCAAACAGGGCATTCCAGACGAACCCCTCCCGGTCGACACAAGCCCCATCCGGGCGATGGCCCGACGCAGCGTAATCGACGAACACGTGGCGAGCCCCGAGGCTTCCCGTCGTGACATCCAGATCGAAATGCCAGGTCGTGAAGCGACGGGTATCGGAAAAATACATGCGGTCGTGCGTCGGCGAGAATGCGATGGTGTTGGACACGATGACATCGCCGAACTGCCGATGCTCGGAGCCATCGGGGTCGATGCGGTAAAGCGCGCCATGGGGACGATGCAGCTTGTTGTCCATCGTACCGACCCAGAATCGTCCGTGAGAATCGCATCGGCCATCGTTCAGGCGATTGTCGAGGTTCGAGGGCTCCACCTGGCAGAAAAGGCCGAGGTCGCCCGAGCCGAGGTCGAAGCGGTGGAGGGCCAGGTCGATCCCCAGCAAGACCTCCGAGGTCGTCTTGGTCAACGCGAGCGCGCCTACGTATCGCGCGTCGAACGTGAAAATGTCGTGGCGACCGGTCGAAGGATGGAAGCGCTGCAGCTTTCCTCCGTCGATGTCGAGCCACAGGAGCGATTGGGTTCGCTCGCACCACAGCGGCGTCTCGCCGAGCACGTCCGCGCAGGGCACGACACATCGAACCGCATCTTTGGAAATGCGCTTGAAATCCTTTCGCCCGTCGGCAGTGATCGGTGCGTTCATTCGGCCTTCCGCTTTCTCGCCGAAGGCCTTTCCACGACGTTGCCCCATGTGCCCGCATTGGCGGACTTGAGTAGCGGAGACGCGTTGCCGGTCATGGCCAGCTCGTCGGCCGCAGCGATGAGCGCGCGGCCGAACTGCTGCATGCGCTTGAGCGTGAATCGGGACGACGGACCGGCGATGACGATGACGCCGGTCGCCAGCTCGCCTGCGCGTTGCACCGGCGCGGCCATCGCGTTCATGCCGGGCGCATACGCTTCCTGGATGATGCTGTAGCGACGCTTGCGGTGTTCCTCGAGCGCGCGCAGCAACGCTTTCACCGAGCCGGGCGCGTTCGGTCCGTAGTGGCGAGGGTCTCCCATGCCCTGCCTGGTCACATAGGCGATGGCAACGTCTTCAGGCAAGGTCATGAGCCACGCCTGGCCGGCCGCGCTGCAGGACAAACGCAGGTCGATCCCCATGTCGGGGTCGTAGAGCAGACCCGACTTCGCTCCTTGGGCTTTCGCCACCAGCGTAAGACGCTCGCCATCCACGATCGCCAGCCGCACCAACTCCTCGGTGGTACGCGCGAGTCGATGGATGACGGGGTCGGCGATGTCCACGACGCCCGACTTGCCCAGGAAGCTCAGGCCCATCGACGCCATCTTCGTCGTCAAGGCGTAGTCGCCGCGCTGGGGCAGCTGCCGGATGTAACCGAAGCGGATGAGCTCGTGCAGCGTGCGGTGACAGCCGCTTCGCAACTGATTCAGCTCCGTCGCGATTTGTCCGAGTGAAGCGCCATCGGGATAGGCGACGAGGTATTCGAGGATCGCCAACGACTTCTCGGTTGCCCCGCTCATTTCAATCGCTCCGCCGTTCAATTTTTGAAAGGTATCAGAAATTTGAATGGTGTTCATAAATCTGGCAGGATGGCTTGGGCGGTGAATGCGCGCACGACTTCCACGGATGCGGAATTTCGAGTGGCCGAATGTCGCTATTAGGCAAGGCAGCGCTGGCAATGTGGTGGGACATGCCGGCTTCGCGTCGCTCGGAGTTCGAGCACTGGCATACCCATGAGCATTTCCCCGAGCGCCTGGGCATCCCGGGGTTTCGTCGAGCGACGCGGTGGACGTCCGCCGACGGCACGGAAGGCGTCTTCGTGATGTACGAGCTGGACGACTACGAGGTCCTCGCATCACCGGCTTACCTGGCCCGGCTGAATGCCCCCACTCCGTGGTCGACGCGCCTGATGCCGAGCCATCGCAACATGGTTCGAAGCCAATGCCGCGTACTGGAGAGTTGCGGGATCAACCCGGCACGCCATGCCCTCACGATCCGCCTGTCGCCCGCCTCCGGCCGGGATGAAGCGTTGCGCACCGCTTTGAGGCGCGAAGCCACGCAAATCCCGCTCCGTGCCGGATTCGCCGGGCTTCATCTCCTGCGCCACGAGGCACCGGCGATCGCCGCCACCGAGGAGCAGAAGATTCGCGGAAATGCCGACCGGACCGCCGACTGGGTGCTGGTCGCATGCGGTTATGAGGCCGATGCCCTTCGTGCCTTGTCGGAACGTGAGCTGAGCGGCGAAGCCCTGGTCGAGATGGGCGCCAAGCACGACGTGGAAACCGGCCTGTACGCGCTGTCGTGCTCGGCAACACCTTTCGATATCGCAAATGCGGTTGCAATCACGGCTTAGGATGGGTCGGACATACAGTTGCTCTTCACGCCCGACACCATGAAATCATGCCCAGGTAATTGCCAGGGCCAAGCTAAACGCTAAGGAGAAACCTGCATGAAATCGACACTCTTCAAGCTGGCAGGCGGTCTCGCGCTGCTCGCAGCGACCACGCTCGTCCAGGGGCAGGACATCCAGGAGCGGACCATCCGCTTCGGACACCTGAACAACACGGATCACCCGACCAGTTGGGGCGTCAAGAAATTCGCCGAGATCGTGGCTGCCAAGAGCGGCGGCAAGATCACGGTCAAGGAATTCCCCAGCAGCCAGCTGGGCAACGAACTGCAGCAGCAATCGGCGCTGCAAGGCGGCGTGCAGGAGATGCTCGTCGCGTCGACCACGTCGCTGACCGGCGTCCTCAAGGAGTTCGGGTTGTTCGACTTCCCGTTCCTCTTCAGCAACGGCAAGCAGGCCGATGCGATGGTCGACGGACCGTTGGGCAAGATGCTCTCCGCCAAGCTGGCGGACAAGGGCATCGTCATCCTGGGCTTCTTCGACCTCGGCTTCCGCAACGTCACCAACAGCAAGCGGCCCATCACCAAAGGTGAAGACCTGGATGGGCTGAAGATCCGCGTGATTCCGAATCCGGTGTTCCTGGAGACGTTCAAGACCTTCAAGGCCAACCCGCTGCCAATGCCTTTCGCCGAGCTCTACAACGCGCTCGAGAGCAAGGCCGTGGACGGCGAGGAAAACCCGTACTCGGTGATCCTGTCGAGCAAGTTCTACGAGGTGCAGAAGTTCGTGAGCGGGACCAACCACGTGTACGCGACCAACCCGGTCCAGATCAGCAAGCGGTTCTGGGACAAGCTGTCGCCGGCGGAGCACAAGCTGCTCCAGGACGCCGCCATCGAAGCGCAGAACTGGCAGCGCGCCGCGAGCCGCGAGGCCGCCGGCAAGGCTGTCGTCGAGCTCCAGGCCAAGGGCATGTCGTTCAACGAGCTGGCCCCCGCCGAGGTGGCCCGCATGCGCGCCGCGGTCAAGCCGATCTACGAGAAGTTCTCCGCTTCCTACGAGCCCGACGTGATGATTCTGTTCAAGAGCGAGCTGGAGCGCGTTTCCAAGTTCTGATCTTCGAAGGATTCAAGACCCGGGTTCCGACTTCAAGCGTTCCAATCTCGAAGTCCGACCCGGGTCGTCGTTTGTAGCCCCCGCAGGAACGGTCGCGGGGCCATTCGCAGCATCGCGCCGAGGAGCAGACGTGATTCGGGCTATCGATTATTTCTGCCGAGGCGTCACCGCCCTGGCGGCCGTGGCGCTGATGATCATGGTGGTGCTGGTCTTCGGCAACGTCGTGCTGCGCTACATCTTCAATTCGTCGATCACGGTGTCCGAGGAGGTTTCGCGCTGGCTGTTCGTCTGGATCACGTTCATGGGCGCCGTGGTCGCGTTGCGCGAGCACACGCACTTGGGCACCGACGCCCTGGTGTCGCGGCTGCCGCCGCTCGGCAAGAAGATCTGCTTCGCGCTCGCCAACCTGGCCATGCTGTACGCCTGCTACCTGGTGTTCAGGGGCGCCCTCGAGCAGACGCGTATCAACATGGACGTGCTGGCGCCCTCCACCCAGTTGCCGATGGCGATCGTCCACGCGGCAGGCGTGGCGTTCTCGGCGAGCGCGTCGGTGATGCTGCTGCTGGACCTGTGGCTGCTGGTCAGCGGCCGCGTCAAGGATGAAGAGCTGGTGATGATCCAGGAATCCGAGGATCTGACCGCATTCAACCGGCACCATGGCGATCCCGCCAAAGATCACTGAGCCGAGGGACGCGCCATGACACTCACCATCTTCCTCGGCTCCTTGCTGATCGCGATGGCGATCGGCATTCCGATCTCGTTCGCGCTGCTCGTCAGCGGCGTGGCGCTGATGTGGCACCTCGACATGTTCGAAGCCCAGATCCTGGCGCAGAACCTGCTGGGCGGCGCCGACAACTATCCGCTGCTGGCCGTGCCTTTCTTCCTGCTGGCCGGCGAGATCATGAACGAGGGCGGACTGTCGAAGCGCATCGTGGAATTCGCGATGGCGCTGGTCGGCCACATCCGCGGTGGCCTGGGCTACGTGACCATCATCGCTTCGATACTGCTGTCGGCGCTGTCCGGCAGCGCGGTGGCCGACGCCGCGGCGCTGACCACGATGCTGCTGCCGATGATGGTGGCCGCCGGGCACGCGCCGCACCGTGCCGCGGGACTCATTGCCGGGTCCGGCGTGATCGCGCCGGTCCTGCCGCCGTCGATCGGCTTGATCATCTTCGGCGTCACCGCGAACGTGTCGATTTCCAAGCTGTTCATGGCCGGCATCGTGCCCGGCCTGCTGATGGGCCTGTCGCTGTGGATCACCTGGGCCATCGTCGCCCGCAAGGAAGGCCACACGCCGCCGGCGCGCAAGCCGCTGCCCGAAGTGCTCACCGCGCTGCGACGCTGCGGCTGGGCCCTGATGCTTCCGCTGATCATCCTGGTCGGCCTGCGCATGGGGGTGTTCACGCCGACCGAAGCCGGCGTCGTCGCCGCGGTCTATGCGCTGTTCGTATCCACGGTCATCTACCGCGGTCTCAAGTTGTCGCAGCTCTTCACCATCTTCAAGGCCGCGGCCAAGACCACCGGCGTGGTGATGTTCCTGATCGCGGCGGCCATGGTGTCGTCCTGGCTCATCACCGTGGCCGACCTTCCCGGCAAGGTCGTCGGCATGCTCGAGCCGTTGCTGGGCAGCCCGATCATGCTGATGGTGGCGATCATGGTGCTGGTGATGATCGTCGGTACCGCGATGGACATGACGCCGACGATCCTCATCCTGACCCCGGTCCTGATGCCGGTGGTGAAGGCGGCCGGCATCGACCCGATCTACTTCGGCGTGATGTTCATCATGAACAACGCCATCGGCCTCGTCACGCCGCCCGTGGGGGTGGTGCTGAACGTCGTGGCCGGGGTCGGGAAAATGTCGATGGACACGGTGACCAGGGGCGTCATGCCCTTCATGCTCGCCCAGTTCATCATCATGTTCGCGATGGTCTTGTTCCCCTGGCTCGTCACCGGGCCCGCGAAATTCCTCTACGGCGGTCAGTGAGGACGCAGTCATTTCCCCGCTACGGCCGACCGTCGAGCAGGAATTGCTCGAAGAAAGACGTCAGTTCGGCGTGCGCCTCCAGCGGCAGCACGTTCGAAACGTATTGGTCGGGGCGAACGATCACGATCGCCCCCTCCTCGCGTGAGATGCCCCGCAGGTCGAAGATATCCGGGCCGTTCTTGAGGTCCGGCGAATAGGCTTTCTCGTAGTCGACGAGGCCGAGACGCCCCTTGCGAGGGAGCAGGATCGACGGCAACGCCTCGACCTTGATTTCGCGGTGTCCCTGCTGGAAAACCGCGCGAACGTCGATCACGCTGTCGATGTCCGCGCCCGTCGGGGTGAACCGAACGATGGGCGAATGCGCCGATGTCGCGAGGAATTCCGCGAATTGCCGGAGTCGATGTCCGCTCGCGTCGGCGAAAGCATAAATGCGCCACGCGCCATCGGCTCGGGCGACATGACCCAGCTGCATCGGCTTCGCATCCGCCACGCGCACGACGGGCGCCGAGTGAAAGCGCATGCCGATCACGAAGCCCTTGGCCAGATGCTGGTGAGTTGCCTGCGAAGTGAGCACCGTCGCAGGCGGATAGACCGTCGCGACGCCGGCCGTGTATCGCAGCGAATTGACGAAGTACGCCTGAAGCTCGGCGGGATCGACGCCTCCGAGCTCCGGACGCTGCGGGTCCTTGGGAGGCGATCCCATGATCTTCGACCACGCCTTGTCGAAGTCGATGAGGACCTTGGCAATCGCCTGGCGCTCGATCGAATACGTGCGAAGCAATTCGGGTCTGGCGCGACCGTCCAGCACCGACGCCAGTTTCCAGCCGAGATTGAACGCGTCCTGCATGGCAACGTTCATTCCCTGGCCCGCCTTCGCGCTGTGCGTATGGCAGGCGTCGCCCGCAATGAAGACGCGCGGCTCGCGAGATCCGGCCTGATCGAGGGAAACGTCGTCGAACCGGTCTGCCAGCCGTTGCCCGACTTCGTAGACCGAGAACCACGCGATGTCCCGCACGTCGAGCGTGTAAGGCCGGAGCACGCGCTGTGCGGTCTCGATGATCTTTTGCGCGGTCGTCTGGCGGACCGCGTCACGCTCGTTCGGATGCACCTCGCCCAGGTCGACATACAGCCGGACCAGGTAGCCGCCTTCGCGGGGGATGAGCAGGATGTTGCCGTGATCCGCGGACTGAATGGCGGTCTTGAGGCGGATATCCGGGAAGTCCGTGATCGCCAGCATGTCCATCACGCCCCACGCATGGTTCGCGAAATCGCCGCGGAGCTCCACCCCGATCGACTGGCGCACCGAGCTGCGCGCGCCATCGCAGCCCACCACGTATTTCGCGCGAATCGAGCGTTCCGACCCGTCGTCGACGTTCCGAATCGTGACGACCACCGGGTATTCGCCACCGGCCTCGACGTGCAGACGCACGAGTTCGACGCCGTAATTCGGCTCGAGCCGCGCCGGCGACTTGCGCATGTAATCGAGCAGGTATTCCTGCATGCGCGCCTGGTTCACGATGACGTGGGGGAACTCCGACAACCCATCCTCGACGTCCTGAACGCGACCCGTGCGCACGATCCTGGAACGGTCCGTCGGCGAAGGTCGCCAGAAGACGGTCTCGTTCACCCAGTACGCCTCACGGATGAGCTTCGCGCTCATTCCGAACGCCTCGAACATCTCGACCGTGCGACACGCGACACCATCCGCCTGGCCGAGCTCCAGCGGACCGCGGCGGCGCTCGATCAAATGGGTGCGGAGAGTCGGGAACATCGAAAGCTGCGCCCCGAGCACCGTGCCTGCGGGGCCGCTTCCGACGATGAGGACGTCGACGGTGTCCGGAAGGCTCGCCGAACGGGTCCCGGCCCCTGGAGCTTTCGGGAGGACGTCCGGGTCCCCCGGCTGGAAGCCGTCTCGATGGAACTGCACGTTCCCTCCTTCGTCGCCTTGGTTTCCAGGCTCGCCAATGCGCGCCGTTTCTCGACGAAATTTGGACGGGGATGGGATACCGCGTCAACAAGCTGACGTGACGCGAGCAAGAAAAAGCCCGCTCGCGGCGGGCTTCGTTCTTTCGATTGGTGGAGGTGGGCGGAATCGAACCGCCGTCCGAAGACTCTACACAGTCGGGACTACATGCTTAGTCGAATCGTTTGATCTCGTCCCCGCGCCGCCGACCGACAGGCTTCACGGGAACCAGTCACCTAGATTTAGCGCCTCGGCCAAGTGACCCGGCCGGGCGCGATCGTCCTGAATGTCCTCGCTGCGGCTTTCGGTTACCCGATCACCGCCCGGGCCGGACGCTGCCCGGTGCGAGGTCCGGCGGGGTTAAGCCGCCAGAGCGTAGGTTTCGTCGTTCGCAGGTAAGTTTGCGATTGCCCGTTTTTTACGAGGACGAACGCCTCGGCATGCCCCGCGCTGTTTCGATGCCCCCGTCGAGACCAGGTCACCCCCGGTGATCGTCGGGCGCACGCGGCATGTTGCAATGCCGCAGCGCCAAGAAATTCATTGTAGCATCGGCCCGTCGGGCCCTCTTCCGCGGGACGGCGCCATGCTCCAAAATGGGGCTCCGGCCGCCGGATCGCAAGGCCCCCCGCCCCCATGCGACTCTCGCTCGCCACCGCCCTGACCGCCGCCGCGCTGGTGACGAGCGCGCTGGCCGTGTCCGCCGCGGCGCAGGACATCGTGACCGTCGAGAAGGTCGACATGGTGCGCTACGCCGGCACCTGGTACGAGATCGCGCGGTTGCCCAACAAGCTGCAGGCCGAATGTGCGGGCGACGTGTCGACGACATTCCGCCTGCGTGGCATGCGGACCTACGACATCGAGACGCGCTGCCGCCGCAACGACGGCAGCGAAGAGATCGACATGGGCATCGCGCGCGTGCAGGACCCGACGACCGGCGCGAAGATGGAGTGGCGCTTCCTGCCGCTCGCGCTCGCGTGGTGGCCGTTCGCGTGGACCGACTACTGGATCGTCGACCTGTCGCCCGACTACAGCTGGGCAGTCGCTGCGGTGCCGACGCGCGAGGCGATGTGGATTCTCGCGCGCAAGCCGGAGCTCGATGCGGCGACCTACGACCGACTGGTCGCGAAGGCGAACGCGATGGGGTTCGACACCGGCAAGCTCATCCGCACGCGCCACTCGGCGCCTTGACGCGGACGCTGGAGCCAGGCTTCGCGGCCTGGCCCCGGTGCCGCTACTTCATATTGCGCAGCAGGGACACGAGATCCTCGGCGTGCTCCTCTTCCTTCGCCAGGATCTCCTCCATGATGCGACGGGTCGTGGAGTCCGCCTTACCCAGCCAAGCGACGATCTCCCGGTAGCTCTCGATCGCGATGCGCTCGGCGATCAGGTCTTCCTTGATCATCTCGGTTAGCGTCGTGCCCTCGACGTACTCGGCGTGGGCGCGGGTGGCGAGGTTCTTCGGATCGAAATCCGGCTCGCCGCCGAGCTGAACGATGCGTTCGGCGATCTGGTCGGCGTGCGCCTGCTCTTCGGCGGCGTGCTCCTTGAACTCCGCCTTCACGCTCTCGGCGTGGATGCCGTCCGCCATGTAGTAGTGGCGCTTGTAGCGCAGCACGCAGACGATCTCGGTGGCGAGCGCCTCGTTGAGGACCTTGCAGACCTGCTTCGCGTCGGCATCGTAGCCGGGCGTGACGGCGCCTTCCTCGATCGCTTGGCGCGCGCGTTGGCGCAGCGTCTTCACGTCGGACAGGAACGGGCGGTCGGATTGCGGGGCACGAGCCTGCGGCTCGCGCGCGACGACATTCGAGGACATCGGGACTCTCCCGGGGCGAAGAGAAAACGTCGAAGGCGCGCGGGCGGCGGCGCCAGGCGCCGCCGCCCGCGCGTGATTCAGGCTTTGCGGATCAAGCTCGCGATGAACGTCACGACCGCGATGACCAGGAAAATGAAGAACAGGATCTTCGCGATCTCGGTGGCGCCGGCGGCGATGCCGCCGAAGCCAAAGAGCGCCGCGACGAGCGCGATGACGAAGAACACGATGGCGTAGTGGAGCATGGTCTCCCTCCGGTTGGACATCGCCGGCACCTGCCGGCGGGCCTAATGACTACGCATTGCGCGTGCCACGTCGACGTCGCGTCGAAAGCGACGCCACATCAAGCGGTTGCGATGCGCTACCCGTCGCCTGGGCGCGTCGCGTTCGCGCATTCAGCGCGGTCGCCATGCAACCCGCACGCATATCGTCGTCCCGCGTCCTACAGGAACTTCGATCCGCGTCCCACTGCCGTCGGCACCGCCGAAACCTAAAGTGGAGCCCTAATCGCGTAAGGACGGGAGGAACAAAATGAACGCAACCCGCAAGGCCCTCGCCACCGCGACGGTCGTCGCCGTCGCCGCGCTGCTCGGCGCATGCGACCGCTCGCCGCCCGCGCCCACGACCTCGTTCAACGACCCGCAGGGCAAGACGCTGTCCGCGGCGCCCGCGCCGTCGCTCGTCGGCATGCCGATCGAGGAGACGCCGGAGACGCACAAGATCGCCGTCGCTCCGCCAGCTCCCGAGGAACCGACCGCTCGCGACACGTCGGGCAACCAGCCCGCCGCGACGCTCACGGAGCAGAAGAACAAGGCCGAGCTCCCGCTCGCGGGCCAGGTCAACAATCATTCGAGCGACGCGTTCCAGGCCGGACGCGACGAGAAGTCCGACGTCGTACCGGTCGACGCGAAGCCCGACAAGCCGGCGACCTGAAACCGATCCAACCGACCCACACCATTGCGGGGGGCGCGATGACCAACAACAATCGTTCGCTCTTGAACGTCGTGATGCTTGCCGCCGCGGGCGCCGCGACGAGCTGGCTCGTGAACTACTGGCTCGACCAGAGCTATCGCAAGAAGCACGTGCGCGAGAAGCACGAGCTCAAGGAACAGATCAAGACCTGGGAAGACGAAGGCGGCAACCTCGCGCCGGTCCCCGAGCATCGTCGCGACCTCGCGACGAATTGACGTCGAAACCCTTCGATTCGCACGCGCGCGCCGCCCGGCGCGCGCGTCGCTTGCACACCTGAGAAGTGGACGCAGGAGCCCCGTCGGCCGCGCGGTATAGTCCGCCCATGGCGGACGACCCCATGTTGCCCGTGGACACGCGCGTCCCGCGGCTGATCGCGGTTCCGATCGTCATCGGGATCGTGGCGGCGCTCGGGCTGCTGCTGTTCGCGGAGCTCGGTTACCAGCGCCTCGAATCCGCGGCCCAACGCGTCGCCTCGTCGCTCGAGCTCCAATCGGCGCTCTACGAGGCGCAGTCGCTGGTCGTCGACGGCGAGGCCGCGCAACGCGGCTTCCTGCTGACCGGCCGCGACGAATATCTTGTCCCGTACCGCGAATCCCAACCGAAGATCGACCAGGCGCTGAGCCGTGTCCGCGAGCTGACGCGCACGATCGGGACGCCGGAGCTGCGCGAGTCGACCGCGCGGCTGCAGTCCCTCATCGGCAGGAAGCAGGCGGAGATGGAGGCGGTCCTCGCGCTGAACGAGCGCAGCGGCCGCGACGTCGCGTTCGAGCTTCTGAGCACCGGCATCGGCCGGCGCACGATGGACGCGATCCGCTCCGAGGTCGTGCTGATGACGCAGCAGCAGCGCGAAGTGTGGAGCGAAGGCGCGGCGCGCTGGGCGAGCGACCTCTCGATCATCCGGATCGGCCTGCAGGCCATGACCGCGTTCACGGTGCTGCTCCTGATCGTGATCTGGATGCTGATTCGCCGCGACACCGCGCACCGGGAGGCGGTGCGCGGGCGGCTCGCCGACGAGCAGGCGCGCCTCGAGAAAGTGGTCAGCGATCGCACGGCCGAGCTTTCCGAGCTGTCGAACTACCTGCAGTCGGTGCGCGAGGACGAGAAGACGCGCATCGCGCGCGAGCTGCACGACGAGATGGGCGGCATCCTGGTCGGCGCGAAGATGGACGTCGCCGCCGTCTCCAAGGCGCTCGGCAAGGCGGATCCGCAGGTCGACGCGCGCCTCACGCGAGCGCTCAAGTCGCTCGACGACGGCATCGCGGTGAAGCGCCGCATCATCGAGGACCTTCGTCCGACGCTGCTCGACAACCTCGGGCTCGGCGCGGCCCTCGACTGGCTCGTGCGCGGCACGTGCGAGCGCGCGGGACTCGCCTGCCAGGTCAACCTGGACGAAGGCGCCGACGAGTTGCCGCCCGAGCAGTCGATCGCGATCTACCGGATCGTTCAGGAAGCGCTGACCAACGTGCTCAAGTACGCGAAGGCGAAACAGGTCACCGTCGACGTCGTCCTGTCGCCCGGCGGCGTGTCGCTATCGTTCGCCGACGACGGCGTCGGCCTGCCCGAGGACGCGCTCTCGAACCACCTGTCGCACGGCATCGCCGGCATTCGCCAGCGCGTGCGCGCGCTCCACGGCGAGTTCACGGTTCGCGGGACTCCCGGCGAGGGCACGCTGATCGACGTGCATCTCCCGGTCGCGGGCTAAAACGTCCGGCAAAAAAAGAAGCGGAGCCGGTCGACTTGGGGTCGACCGGCTCCACTCCCACACCGGGCGGCGTCCCGGACGCCCGATGTGAACTACCGTTGACGCTACAACCGAATACGGATTACGAGCGGCCGAAGCGCATCTTGGCGTCGTTGACGCAACGGCTCTTCGCGTCGCCGGCCAGCGCATCGCACTTCTCGATCGCGACCTTGTAGTCGGCGTCGCGCTTGTCCTGCGCCGCGTCCGTCTTCGCGTCCGCGACCTTCTTCGTCGATTCCTGCGCCTGCTCGGTCGCAACCTTGTCGACCTTCGCGTCGGCCTTGCCCTTCACCTCGGCGGCCTTCGCTTCCTTGACGCAGACGTCCTTGTTGTTGCCGGCGAGGTCGTCGCACTTTTCCTTGGCGAGCTTGTAGTTCGCCTCGACGTGCGCGACGCGCGCGTCGTAGCGCGCCTTCGCCGTGTTCTTGTACGACGCCTCGGCTTCGGCCTTCGCGACGTCGCGATGGCCCTTCGCCGTGACTTCGCAGACGTCCTTGGCGTTGCCGCCCAGCGACTTGCACTGCGCGACCTCGGCCTTGTACGCCGCGTCGATCCGATTCTTCTCGGCCTTGTACGCGTCGGACGACAGGGTCGTCGCGGTCGCAGCCAGCGCGACCGACGCGACGCCCATGCTCGCCGCGGCGAACATCGCCGCGATCGTCTTGCTCAGATGTGTGCTTTTCATAAGAATTCTCTCCCGTGGATTGTCGTGCGCGTTACTGGCGCGTGCTGTAAGTGGACTCGTCGCGGTAGTCGGTCGTCCAGCGGCAGTTCTCGCGCTCGCCGACCTTGCGCGCCTTGTCGGCGCTGCGCGAGTAGACGCCGGCCACCCGGGCGTGACCGATCTCCTTCAGGGCGCCGAGATGCTGGTCTGCGATGGAGCCGCTCCCGATGACGGC
>Ga0207648_10002200_pt1 | contig 21169 bp, 16 predicted proteins | sample KBSMisM32_FD_184310 | JGI IMG/M metagenome (GOLD analysis project Ga0207648, IMG submission 184310) | Miscanthus rhizosphere microbial communities from Kellogg Biological Station, Michigan, USA - KBS Miscanthus M3-2 (SPAdes) (version 2) | ecosystem: Host-associated > Plants > Roots >...
AAGTCTTCGTGTACGGTGCCGATCTTCTGCGCCTGCGGTTCGAGCACGACGTCGTAGTCGGCAGTGTCGGGAATCGCGCCACCCGACGTCAGCGCGGTAAGGCGCGCTCCGCGCCGTGCTCGCAGCACGCCGTTGACTGCATCGCGATGCAGGTAAGCCGCGCGCGGGCCGCGGCGCGTCGTGAATCCTTCGGCAAGCACGCGCACTATTTCGGTGAACGCACTTCGTGACAGGTACGCAAATGGATAGGCGCGGGTCATCAGCGCAAACAACTCGCCTTCGTCCCATTCGCGGCTGGCGACTTCGGCGACGATCTGCTGGGCGAGCACGTCGAGCGCGTTGCGTTCGACATGCAGCGTGTCGAGTTCGCCGCGGCGCACGGAATCGAGCAGCGCCGTGCACTCGACGAGGTCGTCGCGCGACAGCGCGAACAGCCGGCCTTTCGGCGTCCCGCCGACCGAGTGACCGGAACGGCCGACGCGTTGCAGGAACGCCGAGATCGAGCGCGGCGAGGCGATTTGGCAGACCAGGTCGACATCGCCGATGTCGATGCCGAGTTCGAGCGAAGCGGTCGCCACGAGCGCGCGCAATTCGCCGCGTTTCAGGCGCTGTTCGGCGGCAAGCCGCTGCTCGCGCGCCATGCTGCCGTGATGCGAGGTCACGGCATCCTTGCCGAGCTTTTCACTCAGGTGCCGCGCGACACGCTCGGCCATGCGCCGGGTGTTGACGAAGATCAGCGTCGTGCGATGTTGTTCAATCAGTTCGGCAAGGCGCGCGTAGACTTCCTGCCAGACATCGCCCGACATGACCGCCTGCAGCGGCGCCTTCGGCACCTCGATCGCGAGGTCGCGCTGGCGTGAATAGCCGACATCGACGATTTCGCAATCGATTGGAGTGAGGGCTGAGGGCTGAGGGCTGAGGGCTGGCTCGAGTTGTTTTTGCTCGTCGTTCTTCTTTTGTCCGTCATTCCGGCGAAAGCCGGAATCCAGCTCCTGCACTTCGTCAGCAGGCCCAAGAGCTGGATCCCGGCTTTCGCCGGGATGACGATGATTATGTTCGTCGAGACGATGATTTTCTTGTGCGCCCACTAGGAACTTCGCAACCTCATGGATCGGCTTCTGCGTCGCCGAGAGTCCGATGCGCGTCAGCCGGCGGCCGCATAGCGCTTCGAGACGTTCGAGCGACAGCGCCAGGTGCGCTCCGCGTTTGTTCGGCGCGAGCGCATGGATTTCGTCGACGATCACGGTGCGCGTGCTGGCGAGCATTGCGCGGCCGGATTCGGAGCCGAGCAGGATGTACAGCGACTCCGGCGTCGTCACGACGATGTGCGGCGGCTGGCGGCGCATGCGGTCGCGCTCGGCCTGGGGCGTGTCGCCGGTGCGCACGACCGTGCGGATTTCGACATCGGGCAACCCAAGTGCCATCAGCTCGTCGCGGATGCCGTTCAGCGGCGCCTCGAGATTGATGCGCACGTCGTTCGACAACGCCTTGAGTGGCGAGACGTAGACGACAAATGTTTCGTCGGGCAACGGCTCGGCGATGCCGCGGCGGACGAGATCGTCGATGGCGGCAAGAAACGCGGCGAGCGTCTTGCCCGATCCGGTCGGCGCGGCAATCAACGCGTGGCGGCCGGACTGGATCGCCGGCCACGCGCGCACCTGCGCGGGGGTCGGCGCCGAAAACGCGCGGCGGAACCAGGCCGCGACGGCGGGGTGGAAATTGTCGAGTGGCATGATCGAATTGTGCTCCTGCGACGCGGCGAACGCGACTTGCACTGTGCGTTCTTTCTATCTCACTGCTGGAGACAGCGTGGTGGCAGTAGAGCAGGGGCTAGGGACTAGGGACTAGGGGCTAGGTAAGAGGTGAGTCGCTCTAGCTCACGGCTAGTCCCTGGTCCCTAGCCCCTCTACTAGAATGCCGACAACAGCACGCCACCTTCGGCGCGAACTGCCGCACCATTGATCGCGGATGCACCCGGACTCGCCACGAACGCGACAACGCGAGCGATCTCCTCCGGCTCGATGAAGCGCTTGAGCAGGGACGTCGGCCGCGCGGTCTGGAAGAAACCGCGTTCGAACTCCTCCGGCGTGACATTTTCCTTGCGCGCAAACTCCGCGACGAACGTGCCGACACCTTCAGAGCGCGTCGGCCCCGGCAGCACCGAATTGACGGTAACTGCCGTGCCACTTGTAAGTTGCGCCAAACCGCGCGCGACCGCGATCTGGGCGGCCTTGGTCATGCCGTAGTGGATCATCTCGACCGGAATCTGCACGCCGGACTCGCTCGAGATGAACACGATACGGCCACTATTGCGCTTCAGCATGCCGGCCAGGTAGTGGCGCGACAGTCGCACACCGGACAGTACGTTGACCTCGTAGAATCTCTGCCAGTCCTCGTCCTGGGATTCGAGGAACGGCTGCACGGCGAAGATGCCGGCATTGTTGACCAGGATATCGACGTCGGGGTGGCGCTCGATCAAGGCCCGGGTTCCGGCGGCGCTGCCGACGTCGGCAGCAATGCCATGCAAATTCGCATCCGGGCCAAGCGAGCTTCGCAGCGAATGCAGGGCCTGATCGACGCGTTGTTGGGTTCTGCCGTTGATGATGACCTCGGCGCCTGTGCGCGCGAGTTCCGCCGCGATTGCGTAGCCGATTCCGGCGGTCGAGCCGGTGACGAGGGCGCGTTGGCCTTGCAGGGAAGTGGTCATTGGCTTTCTCACCTGAATTCGTTGGAATCGTGGAGCGATAGAAGCGTAGAAGCGGCGTGGATCGTGGAATTGATCGTGCGATTCCATGAGTATACTATTATACTAATCGTTCAGCCCCAGCCGGCAAGCACCAGCTTGCCGATCGTCGTGCCCGACTCGAGGCTCCGATGGGCCTCGCGCAGGTTCGCGGCGTTGATCGGGCGCAGCGTGTCGGTGATGGTCGTGCGCAATTCGCCGCGGTCGATGAGGTCTGCCGCGCGCGTCAGGATCTCGTGCTGGCGCGAGATGTCGCGTGTGCCGAACATCGCGCGCGTGAACATGAATTCCCAGTGCACGCTGGCGCTCTTGTTCTTGAGGAGTTCCAGATCGAGTGGCGCGCGCAGGCCAACGACAAGTCCGATGCGTCCCTCCGGCGCAACCACGTCGGCCAATTGCGGCCAGTACGATTCCGCGCCGGTGAAACAGGCAACCGCATCGACGTAACGAAAACCTGCCGCCTCGAGCTGCGGCCGCAGCGGCTGGCGATGATCGATGACATGGTCTGCGCCCATGCGCCTGCACCAGGCCACGGTTTCCTCGCGCGAAGCAGTCGCGATCACCTTCAGACCGGCCCGGCGCGCGAGCTGGATTGCGATCGAACCCAAGCCACCGGCGCCGGCGATGATCAGCAGGGAGCGGCCGCGATCGCCGCCGTCTGCGTCGAAACCGAAACGATCGAACAGCAATTCCCACGCGGTAAGTGTCGTCAGCGGCAGCGCTGCCGCCTGGGCAAAATCCAGCGTCTGCGGCTTGCCTCCGACGATGCGTTCATCGACAACCTGCAGCTGGGCGTTGCTGCCCGGCCGGGTGATGTCGCCGGCGTAATACACCGCGTCGCCCTTTTTGAACAGTGTCACCGCATCGCCGACCGCGATGACCGTGCCGGCGGCATCCCAGCCGAGCACTTTCGGCTGCGCTTCGACCTGGGATTTTGGCGCACGTACCTTGGTGTCGACCGGATTGACCGAGACTGCCTCGATGCGCACCAGCAGGTCGTGCCCCGCAGGTACCGGATCCGGCAAATCGACGTCGACAAGCGATGCCGGATCGTCGATCGGCAGATAGTGGGTCAGCGCTATGGCTTTCATGCAGAGCTCCGCGAGGCTGCGCAACGGCGCAGATTCTGGATGTGGGGCAGACGGGCCGTTCGCACAAGTCCCGTTCACCTTCGCGGTTACTCGGCTCTTGCGCGCCGCAAACCCGCCAACGTAATGTGTCGTGCGGGACTTCCGCAAGCAACCCTGAAACCAGAAGGAACTACATCATGCGCAGATTGATTCTTGGATCCGTTGTGTCAGCGTTGTGCCTTGCGTGCGCGAATCAGGCTATCGCACAGAGCGACGGACCGGGCTGGTATTTCGGCGCCGGCATCGGCGGCTCGAATTTTTCCGGCGACCTGCCGGAGCAGACCCGCGCGGCGTACGCGGGCAACCCCGACGCTGTGCTCGTCAGTGCGGAATTCAACGACGACAGCGATACCGCATTGCAGGCGATTGTCGGCTACCGGTTCAACCCGTGGTTCGGCCTGGAACTTGGCTGGCAGGACTTGGGCAACGCAAAGACTTTTTACAGCGTGCGCTCGATCAGCGGGTTCAGCCCGGGCCCGGCCCAGATCAACGGCGAATACGGGGTGGATAACATCAACCTGGCTGCGGTTGTCAGCTGGCCGATCGGCGATCACTTCGAACTGCTTGCCCGCGGCGGCATAGCCGAAACGCGCCTGAGCTACGATGAACACGGCATCGGCACGAACGGAGATCCTTACTCGTTTCATGCGTCGACCGAAAACGGCACCAGCGGATTGTTCGGCCTCGGCTTCGCCTGGGAGTTCGCGCCCGCCTGGAAACTGCGCTTCGGTGTGGACCGGATCTTCGATGTCGGCGACGAGTTCGCGTTGAACGCGAACAGCAACGGCCACTTCGATCATATCGACGCCTGGACCGTCAACCTGTTTTGGAAGCCCTGATCCGGTCGATGTCGTTCGCGGGCAACCCGGGCAGGCAAGCGTTGCTATGGGATCGCTGCCTGCCCGCCACCACTCTGCGCGTTACGTGCGCGCGGTCTTGCGGCTTACATTTTCGATCCAGCGGTACAGAGCGAGCATGACAATGACGAAGGCAATGCCGCCTACCCAAAGTGCGGTGCTCCCGGCGAACTCGTCGCTGACGAGCTGAAGCGGAAAATCCTTGCCGGAGAACGCGACGATTGCCGCGATCAGCACGCCGATCAGGCCTTCGCCGACGATCATGCCGGACGCAAGCAGCACGCCGAGTTGCTTCGCCGCTTCGGGTTTCGCCCCACGTTCGGCACGCTTGTCGTAATACCAGCCGGCAATCGCGCCGACGACGACCATCAGCGTGCTCGATGTCGGCAGGTACACGCCGAGGCCCACAGCCAGTGGCGACAAGTGAGCGGACTTCGTCGTGCGGCGCAATACTTCGTCGACGATGATCATGAGCACGCCGATCAACGCGCCGACCTGGATCAGGCCCCAGTCGATGTTGTTCTGGATCACGCCTTGTGCGAGCGCGGAGATCAGGCCGGCCTGCGGCGCGGGTAGCGGATGCTCGCGCGTCGTGCCCGGTGTGCCGGCAAAACCGTATGCGTGGTTCAGCAGGTCGAGGATTGGCGGAATGATCGCCGCGCCGGCAATCACACCGACCACGAGGGCCCACTGCTGCTTCGACGGCGTCGCGTCGACGAGCTGACCGGTCTTGAGGTCCTGCAGGTTGTTGTTGGCGATCGTCGCGACCGCGAACACTATCGCCGTGACGAACAGTGAGAACGCAACGAGCCCCTGTTCGTTGCTGCCGCCCAGCAGCGGCTTGATGCCGACGATCAGCAGCAGGGCCGCGCCGATCACGACGAGGATGCCGATGCCCGATAGCGGACTGTTTGAAGATCCGATCAGGCCGGCCATGTAGCCACAAACGGCTGACACGACAAATCCCATGACGACAACGTAGATCAGGCCGCCGGTGACCAGCGCAACCCAGTGATCGCCAAGACCGCTCTCGGCCGCGAAGTGGGCCAGCAGCCACCCGATCGGCGCGAAGCAGGCGAGCATGATCAGGCCGACAGTGCCGATCGGAATGTCCTGCTCGGTGCGCGGCAGCATTGCCGCCTGCCCGGCCTTGCGTATGCGTGAGGCTGCCACTGCGGATGCCAGCCCGCTGACGACCGGCTTGACGAGTTTCGCCAGCGTCCAGATCGCGGCGACACCGATCGTGCCGGCGCCGACGAAGCGCACCTTGTGGCTCCAGGTCGACTGCGCCACATCCGCGGCCGCACCGGCGGCCGCGGCGATGCCGGAGTAATGCGGCACGCCCCAAGCCCAGCCTATCAGCGCGCCAACGCCCATCGCGAGGCCAACCCAGAGGCCGACGAGGTGTCCGACCGCGAACAACGCCATCGACAGGTTGAAGTCGAAGCCGCTGACAGGGCCCTTGTCGTCGCTGCCGAAGCGGAAGTACTGCACGACATCGGCTGCGAAGGTGCGCGTAGCCACGATCAGCGCGAACACCGCGGCGCTGATCGAACCCCAGACGACCGCGAGCAGGCCGGCGCGATTTTCATCATCGGCTTCCTTGGTGCGATTGCCGCCGCCGCCGACCTTCAGCACTTCCGCGCAGGCCACCCCTTCCGGGTAGGGCAGATCCGAATTCGTCACCAGCGCGCGGCGCAACGGGATCGAGTACATCACGCCGAGGATGCCGCCGAGCGCACAGATCGCAAACGACGACCAGTACGGAAATCCGGTCCACCAGCCGATCATCACGAGGCCGGGCAACACGAAGATGATCGACGACAAGGTGCCGGCCGCCGAAGCAACGGTCTGAACGATGTTGTTTTCCTGGACCGTCGAGTCCCTGAAACCGCGCAGCAGCGCCATCGAGATGACCGCGGCCGGAATCGAGGTCGCAAACGTCAGGCCGGCCTTGAGGCCGAAGAACACGTTCGCCGCGGTGAACACGATCGTGATGATCACGCCGAGGATCAGTCCTCGCAGCGTCATTTCCGTGCGCAGTTCTTCGCCGGATTTTGTGGTGTCGGTCACAGGACTCTCCCCAAGCTGGTGCATTAAGTATCGCAGAGAAGAAAAGATTGAACCACGAAGAACACGAAGAACACGAAGAAGTAGAGCAGGGGCTAGGGCCAGGGCTAGGGGCCAGTGAGAGCGCGAACGAATCAGGAATTGTGGCCCACCGTTGCGATGCCCGTTTCCGCTTTCAGGAGGGCATGCGGCGAGCCGTCGAAATTTCCGCGATATCGATTCGCCTTGTATTTCTTCGTGTACTTCGTGTTCTTCGTGGTTCAATCTTTGCTTTTGTGACTTTGTCGCTGCGACACCGCCCGGAGTCTGGCAAAATAGGCGGCTGTCCTTCGCCCAATAGCGGAATTCCCATGAGCCACCACGACATCCGTTCGGCCGTCCGGCCGGAACCCGACCAGCCGATGGTCGACATCGCCAATTACGTCGCCGACTACGCGATCGACTCGCAGGAGGCGTACGACACCGCGCGCTACATGCTGCTCGACTCGCTCGGCTGCGCGATGCTGGCGATGAAGTTTCCCGATTGCGTCAAGCATCTCGGCCCCGTGGTTCCCGGGGCGACGCTGCCGGGCGGCGCGCGCGTACCGGGCACGAACCTCGAACTCGATCCGGTGCAGGCCGCGTTTGCGATCGGCACGCAGATCCGCTGGCTCGACTTCAACGACACCTGGCTCGCCGCGGAGTGGGGTCATCCATCGGACAACCTCGGCACGATCCTCGCCGTCGGTGACTATCTTTCGCGCAAGGCCGAGCGCGAAGGCGGCCAGCCGCTGACCGTGCGCGACGCGCTGACCTGGGCGATCAAGGCGCACGAGATCCAGGGTTGCTACGCGCTGAAGAACTCATTCAACCGCGTCGGCCTCGACCACGTGATCCTCGTGCGCCTGGCTTCGACCGCGGTTGCGACCGCGATGCTCGGCGGCGGCAGGGAAGAAATCATCACGGCTGTTTCGCACAGCTGGATCGACAACGGCGCGCTGCGCACCTATCGCCATGCGCCGAACACCGGTCCGCGCAAGAGCTGGGCGGCCGGAGATGCATGCCGGCGCGCGGTGACTCACGCGTTGAATGCGGTCGACAAGCGCGTAGTCGGCTATCCGTCGGCGTTGAGTGCGAAAACCTGGGGCTTCTACGACGTCGCGTTCAAGGGCAAGGCGTTCGAGTTCGAACGGCCGTTCGGCAGCTACGTGATGGAAAATGTCCTGTTCAAGATTTCGTTCCCGGCCGAATTCCATGCGCAAACCGCCTGCGAAGCTGCTATGAAACTGCATCCGCAGGTCGCAGCCAGGATCGACCAGATCGAACGCATCGAGATCGAAACGCAGGAAGCCGGCGTGCGCATCATCGACAAGACCGGACCGCTCGCCAACTACGCCGATCGCGACCATTGCATCCAGTACATGGTCGCCGTGCCGCTGATCTTCGGGCGGCTCACGGCCAGCGACTACAACGATGACGTCGCCGCGGATCCGCGCATCGACGCGCTGCGCGCGAAGATGACGGTGAAGGAGAACCCGCAATTCACGAAGGATTATTTCGATCCCGACAAGCGCTACATCGGCAACTCGGTGCAGGTGTTTTTCGCCGACGGCAGCAAGACGGAAAAAGTTTCGATCGATTTTCCGATCGGTCACCGCAAGCGGCGCGTTGAAGGAATACCGGTACTGTTGCGCAAATTCGAGGCCGCGCTGCTCGGCCACCTGCCTGGCAATCAGGTCACCGGCATTCTCGACAAGTGCCGTGATCCCCGCGCGCTGGAGGACATGCCGTTGCACCAGTTCATGGGCTTGTTCACAACATAATAACAGTGCACAATAAAGCCGCGCCGAAAAAACGTGAAGGGTCAATGGGTTGCGCGGCGAATGACTGCCCCCTGAACAGAGTAATTGTAGGGTAGAGGTAAAAAATTCATTTTGCTAGAATGCAGACGCTCGCGTTGTCGCTGTGATAACATATTATTAACGCGGCGTAGACATCACGGTGCGTGATGGATGATGCGTACTGCCGAGGGTGGAGCGGTCGCCCAAGAAAAACCAAGCATTATGAGGAGACTCCGATGAAACGTAACATCTTGTTTGCACTTGTCGCCATGACACTTGGTGGCGTGGGCGTAGCAGAAGCGCAAAGCGGCACGTGGTACATCGCGCCGCGCATTGGTTACATCGAACCCGACAGCAATCGCACGACCGACGGAAACCTGTACAGCGGCATCGGCGTCGGCGTATGGGCCAGCCCGAACTGGGCGGTCGATTTCGAATACGCGATCAACAACAACGATTTCAAGAGCGATTCACCGCGCGACGGCCACCAGTGGGAGAGTGTGCAGCTGGGAGTGAGCGGTCGTTATTTCTTCGGTGACATCGGCAATGCCTGGCGCCCGTATTTCCTGGTGGGCCTCGGCGCGGTGCGCCACAAGGCCTACTCGGGCTTCATCCTGCACGAGAACGGTTATGCGGAGTCCGGCGGTTGGGATCCGATGGCCACGGCCGGCTTCGGCTTCCAGTACGGGATGTCGGACCGGTTGGCGTTCCGCGGGGAAATCGCGGCGCGCTATGACCACGACAACAACTCGCTGAACACGCCGCTGTCGGCCTCGTATGGATTCGAGAACCACACCGGCTTCGTCGACGGCATCATCACGGTCGGCCTGGTGTACAGCTTCGGCGTAGCACCGCCGCCGCCACCGCCGCCGCCGGCAGCACCGCCGCCGCCGCCGCCACCGCCGGCCCGTCCGGAACCGGCGCCGACGAAGGTCACGATCGACCTGCGTGGCGTGGAGTTCAAGTTCGACCATCCGCGCGTAGGCGAGAAGCTGGAGCCGTCGCTGAAGGCACCGACCGCCGACTCCGTGGCGATCCTGGACGAAGCGATCGATACGCTCAAGCGCAACCCGAGCGTGCGCGTGGAAGTGGACGGCCATACCGACTCGGTCGGATCGGACGCCTACAACCAGAAGCTGTCGGAGCGCCGCGCCAAGGGTGTGTACGACTACCTGATCGCGCATGGCATCGACGCCAGCCGTCTGGATGGTCCGAAGGGCTTTGGCGAGAGTCAGCCGATCGACACGAACGATACCGCGGAAGGCCGTCAGCGCAACCGCCGTACCGAGTTGAAGGTCGAGAACTGATCGACTCGCTATAGGTAACAGGAAAAAGCCCGGCGCAAGCCGGGCTTTTTTTATGTGTCAGAGCAAAAGGCCAAGAGATCAAGAAATCAAAAAGTCAAAAGACTGAACCACGAAGAACACGAAGAACACGAAGGAAGAAAAAGAGAATCGCGGCGGTATCACGCGACTTGCTGGATGATCTTCGGTCTTCTGCCCTTAGCCTTCTTCGTGTTCTTCGTGGTTCAATCTTTCGCTTTCGCTCTTAAGCCTTACGTTCTGCGTCCGTCAGCCGCGCTTCAAGCCGCTCTTCCAGGCGTAAACCGCGGCCTGGGTCCGGTCGTCCACGCCGAGCTTCGCCAGAATGTTGCTGACGTGCGTCTTGACGGTCTTCTCGCCGATACCCAGGCGCTCGGCAATCAGCTGGTTGCTCAAGCCCTCGGCCAGGAGGCCGAGCACTTCGTGTTCGCGTTGACTCAGCGTTTCGAGCAATTGCGCGCCGGGCGACGCGCCGTGGCGCAGCGCTTCCATCAGATGACCGGCAACGCGCGGATGCAATACCGCCTCGCCGCGCGCCGCCAGGCGTATTGCCTCGGCCAGGCTGTCGGCATCGACGTCCTTGAGCAGGCAGGAGAGCGCGCCCGCCTTGATCGCCGCGACGATCTGTTGTGCATCGTCGAATGACGTGAGCACGACGACCTGCGTCCCCGGACTCGCAGCGCGGATGTCACGCGTCGCGGCGACACCGCCGCCGGGCATGACCAGGTCGACCAGTGCAACCTGCGGCTTGCACTCGGCACAAACGGCAGTCGCGTCCGCGGCATCGGCTGCTTCGCCGACGATGACGAGATCGGCATGGGTCTCCAGAAATGCGCGGATGCCCTGGCGAACGAGCACGTGGTCGTCGACAACGACGACGCTGATCGGTTGAAGGTTCATGCTGGCGGATTCGCGTGGCGGCCGAGGATGGGCGATCGGGTCATGGGCGTTGCTCAAGCGGTTGTGTTGTCCGGTTCGACGATGGAAAAACGGATGCTGATCCGCGTTCCGTGGCCGATCCGGCTGTCGAGAACGAAGCTGCCCTGCGGCAGCGATTCGGCACGCTCGCGCATGTTCGCCAGGCCCATGCCGGGCAGGGCGTGATCGCTTGCGCCGCGGCCATTATCCGTGATGTCGAGCGCCAGTGCGCCTCCTGCGCGCGAAACCGCCAAGCCGACGCGCGTGGCGCCGCTGTGGCGCAGCACGTTCGCCAAAGCCTCATCGGCAATGCGGAGCAGCGTTTCCTGGTCTGCTCCGGCTATGCCGGGGACGTCATCGAGGTCGAGATCGACCGCAATGCCGCTGACCTGAGCCCACTCCAGCGCCCGGGCGCGCAGGCGCTCGGCGAAGGGCAGGGCCGTATCCGAAGCGCGCAGTTCGTCGAGGATTTGTGCGAGTTCCTGCTGCATCTGCTGGCTAAGCCGTTCGGCCTGGCCAACGCGTTCGGCGACGGCGGGATCGGCGGCGAGCTGGCGCCGCAGCGCCGCGAGTTGCAGATTCAACGCGAATGCCTGCTGCTTGACCGTGTCGTGCAGGTCGCGCGCCAGACGCTGGCGTTCGGCGACCGTGGCCAGCTGCGCGCGCGAACGCATCAGGGCTTTCAATTCCAGCGCCATGCCGTCGAGCAATCCGGACAGGCGTCCGAGTTCGTCACGCGAACGATCATCGATGCGATCGCTGAAGTCGCCGCGGCTCCATGCCGTCGCGGCGCGCGCCACGCGATTGAGCCGCCGCGTGACCCACGTTGCCAGGAAGATCGACGAGGCGATGCCGAACACCAGCAGATAGCCCAGGATGATCGGCCACTCGAGGCTGAGGTCGAGAAGAAAGCGGTGCCATGGCACCGGCAGGCGCAGTTCGACAAACAGAAAGCCACGCAGGGTGCCGTCGCGCGCATGTACTGGCGCGAGCACACGGCGGATCGTGTAGGGATCATCCGAGCCGGGCAGCACGACGGCGACGTCGCGGTCGCGCGCGCCGGCGAATTCGGCGGAGTCGGTCGAAGGCAATTCCGGGCGCCAGTCCGATTGCGGCGGCGCTTGCGCGATGAGGCGGCCATCGGGACCGAGCACCGCGGCTGCCAGCGGCACGTCGGCAAGTTCCAGCAGCAGGTACGACTCACCTTCGATCAGCCCGCCGCGCGGGCGCTGCAGGCGCAGGATCCAGGCTTGCGCCCAGTAGACCAGCGCCGAGCGCTCATCATCTTTTGCGTTCGGCCAAGCGCTGGAAAGCTCCGCGCTTGCGCGTTCCGTCGCATGCACCAGCGATCCGGAATCGACATCCGAGATAAACGATTCGTACTCAAAAATCAGAATCGTCGACTCGACCAGGATCAGGCACGGCAACGACAGCAACAGATAGAACAGCGTGAGCCTGGATATCAGGCCGCGAAGTTGCGGGCGCAGCGGGTTCATCGTCAGCGGAAGGTTTCGGCCGGGCGCACAGCATAGCGGCAAACAAGTCGTCGTGAGGTGCCGTGATACCGACGCCCGCGCCCGATGGTCTCGACGGACGTTTCAAGCTTGCGATTCGGCAGCCGTGCCTGACGCCCGGATCAAACTGTTCGCCTTCGGGACTGGTTCGATTCGAGAGCGCCAGCGTCCTTGACGAAGCGATAGTGCCCGACCAGCCATTCGCTGCCGCCGCGATAGCCGAACAGTTCGGCACAGGCCATCCAGAACATCCGCCAGCGCTGGTTCCACAGCGGCGCCTCATTTCCATAGGTCTCGCGCAGGACTTCGAGCACTTCGACGCGATGCGCGTCGTGATTGGCCAGCCATGCGTTGGCGGTCTTCTCGTAATTCGTTCCGGCGATGCGCCATTGCTGCTCGATGCGCAGATCGCGCTGGAACCACAGCAGCGTATCCGCCGCGGGCATCAGCCCGCCGGTGAAGAAATGGCGGCCCATCCAGTCGTCTTCGCCTTCGGTCTGGAACGGATACATCAGCTCGCGATGACAAAAGATATGGACGAAGAGTTTTCCGCCGGCGCGCAGCCAGCACGCGATGTTGCGCATCAGCCGCTCGTAGTTGCGCATGTGCTCGAACATCTCGACCGAGACGACGCGATCGAATTGCGCCGGCGCAAGCTCCAGGCAGTTCACGTCGCAGGTGATCACCGTGACGTTGCCGAAACCCGATTCGCGGCAGCGCGCTTCGATGAATTCGCGCTGCGGGCGCGAGTTCGATACGGCCGTGATGCGGCTTTGTGGAAAATGCCGGGCCATCCACAATGTCAGGGAACCCCAGCCGCAGCCGAGCTCGAGGATATCCTGCCCATCGGCAAGCTCGGCCCGCTCCAGGCAAGAGCCGAGCATCGCTTCCTCGGCCTGATCGAGGCTCTCGTCACCCCGCGCAAACAGGCAGCTCGAGTACTTCAGGCGGCGGCCGAGACACAATTCGAAGAACCGCGGCGGCAGCTCGTAGTGCTGCTCGTTGGCGGCATCGGTATGAATCGCGATCGGGCTAGCGCGCAGATCCTCCAGGCAACGCTCGAAACGCGACCAAGCGGCAACCGCGTCGCCGCCGTGCTCTTCGCGCAGCCGCTGTGCACACAGGCGGCGGATACCGAGGCGAATCACGATGTCAGGAAGCCAGCCACTTTCGGCGAGGCGTATTGAGAGCGAGGGCTGAGGGCTGGGGGCAGAGGGCCGGAGTGCGCGATCGCGCTCTGCTATTGAGCCCTCCCCTTCAAGGGGAGGGTTGGGTGGGGATGGTGTTGTTGAGGGCTGAGGGCTGAGGGCTGAGGGCCGGAGTGCGGCAGCTTTCTCCACGCGGCCACGTTCGATGCTCGACTCGCCCGATCGCAATTCATTGAGAGTCTGGACAGTCATTGATAACCCCAAGACGGGAAACGCGTGCTCTTCACTCTCAGCCCTCAGCCCTCAGCCCTGCTCCTCCAAGGCACAAATGCGCTCGTCGTGCGCTGGTACTCGCGATAGTCCTCGCCGCGCGTGCGCAAAGCTTGTGCCTCGACGAATGGAATACCGGTAATCCAGTACAGCGAGACGAGCATCAGCACGGGTCCGAGCAGAGTCAGCGCCCAGATCGGCCACGGCGTCCCGACCGCCAGGAACACGTAGGTGAACCAGTGCAGCCACTCGAAGAAATAGTTCGGATGGCGCGAGTAGCGCCACAATCCAACACGGCAGGTCTTGCCGCGATTCCTTGGGTCGCGGCGAAAGCGCGCGAGTTGCAGATCCGCGATCGTTTCACCGACGACGCTCACAAGCCAGATGACGATGCCGATGACGCACCAGCGCGTCAGGCCTTCCTTGTGATTCTGCGCGACCGCGTAGAACGGCAGCGAGAACAGCGCCGTCAGCAATGCCTGTGCCTGGAAGAAGGCAAAGAACTTGCCCTGGTGATCGCGCCAGTGCTCGCGCAGATAGCGGTAACGGCCGTCCTCTATCTCGCCGAGCAGGCGCGCCAGGATGTGCCAGCTCAATCGGAAGCCCCAAGCGCCGCCGAACATCGCGACGCCGAGCCGCGCGATCAGGCTGCCGGTGCCGACGCTCGCATAGAACAGCGCGCTGGTGCCCATGCACGCGGCCCAGATCGCGTCGACGATGCCGGCGTTGCGCGTGCGTAATTGCAACAGCCAGCCCAGCAGCATCGCCACGCTCGCGGCACCCCAGACATAGGCGATCGCCTGCCATTCCATCATTGTTTGGCCTGCAGCAGCGAATACGCCGCCGGCGCATCGAGATCGCGCAGCCGCAGCGACGCGCGCGACAGCAGCGGCATCAGCAGTGCCCAGACGATCGCCGTCGTGACAAGCATCGGCGCCACCCCGAGCGGAAACTGCACTGCATCCCAACCGCGGCCGGCAGCCCAGTACGCCAGCGGCGCGCCGATCGCGCCGAGCAGAGTCGACAACATGGGCCTGGCTTGCAGGAACGCGAGCGAGTGGTTGAGCGTCAACGCAAAACTCGTCCACAACGCGACCATCCAGACCGGCGCGAGGCCCGGCCAGGGCACCGCCGCCTCGAACTTCATGAGTCCAAATTGCACGAAAGTGGAATCAAGTACGAAGCCGAGCAGCGAGACGCCGACGAACAGGCAGGCATCGGCGCGGCGCCACTGGCTGAGGCTCAGTTGCAGGGCCGCAAAGACGGCAAGCACGATGAGCCCGGGCCACCACAATCCACGTCCGGCGCCGGCTACCGCCGCGACCCAGGTCGCCTGATACAGGACCAGGTTGAACCAGACGTTCACGGCGCGGCGCAATCCGGCAGGAACTGTTCGCGTCGGCAATCGGGCTTGACCAGAAGCATCTGCACGCAACCGGTCGAGCGTTCGCGGAATCCACCCTCGCAATAGGCGAAATAGAAATCCCAAAGACGCAGGAAGCGCTCTTCGAATCCGAGCGCGCGCACGCCGTTGCGCGCGCGATGGAATCGCTCGCGCCACGCCGCAAGCGTGAGCGCGTAGCTCGGGCCGATGTCCTCGAGGTTGTACAGCTTCAGGTCGCTGGTGCGGGCCGCAGCACCGAGCATCGCGCTGACCGATGGTATGAAGCTGCCAGGAAACACATGGCGCTTGATGAAATCGACTGCGCGCAGGGCCTGCGCATAACGGCGATCCTCGATCGTTATGGCCTGGACCAGCGCCACGCCGTGCGGGGCCAGCAGCGTGCCTACCTTCGTGAAGTAGGCATCGAGGTACTGGTGGCCGATCGCTTCGACCATCTCGATCGAAACGAGCTTGTCGTATTGGCCTTCGAGATCACGGTAGTCCTCGAGCAGCACCGTGACCCGGGCCTCGAGGCCGGCTTCCGCCACGCGCTCGCGCGCGAGTTCGTATTGCGCGCGCGAAATCGTCGTGGTCGTGACATGGCAGCCGAAATGCCTTGCGGCGTGAAGCGCGAACCCGCCCCAGCCACTTCCGATCTCGACGACGCGATCGTTCGCGCACAGTTCGAGCTTGCGGCAGATGCGATCGAGCTTGCGCGTGGATGCCGTTTCCAGCGGCTCGTTCGCGTCCGCGTAGACTGCCGACGAATACATCAGGTTGTCGTCGAGGAACAGGCGGAAGAAGTGGTTGCCGAGATCGTAGTGCGCGGCGATATTCGCGCGACTGCCGCCGCGCGTATTGCGCCGCAATGCGTACCACGCGCGCAGTGCCAGGCCGCCGAACCGCGCGAGGCCCGTTTCCATCGCGTCGAGCAGGTCGCGATTGCGCACGAGCATGCGGATCAGGGCGACCAGGTCGTCGCAGTCCCAGTCGCCGTCGATGAAGGATTCGCCGGCACCGACGCTGCCGTTGAGCGCGACCGCGCGATAGAACGCGTTGGCGTGCACACGCACGGTCGCCCGCAAGGTTTCGGCGGAGTTTTCCGCCGCCTGGCCGAGCACCGTTTCACCGAACTCGTCGATCACGGTGAGCTGGCATTTCCGCAACGCCTGCATCTGCTCGAGCAGGCGAGCACGCAACGCGCGGTCGATCAGGCTGGACCCGGCGCCGGTCGCGGCGGCGGCCATACGATTCATCGGCGCGGATATCGTTTCAGGTTCCATGCTTTTCACGCGATAACGAGGGGTGATCGTAGACCGGGTTGCGGCGCAGCCAGAGCAGCAGCGCCTGCCAGTGTATTGCGGCGACGATGCGCAGGGTCATCGCCGGGAAACGCAGCAGGACGCGCGCAAGATTCGCTGCAGTCGGCGGACGACGCTCGAGGACCAGCGTTGCGTCGACCTCACGCGCGTCGCCGTCGCAGACGTCCATGTGCACGCGCAGCGCGTCCGCCGGCGCGGCCAGACGCCACGCGTAGCTGCGTTGCAGCGGCAGGAACGGCGAGACGTGAAAAGCCTTGGCGAATGACCACGCGAACGCGCGACCGCGCCGCTGCGCGGACGCGACCGGCAACACGTAGCTGTGGCGCTCTTTCCACGGCGTATTCGTGATTTCGGCAACAATCGTTTCGAGCGTGGCGCCATCTTCGGCGAAGCAGTAGTACAGACTTACCGGATTGAAGCAGTGGCCGAAGTAGCGCAGGTGGGTCAACAGCCGGATCGGACCGCGCGGCGCGCTGCCAGTCTCGGCGCGCACGCGCTCGCGGACCGCTTGCGACAACGGCACGCCCGGATCGCCGAGATAGTCGCTGCGGCGGAATTCCGCGAGGTTGCGCCTGCCGAGTGACCAGAACCAGCGACCGGCGAACAGTCTGTCGATCTCGTCGAGATCCAGATACAGCATGCAGATCCTGTATTGAAACACGTGCGCGTGCGGCGAGTGGCGGCGGTGGCGCACCCAGCCTTCGTAAACGGCGCTTTGCCATTCATGCTGCGCCGGGTCTGCGAGCCGCGCAGCAGCGAGTGTCGTGGCGGCCATGCCGACAGTTGCCGGTTCGTCGGCAGCGCAACACGCGGCAGCGCGCGGTATCGTCATGGCCAACGGACTCCGAGCCGGCTGGCCACGTCGACGGCACTGCGCATGCCGTCCTCGTGAAATCCCCAGCCCCAATACGCTCCGGCGAACCAGGTGCGATCGACGCCCTGGATCTCGTGCTTGCGCGCCTGCGCGCGCATGGCGGCGTGCGTATAGACCGGATGCTCGTAACGCATGCGCCGCAGGACCTTGTCCGGTGCGATGCGGGCGGTCGTATTCAGCGAGACGACGATCGGCTCCGGCGTATCGAGCGATTGCAGCAGGTTCATGCAGTAGCTGACCGTGCATTCTCCGTTCGGCGCCGCCGGCACGAGAGCGTTCCATGCGGCCCACGCCTTGCGTCGTTTCGGCAGCACGCTGGCGTCGGTATGCAGCACCGTGTCGTTGGACTGCCAGGTGATCGCGCCGAGGATGTCGCGTTCGCGTTCGCGCGCGTCCTTGAGCAGCGACAGGGCCTGATCGCTGTGGCAGGCGAGCACCGCTTGGTCGAAGCGTTCGCCGCCCGCTGCGCTGTCGACGCGCACGCCATCGGGTTCGCGCCGCACCGCCGTCGCGGCGCAACCGGCGCGCTCGCGCACGCGCCATCCCGAGCGCAGCGCGCGCACGTAGCGTTGCGATCCGCCCCTGACCACGCGCCACTGCGGCCGGCGGCTGGCCTGCAGCATGCGATGGTTGGCCATGAACGCCAGCACGTACCTGGCCGGGAATTGCAACACCTGCGCCGAAGGCGATGACCACAGCGCCGAGGCCATCGGCACGATGTGATCGTCGCGGAACATGGCAGAGTAGCCGCCTTGCTCCAGATAGCCGCCGAGCGTCGGCCCTTCGCCATCGGCGTCCAGAAGCGCCGGCGCCTCGCCGTAGAAACGCGCGATGTCGCGCAGCATGCGCAGAAATCGCGGCGAAACCAGATTGCGCCTCTGGCAGAACAGGCCGTCGAGGTTCGTCGCGTTGTACTCCAGGCCACTGCGCTCGTTCCTGACCGCGAAACTCATCGTCGTCGGCTGCGACTCGACCTCGAGTCCGGCGAACAGCTTTGACAAAAGTGGATAATTATCCGGGTTGAAAACGATGAAGCCGGTGTCGATGGCCAGGTTCCGGCCGCCGAGTTCGATGTCGTGCGTGTGCGTGTGGCCGCCGAGGTAGTCGCTGGCCTCGTAGAGGGTGACCTCGTGCTCGCGGCTGAGCAGCCAGCTCGTTGCCAATCCGGAGATGCCTGATCCGATCACGGCAATTCTCACGCGCTGCCGCCGCTCTGGCTCGCTGTCGGCCCGCCAGCCGGGCGATGCGGCGATCCGTGGAAAGCGAAAGTGGTGTGTGCCTGCATGTGGCGCGAGGGTTTCGTGATTTCAGGATGAGGTGTATTCGCTCTCGAAGTCTGTTCTGGCGACGGTGAGATCATGGTGAAGGCTGGAGCAAGCCGGCTTCATGCAAAATCCACATCGGCCGTGCTGCCTCAAAAGCGCACGTCGACCGTGGTCTTGACCGAATTGGCAATGAAGCATCCCGCGTGCGCGCGCTCGTGCATCTTCGCGTAGTCCTCGGCGCTGGGTTGGCGATCGGCGGCGAAAACGACCTTCGGCGAGAGTGTCGCCTGGACGACGGCCATCTTGCCGTCGGCGTTCTTGCCGAGAATCGCCACGGCATCGTCTACGTAACTGTCGATTACATAACCGCGGTTCGCCGCGACCGCCAGGAACGTCAGCATATGGCACGACGACAGGGCTCCCAGCAGCATCTGCTCGGGATCCGCGTGGGCGCCGCTGCCGCCGTACTCCGGCGACGGGGCGGCATGCAGCGTCTGTCCGCCCGAATAGCGGATTTCATGGTCCGACACGTAGTTTCCGCGCGCGAACGGACCGCCGTTGCGCGACCACTGCAGACTGGTGCGATGTTCCGACATGACGGCACGGCTCCCGGCTTTGACGGCGCGCCCGCTCTGCGGCAAGGTGCGCGCATGATGATCAAGCGTAACCGATCGCCGCGATTGCGTCATCGTGACAATCACGGCAAGAGCGCGGCCACGGCCGGCGAAGCACCCCGGCACGGCCTGGCGCGCGTCCTGTCGAAACTTGGATTGTGCTCGCGAACCCAGGCGCAGGTGATGATCCGCGCCGGCCGGGTACAGTTGGACGGCCGTGTCGTACTCGATCCGGAAGCGTCGACCGATGTGCGCACTGCCCGCATCACCGTCGACGGCAGCGCGGTCGGCGGCGCCGAAAAGGCGTACGTCATGTTGAACAAGCCGCGCGGGTACGTCACGACCGCCAGCGACGAGCGCGGCCGCGACACCGTGTATACCTTGCTGAAAAATACGCAAGCGCCCTGGCTCGCGCCGGTTGGCCGGCTCGACAAGGCGAGTGAAGGCCTGCTGCTGTTCAGCAACGACAGCACCTGGGCGGCGCGGCTGACCGATCCGGCGTCGCATCTGGACAAAACCTATCACGTCCAGATCGACACGCTGCCCGGCGGCGACCTGTTGCAACGACTACAAGCCGGCGTCGACGATCGCGGCGAACGCCTTTGCGCAAAGTCGGTGCGCGAACTTCGCCGCGGCGACAAGAACGCGTGGCTCGAGATCGTCCTCGACGAAGGGCGCAACCGGCAGATTCGGCGCTTGCTCGCGGCGTTCGACATCCAGGTGCTGCGGCTCGTGCGCGTGGCGATTGGGCCTTTGGCGCTCGGCAAACTTGCGAAAGGGGAGTGGCGACCGCTGTCCGCGCAAGAGGTCGAGCAAACGAAGGGGTGACAAAGAGTATCGTGATCCCGCTTATTAACGTAGGGTGGGCCTTGGCCCACCGTTTTTCGAGCGTCCGCGTACGCACGCTGGGTCAGGTCCGCGCATCGGTGGGCCAAGGCCATCCTGCGGAGTGCTCGTGACACCCACGACCAAGAAGTCACTTGTTCACGTCGCCGACCTTCGCGGCTACAGCCGCCTCGCGGTCGACGCAACGATTGGTCTGGCCGATCTGGTCGAGACGATGCACCACAACATCCTGCGCACGCCGGGCATACTCGGCGAGGCGACGCAGCAGCCGACCGGCGGCATCACGGGTTTTGTATATCAATCCATTCGCGGCGTCACGCGCGCGGTCGGCAGCGGTATCGACGCGGTGCTCGCCAGGCTCGTGCCGTTGTTCGGTGGGGGTGGCTCGTCCGTGGAGCGTGAAGCGGTACTCGCCGCGCTGAACGGCGTGCTTGGCGATCACCTGCAGCACAGCGCCAACCCGTTGGCGATCCCGAACCGGTTTCGGCGCGAGGGCGTGGCTCTCGAATTGAAGCGCGACTCGCTCGCGGCGACCACTCCGGGCGCCACCGGGAAGATTCTGGTGCTTGCCCATGGCCTGTGCATGAACGACTTGCTGTGGCGGCGCAAGGGCCACGACCACGGCGCCGCGCTGGCGGTCGACGCAGGCTTCACGCCGGTGTATCTGCACTACAACAGCGGATTGCACGTTTCGACGAACGGCCGCGAGTTTGCCGGCCAGCTCGAGATGCTGTTGCGCGCGTGGCCCGTGCCTGTCGATGAACTGGTGCTGCTCGGCCACAGCATGGGCGGACTGGTCGCGCGCAGCGCCTGCCACTACGCTGCGCTGGCGCGACACGCGTGGCTGCGGCATTTGCGCACGATGATCTTTCTCGGTACCCCGCATCACGGCGCTCCGCTCGAGCGCGGCGGCAACTGGATCGATGCGGTTCTTGACGCAAGCCCGTACACGACGGCATTCGCCCGGCTCGGAAAGATCCGCAGCGCCGGCGTCACCGATCTGCGCCACGGCAGCATGCTCGACGAAGACTGGGACCATCAGGACCGCTTCGCGCGCTCGCGCCGCAAGCCA
>Ga0207648_10002205_pt1 | contig 21138 bp, 7 predicted proteins | sample KBSMisM32_FD_184310 | JGI IMG/M metagenome (GOLD analysis project Ga0207648, IMG submission 184310) | Miscanthus rhizosphere microbial communities from Kellogg Biological Station, Michigan, USA - KBS Miscanthus M3-2 (SPAdes) (version 2) | ecosystem: Host-associated > Plants > Roots > Rhizosphere...
GAAGTGAGCGACCTGGATTCCAGTTTGCTTCCTACCCGGGAAAGCATGCCGCGGACCAAGGTATTTTATTTCATACCGAACCTCCAGCAGGGGGGGCCCGAGGGGCAGATCCTCGAGCTCATCAACCGCCTGCCGCAGCGGTTCGAGGCCGTGCTCTGCGTCTATCACGGCGACAACGTTTTCTGGGGCAACCGCTGCCCGCCAGGCCAGCCCGCGCACGACCTGGGCGTGCGCAGCATGAACATGGCGGCGCTGGATCGCCTGACCGACATCCTGCGCCGCGAGAAGCCCGCCATCGTCCACTCGTACCGAGACAAGGCGAACTTCTGGGCGCGCTGGGCGGCCAGCCGCGCCGGCGTTCCGATCACGATCACGGGCTGCCGCAACCGGATGATGGGGCTGCGCTACCTGGCGACCGAATGGTTCCTGCAGCGCAAGAGCAAGGTGATTCTCGCCAACTCGATCGGCGTCAAGCAGGAGCTGGTGCGATGGGCGCGCGTCCGCGACGACAAGGTGCGCGTCATCTACAACCTGCTGGATGTCGACTTCTTCCGGCCGCCCACGGCGGCCGAACGCGCCGACGCGCGAACGCGCTGGCAGCTGGCGCCGGGCACACGCGCGCTGCTGCTCCCGGGACGCATCGGCATCCAGAAGCATCAGCTGGGGCTGCTGGCGGCGATGCGCACGCTGGCGCGCCGCGGGAAGTGGCCGCAGGACGCGGTGGTGCTGTTCGCGGGGCGGGCGCGCGACAAGCTGACCAGCGCGCTGGTGCGGCGCTTCGCGCGATCGCCAGGGCTGGCGTCCGCGGTTCGCTTCCTCGACGCGGTGAAGGACATCCGGTCGCTCTACTGGGCGTCGGACCTTCTGGTCATGCCGTCGCTCTATGAGGGGCTGGCCAACGCCGCGCTGGAAGGCTGCGCGGCCGGTCTTCCCGCCATCCTGTCGCACGCGGCGAACGTCGACGCGATCGTGCAGCCGGGCGCGACCGGCTGGGAGGTTCCCACGTTGCGCCACGCGCCGCTGGTGGAGGCGCTGGAGGCGGCGCTGGCGACCACGCCCGAGCGCCTGGCCGAGATGGGCCGCGCCGGCCGCGCGCACGTGACGGCGCGATTCGCCCCGCGCAAGGACCACGTGCTGGATCAGATGGTCGCGGTCTACGACGAGCTGCTGACGGCCAGCTAGCTGGCCGTCAGGCGGCGATGCCCGTCGCGGTGGACGTGGGCGCGTCGATGAACGTCTGGTGCCAGAGCTCGAGCCAGAGCAGGCTCCACAAGCGCAGGCCGTGGTTCACGCGGCCCGTGTCGTGCTCCTCGATCATGCGTTCGACCGCCGGCCGTTCCAGCTGGCCGCGTTCGTAGACGCGCCGGGAGAGCAGCGTATCGTGCAGCAGCGCGCGCAGGTCGCCGCGCAGCCAGCGCGAGTGCGGGATGCCGAAGCCCTGCTTCTGCCGGTACAGGATGTTGTGGGGCAGCAGATCGCGCAGCGCCTTGCGCAGCAGCCACTTGCCGCGGAAACCTCGCATCTTCAGATCCGACGGGACCGTCGCGGCGAACTCGATCAGCACGTGGTCCACCAGCGGGCAGCGCACCTCCAGCGAGTTCTGCATCGACGCGATGTCGACCTTCGCGAAGATGTCGTCGACGAGGTACGTCTGCGTGTCGACCTCCAGCTGCCGTCCCAGCGGATCGGTCGCGGTCGCCTCCGACAACAGGCGGCCCAGCAGCGCCCGACCCGCGTCCTCGCCCGCGGCCTGCAGATCCGGCGAGCACAGCTCCGCCATCTGCTCGGGCGTGAAGTGGCCGAACTGCGCCGCGTAGCGCGGGACCTCGCCCATCAGCACGCGCCGCGCGTGCAGGCGCACGGTCGCGCCGAACTCGCCCAGGAAGGTGGTCTTGCGTCCGGGGAAGTGCCGCTCGACGAAGCCCGCGATCGGCAGCAGCAATGCGCGCGGCACGCGCTGGAACAGACGGGCCATCTTCTCGTGCGCGTAGCGCGTGTAGCCCGCGAATCCCTCGTCGCCGCCGTCGCCCGACAGCGCGACCGTCACGTGCCGCCGGGTCATCTGCGACAGCAGATACGTCGGTAGCGCCGACGGATCCGCGAACGGCTCGCCGTAGGCGTACACCAGCTTGGGCAGCAGCTCGGCCGCGTTCGGGCGCAGCACGTCTTCGTGGTGATCCGTCTCGTACAGGCGCGCGACCTGGCGCGCGTAGCTGACCTCGGAGAAGTCCTTCTCGTCGAAGCCGATCGAGAACGTCTTCACCGGCTTCGCGCCGACCTTGCTCATGACGGCGACGACCGCCGACGAATCGATGCCGCCCGACAGGAACGCGCCCAGCGGGACGTCCGACACCAGGCGCATCTTCACCGCCTCGAACAGGTGATGGCGCAGCTCCTCGACGAAGTCCTCCGCCGAGCGCTGCCGCGGTTCGAAGCGCAGCTTCCAGTAGCGTTCCTCGGCCAGCTTGCCGTCCTCGAACACGGCGATGCAGCCAGGACCCAGCTTGCGCACGCCGGCGATGGCGGCGAACTCCGACGGTACGAAGCCCAGGGTCAGGTAGGCGTGGATCGCCTGCGCGTCGGCGCGGCGCTGGATGTCACCGTCGGCCAGCAGCGCCTGCAGCTCGGACGCAAACGACAGCCCGCGCTTGCCGATGTGAAGGAACAGCGGCTTCTTCCCCAGACGGTCGCGCCCCAGCACCAGCCGCCGCCGGGGCGCGTCCCAGATCGCGAACGCGAACATGCCGCGCAGCTTGCTGACGAACGACACGCCGTGGAGTCGGTAAAGCTCCAGCAGCACCTCGGTGTCGGAGCGGGTTCGCAGCGCCACGCCGGCGGCCCGCAGATCGGCCGTCAGCTCGCGGAAGTTATAGATCTCGCCGTTGAAGACCAGCACGACCTGGCCGTCGGCGCTGAGCATCGGCTGGTTCGCTTCCGTCGACAGGTCGATGATCGACAGCCGTGTGTGGCCAAGGGTCGCGAGCCCGCTCTGGTGAACGCCCGACGCGTCAGGTCCGCGGTGATGAAGCGCGTCCGCCATCGCGCGCACGAGTGCGTGCGCGTCGCGTGGACTGCGTCCGGCGTCGGCGCTGGCGACGTGGCCCGCTATGCCGCACATGGCGACCTCTCCGGCGCATCGCGCCCACGGTCCAGGCTTTGCACGGCCCGGATAGTGTAGTCTGTCGCCCGCTCGATCGGCGACCGCGAGAATCTCCCGTGCCGCGCAAACCAAATTTGAAGATCGGTCAGCTGCTCTACGGCATCGCGACGTTCATCCCCGGCGTGGCCGCCGTGTTCGGACGCGGCGCGGGCGACACCAGCTTCCCGCGCTACTGCTACTCGGTGTGGCTGCGGCACCTGACCCTTTCGGCGGCCGCCGGCATGAAGGTCCCGCCACGCGTCGTCGCCGAGCTGGGACCCGGCAACTCGCTGGGCATCGGGCTGTCGGCGCTGCTCTCCGGCGCCGAGCGCTACCACGCGTTCGACGTGGTCGCCCACGCGCAGATCAAGCGCAACCTCGCCGTGCTCGACGAGCTGATCGGGCTTTTCAAGGCGCGCGCCGACATCCCCGGACCGGACGAGTTCCCGCAGGTGCACCCGGTGCTGTCGAGCTACGCCTTCCCCGGCCACGTGCTGACCGACGAGCTGCTGGCGGCGACGCTGGCCGATGACCGGCTGGAGCGCATCCGCGAATCCGTCCGCACCCAGAACGAGCCCGGGTCGATGATCGACTACCGGACGCGCTGGTTCGACGATCGCGCCATCGAACGCGAATCCGTCGACATGCTGGTGTCGCAGGCCGTGCTGGAGCACATCGACGATCTGCCGGGCAGCTACCGCGCGATGCGCCTGTGGCTGAAGCCCGACGGGTTCATGTCCCACGACGTCGACTTCCGCGCCCACAGCACCGCGCGCTTCTGGAACGGGCACTGGCGCTACTCCGATCTCACCTGGAAACTGATTCGCGGGCGCCGGTCGTACCTGCTCAACCGCGAGCCCTTTTCGACGCACATGCGCTTGCTCGCCGAGAACGGCTTCACGGCGCTGGCCGGCCAGCCCACCAAGGCCGATCCCATCATCGCGCGCGCCCGGCTCGCGCCGCGGTTCCGCGATCATCTGACCGACCAGGATCTGACGACGCCCACCGCGGTCATCCAGGCTGTCCCGGCGCCAGCAGCGCCTCGTAGCGCGCCATGAAATCGCGGGCGACGCGATCGATCGTGAACTGCGCGACGACGTGGGCACGCGCCGCCGCGCCCATCGCGGCGCGCGCGGCGGGCGGCGTGGTCACGATCTCCTGAAGCGCCCGCCCGATCGATTCGACCGTCGCGTCGCCGATCTCCCAGCCGTGCTGCCCGGGCACCAGGACGCGATCGGTGTTCGACGCGGCGGAGATCAAGACCGGGATGCCGCAGGCGAGCGCTTCCAGCGCGGCGATGGGCGACGCCTCGGTCTGCGACGGCATCAGCACGACGTCGGCGGTCGAGTACAGCGCGGGCATGTCGCCGACGGGGCCCAGGAAACGCACGCGGTCCTCGAGGCCGGCGCGCGCGATCGCCGCCCGCACGCGGCGATCGTAGGCTTGCGACGACACGCGGCCGGCCAGCAGCAGCACCAGTCGTTCGGGCAACGCGCCCGCGGCCTTGAGACCGGCCAGCGCCTCGACCACCAGATCCTGATTCTTCTGCTGCGCGATGCGCGCCGCCATCAACATCACGACGTCATCGGCGGCCAGGCCGTGGGCGGCGCGCGCGGCCGCCTTCTCCTCGGCCGTCGCGGGACGGAAGCGATCCGGGTCGATGCCGTTGGCGATCACCGCGACGCGCTCGCGCGCGATGCCCAGCTTGTCGACCAGCAGCTGCTGGATGCTGAGCGAGTGCGCGATGATGACGTCGCTGCGGCCCGCCAGCCGGCGTTCCAGCCAGCGGTACCCCGGTCCCATGTCGTCCAGGTGGACCGACGTCATCACGCGCGGACGCGGGCTGGTGAACGACGCCGCGATCCGGCCCCACAGGTTCGCGTCGTTCATGTACGTGTGAACGATCTGCGGGCGCGCGCGGCGCAGCGCCGCCACCAGCCCGGCGAACGCAGGCGGCGACGCCCACACGCGCGAGCCCAGCCGGTAGCGAGGCTGGCCGTCGGGGACGTCGCCCTTGAAATGCGCGCGGTCGTTCAGCACGCAGATGTCGCTGTCGAAGCGGTCGGGGTCCAGCCGGCGCACCAGGTCGACCAGGTGCCGCTCGGCGCCGCCCTGGGCCAGCGACGAGATGAGAAAGAAGATCTTGGCCCGTGCCATAGAGTACGCTCGCGTATGCCCTTGGTGCGGTCAGTAGCAACAGCCGGGCCGGACTGCAAGCGGTCCCGGCTTTGCTAGGGTTGGCCCGCACGTAGATGGAGAAGACGACGCGATCGGCGCCCGCGACCGACCGGGCCAGCGACGCCCGCCACGTCGCGCGCAGCGGCGTGCTTCAGCTGCTGTCGGCCCTGGGCCAGGGGCTGATGCCTGTCACGCACATCGTCATCGCGCAGCTGTTCGGCGTCGCCGTGTTCGGCGCCTACCAGGCGAGCGTCGCGATCATCGACGTGCTGCGGAGCGCCGGTCTGGTCGGCTCGTCGAGCGGCATGCATCGCTTCATCGCCGCGCACCGCGCAGCGGGCGACGCCGATCTGGAGAAACGCGCGCTCGGCACCGGAATCCGGCTGACGGTCGGCGCGTCGTCGGTGCTGGCCATCGGGCTGGCGCTGCTGGCGACACCGATCGCGCGCGCGTGGCACGAGGCGACCCTGGCGTCGACGCTGCCGATCATGGCGCCGACCGTGTTGCTGGCGGCCACGACGCTGGTGCTCATCGACGCGACGCTGGGCGCGAAGGTGGCGCGCATGAGCCTTTACGTCCGCGGGCTCTCCGAGCCGCTCCTGGTGCTCGCGGCCGCCGTGCTCGCGTGGCGGTTCGGCGGCACGCTGAAGAGCCTGGCCATCGCCAACGTGACGACGGCGGCCGTGGTGACGGTGCTGGCGGTGACGGCGTGCGCGCGTGTGTTCGGCGGATCGTATCTGTGGCAGTCGCTGCGCGCCCCGCCCCATCCCAGCTTCAAGCGCTTCGCGGTGCCGCTGGGCGCCTCCAACCTGATGAGCGCCGTGCTGCAGCGGGCGGACACGTTCCTCGTCGCCAGCCTGGCCGGACTGGACGCGCTGGCGGTCTACACCGCCGCCGAGTTCATCACACGCGTCATCGCAAACCCGCGCTACCTGTTCGACTACATCATCGCGCCCGTGGTCTCGGAGGCGCTGCACATGCAGGACCGCGCGCGCGTCCGCTACAACCTGGCGCTCGCGACCCGCTGGGTGATCACCGCGTGCACGCCCATCGCCGTCACGGTGATCGTGCTGCGGGCGGAGATCCTGGGGCTTTACGGAGCGACCTTCGTGGCCGGAACGGGCCCGCTGATCGTTCTCGCGATCACCAATCTGATTGTGGGCGGCCTGGGCCTGACGCCGTACGCGCTGGCGATGGGCGGGCGCTCGCGCCTGTTCCTGATCAACAACCTGTGCGCGGCGGCGGTGAACATCCTGCTGGGACTGGTGCTGGTTCCGCGCATGGGCCTCATGGGGGCCGCCATCGCCGTCCTGGTCAGTACGGGCGGCTTCCAGGTGGCGCTGACGATCGAGACCTGGATGCTCGAGCGCGTGCACCCGTTCACGATGTCGCTGCTCAAACCCGCGGCGGCGGCGCTGGTGGCCTTCGCCGTCGAATACGCGCTGCACGCTGGCCTGCACGCGGGCCCGGTGCGCGTCACGGCGGTGATCGCGGGCGGCGCCGTCAGTTACCTGGCGGCGCTGCTCCTGCTGGGCCTCGCGCCCGAGGAGCGGGACGTGGTGCGAAAGCTGGTGGGACGTTTCCGACGCTGACGCGCAACTGGTGAATCGAAGCTCGGCCCTGTTGAATATTTGACACTTCGACGGTGGGGCCGACGATCGACGCCCCCCACCGACGGATTCCCTGTTACGTTAAAGGGCCGCATGGTCCCCCCGAGCCATAGCCGGATCAGCCGTTACCACGGTTGGATCGTGCGCCGTCCCGTCGCGGTCTTGCTGGGCGCCCTGTTGATCGGCGGCGTCGCGACCGGGCTCGCCGCGCGGCTGAAGCTGAAGACCGCGTTCTCCGAGCTGCTGCCCAGCAACGACCCGGGCGTGGTCGCGCTGGCCCGCACGCAGAAGCGCCTCGGTGACCTTTCGCTGCTGCTGATCGGCATCCGGTCGCCCGACCGCGAGGCCAACCTTCGCTACGCGGAGGCGCTGACGCAGAAGCTTCACCAGCTGCCGCCCACCGTCCTCAACCTCGCCACGTACCACGTGCGCGACGTGCGCGCCTTCTTCGAGCAGAACAAGTGGCTCTACGTCTCCGAGGAGGACCTGGAGTCGATCCGCGATCGGCTGCGCAGCGAGATCAGCAAGCGGAAGAATCCGCTGTACGTGTCGCTGGGCGAAGACGAACCGATCGACTCCATGCGCCAGCGCATGGAGGGCAAGCACGGCCTGGACGATCGCTTCCCGGGCGGTGTGTTCACCAGCCAGGGCGCGGGCGGGGAGTACGTCTGGATCGCGGCGCTGCCGCCGGGCGGACTGTTCGTGGAGAACGCGGGCGAGGGGCTGCTGCACGCGGCCGAGGAGCTGATCAAGGCCGACCCGCCGTCGCGGTACCACCCGGACATGAAGGTCGAGCCGGCGGGTCCGATCGTCACCGGCATCGCCAGCCGGCGCGCGATCGAGCGCGACATCGTGTCGGTCACGGTCTTCTGCCTGGTGGTCGTGGCGGCCTCGATCGGTCTTTATTTCCGGCGCTGGCGCGCGATTCCACTGACCGGTGTCCCGGCTGCGATGGGGTCGGTGCTGGCGTTCGCCGTGGCCGATCTGGCGTTCGGCTACCTGAACTCGTCGACGGCGTTTCTGGGGTCGATCATCATAGGCAACGGCATCAACTACGCGATCGTGTTGATGTCGCGCTACGAGGAGCACCGCGCGCGCGGTGACGTGCCCGAGGAGGCGCTGCGCTGCGCGCTGGGCGGCACCTGGCGGGGGACGCTGGTGGCGTCGATCGCGGCGTCGGCCGCGTACGCGTCGCTGATGGTGACCAGCTTCCGCGGCTTCTATCAGTTCGGGGTGATGGGCGCGACGGGCGCGATCTTCTGCTGGCTGGCCACGTATTCAGTGCTGCCCGCGATGCTGACGCTGCTCGACCGTCGCGTGAGCGCGGCGGGCAAGCAGCGCGCGCACGCGCCACTGGAGTTCGGTTTCCTCGCCAAGTTCCTGCGCCGCCACGCCGCCGTGGTCAGCTTGTCCTTCGCGGCGCTCGGCGTGCTCAGCGTGGTCGGCATGGGGCACTTCCTGAAGGACCCGTTCGAGTACGACTTCCGCAAGCTGAACGCGAAGCTGGCCACGACCGAGGAGGCCCAGCAGTTCAACCGCAACCTGGATCGCATGTTCGGCCGCTGGCCGTCGCCGACCATCCTGCTGGCCGACTCCGTCGACGAGGTCGAGCCGATGCGCAAGGCGATTCGCCGCCAGGACGCGGCGGTCCCCGGCGACGACGTGATCGGCCAGATCGTGACGGTCTTCGATCTGCTGCCCGGGCCGCCCGAGGTTCAGAAGCGGAAGCTGGAGATCCTCGCGCAGATCCGCAAGCTGACGCACGACCCGGCGCTGAGCATCCTGACCGAAAAGGAGAAGAAGGATCTCGCCAAGGTCGATCCGTCGCCTGACCTGCACGAGCTGGGTCCGATGGATCTCCCGGCCATCGCGCGGCGTCCCTTCACCGAGGTCGACGGCTCGGTGGGCAAGGTGGTGCTGGTCTATCCGCCCGAGCGCAGCGTCTCGGTGTGGAACGGCCGCGACCTGCTGCGCATCGCCTCCGTGCTGCAGGAGATCAAGCTCGACGGCGGCAAGGTGATCGAGACGTCGGGCTTCGCGGTGGTGTTCGGATCGATGATCCGCTCGGTGCTGCACGACGGCCCCATCGCCACGGCGGCGTCGCTGATCGCCGTCCTGATCATCATCATCTTCACGATCCGGCCGGCGGCCGCGGCGCTGATGGCGCTGGCGACGTTGACGCTGGGCGTGCTGTTGATGATGGGCGGCGCCGGCTGGGCGCGCGTCCACGTCACGTTCCTGAACTTCATCGCCCTGCCCATCACATTCGGCATAGGCGCCGAATACGCGCTGAACGTCGTCACCCGCTACCGCGAGGAGCGCAACGTCTCGCGGGCCGTCATCTCGACCGGCGCGGCGGTCGCGCTCTGCTCGTGGACGACGATCGTCGGCTACGGATCGCTGCTGGCGGCGAGCAACCAGGCCCTGAACGGGTTCGGCATGATGGCGATCATCGGCGAGGTGGTCTGTCTGTCGACGGCGATCATCGCCTTGCCCGCCGTGCTGTTCTGGCGGCACGCGCGCCCGTTCAAGGAAGAGCCGCGCGCCACGAACGGCGAATCGATCGCCCGCGACGTCGCTCCCGATCGCGAAGATCCGCCGTCGACGGCGATCTAGCCGCGCGTCGCATGCGTCGCGCCGGTCCGATTCTGATCGCGGTCGCGGTGCTGGGGCTGGCCGCCGATTCGTTGCGGCTCTCGGCTACGCGCCTCTACCCGCGCTACGACGAGGTGTCCTATCTGGCCCTGGCGCGCGATGCGGCCCGGGAGGGCGGCGTGGTGGGGACGATCCGCTGCTACCTGGAGGCGCGCTGCCGCGAGGACAACCGCCCGCCGCTTTACCAGTTCGTGCTCGTCCCGTTCGCCAGTGATTCGCCCCGCTTCTTCGCCGACGCGAAGCTGGCCCATTTCGCCACCGTCCTGCTGCTGCTGGCGGTGGTGTTCGCGGCGGTCCGCCGCGCCTTCTCGCCCGCGATCGCCGCGGCGACGGTGATCGCGCTGGCGTCGATGCCGGAGCTGGCGGACCTGGGCGCGCGGATCTTGCACGATCCGCTCTATGCGGCGCTGACGTTCGCCGCCGTCTACGGGATCGCCGCCTGGCAGGATCGGGGCGCGCCGGCCTGGCTGGCCGTCGGCGCTCTGGTCGGCATGGCGTTCATGACCAAGGGGAGCGGGCACCTGCTGTGGGCGCCGCTGCTGATCACGTCGCTTTATCGTCACCGGGCGGCGCTGTGGCGGCGGCCGATCATCGTCGCGGCGGCGTGCGGCTTCGTCGCCGTCGCGTTCTTCCTGCTGGTGCGCAACCAGAAGCTGTGGGGCAGCCCGTTCTACAACACCAATGCGCGGCAGGTGTGGATCGACCAGTGGCGCGATCTGTGGGCGCTGCAGCTGTCCCCCGAATGGAGCAAGGTCAGCCTCGGCTGGTACCTGTCGCGCCATTCGATCTGGCGGCTGCTGGGCGAGCTGGCGCGCTCCGCAGGCGTGCTGGTCGGCTACTTCGCGTACGCGGCCGGGATCGGCCCGGCGTGGCCCGTCGCGCGCGGGGTGACCGGCGGGGTCGTCATCATACTGGCGGCGCTCGGGATCCGGCGGCGGTGGCGCGCGGGCGGGCACGCGGTGGAGCTGGTGGCGGTGCTGTCGACGGTCGGCATCTACTTCGCCGCGCTGGCGCTGGCCGCGCGCGGTGGACCCGGCGCGCAGGTCCGCTATGTCTTCCCGTACGTCGTGCTGCTGCTGCCGTACGCCGCCTACGAAGCGCTGGAACGCCTCTGGCCGCCGCTGCGCGCCCGCCTGGCGGCGCTGCGGCCCGACCCCGCACGCACCGCGCTGGCCGCCGTGGGCGCCGTGCTGGTCGCGCGGCTGGCGCTGGCGGCGCCGGGCGCGGCCGTCAATCCCCGCGCCACCTTCGCCGTCGAGCCGCACTGGCACGAGACGTCCGAATGGTTCGCGCGCGCGCTCGCGCCCGGCGAGCGCTTCGCGACCGACTACCAGAGCTACTACTCGAACTGGGACCTCCCCCGTCCGGACACCGATCCGCGCTGGAACTTCTGGCTGGGCATGCCGGCCCCGGAGCTGGTCGGATTCATGGATCGCTCGCACATCCGCAAGGTGCTGATCGACCGCGAGGCCCGGGGCTACGGCGAGCTGGTCGACACGAAGCTCTCGCCCGCGCACGACGCCCACGGCCCCCTCTCCTTCCTCGACTGGCCCCGCTGCTTCGCGGACACGGCGACGCCCAGTCGCTTCCTGGTTTACTGCCGCCCGTAAGGGCGCCGCGATCAGCGGCGGCTGGTGATGCCGGTCGTCGAGACGATCAGGAAGAGGCCCATCAGCAACCACACGATGCCCATGATCATGTGGCGGCGGCGGGCCTTGGCGCGCTCGGGCGTATCCTCGACCACCTCGCGGTCGGGGCGGCGCCGTCCCAGGACGACGGTGCGCAGCGCCCCGAACACGACGAGCAGCGTGCCGACGGCGTAGAAGAAAAGCGGGGGGAGCTGGATCACGGGCGCATATTAACCAGCGCCCCGGGCGCCGGCTACCCCTGCCCGATCTGCAATCCGAGGTGCTCGCGCAGGGCGAAGTACTCGTCGGACACCGACCACAGCACCAGGTCGCGGATCTTGTCCTTCGGGTCCGCGACGCCGATCGACACCGGCTCGGTCTGGACGATGCGGGTGGCGATCTCCAGGTCGTTGCAGATGAGGAAGCCCATACGCGTCGCGGTCATGTCGACCGCGTTCGCCCACTTGTGAATGTCGGCCTCGCCCTTGTTGGCGACGAAGCGCTGCACGACGGCGGCCAGCTGCTCGATCTGCTGCGGCGCCACCGACCGGTGCAGGTGGTGCAGGTACTGGTTCACGCCCTGGGCCACGTCCGCCTTCACCTCGAACTTCGGCTGCACCAGCTTCAGCGCCGCCAGGAAGACGATCTTCAGCTCCGCGACCGTCGGCACGACGTGCGGCCAGCGCACGAAGTGATCCGGGCGCATGAACGTGAGGCGCTTGGCGATCACGTACGCCAGCTCCTTCTCGGGCCGACCCTGCAGCAAGCCCGAGAACACGACCAGCGACGGCACCAGGTGCGCCTTCTCGCGCGCGTTCGCGAGATCCATCTCGCCCGGCGATTCCGGACGCAGATAGAGCTCGGGCGACGGGACGCCCAGCACCTGGTTGACGTAGTTGAACACCTTGCTGAACAGGAGCTGGTCGTTCGCGATGTCGCGCTTGTCCTTGCGCTTCAGGCCCCAGTCCTTGTGCTCCTTGGCGCGCGCCGCCGCGACGCTGTGACTGACCGCCGCGAACACCGCCGAGATGTAGCGATCCTCGTCGGCGTGATAGACCAGCTTCCACAGGTCCTCGGTCAACCGCGCGCGAGCGCGCGTGAACACCTTGGGCTTGTACTGCTCGTAGAACTGCGTCTCCTCGGCGTCGCCCTTGCGCAAGAAGGACGCCGCCGCCGCCACGCACCACGCCTTGTCGTACTGGCGCAGCTCCATCAGCAGGCGCCGCAGGGTCTTCAGGTACGCCGCCATCTGACCGAAGTCGGTGGTCGCCTTGATCAGCTGGCGATATGCCTTGATCGCCTGCTCGTAGGTCTCGGGGCCGGACAGCTGGTACAGCTCGGCGAGGATCTGGTGGCGCGCGGTCGCGTCTGGATCCATCGAGACGCAGACCTCGAAGGCCGCGATCGCCGCCTTGTAGTCCTTGAGACGCGACCGGTAGATCTCGCCCAGCGCGTGCCACAGCGCGACCACCGTCTGCTTCTTGTCGGGCGCCGGATCCTGCCCGAGCCGCTTGATCATCTTGCGGTAGTTGCGCTCCTGGTTCTTCCAGTCCTTCTTCGCGGTCATGATCTTGTCGATCCGCTCGAAGGCCTTCAGATCCTCCGGATCCTCGTCGAGGCCCTGGTTGTAAAGGTCGACCGCCTCGTCGGTGGAGTGCAGCTCGTAGTTGGCGATGTTGCCGGCCGCGATCAGGAAGCGGGCCTTGCCGGCGCCGCTGTCCAGCTCGGCGAGCTTCATCAGCGTCTCCATCGCCTTCTTCCACTGCTTCGTCTCGCTGAACAGCTCCAGCAAGTCGTGCAGCAGCTCGCGATCGCCCGGCTTGAGGTTCAGCGCCTCCAGCTGGGCGGCGATCGCCTTCTGGGGATTGTTGAGCTTCTCCTTGTAGATGCCGGCGACCTCCCGGCACAGCGCGAACTTCTCGTCGGCGGGCGTGGCGGCCGACGTGATCATCGACCGCTTCTGCTTGATCACCGCCTCGAAGTCGCCGGCGTCCGTGTAGAGATCGATCAGCGCCTGCAGCGTCGACCGGTGTCCGGGCTGGATCTCCAGCGCCTTCTCGAACATGTTGACGGCCTTGGTGCGCTCGCCGAGCTTCAGCTTGATGCGCCCCAGGCGGAAGAAGATGTCGACGATCTGATCGTCCTTCTGGGTGTCGCGGTGGTGAACCAGGATCGTCTGGTAGATCCGGAACGCGTCGTCCCAGTGCTCCTGGCGATAGAGCAGCCCGGCGCGGTCGATCAGCGTCGGCAGGTACGTCGAGTCGAGGTCGTAGGACTGCTTGTAGTACTTGAGCGCCTTCTCGTCGTCGCCCAGCTTGTCGGCCGCCTTCGCGAGGCGGTGGTAAAGCAGGGTCAGCTCGCGGTTGGTCTTGCGATCCGCCTTGCGCGCCAGCATCTCGAGGATGGGCACCAGGGGCGCCCACTCTTCGCGCTTGAAGTAGAGCTGTGACAGCGGCTCGCCGGCCTCGACGTGCTCCGGATCCAGCTGCAGCACGCGCGCGAGCAGATCGATCGCTTGCGCCTCGTCGCCCAGCTTCTCCTGGAAGATCTTGCCCGCCTCGTACAGGAGGCGCGTCTTCTCCAGCGGGTTGCTGGTGGCCGCCTCGGCGCGGACCATCAGCTGCGCCGCCTTCAACCAGTCGCCGCGCCGCCGATAGATGGCGAGCAGCGACAGCATCGACGGAACGTGGGCGGGATCCAGCGAGAGCGCCTCGACGAGGTACTCCTCGGCGGGCTCCTGCTCCTTCATCTGCTCGTCGAAGACCTTGCCCAGGCGGTAGTTGAGGTCGACCTTCTGGCGCGGGTCGGTGCTGACGCGGATCGACCGCCGCATCATCTCGACGGCGCGATCCCACTGCTCGGTCTCCTCGTACAGGCGCGCCAGGCCCGCCAGCGCGTCGGCGTGATCGTCCTCGACGGAGAGCACGTCGGTGTACGAATCGATGGCGTGATCGAGGTCGCGCAGCTCCTGCTCGTAGACCTGGCCGGTCTTGGTGAACAGATCGATGCGCTCGGTCGTATCGCTCGTCACCGCCAGGTGCTTGCGATAGGTCTCGACCAGGTTTTCCCACTTCCGTTCCTGGCGATAGAGCCGCTCGAGATCGCGGTACGCCTTCGCGTTGCGATCGTCGATGAGCAGGATCTTCTCCAGCACCTCGGTGGCGCGATCGGGCTTGGCGAAGTTCTCTTCCCAGATCGTCGCCATCTTCTGGTAGGTCGCGACCCGATCCTCCTCGGGCGGCGACACCTCGAGCCGGTGCTCGAGGTTCTCCAGGTACTCCTCCATGCGCCCGGCCTTCTCGTAGAGGGCGTCCAGCGCCGTCAGGGCGGGGAGGTTGCGCGGATCGACGGAGAGAACTTCCTTGTACGCGTCGACGGCGCGGTCGTTGTCACCCAGCCGGTCCTCCCACAGCTCGCCGACCTGCAGCTTGAGGCGGATCGCCTGCTCGGTGTCCGTGACGACCTGGGCCTTCTTCGCGAGCACGTCGACGAGGCGGTCCCACGCCTGGGTGCGCCGGTACAGGCGCTCGAGGGCGTTGATCGCGTCGATGCAGTGCTCGTCGCCGTCCAGCGCGCGCTGGTAGGCGGCCATCGCCTGCGTCGCGTCGCCCAGCTGCGTCTCGTAGGTGTCCGCGAGCGCCAGCAGGATCTCGACGCGCGTGTGCGGTTCCGATTCGCACTCCGCGTGTCGCGCCAGCGCGCCCACCAGGTCGCTCCAGCGCTTCTGTTTGCGGAAGAAGTCTTCCAGCGCCTGCAACGCGCCGATGTGCGTGCCGTCCAGCTGCAGCGCCTGCTGCGCCGACGCGATCGCGTAGTCGACGTGGCGCAACGCCGAGTCGTACCAGCGCGCGATCTTCACCCACAGGTCAGCGGCCTGCTTGGGATCGCTGATCCCCTGCACGACCTGCGTGTATTCGCCGATCAGCTCGTTCCACTTATCGGCCGCTGTCGCGAGGCGCTCCAGCTCCTTGGCGACGTGATCGTTCGAGTAATCCTCGCGGAACGCCGCCTGCAGCGTCACGAACGCGCTGTCGCGATCGCCCAGCTGCTGTTCGTACGTCTCGGAGACGCTGACCAGCAACGTGATGCGGGTCGCCGCGTCGGGCGAGAACTCGGTCCGCGCCAGCAAGAGATCGACCAGCTTCACCCAGCTCTTGCGCTGGCGATAAAGCTGTTCCAGCTCGACCGACGCCAGCTGGTGGCCGGGATCGATCTGCAGCACGCGTTCGTACACCTCGGCGGCCGATCCGCCGTCGCCGATCTTGTCGGCCCACAGCGACGCCGCCTGCATCAGGACGTCGACGCGGTCGTTCGGGCTGGCCAGCGCCTTCGCGCGCCGCTCGAGGATGTCGACGGCCTCTTCCCAGCGCGCCTCCTGCATGAACAGGCGCTCCAGCGCGGCCAGCGCGCGGAAGTCGGCCTCGTCGAGCTCCAGCACCTCGCGCCAGGCGTCGATCGCGTCCTGGGTCCGCATCAGCGTGTCGCCCTCGAGCTCGCCGAGCTGCGAGAACAGCTCCTTCAGCTCGTCGCGTTCGATGCCGCTGCCACCCAGCTGACCGACCTGGATCAACCGGCGCAGCGCCTGCGACAGCTCTTCCCACGCGCCCGCGCTCTTGTAGTTGGCGGCGATCGCGCGCAGCGCATCGACGTCCTGCGGATCGATCTCCAGGACCTTCTGCCAGCTCTCCAGCGAGTTGCGCTCGCGGTTCAGCTTCTCGCCCCAGATGCGACCGAGGCGCTTGAAGATCGGGATGCGCCGATCGGGATCGGGCGTCGCCGCGACCTGCTTCTCGAGGACCTCGGTCAGCTCCTTCCACTCCTCCGCCATCTCGTGGAGGTCGGCCAGGCCCGAGAGCGCGATCGCGTCCTCGCCACGGATGTCGACGACGCGTCCCCACAGTTCGATCGCCTTCTGGCGGTTGTCCAGCGCGTCGGTGGCGATCTTCGCCATGCGCGCGTAGCAGTCGGCCAGCCGGCTCTCGTCCTTGGCGACGTCGACCAGCTTCTCGTAGACGCCGTACAGCTCCTGCCAGCGCTCGCTGCGGAAGTAGAGCCGCTCCAGGGCGTCCAGCGCATCGCGCGAATGCGCGTCCTGCTCCAGCACCGCCAGGTAGCTGGCGATCGCGGAGTCGACCTCGCCCAGCGCCTCGGCGTAGACGCGTCCCAGGCGCAGGTTCAACGTCACCAGCTCGGCGCTGTCGTCGGTGATGGTCAGCCGCTGGCGCAGGACCTCGGCCAGGTTGTCGAACATCCCCTGGCTCTCGTAGATCCGGTCCAGCGACGTCAGGGCGGCCGGATCCTTCTGGTGCTCGTTCAGCACCTTCACCAGCGAATCCTCGGCACGTTCCATGTTGCCGAGGTCGTTCTCGAAGCTGGCGGCGAGCCGCAACAGCACGTCGCGCCGGACGGCCGGCTTCTGATCCTCGGACGCCGCGCCCTCCATGGTGGCGACGTACGCCTCCCACTGGTGGGTGGCGCGCGCCAGGCGCAGCAATTCATCCAGCGCCTGCTCGCTCGCCGGATCCTCCTTGACGGCCTGCGCCCACCAACCGAACGCCGCCACCTGATCGACCAGCTTGTGCTCGGCGGTCTCGGCCAGCCGACGCAGCAGCGCCTGTCGCTCGCTACCGTCGGTGAGCCGTTCCAGCTGCACCTCGTGAATCCGGTGCAGCTTCTCCCACTCCTCGCCGGTGCGATAGAGCGGTTCCAGCACGTCGGCGATCTCGGCCTGCATCGTGCCGCCCAGGAACATCCGCTCCAGCGCCGAACGCGTCTCGGCGTGGGTGGGGTCGGCGTTCAAGATCTCGCGGTAGGCCTCGACGGCCTTGGGCATATCGACCAGCGCCAGCTCGTAGATCTGCGCCAGGCGGAAGGTCAGCGCGACGCGATCCTCGTCGGAGGGCGCGATGCGGATCTCTTTCCGGACGACCTCGGCGAGCTCGTCCCACTGCTGGGCGCGCCCGAACAGGCGGTCCAGCGCGACGAGCGCCTGCTTGTTGTCTGGATCGGCCTCGATCGCGCGCCGGTAGGTGGTGATCGCCTCGTCCAGCTGGCCGGTCTCTTCCTCATACACGCGCGCCAGGCGCAGCAGCAGATCGATCGCGCGCCGCGGCTCCTCGACCTTCTCGATCTCGCTCGCCAGCAGGTTCGACAGCTTGGCCCAGTGCCCGGTCTCCAGCGCCAGGCGTTCCAGGTGGGCGAGCACGTCCAGGTTGTTCGGGTCGACGCGCAGCGCGCGTCCGTAGACGTCGAAGGCGGCGTTCTGGTGCGACAGCCGGCGCTCCTCGATCGTCGCGATGCGCGTCAGCAGCTCCACCGTCTTGATCGCGTCCTCGCTGTTCGCCGCCATCACCTCGTAGACCGCGATCACGCGATCCCACTCGCCGGCGCTCTCGTAGATCGGTTCCAGCACGGCCGCCGCCAGGACGGGCTCGTCCTTGCCGGTCATCAATGCTTCCAGCGCGCGCACCGTCGGCTCGTGAGCCGGATCGGTGGCCAGGACCGCGCGATAGGCCTCGACGGCGCGGCCCAGATCCTTCAGGTGCTCGCGCCACAGCTCGCCGATGCGGTAGCGCAGCGAGACGACCTCGGCCGGCGACGGCGCCAGCTCGGTCTGCCGTTCCAGAACGGCGAGCAGGTCGTACCAGCGTCCCAGCTGCTGATACAGCCGATCGAGCGCCTGCGCCGCGTCGTAGTCCTCGGGATCGAGGTCCATGATCGAGCTGTAGGTCTCGACCGCGCGTTCCGGATCGCCGAGCTCGCGGTCGTAGACCTGACCGAGCACGAACAGCATCTGCTTCTTCTCGGCCGGCGTCGTCGCCAGCTCCGCCTTCTTGGCGTAGATGTTCTTGAGGTCCATCCACCGCGCCAGGCGGATGTAGAGGCGTTCCAGCTGATCGAGCGCCGCCTTGTCGCCGTCGTCCACCGACAGCACGTGCTGGAACACGCCCACCGCGCTCTCGAGGTCCTCGATGACCTCTTCGTGCAGCTGCGCCGCGCGGAAGTAGAGGGTCTTCTTCTCCGCGACGTCGTCGACGATCTCCGCCTTGCGGAGCAGCAGCTTGACCAGGCTCTGGTAGTCGGCGCGGCGCAGGTACAGCTGCTCCAGCGCGTTGGCCGCCTCCAGATCGCGCGGCCACACGTCCAGCGCGGCGACGTAAGCCGCCGCCGCCTGCGCGTCGTCGCCCAGGTCCGCCTCGGCGAGCGTCGCGATCTTGTGATACAGCGCGTTCTTGCGCTCCGGATCGGCGACCGAGTCGACCAGTCGGCCGTAGCGGGCGACGAGGTCGTCCAGCCGCCGCAGCGCGCGCGCCAGCCGTTCGACGCTGGACTGCACCTCGGGGTTCTGCGGATCCTCGGCCAGGGCGCGCGCGAGCGCCTCGTATGCGTGGCCCGGATCGTCGAGGCCGATCTCGTAGCCCTCGGCGATCTGCTTGTAGAGCGCGATCTTCGCCTCGGGATCGACGGCGTGCCGCGCTTCGACCTCGTAGACGCCGATCAGGCGCGGCCAGTCGCCGCGGATCTTATAGATAGGCTCCAGCAGCTGGGCGACGTCGACCTCGTGCTCGGCGCTGGGCAGGATGCGCTCCAGCGCCGCGATCGTCTCGCGATGCTCCGGCTCGAGCTGCAGGATCTTCGAGTAGGTGTCGACAGCGCCCCCGAGCTGACCGAGGTGCTGCTCGCGCAGCGCGCCCAGCCGTCCCAGCAGCAGAACCGTCTCGGCGGGATCGTCGACCACCAGATTCAGCTGGCGCTGCAGGTTGTCCGCCAGCTCGCGGAACTCGCCGCGGGTCAGGTACAGACGATCGAGGGCGCGCAGCGCCTGAACGTTGCCGGGGTTGTCCTGAAGGACGACGTTCCAGGCGACGATCGCCTGCTCGGCGTTGCCCAGCATCTCTTCCCACACCCGCGCGGTGCGGATCCGGATCTCCTCGCGCTCGGCGGGGTCGGTGACCAGCTGCGCCTTCTTCAGCAGCGTGTCGACGAGATCGCTCCACCGCTCGGTGCGGGTGTAGAGCCGTTCCAGCGCCACCAGCGCCGACGCGTCCTCGGGCTGGATGCTCTGGGCGCGGCGGAAATACTCGACCGCGCGATCCGACTGTTCCAGCTTCTCGTCGTACGCGACCGCGACGACCAGCAACAGCTCGCGCTCCAGCGCCGAGGGCAGCTTCTCCTTGCCCTTGGCCGACAGCGCCTTCTCGTACAGCGCCACCAGCGGCTGCCAGTTGTCGAGGATCTCAGCCAGCTTCTCCAGCTCCTCGCGCGCCGCGGCCGACGCGGGGCTCTCCGCGACCGCGCGCGTGTACGCCTCCCACGCTTGATCGGTGTTACCGAGCTGTCCTTCCAGCTTTCCGATCCGCAACAGCAGGTCGACGCGCTTGTCGGTCTTCTTCTCGTGCGCCAGCTTGATGCGCTGGACTTCGACCAGGCGTGCGATGTCGTTGTTCGCCTCGTAGATCGGCTCCAGCACCTTGACGGCGGCGCGCTGCAATTCCCCGTCGCTGTTGGACAGGTAGGCCTGCAGCGCGGTGCGCGCGCCGACGTGCGACGAATCGATCTCCAGCGCCTCGCGGTAGGACGCCACCGCGCCCGCGCCGTCCTCCAGATACTGTTCCTGGACCGCGCCGCGCCGGAACTTCAGCTCGGCGACCGCGGCCATGTCGGTGGATAGATCGATCTCCTTGCCGATCGTCTCGGCCAGGTCCTTCCAGCGACCGAGCTGCTGGTACAACCGATCCAGCGCCGACAGCGCCGCCAGCTGCTCCGGCTCCTGCGCGACGATCGCCAGGTAGAGGTCGATCGCCTTCTCCGGCTGCTTGATCTCCTCTTCGTAAAGGCTCGCGAGCTTGAAGCGGATCTCCAGCTCCTCGGCCTTGCTCTTGGCCATCGACAGCTTCTTGTCGTAGACGGCGAGCAGGTCGGCGAAGCGGCCGGTCGCGATGTACAGGCGCTCGAGCGCCGCCACCGCCTCGGGGTCCTTGGCCGAGAGGCCGAGGATCTTCTGGTTGCGCGCGATCGCCAGCTCCGGGTTGGCCAGCTCGCGTTCGTAGGCGGCGGCCAGCGTGCCCAGCAGCGCCAGCACCGCGTCGACCTCCGACGCCTTCTCGGCGCGCGGCACCGCCGCCTCGTAGGCCTCGACCAGCTCCGGCCAGCCGCCGCTCTCGGCGGCCAGGCGACGCGACGTCGTGATCGCCCACTGGTCGCCCGGCACCTCGGCGAGCGCCTGCAGCGCGATGTTCAGCGCGGAGCGCTTGTCGCCCGCGCCCATGTCCAGCAGGTCGGCCAGCCGCTGCATGCGCGGGTGGCGCTCGGCGGAGTCGCTGACGTGACCCAGCTCCACCAGCAACACCTCGCTGAGCCGCTTGATCTCCTTCGCCTTCTCGTAGAGCGGGATCAGCGCCAGCGCCGCGGGCAGGTTCTGCGCGTCGTAGGACAGCGCCTTCTCGTAGGCCTTCTGGGCGCGATCGGCCTTGGTGAGGCGATCGCGATACATCTCGCCGATCTTGTTCCACAGGCCGACGCGTCCCGCGTCGTCCTCGGTCTCGGCCTGGCGCTCCAGCACGCGCACCAGCTCGTCCCACTTGTTCTGGGAGGCGTAGAACGCTTCCAGCGCGTTCCAGTCTTTCGACTGTAGGTAGAGCTTCTTCAGCGCGTCCTGAGCACGGCGGTTGTCGGGCTCCTGCGCAAGCAACGCCTGCCACGCCGACGTCGCCTGCGCGGCGTTGTGCACCTTCTCGGTGAAGAGGATGCCCAGCTTCACGTAGATCGCGGACTTGCGGGCGGCGTCGCTGGTCGCGGCCACCTGCCGTTCCAGCACCGCGCCCAGCTCGTTCCACGCCTTCTCGCGCTCGTACAGCTTCTCGAGCTCGCCCAGCGCTTCCAGGTTCTCCGCGTCGTCCGAGAGGACCTTCTGCCAAAGCTCGATCGA
>Ga0207648_10002206_pt1 | contig 21130 bp, 18 predicted proteins | sample KBSMisM32_FD_184310 | JGI IMG/M metagenome (GOLD analysis project Ga0207648, IMG submission 184310) | Miscanthus rhizosphere microbial communities from Kellogg Biological Station, Michigan, USA - KBS Miscanthus M3-2 (SPAdes) (version 2) | ecosystem: Host-associated > Plants > Roots >...
ACTACTGGATCATAAAAAGGAACTGGGCCTGTTGATCCGCCTGGAGATGATAGCGGCTACTTTCATTCCATTAGTCTTAAACATCATCTGGGCACCGTTGATGGATGGACTTACCAGCCACAAATATGGAGAAGTGAATACAATCAACTTTCTGCTCCTTTCATTTTGCCTGCCCTTTCTTTACCTGAACAATCTATTGTGGTCGGTTCATTTTGCTCAAAATCACCTGAAGCAGATACTACGCATTTCATTTCTTACCTTTTCTATCATCCTGATCGGTGACCTGTTCTTCATTCCCCTATATAATGCAAAGGGCGCTGCGGCTGTTTACCTGGCGGCTACAGTGGTGGAATATTTAAATTACATGCGTACTTCTTTTCTATCCAGGGTAAAGGAAACATGGTTATCACCGTTCGTTTGTATGTTAATTGCAGGGATTTGCGGTTTCCTGGCAAATTACCTATCTGCTGCGCTACCAATTCGTCTGATTACGAGTATTCTCTTATTCTTCCTTCTTCTGCTGGCAACCAAACAGCTCCATAAATCCGATATAAAGCTGATAGTAAAGCTTTTCAGATCAGGTAAATGAGGAAAACATACCAGCTATGCATTAATTACTTCCGGCAGGTGAACTGGACACTATTGCTGTTCCTTTTACTGATGCTGAATGTAAAGCTGCCGATAAAGGTCATTGCCATCCTTTTTATTCTTATTACCAATTATAAAAGCCTTACCCTTATCAATTTCCGCCGCCAACGGTTGATCTTTTTTTATGCCGCTATAATATTAATTGCCTGCATCAATTATTTGTTGCAGATAAAACAAGCTACCCTGAATTATAGCCTGGCAACATTATTCGGGCTCTCACTATGGTTAATGACCGCAGTAGCCGGTTTTTTTGTTTTCACTATTATCCAAAAAGATACAAGTGAACGATTGCATCGTACCGTAGAACTGTTTTTCCTGTTGCATATGGCAGCCATTGGAATCAATCTATTATTAATAATGATTGAAACAGGAGCCCTGAATCCTTATACCTATAAGGGAATGAATCAAAAATATTATATCAGTACGGGAGATTTTATCCGTGGCATCAGTTTCGATAGCCCTGTATGCACCGCCATGATCAGTGCATTCGCACTCCTGTATTTCCTTTACAGGCAGCGTTTTGTATTTTCATTACTGGCCATGGGAAGTCTTTTGCTCATCGGCAGTAATCTTACCAATCTTTTTCTATTAGTCATTTTGGTCTTTATCTTTTTCTATAAGACCAGCCGGGTTCAGAAAAGTTTTATCGCCCTGTATATCGCCCTTTTTATTGTATTTGTGGCAAAGGTTTCTCCCCAGAACAATGAATATATGGGGCGGTTTGCCTATAAAATACTGGGCAAGACGTATGATCTGCCTAAAAAGAATACTTCACCGGATTTCATCAAAAAACAGCCAGACAGTCTGCTGAGCTATGATCAAAAAAGGGAGAAAATAGCGAAACTGTATATCGACAGCCTGAGCGCCACTGCTTCCTACCTGAAGAACCGGTCTACCTTCCTCGGCAAAAACAATATAAATGCCTATTATGCTATACTTCGTTTTTCTGAAGCTAAACCCCCATCTGAAAAAGAAATACGATTTAATAACTACCGGGCTTCAGAACCGACTGTTGTCAAAATAAACCGCTATCATGAATTCTTTGCAGAACATTACCATGCAGACAGTTTACGGTTGACCGAGAAATATAACTGGGAAAGACCCGGTAAATGGGTGGCAGGTGAAATGCTGTTTAATTTCTTTAAGGAACAACCTTCCAAAATCCCATTAGGTGCAGGGATTGGCAATTTCTCGTCCCGTACTGCCTTCAAAACTACCGGGCTGGATATTGCAGGAAACTATCCTGAAAAATACAGTTACATATCTCCCTGGTTCCTGAACAATCATTTATTCCTGTATATATTTTATCACGCACAGCCGCAACCCAAACATGCAGCGGAAAATACACCTGACTCTACTTACTACCAGTTACTGGCAGAATACGGGGTTGTGGGGCTGCTGGCATTCCTGTTATTATACTTCGGATATTTTATAAAGAGACTGCCACGTTCTGGATATGGCATTCCACTACTGCTATTGTTATTAATGGCATTTACGGTAGAATACTGGTTTGAACAGTTATCAATTGTAATCCTGGCCGAAGTTTTATTCTTCCTTGCTATAACCGATAAATCAAAGAAGGAGGCAGTAGTATGAGTACCCCCATGGTTACCATATTAATGCCTGCTTACAATGCAGCAGTTTATATCCGGGAAGCGATTAGCTCTGTGATGCAGCAAAGCTTTACAGATTTTGAATTACTGGTCATTGATGATGGATCTGTAGACGATACGGCAGCCATTATCAGGGAGTTTACAGATCCCCGGATCATTTACCTGCAAAAGGATCACCAGGGAATTGCCTCGGCATTGAATATGGGATTGAGGGAAGCAAAGGGAAGATTTATCGCACGCTTTGATGCAGACGATGTTTGCATGCCTAACAGGTTACTAAAACAGGTTGAGTTCCTGTCTGCCGATGATCGTTATGTATTATGCGGAAGCGATGCTGAATATATTTCGGAATCAGGAGACCATCTTTTCAACTTCACGTGTATTGGTCATACGCATGAAGAGATCCGTTCACAGCTCTATGTCCTGTGCCCATTTATTCACTCTTCAGTGATGTATCGCAAAGAAGCGGTAATAGCTGCCGGTGGTTATTCCCCCCATGCCCACAATTTTGAAGATTATTTATTGTGGGTTCAGCTGGCAACTTATGGCCGGTACGCCAACATGCCTGAACAATTGATACGAGTGCGATTTAACCCGGCCTCAGTAACGATAGATGAAAAATGGCGGGGATACCGGTTCCGGCAGTTAAAAAGGAAAATCATACTTAAAGGAAACATTACTGCTGAAGAAGGTGATGAACTAAAAGCAATTATTCAAAATCAGAATACCCAAAAAATAAAGAAAGGCGCATATTATGCTTTATGCGGAAAGAAATTCCTGGTCAATAATCACCAGCCTTCAAAAGCAAGAACTTATTTCTCAAAAGCCATATCGATACACCCACTGCGATGGGATAATTATGCCTTTTACCTGTTAAGTTATTTCCCGCAGCGTGTTATCAGTTGGCTATACCGTATAAAACCCATTTAACCATGAAAATTGGAATAATTACCCGGTCTACGCTCATGAGCGAAAAAGGTGGAGATACCATACAGGTTCTCCAGACAGCACAATGGTTAAGGCAGCTTGGTGTTCAGGCTGATATTATTTCTACCAGCAATACTCCTGATTATAGCAAGTATGATCTGCTGCATTTCTTTAATATTATTCGCCCGGCAGATATTCTTCATCATATACGACGTTTCAACAAACCCTTTGTAGTTTCTCCCGTACTCGTAGATTATTCTGAATACGATAAGTTTTATCGAAAGGGTTTACCCGGACTTTCCTTCCGTTTCCTTTCCTCGGATACTATTGAATACCTGAAAGCAATTGGAAGAAGGATCAAGGGTAAGGATAAAATTCGCAGTCTATCTTATCTCTGGCGGGGCCATAGAAAGAGTATCAAAGAGATCCTCAATAAATCAGCCCTCATTCTTCCCAATTCCAACCTGGAATATGAACGGCTCACGCAGCTTTATTCAAAAACGCTTCCTTATATAACTGTTCCGAACGGGATAGATGAAAATTTATTTAAGCCAGACCCCTGCATTAAAAAAGACCCCAACCTGGTGGTTTGTGCCGCAAGAATTGAAGGCATCAAAAACCAGCTAAACCTGATCAGGGCACTGAACGATACGGAATATACTGTGGTGATCATCGGAGCACCGGCCCTTAATCAGATGGATTATTACAGACGCTGCCGGAATATTGCGGCAAAAAATATTATTTTCTTAGACCACCTTTCCCAGAAAGAACTCGTTCAGTATTATCAAAAAGCAAAGGTTCATATACTCCCAAGCTGGTTTGAAACCTGTGGACTGTCGACCTTGGAAGCAGCCGCTATGGGCTGCAATGTGGTAATTACAGATAAAGGATTTACCCGGGAATACTTTGAAGATTTTGCTTTTTACTGTGATCCGTCCTCCCCAGCCTCTATACTGGAAGCTGTGGAGAATGCCGCCAGCAGTCCTGCAAGACAGGGCTTGCAGGAGAAGATCCTGAACTGCTATACCTGGAAGAAGGCCGCCAGAGAAACATTAAAGGCCTACCAAAAAATTCTATACGAGGAATGAAATTGAAAATTGCAATCCTGGGCACCAGAGGTATACCCAATCACTATGGCGGCTATGAACAGGCCGTCTCCTTCCTGGCCCCCGCTCTAGTGAAAAAAGGACACCAGGTTACAGTTTACAATTCCCACAATCATCCTTACCAGGAAAAAACATGGAGAGGCGTTGAGATCATCCATTGTAAGGATCCCGAAAACAGACTTGGCACAGCAGGGCAATTCATCTATGACCTGAACTGCATTCTTCATGCCCGCAAGAAGAATTATGATGTAATAATGCTCATGGGCTATACCAGCAGCTCTGTCTGGGGGAAGCTTTATCCCAAAAAGCCCGTAATTATTTCAAATATGGACGGACTGGAATGGACCCGAAGCAAATATTCCAAACCTGTAAGACGATTTTTACATTATGCCGAAAGCCTTGCTGTTAAACACAGCGATTTTTATATAGCTGATTCTCCTGGCATACAATCCTATTTAAAGAAGGCTTACGAGATTGGATCTGCCTATATTCCCTACGGCGCGGTGGTATATCATAAAAAAGATGAGGCGGTGCTTACTGAGTTCAATATTCAGCCCTGCAAATACCACCTGCTTATCTCCCGGATGGAACCGGAAAACAATATTGAAGCCATCCTTGACGGTTATTGCAAAAGCAACTCTACCTTAAAATTCCTGGTGATCGGGAACGTAGGAAATAAACATGGTCAGTACCTGGTAAAGAAATTCAGCCATAACGATAATATCATATTCGCAGGTGCCATTTTTGACCAGAAGAAACTGCATAACCTGAAATCATTCTGCAAATTGTATTTTCATGGACACAGTGTTGGAGGGACAAACCCTTCCCTGCTGGAAGCCATGGCCAGTTGTGCTTCTATAGCAGCCCACAATAATCCGTTCAATAAAGCGGTCCTTGGAAACGATGCGGCTTATTTTACAAGCGCTGAAGACGTCAAGAATATCATTAATGCTCCCGCTTCCTCCAGGAACAGCAGCATGGTCTGCAATAACCTGAAAAAGATACAGGACCATTACAGCTGGGAGCTAATTACGGAACAGTATGAGAATTTTATTATAGATTGCTGGAACCGAAAAAGAAATGAACAAACTGATTTTAATAAAAGACAGCCTGGAAAACAAGATCAGTTATTACCTGCTGGCCGCCCTCCTCATTACACTACCGTATGACCGGTTTTACTCGCAATTATTCCTGGCAGCCTTTATAATTCACAGTCTTATTTTTATCAGCAGGCAAAAGATAAAACAGGCATTCAGGCTACCTGTTTTAATGGTGGGAGCCGTCTGGATCATAACACTTACAGGACTGGCTTATTCCCCGGACAGAAATGAGGGTTTAGCCGATCTTTTTCGTCAGTCCCCTTTACTACTCTTTCCGTTTTTCCTGTTATTATCCCGGTTCCCGGTTTATCAATACCGTAAAAACCTGTTGACATTATTTGGTATTTCCTGCGTGCTGGTGATCATCTATTTATTTATCAATGCACTTATTACAATTATTAATAACCATCTGCCATTTTCAGCCTTATTCTCCATTGCCTTCATCAACCATAATTTCTCACGGCCCATTGAATTACACGCCACCTATCTATCCATGTTCCTGAGCCTATCCCTGTTTTATTTCATGCAATGCTTTTTGGAGGAACGGGTTCTTAAGAAAAGGATGGGAATTGTGCTGGGCATGCTGGTTTTATTAGCAGGAATGCTACAACTGGCTTCACGTTCAGTTTTTATTGCTACCATATTCGTTTTTATTGTAGTCTTTCCCATGTTCTTACCCAGGGGAACTATCCGGTTTCGCTTTATCACTTCTGTACTTGTTATTTCCCTGGTAGCACTCGCGGGAATTTTAACAATCGGCTCATTCAAAAAGCGCTATGTCACTGAACTCAGGAATGATCTTACCACTACTGCATTAAACAGTGAAGACCTTGAACCCAGGGCAAAACGCTGGGAATTTGTTATGGAGCTTATCAAACATAAGCCAATAATTGGGTATGGAAGTGGTACAGAAAAAAGAATATTAAAGGACATCTATTTTGAAAACAAATACTACAATTCCTTTCTCAATGGCCTGAATGCCCATAATGAATACCTGAGCCTCTGGCTGAAGACCGGGGCTTTGGCACTGGGTTTTTTCCTTGCCTCATTGCTGTATGCATTGATAGTGGCATGGAAAAGAAGGGATGTTTTGTTTGCCTCTTTTATGCTTTGTTGTTGTATAGTTTCCTTTTCAGAAAATATATTTGATGTCAGCAAGGGGATATTCTTTTTCGCTATTTTTAATTCCCTTTTCCTGTTCTCCATCAAACCGGCAAATCATGAATAATAGTTTGCCAACCATTTTGATCCTCACACCGGGGTTTCCGAAAGACGAGGCTGACAATAACTGTCTACCTCTTCAGCAGACGTTATTGAGGGCAGTAAAGAAGGAATACCCTTTCCAAAAAATAATTGTATTAAGCTTCCAGTATCCCTATCAAAGCGCAGAATATACCTGGCATGGGATACCGGTGATCAGTATGGGTGGAAGAAATAAGGGAGGATTTCACCGTCTGCTTCTTTGGAAAAGAATCAGAAAGCGATTGAAAAGATTAAAAGCAGAAAATCATATTACAGGAGTAATGAGCTTTTGGTGTGGAGAAGCAGCTTATATCGGAAAAAGATTTGCAGAAACACAAAACATCCAATGGTATTGCTGGATACTGGGTCAGGATGCAAGGAAGGAAAACCATTATGTGAAACGGATAAACCCAACTGCTGATTCACTTGTGGCCTTATCCAATTTTATAGCGGATGAATTTGAACGAAACCACGGTATACGCCCGGCCAATTACTTAGTTCCCGGTATTGAAGAACCAGACCGCAATAAGCCTTTACCAAAAAAAGATATAGATATTGTTGGTGCAGGATCACTGATACCATTAAAACAATTCGGCTTATTCATAGATATAATCGCTGAAATCAAAAAAAGCTTTAAAAATATTAAGGTTGTAATTGCCGGGGATGGCCCTGAAAGGTTTAGGCTGCAGTGCAGGATCAATGAAAAAGGTCTTGGCGAAAATATTACCCTGGCAGGAGAAATTGAGCACACTGCAGTATTATCCCTGATGGAACGAAGCCGTTTATTTCTTCACACTTCCAGCTATGAAGGTTTTGGAATGGTCTGTATCGAAGCGCTGTATGCCGGTTGCCAGGTGATCAGCTTTACACGTCCAATGAAAGCAACGATCCCTAACTGGTATATTGTTTCCGGGAAAACTGAAATGATAGATAGCGCTATAAGCTTTCTGCAAACCGGCGACCATCGCGAAAGGGTGATTTACAAAGATGCAATATATATGGCAATGGATTTTGCCGCCCTGATGGGGATTTAAGCGAGGGAAGCATTGATTTTTTTTGCAATGGCCGGGAAAGACAGTTCTTCTCTAAAGTATTTACGGATGGCTCCTGAAAATTCTTTTACAATAACTGTATTCAACCGTTGCAATTGTTCATACAGGTCATCTACATTTCCAGGAATAAAATGAAAGCCGTATTTCCCATAATCCGTTGCTGCAAGGGATGAGGGTATAGCTGTAACTATTGGAATGCACCCACAGGCAATTGCCTCCAGCAAAGCAATACTTCCCCCCTCTGAGTGGCTACCAGAAATATAAAAATCGGCTGCGCTGTACCAGGGAGATATCTGGTCATTCGGCACAAGCCCTTTTAATACCACCGACTTTTGAAGTGCTTCGTTACCATTTAATCTTTCCACAATTTCAGGCAATAGTTCATCCGTCTGAAAGATCATATAAAGCTTAGCGCCTGGATTGATCAGTAAATATTTTTCAAAGCCACTAATAATGGTCATCGGGTCTTTATTCCGACTAAGATTACCAACCCACAGAAAATTAAATTCTCCACTCATTCCCAACTGTTCCCGGCTTTCTGTTTTATCCAGTGGAATGATCCTGGCAGAGCCTGTTGGAACCTCCACACATTTTTGTTTGTCCCGGATAATACCAGACTCCACCCACTGGTGCGCGGTGCCTGAAGAAATAAAATGGTAGGCATCTATACAATTATAGGCCAGGTGCTGGAATATTTTACGGATGCCTGTTGGTGGTTTGCCGGCATGATTCTCTACTATGATCCGTACTCTCTTTCCCAATTTCATCCTTAGCTGAATCACCTGGAGGGGAAAAAGAAGACCGCGCACCAGCACAATATCAGGTTTTAAATGTTTAACTAACCGATGCAATTTTACAGGAACCCTTGACACGCCATCACCATATCGTCTGAAATAATATTGAACTCCCTTATGGACGATGTCCCCTTCGTAATTTATTTGTTCAATACTAAATACCTCATGTTCCCTGCTCAGTTCCTCCCATACTCCCGTAAAGGCATAAAGCCGCTCAATCCACGCATAGGGGTCATTGAAATCCGGGGAATTAACATAAGTTAATGAAACAATCCTCATTTCTATTTAGCAGAATCTGGTTTTTAAAATATATCAATATCGGCATAGGTAAACCTGATACGGTCTGTATTCAAATCCTGGTTTAGCTTTTTAATTACCACGGGGAAAGAGGGAATTGCCCGGTATCTCTTCCCGAAAAGATGATGAAGCCTGCTACCCCTGCTGCACTGAAAATCAATTTTACCGGCTGCATTCTTTATCGCTTCTTTTTTAACCAGTTTCATCAATCCATCAAACTCTTCATCCTCAACTTCCATATCTCCAATTGCCAGGTTTGGGCCAGTCTTTATCCAGGCTTTACCGGCACCAGATTCAACAAGGCCATAATTTCCCATTGATAATTTATATTCAATGTATTCATTATTACGGTCAATGCCATCAAAACCATCCCGTAATACAGAGTGAATATCCCCTGATCTCTTTTTAAAGTTTGAACCTTTCCTTCCTGTCAATCGATTAATATACCAGTTAATGGATCGCTTTACCGCTATCTCAAAACGGTCAATATCTTCCTTCCATATCCAGCCATTCTTTAAAAGGGCCGGGAATGCATCCTGGTTCGGGAACCCAAATAATAATTCAATACCTGATTGTTTTGCCAGATCAAAAACGCAGGTAGCCAATTGGCCAAACAACCCGGATCTTCTTTGGGAAATACTGGTCATCCCGTCAGTAAGCTGTGCTGATTTAATACTAACTCCATATATCAAAATGCTACATGGAACCATACAAAGACTGGCCAGTATTTCACCTTTAGGGCCGGCAGCTATAAACCCGGCATATTCCAAACCGGCATAACTGGTGACAAACTTCTTCTCAAAATATCCATCGGCCACGGGTCGTTTATAAACCTGTTCGAATAATCTTTCCAGGCCGGAAATATCATCTCTGCTGATGCGCCTCACAGTATATTCATTTCCAGTTGGCATAATATCCTTTTATGATTGCCTGCATTTGCGCATGTACCGGAATAAATGGATTAATGGTCAGCCTGCTTTTTATGAAATCCTTTCCAACATCCTCTGGTTGTAAAGATTCTGTACCGAGCAATTGTTTATAGCCAGCTTTGATCGCCAAATCTTTTACATCCGGGGAATAAGACCCATAAGGAAAAGCGATCGCCTTAACCTCTTTCCCTGTAATTTTTTCCAAATATTTCCGGGAACTAATCATTTCCTGGTTTGCCTTATCACTATCAATTCGGCCAAGATCATTGTGATAGTATCCATGACTACCAATTGTAACCCATGGAGATTGAGAAAGGGTGAATAGTTCTTCCTCGTTCAATAATCGCCAGTATTCTTCATCATCGCCATTATCCCGGAAACCTGCAAGAGGAGCTAATAATTCCATCATCTCTTTCTTGGCATCAAAATCAGCACTTCTTAAATATTCCGCCAAAGCTATACCTGTGGTATCCACATACCTGCCGAAGCGGTTTTTCGTATACAATTTACCTTTATACTCCAATTTCACCGGGCCAGACTTTGTAACAATATTGAGGAAATCATTCCATAAAATATCATACCCGGCTTCCCTTGCGCCTGTGATAAAAAAAGTTGCTGGCAACCGGTATTGCTCCAGGAGAGGTAATACGTAATAGAGGTTATTGGCAAGACCATCATCAAAACTCAGGCACACCGTAAACCGGCTGGAAGTTTTATTCTCAAAATATTCTTCCAGGCTAACCACATTAAATTGCTTCCTGAAAAATTGCAGGTGCGCTTCGAATGTCTTTTGCTCCAGGAAGGTTGGACTGAATCGCGTATGATCTTTTTTGCAAATACCGTGATAAACCACCATCCTGTTTCCACTTGCATTGCGGTAAAGCTGATTATAAATACCAGCCCTTCCGCCAGTTTCGCGGATCAGGCTGTCCGATTCACGGACGATCTTTTGATATGCCCTTTCAATCAGGTTCATACCCTTACAGGAAGGTCAATCGATGGATGACAGGAACGTATTTTGTTTATCAGGACGGGAAGATCACCTTCAACATATTTTACCCGGTTGTTAATTGAAAGCTTTGTAAACCCGGGTAATTGGACCTGGTTCGCCAATGACTCATCAAATAACCTGATCCTTCCATTCTGTATTACCATTAGCATATCCTCCGGATTATTTTGAAATAAATCTGTTTTCTGTTCCGTAATTACGATATCTGCAATGGCTTTTTCTTCAAGTATCCCTCTTCCATCCAGATCCCATAATTCTGCAGGCCTATGGGTCAACATATCCAATAATATCGAATCATTCATTCCGGGTTCCCCAAGAGCTAATCTGAAATGCATCCATGCATTCCAACTTGCAGAGAGCGTTGAGTCAGTTCCAAACACTATTGGGATCATTTTTTCCAATTCTTGTATAGCAGCAGTTTCTCCAATCAGTTTCAGATTGGAAGCGGGACACCAAACCAGCCCATCAAATTCAGCAGCCTGCATTCTATTCATTACTATTCCATGTACGGCAATTATTTTCTTATGCAAATAATTCCATCGTTTCACCGTATCAATTTCTTTAGTTGCCATTTCATCCCTGCCTTCACCAATATGCATTGCCACTACCCAGGTTCTATTCAGAGGGTTGATCAATTTTAATTTCCAGAATTTTTCAAAGGTTGTAGAATGAAGGGAAGTACAGGATTGATGAACATGAACAGGAGAATTTTCAATCTTCAGTTTTTTACCATGGTTAACCACGGTTGTAAATCCATTCAGAAGATTCTTATAGCAACCCCATTCAATCCTGATCTCTTCGGGTATTCGGAGTACAGCTTCAATTTCCTTCTTTCCGGTTATCTGAATATCACGAGCCCATTCAGTGTAATTATTATAGACCCTGTTGGCCAAAAGAGGGAATAAATTGAACTCAAGGTGATCATGCGAGTTGATAAATCCGGGAAGGGCTACAGCATTCTCAAATTGAATCCGATCATTATTATTCTCAGTATAATCCTGCTTTAGAGATTGAATAGCCTGAATACGATCTCCTTTGATCACAATTCGGTTGGTACCACCAATATGCAGCGGAGGCCCCTGGATGAAAAGATTTTCCAGAATCATCATTCTTTCTTGAAATGAATGCCGTAGATAACCGGCGAACCCCTGAATTTTTCGTAGACAGCCAGGGCATTCTGTTGTTCATACCAGCCTCTCAGGGATTCATCAATGATTTTTTCAATAAATCGTATTTCTTTGAGCTGAAGTTGTCTTGCCAGTTCCCGGATGGATTCTACGGTATGAACATAATTTTTCACGGCAACCAATCGGCCATTATGCAGGAATGTGCGTTGTCCGCCTTTTGCCAGTACAACAGGGTGGTAATCCGTAATCACCAGGTCTCCTTTATCTGCCAGCACCCTTTCCCATTCACTAAGGGCGGCCCAGGTGTCCTGGATATGGGCAATGGTAAGGGTGGAAAATACAAGATTGCAGCTATTATTGGGCATTTCCACAAAATTGTCAGGGGCCAGCAAATGGGTTTCCGCAGTTGGGAATTTTACATTCAGCTTACGCAACATCTCCTCGGATACATCAAAACCTGCAATCCGGACCGGCTGTTTATCAAGTAATTTGGTCCAATGGCGACCTGTTCCGCAGCCGATATCAGCTATTACTGCACCTTTTATATCCAATGGACCAATCAGTTCGGAAAACAGCTTTTCATCCAGGTCCAGCATCAGGTTGCCCGGCTGGCTGTCATATCCACCTGCCCAGAGATTATAGGCCTTACGCGGATCAGTTTCTTTGGTTGAAAAGAACCCGGATACGAATTGTTTCAATCTTTTGAATGGCATACCGTGGAATGTCTATAAACTTAGATTGGAGATAGCCGCCAGCTATCAATACTTGTCTGGCAAAAGTAATCATAAAAAAGCAGGCAACCTTTTAACACTGGCTTCGTTTTGAGTATGTTATGAGCAAGGTCCTTCTTTTCAACCCCCGTAGCGCCATTGCCAAACACCGCATCCCGAATTCTATCATGAATATTGCGGCTTCTGTGGATGGAAAGTACGAGTGGGTTATTGTGGATGGCAACTGTGAATCGGATCCGTATAACCGCATCAGGGATTATCTCCAGACCGGGGATTTTGGCTATGTGGGTATGACAGTTATGCCTGGCCCCCAAACCAGGCAGGCAATTCCTTTTTCCAGGAAACTGAAAAAAGAATTCCCTTCCATTAAGATCATCTGGGGAGGTTATTTTCCTACCAGCCATTTCAAGATCATCCTGCAATCGGGGTATGTTGATTTTGTGATCAATGGCCCTGGTGATCATGCATTTCCCAAACTCATAGATGCGCTGGAACAGAATGCACCTTATGAACTGATCAGGAACCTCATTTACAAATCAGGAGAGAATATTATCAAGACCACCAAAGAGGATTTGCTTGAACAGGATACGCTTCCTCCATTGCCTTACGATAAGCTCAATGAATTTTACCCGATAACCAAATCATACCTGGGTAAAACTTTCCTGGGTACTAAAACGCTGGCTTATCATTCGAGTATAGGTTGTCCATTCACCTGCTCCTTCTGTGCCGTGGTGCCCACTTATGAAGCAAGATGGAAAGCCAAATCAGCAGCGCATGTTTATAAGGATGTCAAATATGTAAAGGAAAAGTGGGGAGCGAATGCTATTGAGTTCCATGATAACAATTTCTTTGTTTCAGAAAAGAGAACAGTTGAATTTGCGAAACTGATCAAACCGGAAAAAATGAACTGGTGGGGCATGGCACGCATTGATACCATGGACCGCTTCAAAGATGAATCACTGGCATTGATCAGAGAAGCCGGTTGCAAAATTATATTCTTTGGAGCTGAGAGTGGGAATGATCAGATACTGAAACAACTTGATAAGGGAGGAACACAGAATGGTGAACAGATCATCCGGTTTGCTGAACGGCTTAAGAAGTTTGATATTATTCCGGAATATTCTTTTGTATTAGGCACGCCGGCCTCTACGTCTGAACAGGTGATGGAGCAGATTGAGTTTGACATCCACTTTATCAAACGCGTAAAAGAGGCTAATCCAAGAACGGAGATCATTCTTTATACTTATAGTCCTGTTCCAACAGAAGGATCTGAACTGTTTACTTCCGTAAAGAAAGCTGGATTTGAATTCCCTCAGAAACTGGAAGATTGGATCACTCCACAATGGGAGCGCTTTGATCTTCGGAAAAATCCATTAACACCCTGGTTAACGCCAGCCATGATCGATCGTATCCGGAACTTTGAAACAGTACTGAATGGATATTATCCTACCGTTTCTGATATACGGCTTAACCCTACAAAACGCAACCTGATCAAACTGGTATCAGGGATCCGGTACAAAACAAATTTTTACAAATTCCCTTATGAGATCAAATTGTTGCACAGGATATGGAAATACCGCCAACCTGAGATACAGGGTTTTTAATTTGAATTAAGGACATTGAACCTAAATTGAATTTTGTTTACGCAGTCATTATATCACACTTTCAAACGTTACCGCACCCTTCAGACTGACAGGGTAACCGCCTTGCCTATTGTAATCCTCATGCCGCACAGTGCCTGCAACTGTCGCTGCGTTATGTGTGACATCTGGAAGGACAATAAGAATCTTAAGCAGCTTACTGAAAGAGATATCAGTACCCTTCTTATTTCATTAAAAAAACTCGGAACTCAACAGGTAGTAATGTCTGGAGGTGAAGCGCTGCTTAATCCTAACTTCTTCCAGTTTTGCGAGCTGTTAAGAAAACAGGGTATCAAGGTTACACTGTTGTCAACCGGCCTCACACTGAAAAAGAATGCAGAGCCACTGGTGAGGCATGTTAATGATATCATTGTTTCACTGGATGGGGATGAACCAACGCATAATTATATTCGCAATATTCCAGAAGCATATTCCAAATTACGGGAAGGTGTAAGGCAAATTAAATTCCTGAAACCCCAATTCCGTATTTCGGCCAGATCTGTTATTCATCGTATCAATTTCAGGCAATGGGCATCAATTATTGATAGCGCCAGGGAAATTGGATTAGACCAGGTGAGTTTTTTACCTGCAGATGTAAGCAGTCACGCTTTTAACCGTGAAGTATTATGGAATGATCAGCGCCAGCATGAAATACTTCCTGAGGAAAATGAATTACCGGCTTTTAATTCAGTAATAGAAAATATTCTTGCCACCTATAAATCTGATTTTGAGAGCGGCTTTATAGCAGAATCACCCGAAAAGCTGAAAAAAATATACCTGTATTATGCTGCCTTCTACCGAAAGAACCCATACCCATTCAAAAAATGCAATGCACCCTGGGTATCTGCGGTAGTTGAAGCCGATGGGACAGTGAGACCCTGTTTCTTTCATGAGGCGATGGGAAATATCAGGGAGGATTCGCTTGATAGCATAATTAACAACGAAAAGAACTTACGATTCCGAAAAGAACTGGATATTGACAATAATAGCACCTGCAGTAAATGTGTGTGCTATTTAAACCTTTCACCTGGGACTAAATTGAATTGAGGCCATGAGTAGTATTCTTTTTTCTCATTCATACTTTTTGAGGTTTGATCCGAAGCAGTGGTCGACCGGGCAGCCTTATGCGCCGATCGGCACTTTGTATGCAGCAGCCCTGTTAAGAGAAAATGGATATGAGGTAACTCTATTCGATACCATGTTTGCGCATGGCTCCCAGGAAGTAATTCCTGTCCTGCAAAAGCAATCTCCGGATTACTTTGTTTTATACGATGACGGATTCAATTATCTTACCAAGATGTGCCTAACCAATATGCGGGATGCGGCATTTGAAATGATGAAGCTGGCAAAACAAAGAGGCTGCACCGTTATTGTATCCAGTTCTGATTCAACAGATCATTATGAAAAATATTTAGAGCAGGGAGCCGATTTCGTTTTGATTGGGGAGGCGGAATTTAGTTTACTGGAGCTGATCAAACAGTTAGATGCCGGAGGAAATGATCATTCAGTTATCCAGGGCCTTGCCTTTAAACAAAATGATTGTATTGTAAAGACTCCCCGCCGCCCGGTACTAAAAGAACTTGACAGTCTTCCTTTACCAGCCTGGGATCTGATCAACATCGAACCCTATCGGCAGATGTGGCAAAAGCATGCTGGTTATTTTTCGTTGAACGTGGGCACAACACGAGGATGTCCCTTCAAATGTAACTGGTGTGCGAAGCCTATCTATGGCAACCGGTACAATTCAAGATCACCCAGGCATGTGATACAAGAGTTAGTTTACCTGAAAGACAGGTTTAGCTTTGATCATATCTGGTTCTGTGATGACATTTTCGGATTGAAGCCTGGATGGGTAAATGAATTTGCCGACCTGGTTGAACAGAATGGCTTAAAGTTTAAATTTAAGATACAGGCAAGAGCAGATCTTCTTTTACAGGAGAATTATATCAGGGACCTTGCAAGAGCTGGTTGCGACAATATATGGATGGGGGCTGAAAGCGGTTCTCAAAAGATCCTCGATGCAATGGATAAAGGAATAACTGTAGAACAAATACACAGCGCCACAAAACTTATTCGCAAGCATGGCATGAAGCCATCTTTCTTTATCCAGTTTGGTTATCCGGGGGAAACAAGAGAAGATATCGTAAAGACGATAAAAATGATCACTGATCTACTGCCTCACGAGATTGGAATATCAGTATCCTATCCATTGCCCGGAACATTATTCTATGAAAAAGTAAAGAATCAGCTAAAGGAAAAGACCAACTGGACAGATTCTGATGAACTGGCACTTATGTTCAGGAATACTTACGAACCGGCATTTTATAAACGGCTACATCGATATGTGCACCATGAATTCAGGAAACACCAGGGCCTGGATTTTTTACAGAAAGGAATTCAACGGCCGTTCTCCCTCCATGCCAGGGAATGGAAAAAGGCCGTGGCCACTGGTTGGTATAGTTACCGATCCTGGATAGATAGAATTAAATTAAACCGCTATGTCCGCCAATAGTCTTACTGCATTTGATACGCTGGCGGCTGATTATGATCATTCCTTCAGCCAGAGCCTTACGGGCAGCAGTCAACGCATGCAATCGCGTAAGTGGCTATCTGGTTTCCTGGAGGGTAAAGCCGGATTAAACATCCTGGAAATTAATTGTGGTACTGGTGATGATGCTTTATGGCTGGCATCCCTGGGTCATACCGTAGTTGCAACAGACCTGGCAGGAGCCATGATTGAAGAAGCAAAAAGAAAACAGGCTTTACATTCATCCGCCCGCCCGGTGAATTTTATACAATGTGATTTCAATGATCTGCATTCGCAGTTGAAGAACGAGAAATTTGATCTTGTCTTTTCCAATTTCTCAGGGCTCAATTGCATACCACCCAATAAAATTGAATTACTTAACAACCATTTTTATAATTTCCTGAAACCCGGGGCTCATATTGCTGTTGTGATCTTTGGAAAATATAATTTATGGGAAACAGGCTGGTATGGATTGCAGTTCAAATTTGGGAAAGCATTTCGCAGGTGGATTAAAAAACCTTCGATAATGAAATTAAAAGATGGATTCACTCAACCGGTGTATTACTATTCAATCAGCAGATTCAGGAAGCTGATGAATCAATTCACATTATTAGAAAAGAAACCGGTCGGCTTATTCATTCCACCATCCTACCTGGAAAACTTTATTAAGAGAAGACCACGGTTTTTCCGTTTCCTTGGTAAGATGGAAAAAAAAGCAGGAGGAAATCCTGCATTTACCCGGTTTGCCGATCATTGTTATTTGTTGCTAAAGAAAAAGGAAAGATGAATATCCTGCTCACACACGGTTATTTTTTGCATGAAGATGAAAAAGAGAAGAAGATCATGCGCCCCTATGTGCCCCTGGGTATTCTTTACATTTCTGCCTGGCTGGAAAAACATGGATATGACAATGAAATATTTGACAGCACCTTCTCCTCTTTTGATCAATTGGGCTTAACTATTGAAAACAATAAGCCCCGCATTGTAGCTATTTATACAAATCTGATGACCAAGCTGAATGTGCTGCGGATCATCCGGTTCATAAGATCCAGACCTGATTTGCAACAAACGAAAATAGTGTTGGGTGGTCCGGAGGTCAGAAATCATGCTGAAAATTTCCTGCAGCATGGTGCAGATTTCATTGTGCTGGGCGAAGGGGAAGAATCCATGCTGGAACTAACCAACTATATTATAAAAGGAGAAGGATCAATAAGCGCCATCTCCGGTATTATATATAAGGATATCAATGATGGCCTTTGCAAGAATAAGGAAAGAGAGAAATTGAAAGACCTGGACAGGCTACCGCTTCCCAACCGGCAAAAAGTAGACCTTCAGCTTTACTTTGATGCCTGGAAGGAGAAGCATGGGACCAGCTCAATAACTATTAATACCATGCGCGGATGTCCCTATTCCTGCAAATGGTGTAGCAGGGCAGTGTATGGGGCAAGCTATCGCAGACGTAGTCCCGCCCATGTAGCAGACGAAATAGCATGGATACAGGAAAATTATTCAGTAGATAGCATCTGGTTTGTAGATGATGTATTCACAATAAGTCATAAATGGCTGGCTTCTTTCAGTGCAGAATTGAAATCACGCAACCTGAAGGTGGTTTATGAATGTATCACCCGTGCTGACCGAATGAATGAGGAAGTGGTAAAGCAATTAAAAGACAGTGGTTGCTTCCGGGTATGGATCGGGGCGGAAAGTGGTTCTCAAAAAGTTATTGATCTCATGGATCGGCGCGTAGAAGTAGAACAGGTAAGAGATATGATCCGTATGGCAAAAAGATATGGCATACAGGCTGGTACCTTTATTATGGTGGGTTATCCAGGGGAAACAAAAGAGGATATATTTGAAACTGCCCGGCATTTAAAATCGTCTGACCCTGATCATTTCACTATTACAGTGGCCTATCCAATTAAAGGAACACCACTATACGAGGAAGTTGAAAGCCGTTTTATTGAGCAACTCTCCTGGGATAAGAGTACGGACAGGGATATTGATTTCAAGAGAACCTATACCCGCCGTTATTATGATTACGCGGTTAAGATGATCTCCAATGAAGTTTATTTCAGGAAAGCATTAAAGAAACCGATTGGCAATCTTATGCACTGGCCACTTTTTAAATTAAGATCAGTATGGGCCCAATTGGGAATGAAGTGGCAGGAACTACAGACCTAAATGATCAATTCTTTCTTTATACATCTCCAGTACTTTTTCCTGGAAGGCGCCGGGATTAGATCTGGCAAAATGCTTATCGGTAACCAATCCCATCATAAGGCCCTTATTATTGCGTTTACCCCTGGCTTGTTTTCGCTTCCATCTTTTATCGGTTAGTTTCTGTAGGAGATTATCCAATCGATTACCAAGCGAATTATTACAACACCATTCAAAAAAATATTTTAGACCAATATAGCGTGAAGGCTTTTCAGACTGTTGCCGGAAAGGGCATTCAGGGAACCATTCATCTGCCCAGAGATTGGAAAGGAAAAATTCCTGGACGGCAGGATTACCACTTACAGGCAGTAAGGTTTTAAGTTCAATAGCCGTAAATATATTCTGATCTGACAGGAGCAATGCTTCTTCGTCCACAAAATAATTCATGCAATAAAAATGCTCCCTTCCCCCAAGGAAAGTGAGCTTTTTGAAAAGATGCATTAGGGTACGGGCTATCCAAAGTCTGTTAGCTTTTGTTATAACAAAAAAATCGATGTCCGCTTTTTCATCTGCATAGTTCTTTGACAGGGACCCTGAAACACCTATACCTCTTACAAAAGGAAATTTGAAAAGGAATTTTCCGATCTTCTGTGCTTTTGGCAATAAGGCTGCTGCCCGGAGATTACCTTCTATTCGCTTGCAGGCAAGGATTGGACTGTCCTGCAGGGAATACATATCATAGTATTTAAATATCAGTCCATCAGTTACCAGTTCCTGGAGAATGATCTCCAGTCGGGCATCACTGATAGGCCTGTCAAGGAATTGCCTGATCTCCGCTTTCTTTAAAGGGTATTGAAAGATGTCAAAATAAGCAAGGGCTTTTAAAACACTTTTACCAGCCGGATTGGGTACATCGGGTGGTACAATCATCATTTTATTTCTAAAAGCGTGAGACATCCTTTCCATTAAGCAACCTATAGCGAGTTTCCAGCGATTTAATTTCAAATGTTACCAGGCAATACCAAACCTCAATCCTCCAATAGCGTTCCCAAATCGATGCGCTTCACCCGGTCCGAACCCTGGCTTTTGCAAAAAATGCCAGGCTTGAACCCAAACGGAATAGCCTTCGCTTTCGTTGCCAGCCGTAAGAGGTATTTATTTCTTAAACGATGTTTTGACATTGCCTTTTCCCTGGTGGTCATAGTGGGTATTTTAAGCTGGCTGATACCCCTTGTATCATTGGCCATATTTTTTGAATCCGGAGGTCCCGTGTTCTTCCGGCAGAAAAGAGTGGGTAAAGGGGGAAAACTGTTCTACGTTATTAAATTCCGGACCATGCGGTCCAATGAGGAAGCAGATGAGCGGCCTGCTGTAAGGGATGATGACCGTATTACAGGATTGGGCAAGTTTCTACGCCTGGCTAACATTGATGAGTTGCCCCAGTTCTTTAATGTTCTTTGGGGGCAAATGAGTGTGATTGGTCCCCGGCCCCATATGATCACTGATTGTATCCGTTTCTCCTTCGTTATATCTTCCTATTCCTTCCGAAACCTGGTCCGTCCCGGCATTACGGGATGGGCCCAGGTTAAGGGATATCATGGTCCAACAGCGGATTATGACAGCATTATCCAGCGTTATTATTGGGATGCCATGTATGTAAGCAAGGTCAACGCATCCCTGGATGGAAAGATCATTATTAAAACTTTCTGTATGAGTTTACGGAATATAGGAGGTTTGGTGACCCGCAAATCTTAGGTTAATGCAATAACCTGCTCATATATTTTTCCAAACCGATCAGTTGCTTTTACTTTTATTTCCTTTGCACCAGAAGATGGTTTGGCAACAAATAAATGATCTGCCAGCGTAGGTTCCACAAACTTGTGTTTCACCGGAAGATTGGGTCCATTATATAATTCAACAGCCCACGGATCATTTGTAACCCGCTGCTCCATTATGCCTTTGCTTACACCATCTTCAAACCATTCCACCTTCCATTTAGGATCCCAGTTCCAGACATTGGCCATTACCTCTTCCTGAACTCCATGCCTGCCTTTGGGATAGATCTTTATCTGGTGGTCTTTTGCATGACCTGTGGATTTATAATACCAGCTGATTTCACTTCCATTTACTTCATACACGCCATATCCACCAGGAGTACCATCACTACAAATGGGACCCGTCCACCATGCTCCGCATACAGTTCCATGGTTATGCTCCATAATATCACCTTC
>Ga0207648_10002208_pt1 | contig 21108 bp, 20 predicted proteins | sample KBSMisM32_FD_184310 | JGI IMG/M metagenome (GOLD analysis project Ga0207648, IMG submission 184310) | Miscanthus rhizosphere microbial communities from Kellogg Biological Station, Michigan, USA - KBS Miscanthus M3-2 (SPAdes) (version 2) | ecosystem: Host-associated > Plants > Roots >...
CCTCACCGTGCGCCAGGCTCTGCAGGTGACCGTCAGCCTGCGTTCCGGTGAGGTCGTCGAGCAACAGCACGGTGCAGCCCCGGCCCGCGAAGTGCTGCTTGAGCGCCAGCACCTCACGTCGATACCGGAGTGGGCTCTGGGCGAGCAGGCGAATCTCTGAGAGCGAATCGAACACGAGCCGCTGCGGCTTGACGCGCGCGCACAAATTGACCACCGCCTTGGTCGTCTCAGCAAGTTCGACCTCGGAGGGATGAAAAAGCGTGTTTTGGTCGTCGCTCTGCAGGGCGTCCGGGGGTGTCAGCTCAAAAATCTCGATCCCATCGAGCGACCACCCATGTGACTTCGCGACCATCTCCAGCTCTTCCTTGGTCTCCGACAGCGTGACATAGACGCCGCGCTCGCCTCGCCGGTGGCCCTCGAGCAGGAACTGCAAGGCCAAGGTGGTCTTTCCGACCCCCGGATCCCCTTCAATCAGGAGCAGGCGACCGGTTGGGAATCCACCGCGGAGAATATCGTCCAGGCCGGATACACCCGTCGCCGATGCAGGCGTTCCCTGATTGCTCATCACGAAACACTATGAACGCAGGTCCCAGATGTCTACCCCAGCCGTGATGACAAATGCGCAAGCTGGGCGTCTCGGTCGCTTTCGGACTGGTATTCGTGTTTTGCTCGACCCGCGCGGCTGTTCGCGGCCGTGTTCAGACTGAAAATCCGTGTGTAGACAGTTCGACTCTGTCCCTGGGACTCGCTCTCGCCGCTAGCGACGGCGCCGCCGGCGAACGACGAACAGCAGGGCGGCGGCGAGCAGCGCCGCAGGTGCAGGCGCGCCGAGACCGGGCACGGCGCAACCGCAGCCGCTGTCCTTCGGCGGCGACGTCGATTCTGAATCGCCGGTCGCGTCGTCGGGCGGCGTATCGGCGCTTGCGTCGGGTGGTTCCGCGTCGGTGCCCGCGTCCCGGGGCCCCGGAGGCGGGCAGGCCATCGGGTCCAGGAGCACCGGATAGATCCCGCAAACCCCCATGACGTCGTCGTCGGCGAGCGTGCGCTTGTTCGTGTCGAGCGGGTTCGCGGACGGGAACATCGTCGTGGCCACGACGGCGGCGGACGCGTTTGCGCAGTCGGGGATCGGATTTCCGTTCTGATCCGTGGGCCGGATCCCGCTGAGGGAGCAGGTGTGGTCGAGGCCGATCAGGTGTCCCATCTCGTGCGTCAGCGCGTTTTGCAGGTCCTGTTCGTTGCCCGTCGGCGCGCCGCGCGTGACGTCGGCCCACGAGAAGGTGACCGCGTTGATCTCGGTGTCCGCGTCGATGATCTCGCCGGTGGAGGTGCGCGCCGAGACCGTCGTCATTGCGAGCGCCGCCAGGTCGTAGCAGTTCGGAGGCTTCGGGCACCACGTGTCTGTGCGAACGCGGATGATGTTCATTCCGTCGTTGGCGGCGGCCGGCACGGGCGCCGAGGCGTCGGCGACCGTGAGGCGCAGGTCGAGATACGAGCACGCGCCCACCGTCGGGTTCTGCTTGCTCCACGTCGCGACCGCGGCGGCCATCGCCTCGCTGGTCTGATCGCGCGTGAGCAGGGGCAGCTCGACGGGGAAGGCCGTCAGCCAGACGCAGCTGTTCTTCCAGGCGAAAGGGACACCGGTCGCTGACTCGTAACGGACGTACCCGCGTGCGGGGCGCGAGACACCGACCGTCGCAGCCGCCAGCAGCAGCAAAGCCGTCGAAGTTCTCCCAAGCGATGTCATCAGTACCCTGTCACCCGGACCCGTCGCCGCTTCATCTTCGCTCAAGACGAAGGCCAGGACCATCGAATCAGCTTTCGCCTGACGTGGATGGGCCCCGGGCGTGCCCCGCGCGAACCCACGTTCGAACGGCGTGGGTCGGACGACCGGCGTACTGGTGGCGATCGCGATCGTCGTGCTCTCGAGCGCGCGCGCGTGGGCGTTCGGCCTGGACGGCCACGAGATCATCGAGGCGGCCGCGTACAAGCGGCTGCTCGCGCTGGACGTGGTTCCCAGCACCGGCGCGCCGGGCGTCTCCGGGCGCGCGCTGCTGGGCACGCTGATCGCGACCGGCGTGCTCGACGAGCCGCCCTGTTTCAATCGCGACCGGCCACTCGGCGACTGCGATCCCAGCCTGCGGCTGGATTTCCCGCTGCGCTACTGGCCGTCGCTGCATGCGGGCGCGCCCGATCTGGTGCTCGATCGCCAGCTGGGGCAGCAGGGCCAGTGCCAGCACTTCATGGCGAACACCGGCGACGCACTGACGCCCGTCGACGCGCGCACCGGCGTCCCCGCCGCGCTGGTGACGGAGGCCTACCAGCGCTGCGTCCGCATCGCCGGCGCCGTGTTCGATCTGATCCTGCGCGATCCGCAGCTGGCGCACTGGCGGCTGGCGGGGACGTACGCGCTGATGCACGCGCTGCAGGATTCGTTCTCGGCCGCGCACGTGAACCGCACCCCGCGCTTCGAGATCATTCACATGCTGTCGTGGACGCTGATCGACTGGCCCCGCTACGCGGTCCACGGACGCTGGGGCTTTCCCGACCTCACGCACCACGCGATCACCGATCAGCGCGACGCCGACTTCGTGCTGCGGGACGCGCGCAGCCACGACGGCCGCGCGTGCAACGACTTCCATAACGCGTACGCGTTTCCCGAGGAGTGTCTGACCGAACGGGCGAAGGCGGCCGTCGGTGCCGTCGTGGATTTCCTGGTGGCGATCTACCGGCTGCGAGCGGGCGCGACCGCGGCGGGACGGGAGGCGTCGCTGTTCTCGCCGTCGGGGGACGAGACGCGGGTCTGGCTCGCGTTCGTGCACGACCACCTGGCGAGCGTCCACGCGCCCGCGGAGCTGCCGGCGGCGCCGCCCGTGTTGCTCCGCCGTTCGGACGTGTTCGTCGGCGCACAGGTGAACGCCGGCGATCACACGCTGGGCGGCGGACTGTGGGGAGCGAAGCTGTTCCTGGGGGTGACGACGCCGTTCGTCCTCGGCCTCACCGGCGGCGTGGGTTATTCACGTCTCGACAGCGGCGGCCAGCTGGGCGCCGGACTGAATCTCGGGCTGCTGCTGCCGCTGGTCCGCCGCTTCAGCATCGGCGCGGCGCCCGCCGGTGTGCACATCGTCTGCGACACGCACTTCGAATCGTGCAAGCCCGACGTGGTGGCCGGCCTGGGCGTTCTGCTGGTCCCGCTGGGCGACGCGACCTGGTTCGGCGTCGAAGGACCGCGCTGGTCGTGGACCGAGCGATCGGTGGGCAATCAGTGGGTGGGCCTGTCGTTCGGGTGGTCACACGAACGGATCGAGCGCCGCGATCCCGCGGGCCCCGCCATCGTCGCCGCCTGGGATCCCCCGCCGGTGGACCAGGTCCACGCATTCCGCTCCGCGCGCGCCACGCGGGCCGTCTATCTGATGGCCACCGCGATCTCGCAGCCCGAGAATACGTTCGCGGGCGTGGGGTTCGAGTGGCGACGCGATCGCGACGTCTGGGACCGCCGCGCCGGGCTGGCGCCCGGCCTGCAGGTCGAGGTCTACGGCGGCCGCATCGAGGACGACGATCCCGGCGGCGGCGTCGCCGTCGCGCCGACGGTGCGGGCGTACCTGCTGCCCAGCCGCCTCGCCGTCAACGCGACGCCGGCTCTGTTGCGCGCGGGCGCGCTGGCAGGCCGGGCGCTGGCCGTGGACGTCGCCGCCCGGGCCGGCGTCGTCCTGGAGGTGGGCCGGCTCGAGGTGGCCGTCGATTCGCCGCCGCTGTCCTACGTCTCGACGGCGCGCTGGCACGCGCTTCCGATCACCGTCCGCCTGGGGCTGCGCCTGGATTGAACCGCTAAACGCGGCTCGATGTCTGCGCGCCGCCACGCTCGCGCGGCATCGTCTCGGTCGCTTCGGCGCAGTGGCGGCAGCAGAAGATGTTGCCGTCGCGCTCGACGCCGTGGCCGATCACGCGGAGGTGGCAGTGGGCGCAACGGGGCGCCAGCGCCTCGATCGCGCACTCGAAGCTGTCGAACACGTGCGTCTGACCGTCGAGCGACACGTGGAACGACTTCTCGTAGATGTTGCCGCAAGTCTCGCATTGCGCATGAGCCATGGCCGTCCTCCCTCAAATGGAATCTAAGGCGCGGAACGGCTCAGGAGGGACCGCAGGTACCGGGACCGCTGGCGGGAATCGTGCACTTGTTCTTCTTGGCGCAGTCGGCGTCGCTGGCACAGCTGGTCTTGCAAGCCGACACGACATCACATGCGTAGGGCATGCATTCGGTGCGCGTCATCGATTGCACGCACTGCCCAGCCGCGCAGGCGGCCGGCGGGCGGTAGCGATCCTGGCCGTCGCACAGGGCAGCGCCGCACACGGTCCCGTCCGGGATAGGCGAGCATGTTCCTTGCGCGCCCGCGATCGCGCATGAGAGGCAGGCGCCGCACGACGCCGCCCCGCAACAGAAACCCTCGGTGCAGAAGCCGCTGATGCAGTCGGTCGCGCTTCCGCAGATCGCGCCGTTGGGCTTGAGGTTCGTGCACGAGCTGCCCAGGCAGGTGTAGCCGCTGACGCAATCGGCGGTGGTCGAGCACGTCGTGTTGCACGCGGTCGGCCCACACAGGTAGGGCGCGCAGCTGGTCGCGGTCTGCCGGCACGTGCCGCTGCCGTCGCAGGTTCCGACCGGCATCGCGGTGGATCCCGTGCACGACGCGGTCCCGCAGCTGGTGCCGGCGGGCATCGGCCGGCACGCGCCGTTGCCGTCGCAGGTTCCGTTGAACCCGCAGGGCGGGTTGGCGGCGCAGCCGCCGTGCGGCTCCATCGCCCCGGCGGGGACGGGCCGGCACGTTCCGGCGTTGCCCGCGACGTTGCACGACGCGCAGGTTCCGCAGCTGGCCGTCGAGCAGCAGACGCCTTCGACGCAGTTGCCGCTGTCGCACTCGGCGCCGGCGGCGCAGATCTGTCCCAGCCGCTTCTTGCCGCACGAGCCGCTGTTGCACACCGTTCCCGGCACGCAGTCGCTGTCGATGGCGCAAGCCGAACGGCAGGTCGTGCCGTTGCAGCTGTAGGGCGAGCAGGATTGCATCGAGGCCGGCGCGCACGTGCCCGCGCCGTCGCAGGTGCGCGCCAGCGTGGCGACGTTGCCGCCGATCGGGCAGGTGGGCGGCGAACATTGCGTGCCCGCTTCGTACAGCTGGCAGCCGCCTGCGCCGTTGCAGAAGCCGTTCGTCGCGCACGACACCGCGCCCTGGTCGCGGCACTGGCCGGAGGGATCGCGCCCGCCCGCCGCGATGGGCGTGCACGTCCCCGTGCTGCCCGCCAGCGCGCACGATACGCACGCACCCGTGCACGCGGTCCGGCAGCAGACGCCCTGGGCACAGACGCCGCCCGAGCATTCGCTGCCCTCGCCGCACACCGCGCCCGGCGGCTTCAAGCCGCACGATCCGCCGCTGCACACGCCCGGCGGCGCGCAGTCGGCGTCGGCCCGGCACGTCGAGTTGCACGCGGCGGTGCCGCAGCTATACGGGAAGCAGGACGTCGCCGCGGGGATCGTGCAGGTGCCGGCGCCGTTGCAGGTCCCGGCCGGCGTGAACGTCGCTGTGTTGGCGGGACAGCTGGCGGCGCGGCAGGGCGTCCCTTGCGGGTAGCTCTGACAGGCGCCGGCCTGGCACTTCCCGTTGTTGCCGCAGCCCGCGGCGCCGGTGTCCATGCACGTCGCCATCGGATCGGGCTGTCCGTCGGGGACGTTGGCGCAGATGCCCATCGACGTGGACAGCGCGCACGACTTGCACGCGCTGGCGCAGCCTGTCGCGCAGCAGACGCCCTGGGCGCAGATGCCCGATACGCATTCGCGCCCGTCGGCGCAGAAGGCGCCGTTCGTCTTGAGGCCGCACGAGTTGTCGGCGCACACCTTTCCGCTCACGCAGTTGGCGTCCGACGTACACGCGCGGAAGCAGCGGGACCCGTTGCACGCGAAGGGCGCGCACGGAACCGCGTCGCCCGCGACGCAGTTCCCGGTGTCGTTGCAGGTACCCGCGGGCGTGTAGACGTTGTTCTCGCAGCGCTCGGCGCCGCAGACCGTTCCCGAGGCATAGGAACGGCACCCCGAAGCCCCGTCGCACTTCCCGTCGCGACCGCAGCTGGCCGCGCCTTCGTCCATGCAGATGCTGCGCGGATCGGCCGCGCCGGCCGGAGCGGCCGCGCACCGGCCCTTCGACGACGGCAGCGCGCAGCTCCGGCAGGCGCCCAGGCAGGCCTCGGCGCAGCAGACGCCGTCGACGCAGAAGTTGCTCGCGCATTCGCTCGCGGCCGCGCACGGCTGGCCGTTCGGTTTCGGGCCGCAGCTGCCGTTATCGCAGACCTGGCCGCCCACGCAGTCGTTGTCGTTGTTGCAGCGGGCGACGCAGGCGCCGTCGCCGCAGCGGTAAGGCGCGCAGGCCTGCACACCCGGCGCGTGGCAGACGCCCAGACCGTTGCAGGTGCCGGCGGTGTTGAGCCGATCGCCGCTGCACGACGGCGGAACGCAGATCGTCTCAGCGGCGTACACCGCGCAGCCGCCGATGCCGTCGCAGGTCCCGGTCTGCCCGCACGACGGCTGTCCCTTGTCCTTGCAGACACCGTGGGGATCATCGGCGCCGGTGTCGACCGGCCAGCAGGTGCCGACGCGGCCCGTCTGGTTGCAGCTGACGCAGGCGCCTTTGCAGCCGACGTTGCAGCAAACGCCGTCGGTGCAGAACCCGGATGCGCAGTCCTTGTCCTTGGCGCATATGGCGCCGGGCGGTTTGGGCCCGCAGCTGCCGTTGACGCACGCGATGCCGCCGGCGCAATCGGAGCTGGACCGGCAGGTGACCACGCAGGCCTGCGTGGCCGGATCGCAGTTGAACGGCGCGCACACCGTCGTTGGCCCCGGCTTGCACCGACCACGTCCGTCGCAGACATCCACGCCGACGACGGAACCATCCGAGCACGATCCGGGCTGGCACGTCGTTCCCGCGACATGGTTGCGGCAGGCGCCCGCCCCGTCGCACGTTCCGTCGAGGCCGCAGGTCGACACGTCGGACATCGGGCATTCGGTCGTGGCGCGCGGCGCCCCGCCCGCGGGAACGAAGCTGCAGATTCCCGGCGAGCCCTGGACGTTGCACGCCATGCACGTCCCGACGCAGGCGGTGTTGCAGCAGACGCCGTCGACGCAGAACTGGCTCTGACAATCGTTGTCGCAGCTACAGGCCTGGCCGTTCATGCCGCCGCCCGGACCGGTTGTCGTTGTCGTCGTGCAGGTGTGCGGCTTGTCCGCCGACGCGTCGACCTTGATCGGCGTCATTCCGCCGGAGCCGCCGCAAGCGGACACCGCCAGGGCGATCGTGAACGCGAACGCGAACGCGACGGCCCTCAGGGACGATCCTGGGACGAGCACCCCACGAACGTGAGAATCACGCGCGCGTTTGCAAGCTGGCCGGCGCGAAACAACCGGGTCGAACACACGCGGGAGCGTACATCACAGATTGCTGGCGAGAGCCTGCTGAATTGCGCCTTTGATGACGATTTCTGACTGCGCGCCGGCAACCGCCAGCCGCTGCCCGAACACGAACAGCGGCACGCCGTCCACGCCGGCCGCGGTGACCGCCCGTGCCTCCGCGCGCGTCGCGTCCAGCTCGCTTTCGTTCGTGGTCAGCTGCGTCACCTCGTCCGCGGTGAAGCCGTGCGGCGCGGCGACGTCGGCCAAGGTTTCTGGGTCGTGGATGTTCCGAGCGTCCTGGAAATAGGCCTGGTAAAGCGCCCTTACCAGCGCGTGCTGCGTTCCCTTCGCGGCGGCGTGGCGGATCAGGGTGTGGGCGCGCGCGGTCGGATAGCTCCAGCGCTGCTTCGACAGATCGAGCGCCAGGTCCGACTTGCGGGCCTCGGCCTCCAGCCGCGCCCACAGCTGTTCCGGCGGCACGCCGTACTTGCGGCGCAAGCGTGCGGGCACGTCGTCGCCTTCCGGAGGCGCGTTCGGATCGAGGAAGAACGGATGGTGCATTACGCGCACCGGATGCGCGAATGACGCGAGCACCCGGTCGAGCCGTTCGTGGCCCACGAAGCACCACGGGCAGACCACGTCCGAGAAAACGTCGATCTCGAGTGGCGTTGGCGCCCCGTCCATTTCCGCTTCGATGTCCGTTCGGCCGCGGACGTTACGCGGCGGGCTTCTTGCGGCCGGTCAGCAGCACGACCGGAATCGTCAGCACCATGGCCAGGATCAGCGCGCCCGCGAAGTCGAACAGCAGCTGGCCGGCGATCTCGACGCCGCCTTTCGGGATCGCGTCGCGCAGCGGCTTGTAGCGCAGGGCGACGATGACGATGAAGGCGAGCTTCGCCACCACCGAGTAGAGCCAGCGCGCCCGGTACCAGAACGTCAGCGTGAAGGCGCGCCCGCACTTCTGGCAGGCGATCTCCGCCGGCGGCAGCGAGACGCTGAACAGTCCGGGCGAGCCGGCGAGCTCGGCGTTGCAATGCGTGCAGTGGAACTCGAGGTTCCAGAACTTGAAACCGCCCATGGCGATCACGGTGCGGTTGTGGCTCTCGAGCTGAGCGGCGACGTTGGCGTGGTGCTGGTCGATCGCCGCGGCCTGCGAGCAACGGAAGCAGCGATAGCCGTCCGCGGTGATCTCCATCTGCGCGGACGCGTACGGCTGTCCGCATCGCACGCAGGTTTCGGTGCTGGGGTTTGCCATCGCGTTGACGGTATCAGACGATCGCGCGTGGCCGCGGTCGCAAATCAGCCTTCCGAGGTGGTCGCCTCAGCTTCGGGGTCGGCGCCCGCGGTCGGCAGGCGCGTCGCGTGCAGCCGCCGGATCCGGCGGTCGCGGACGGCCAGGACGGTGAAGCGGAAGCCACCCGCGGCGATGACGTCGCCCGGCACCGGCAACTCCGGCAGCTGCGTGATGATGAAGCCGCCCAGCGTCTCGACTTCGGGTGGTACGGCCGGGAACGCGACGCCGATGTCGCGCGCCGCGACGTCGAGGGTCAACCGTCCGTCCACCTCGAAGCTGCCGTCGGCGTTGCGCACGATGGGCGGAATCTCCTCGGCGTCCTGCTCGTCCTGGATCTCGCCGACCACCTCTTCCAGAAGGTCCTCCAGCGTGACGATGCCGGCGAACGTGTGTCCCGGGCCGAGGATGATCGCGATGTGCACGCGCCGGCGCTGAAACTCGCGGCGCAGCCATTCCAGCCGCGTGTCGTCCGACGCGTAGATCGGTTCGCGGACCAGCTCGCGCATGAACGCCGGACGCTTGCCCGACGCCAGCGCGCTGACGATGTCCTTGAGGTGGATGTAGCCGACGACGCGATCGGTGCCGGGCTCGACCAGCGGATAGCGCGTGTACTGGTTGGCGAGCGCGATGCGCAGGTTGTCGTCGAACGGGATGCCGGCGGTCAGCGTGACCACGTCGCGCCGCAACGTCATCACGTGGCGCGCGACCCGGTGCGTGTAGTCGAACACGCGGTCGATCAGGCGTCGCGCGCCCGGATCCAGCTGCACGTGCTGGATGACCAGGCGAAGCTCGTCGGGGGAGTGCAGCATCTCCGCCTCGGACGGGGGCGGCAGCCGCAGGATGCGCAGCACCAGCCCGGCGGCCGCCTTCAGCATCCAGGTGAGCGGAAACGATACCAGGTAGAAAACGCGGAACGGCACGGCCGCCCACATCGCGATCGATTCGGTCCGCTGGATCGCCAGCGCCTTGGGCGCCAGCTCGCCGAGCACGGTGTGCAGGAAGGTGATGACGGTCAGCGACGCGGCCACGGCCAGCGTGTGCACGGTCCTCTCGGACGCCGCGGTGCCCTCGAGCCACGGCCGGATCAGCGCCGCGAAGGCGGGCTCGCCCAGCCAGCCCAGCGTCAGCGACGCGAGCGTGATGCCGAGCTGGCTCGCGGACAGATACGCGGGCAGCTGGGCCGTGATGCCCAGCAGCAGCCGCGCGCGGACGCGGCCTTCGCGGGCCAGCTGCTGGAGCCGGGTGGGGCGGATCTTGACGAACGCGAACTCGGCGGCGACGAAGAACGCATTCGCGAGGACCATCACTCCGGTGAGGAGCAAGGCGACGGACGGGTGCATGGCCGGGGAGGATCGCATGTGATCAAGCGCCCCTCAAAGGTCCCCACGCGATCCCCCCGCAACGGCCCAGGATTGCTGGTAATGTCCCGAAATCATGCCTGGTAGTACGCCCAATTCGAAATTGGTTCGGCCCCTGTTGGCCGTCTCCTTCACGCTTCTCTTACCGCTGCTGCTGTCGCGGCCTGCCGCGGCGCAGATGTCGTCGGCGCTGTGCGGGACGGAAAATTTGATCGCCGGCCGCATGCCCGCCGGCCAGCAGGACGCGCACGGCGACGCCCGCCTCGTCACCGACGGCAAGGTCGCCACCGAAGGCGCGCAGTGGGACACGGGCTCGGTCGTCGAGTTCCTCGACACGCCGGCGGGATCGCTGACCTACGACCTCGGCATGGTGCGGTCGGTGTCGGCGTTCCTGCTGCAGGCCGACGCCAACGACACCTACAAGGTGTTCGGCGCGACCGAGAACACGCCGTCGTCGTTCAAGCTGCTGACGGAGATCGAGAGCGTGGTCAACGAAGGCCACGGGCTGCGCAAGCGCGCGGTGCGCATCGAGCCGATCGCGGTCCGATACATCAAGCTCGGCGAGCCGCTGGGCGACAACTCGTACTCGATCGCCGAGTTTCAGGTCTTCTGCCAGGCGCCGAGTCCGTTCCCGCCCGCGCTGCCGATCGTCGACGCGCCCGCGGCGAAGGTCATCGAGGCACCCTGGTACGAGTTCAAGTGGTTCTCCGACCACGAGAGCGCGCGCTTCGAGATGGGGCTGGCGTTCGTGGCGATGCTGCTGCTCATCTGGGGCATCTCGCTGGAACGGAAGGGACGCGCGCAGTACCTGGCGCAGTTCCGCGACGTCTGCCTGGCCGCCATCGGCGTGATCTCGTTCCTCTGCTACTTCAACTTCGGGCTCTGGCACTTCCCCAACCGCATTCACCAGTGGGACACGTTCCACTACTACGCCGGGTCGAAGTACTTCAAAGAGCTGTCCTACGATCGCCTGTACGAGTGCGTCGCGGTCGCCGATTCGGAGGCGCCCGGCCTGCGCCGGCGCGTCGAGCTGCGCAAGGTGATGAACCTGCGCACGAACATGATGGAGGGGACGCAGCAGATCCTCGCCCATCCCGAGGACTGCAAGAAGCACTTCACGCCCGAGCGCTGGGAGGCCTTCAAGAAGGACGTCCAGCATTTCCGCAACAAGCACGACGTCAAGCGCTGGGAGGAGCTGCAGACCGACCACGGCTACAACGGCACGCCGGTCTGGAACATCCTGGGGACGACGATCGCCAACACCGGGGCGGCGTCGGACGATCAGATCGAGTGGATCACGTGGATAGATCCGTTATTCATCGTCGGCCTGACGTTGCTGGCGTGGTGGGCGTTCGGCTGGCGCACGACCGCGGTCGCGCTGGCGGTGTTCGCGACCAATTTCCCATCACGCTTCTACTGGACGGGCGGCGCGTTCCTGCGCTGGGACTGGCTGTTCTACTTCGTGGGCGGGGTCTGCCTGATCAAGAAGGAACGGCCGATACTGGGCGGGTTCTTCCTGGGCTACTCGACGCTGCTGCGCATCTTTCCCGTGTTCGTGTTCTCGGGACCGATCCTGGTTCTGATCCGCCAGCTGTGGGGAAATCCGTCGCCTGACCGGCCATGGTGGAAGCCCGAGCCGCTGCCGGCCGCGCCCGAGGGCGGAGCGCTGAAGCACATCTGGAAGACGCTGCTCGCGCGCACCGATCGCCGTTACATCAACGTCCTCCTCGGGGGGGCGCTGGCCGCCGCGACGATCATGCCGATCAGCCTGATGACCAGCAACGGCATCGACGGCTACAAGGCGTTTGCGTTCAACACGCGCAAGCACAAGGAGACGCCGCTCACGAACCACATGGGGCTGCGCACCGTCGTCACGTACAGCCCCTCGGAGGCGGGGCGGTCGCTGCAGGATTCCCGCGACGAGGATCCCTGGGGCAAGTGGAAGCGGGCGAAGGTCGCGACGTTCAAGCGGCGCTTCCCGCTGTATCTGCTGTTCGCCGCCGGCTTCGCGGCGTTGCTGTTCGCGGCGCTGCGCACGACCGAACCGTGGGTCGCGTGCGCGATGGGATCGATGATGATCGCCGTCGGGATCGAGCTGACCTGTTACTACTACTCGTTCCTGTTCGCGACGACATTCCTGTACAGCAAACGAAAGGAGGCCGGCGCCATCTTGCTCGGCGTGACGGCGGCGACCGGCTTCATAGACTGGGCGCCGACGAAGTACCTGCCCACCACCGGTCCGCTCGCGAACGTCCGCATGTCGCAGTGGCTGGACGAGCAGTACATGCTGATGTCGATCGCGACGCTGGTCGGTTTCGTCTGGATCATGTACGAGTTCGCGATCAAGCCGATGGACGCCGACCCGTTGCCGGAGCCCGCGCGCACCGTGGGCAGAAGCTCGCCGGAAAGAACCCGAGGCAACCGCGGCGGCGGTGGCGGCCGCAACAACAAGCGCCGCCGTCGCTAAGGCGATGGTACGCGGCCGGCAAAAAAAGCCGGCCGGCTCCCCACGCGATCACAATGGAACCCCCAAGGGGTTCCAAACCTCCCGCGATGGTACGCGGCCGGCAAAGCCGGCCGGCTCCCCACGCGATCGCCAGGAAATGAAAAGGGCCGCTGGCGGGTGACCGCCGCGGCCCTTTCATTGTGGAACCAGAGCTGAAGGCTAGCGGCGCTTCTTGCCCTTCTTGCCCTTGGCCTTCTTCTTCTTGCCGCCTTTGGCTTTCGCCTTCCGCTTACCAGCCGACTTCTTCGGGCGGGCCGTCTTCTTTCGCTTCTGCCCACCCACGGCGCGTTTGGCACGAGATACATCACCTTGCTTGTCGACAAAGTAGATGTAGTTCGTGTCCATCTGGAAACCACCGTCGGCAACCTTTTCGGGGCGGCCTTTCTCGACCCCAGGCTGCTTGCGCGGCACCTTCCAGACCCCGCCGTCCTTCACGTAGTACATGAAGTCCTTCTCGCGCTGCACTCCCAGCTTAGCGACTTTCTCCCGCATCTCGGCAGCCCTCCATCAGAAAGTTGTTACCGAAAATCTCGGCGATCGTAGCGGGGGCCATGATCCTGTCAAGGAGATTCCCGGCCTTGAAAACAGGCCGTTTCCGACGGAACAAAATCGCCATAGTTGTTTTCTTTTACCTGATTTTCTGAGCCGGTTTTCCTCAGCTGTGGTGCGGCAATCCGCGGCGTACCAGGTACACATGCTGTTCGGTTTTGGCGTCCAGCGGCTGGCCATCGAAGCCGCCCCAGGTCGCGATCAGCGTCAGTCCGCTGCCCGCCAGCAGGCGCTCGATGTCGGTGGGCGAGAGCAGGCGGTGCACGAGCGCGACGCGCCGTTGGCGCGCGCCTACAGCCCGGTAGTGGAAGGTCGTCGTGAGTATCCGGCCGTCGAGTCGGTAGCTTTCCGAGTATTCGGTGCGCCGCCCCGTTGCCGGATGCCTGAAATGCGTCCGCGCCCAGCGCCGGTCGCCCCGCGCTTTGCGCCCGGCGTTCGCGCGGGTGAGGAACTGCGCGTTGGGCGCGAACGTATCGAACGCGAACCAGCCGCCCGGGCGCAGCGTGCGCGCGACGCCGGCGAAGAAGCGGGCCAGCTCGCGATCGGTCGCGAGGTGCTGGATGGTGTGGAACGCGGCGACCGCGAACTCGAAGCGGCGCCGGACCGGGAGCTGGCGCATATCACCGCGCAGCAGCAGCGCGCGCCGGCGGACGCCGGGCGCCAGCCGGCGCACGCGCGCCGCCGCGCGCGCCAGCATCGCGGGGGCGCGGTCCGTGCCGACGACGGTGTGGCCCGCGCGCAGCAGCGGCAACATCAGGCGGCCGGTGCCGCAGCCGAGATCGAGGATCGGACCACCGCGTTCGTCGGCCAGCGTGCGATAGAAGTGGACGTCGTCGCGCCGGCGCCGGTACTCCCAGTCGTAGAGCACGGCGTCTTCGAAAGGATCCCGCGGCGGCGCCATGGCCGCGGTAATGTACGCGCATGAGCGACGCGATAGTGCTGCTGTCGGGCGGCATCGATTCGGCCACGGCGCTGGCCATGACCCGCGCGACCGGCCGGCGTTGCCACGCGCTCAGCTTCCGGTACGGGCAGCGCCACGCCGTCGAGCTGGCGGCGGCGGGGCGGGTGGCGACGGCGCTGGGTGCCGCCTCGCACGAGACCATCGACCTGGACCTGCGCGCGATCGGCGGCTCCGCGTTGACCGCGGACATCGCCGTCCCCAAGGGCCGCGACGAGGCCGAGATCGGCAGCGGCATCCCCGTCACCTACGTCCCCGCGCGCAACACCATCTTCCTCGCGTACGCGATCGCCCTGGCCGAGGTCCGCAACGCGACGGAGATCGTCGTCGGGGTCAACGTGCTGGATTCGTCGGGCTACCCCGATTGTCGGCCGGAATGGCTGGCCGCCATGCAGGAGGTGGCGCGCCTCGGCACCAAGGCGGGCGTCGAGCGCCGTCCGGTCACGATCCGCGCGCCGCTGATCAAGATGTCGAAGGCCGAGATCATCCGCGCCGGCGTGAAGCTGGGCATCGACTACGGGCTGACGCACTCGTGCTACGACCCGGCGCCGTCGGGCGCCGCATGCGGCGCGTGCGACGCCTGTCAGTTACGGCGGCGCGGCTTCGAGGCCGCCGAAGTTCCGGATCCGACGCGCTACGCGTAGCCGGGGCGCCGGACCCTCACCCTAAGCCTCTCCCGCAAAGCGGGAGAGGGACCGGATCTGATCTCCCTCTCCCGCTTGCGGGAGAGGGTCGGGGTGAGGGCAAGCCGCTTGCGGGCGACGCTCGCCTAATCCGTGCGCGAATTCCAGGGCCCGCCGAACGTGCCGGTGCCCAGGAACATCGGGCGCAGGGGCGTGGCGAGGCTGCGGGCGGCGGCGGCCAGCGTGCCGAGGTCCATCGGGAGTGGAGGCGGCGCGAGCGCTGGACCGGGCGGTGGGCCGCGCCGATCGCCGCCGTGGCGGCCGCCGTACCGTCCGTGGTCGCGGTCGCGCGGCTGGTAGCGCTCCGTCGCGACGACCTCCGCCTCGACCTCGGCCTCCAGCTCGCTCTCGTCCGGCGGCGGCGTCCCCTCGGCGATGATCGGCCGTCCCGCCAGCGTCGCGTCCGCCGATTCCGCCTGCGAGACGATCTCCGCCAGCCGCAGCGCCTCGTCGAGGAACTCGCGCGACGGCGATCCTCGCCGCTTGCGCCCGCTCTTCGCGGGCAGGATCTTCTGCAGCGCGATCAGCACCTGCCGCGTGATCTCGGTGTCGCGGCGCGACGGCCGCAGCCGGTCGAGCGCATGCGTGAACACCTGGGTGACCAGTTGCCCGATGTTGGGGACGCCGTTGCTGTCGGGATCCAGCGCGTCGCGCAGCCGCGGCAGCACCAGCACCGCCAGCAGCAGGGCGTTCGACGGCGGGACCGGGCGCAGCGCCGCCGACTTGTCGAGCGCGGCCAGGTACCCCCAGAAACGCGCGCGATGCAGGACCGCCTCCTCCGTCTCGCCGTCGGCCTTCAGGCCCTTGACGATCTCGGGCGCGAGCAGCTCCAGCAGCTCGGTCTCCAGCAGCAGCTCCATCGACCGCTTCGCCGCCCCCGCGCGCAGCAGGCGATAGAACTCCTCGGACACGCGCGCCTGCGCGCACTTCGCGATCTCCAGGCGGTGCTCCATCATCCGCCGGTAGGTCTCGGGCTCGATGGTGAGATCGCAGCGCGCCGCGAACTTGACCGCGCGCAGGATGCGCACCGGATCCTCGCGAAAACGGATGTCGGGATCGCCGATGGTGCGCACGACGCGCGCCTCGAGGTCGGGGATGCCGCTGACGTGATCGATGACCTGCTTGCTCTCCAGGTCGTAGAACAGGCCGTTGATCGTGAAGTCGCGTCGGCGCGCGTCCTGCTCGGGCGTACCGAATACGTTGTCGCGGCGGATCAGCAGGTCGCCGCTCTCGGTCTCGCTGCTCTCGCCGCCTTCTTCTTCCTCGATCTCGCGCGGGTTGGCGCGGAACGTGGACGTCTCGATGATCTTCGGTCCGAAGAAGATGTGCGCGAGTCGGAAGCGGCGGCCGATGATGCGGCAGTTCTTGAAGAGGCGCCGGATGTCGTTCGGCGTCGCGCTGGTGACGACGTCGAAGTCCTTCGGTCTACGTCCCAGCATCAGGTCGCGGACGCAACCGCCGACGAGGTACGCCGCGTGATCGTAACGGCGGAGGCGCTGGATGACTTTGGCGGCGTCCGGATCGATCCCGGTCGGGTCTATTTGCATTCGCGGTTAGGGGTACCACACCAAGGCCGCGAAATCACTTACCAAGGCCGCGATCGCGTGGGGAGCCGGCCGACTTTGCCGGCCGCGTACCATCGCGGGAGGTGTGGAACCCTCCCAGGGTTCCACTGTTGATCAGTCCGTCGGGGCCATGGTCGCGTCGGGGTCATCCTGGACCGCCGGCTTCTTGTGTTCCTCGCCGGCGGGCTGGACCTTGCCGGCGGGCTGGACCTTGGCCGAGGTCCGCTTCTCGCTCGAACGGCTGGAACGGCGGGAGCGGGAGCGGGACGTCGTGGCAGGCGTGGGGGCCGCGGGCTCTTCGGCAGGCGCGGCGGCCGGCTCGCGCGCCGCCGTTGTCGTCGCGGCGGCTGCAGGCGCTGGCGGAGGCGTGCTGGGGGCGGGGTCGGGCGCAGCGGGTGCCGCCGCCGCCGGGGCAGGCGGCGGGGTCGGCGGCGCGATCGGTACGACGGCGGGCGCGCTCGCCTGCGACTGGGGCTCGGGCAGCGGGGACTGGCTGCCGCCGTACTTGGACCAGCCGTACACCGCGAGACCCGCGATCCCCAGCCCGCCGATGAAGGCCAGCATCCGCCTGGACTTCCGGGGCGGATCCACGACCTGCGTGTGCAGCGTGTGCAGTTCGCCGGGCGTGAAGCGGGTCTGGAAGCGCGGGACCGGCGCCGACGTCGGCGGCGCCAGGACGACCGGCGGCCGGTCAGCGAGCGGGAACGGCTGCGACGAGTTCGGCGCCCCGTCGAGGAAGTGAATCCCGCCCGACGACGACACCTCCGCGTCGACCTCGTCGGGCGCGTTGACGTCGGGCAGGTGGATGCTGTGGCCGAACGTCGTCCCGCGCGCGGCGTCGGCCGGTACCGTCACCGGCTGTCCGACGGCCGGCGTGCTCAGGCTGCGGCCGATCGCCGTCGCCCGCTTCAGCGGGTACATGACGTCTTGCAGGCTGGCCGGTCCCGAATCGGCGTCCATCGGCGGCGGGTAGTTGATCTGGATGGCGGGCCCGGTGTCGGCATCGATCCGCGTCTGCTCGGACGAGTTGGCGTCGATGACCACCTCGGTGACGCCCGTCAGCGGACCTGGCGGCTTGTCCAGCGACCGGAGCTTCTTGAGCACCTCGGCCACCTTCTGGTCGTCGACCACGGTGGGGCCCGAATGGAGCCCGCGCGAGTCGTCCTCATCGATCAGGCGAGGCCGGTCGTCGTCGTCTTCGTCCTGTCCGACGCCTCGGAAGGTTTTCCCGGCCACGTGGGGATTTTAACGGAAATCGGCATAAACACACACAGAGGACTGCGGCGACCTGGGTTACCTTTTGCGACGAGGTAGGTCCATATGCGTATCTGTTTCGTCGTGAACAACCCGCGCACCCAGCGTGCGACGTACACGACGCTGCACCTCGCGTTCGCGGCCTACCGGCGCGGGCATGACGTCGCGTTCGCGTCGGTGGACGCGTTCTCGCAGGGCGAGGGGTCGGACCTGGTGGCCGAGGTCGTTCGCCCCAAGTCGGGCCGCCTGCGCGACACCGCCGGGTACGCCAAGGCGCTGACCGCCGCGGACGCCCCGCGCGAGACCGCGCGCCTGGTGGACTTCGACGTGATCTTCCTGCGCAACAACCCCAGCGCGGGCGCGATCGAGGTCGACGCCTTCAACCCGGCGCTCGACTTCGGGCGCCGGCTGAAGCAGCTGGGCGTGCTGGTGGTGAACGACCCCGACGGGCTGTCGCGCGCGGGGTCGAAGATGTACCTGGCCGGCTTCCCCGTCGAACTGCGGCCCAAGACGCTGATCACGCGTTCGGTCGAACGCGTGCGCGCGTTCCTGCGCGAGCTGGACGGCCCGGCGATCATCAAGCCGCTCTCGGGCTTCGGCGGGCAGAACGTCTTCTACGTCGCGCGCGGGCAGGCGGCGAACCTGCAGCAGATCATCTCGACGGTCAGGCGGGCCGGCTACGTCATCGTCCAGGAGTATCTGTCGGCGGCCGCGAAGGGCGACAAGCGCGTGCTGCTGCTGGGCGGCGCGCCGCTGAGCATCGGGTCGACCATCGCCGCGTACAAGCGGATGCGACCGAAGGACGACATCCGCAACAACATGCACGTCGGGGGCTCTCGGCGCCGCACGGACTTCCTCGAGGCCGAGCGCCGCATCTGCGATCTGCTGCGGCCGCGCCTGGTCGCCGACGGCCTCTACTTCGTGGGCGTCGATCTGGTGGGCGACAAGATCCTCGAGATCAACGTGTTCGCCACGGGCGGCATCGCCAACATCAACGAGCTCTACGAGATCGACGTCGGGACCGCCGTCATCCGCGATCTGGAACGCAAGGTCGAGCTGCGGTCCGTCTACCGCGAATCGATCCCGCCGCACGTCTTCATGCGCGCGTAGGAATCAGACCTGCAGGTGCAACGGCAGGTTCTTCTCGAGTGATTCGGTGACGCCGTCGCTGACCAGGTGCCAGATGTGGCGAAGCTGGGCTTCGATGACGGTGCCCTCGTCCTCGTCCTCCTCCTCTTCTTCCTCCTCCTCCTCGTCCTCGTCTTCCTCTTCCGCGTCGACGTTCAGCTCCTCGCGCATCTCCTCCAGGACATCCATCAGCGCCTGGGAGGAGGCGACCCGGAAGTCGCCGATGGTGACGCGGCCTTCGAATTCGACGGGAACGTAGATCTCCGCGCCCAGGTCGTGGGCATCCAGGCGATCGAGAAACTCGGTCAGCGCTTCCTCGGAGAGGCGCGCGGCGATCGTGTGCGAGGCGTGCTCGTCCGCCTTCTCCGGCGTCGGCGCCCCGGCTTCCGATAGCAGGCGCCAGAGCGTCTTCACCTCGTCCTCGTCGAGGCGATGGGACAGCGGCGCCAGCTCTATCTCGGCCATGGGCGATAAACTGCTACACGCCCCGGCTGCGGTCAATGACGGGGACGCCTGATGGTTCGCGTCGGGCTCCTCGTGTCGATTCTGGTAATGTCGTGACCTACGAATGGCCGACGGTGTCGCACAAGCTTTTTCCGCCGCTCGTGAACGCGCGGCCGCGGCGGCGCGCGCGGGCGGCATCGTCCCCGGAACCAACGTCGGCATCGAGGCGGCGCGCGCGCTGTCCGCGGACGTCGACGCCATCATCATCGACGTCGCGGGGCGCGAGGTCGCGAAGTGCAAGACCCCCGTGGCGATCTTCGCCACCGGCGGCTTCGGCCGCGCCGAGCTGGCGCCGTTTTCGGACCTGGACCTGCTGGTGCTGTGCGCCAAGACGCCCGGCGGCGACGTCCAGAAGCTGGCGGAGGCGATCCTCTACCCGCTGTGGGACGCGAAGGTCGACGCCGGCCACGCCGTGCGGGCCTACGACCAGGCGCTGGCGTTGCCGGCCAACGACCTGGCCGCGGCGACGGCTCTGCTGGACGCGCGCTTCCTGACCGGCGATCGGGCGCTGGCTGACAAGTTCCTGGCGGCCTTCCGGGCGCGGGTCGCGAAGACGGCCGCGGAGGACTTCGTCGCCCGCCTGCGCGCCGAGCAGAAGGAACGGCACAGCCGTTACGGCGACACCATCTTCCTGCTGGAGCCCGATCTCAAGAACGGTCCCGGCGGCCTCCGCGATCTGTGCGTCGGCCGGTGGGCGGCGACGGCCCGGTTTGGCACCTCCGACCCGAAACAGCTGCTGGAGCTGGGCGTCATGACCGGCCGGCTCGCGACGGCGTTCACGGCGGCGTCGGAGTGGTTGATGCGGACGCGCATCCTGATGCACGCGACCGCGGGCCGGCGCCAGGATCACCTGCGCTTCGCGCTGCAGGAGGCGATCGCCCCTGTGCTGTATCCCGAGGCGCGCGATCGCGGGGGCGTCATCCGGCCCGCCGTTCATCCGGCGGTCGAGGCGCTGATGCACCAGTACCACGCCCACGCGAAGCTGATCCGCAACGAGACCGAACGGCTGCTGCAGCGGGCGACGGCGCGCGACGACAAGCGCCGCAAGACCCAGCCGGTCATGGTGCTGGGCGACAGGCTGGGCGGCAAGACCGCCGACGCGAACTTCGTGGTGCGCGACGGCGCGCTGGAACCGATCGACCCTGGAATCTTCGAGAAGAAGCCGGCGGAGATGATCCGGATCTTCCAGCTCGCCATCGAGCAGGACGTCCCGCTGGCGCTGCGCACGCGCGAGCAGCTGGGCGAGCTGGCGGCGTCGCGCCCCGAGCTGCTGCGGGAGGACGTCGACGCGGGGAAGCGCTTCGTCGAGCTGTGCTGCGATTCGCGGGATCGCGCCAACCCGTCGCGCCTGGAACAGATGCAGGACCTGGGGATGCTCGCGGCGATCATGCCCGAGTGGGAGCCGTCGACCGGCCGCGTTCAGCACGACATCTATCACGTGTACACCGTCGACCAGCACGCGCTGTACGCGGTGGGGCGGCTGCACGCGCTCCAGCGCGGCGATCACGCGGCGGCGTTTCCCATTCCCACCGACACGACCCGCGAGGTCACCCGCCCGGTGGCGCTGGCGATCGGGACGCTGCTTCACGACGTCGGCAAACCGTACGGCAGCCCGCACAGCGAGATCGGCGCCGGGCTGGCGGTGGCGATCTGCCGGCGCCTCGGCATCGAGGAAGAAGACACGCAGCGCGTGGAGTTCCTGGTTCGCCAGCACCTGGTCATGGGCCAGATGTCACAGCGGCGCGATCTCGAGGACCTGGGCATGATCTCGGACTTCGGCGCGCTGTGCGGCGACGAGGAACGGCTGCGCGAGCTGTACCTGCTGACGTTCTGCGATCTCGCGTCGGTGGCGCCGGACGCGATGTCCAGCTGGAAGGAGACGC
>Ga0207648_10002210_pt1 | contig 21100 bp, 17 predicted proteins | sample KBSMisM32_FD_184310 | JGI IMG/M metagenome (GOLD analysis project Ga0207648, IMG submission 184310) | Miscanthus rhizosphere microbial communities from Kellogg Biological Station, Michigan, USA - KBS Miscanthus M3-2 (SPAdes) (version 2) | ecosystem: Host-associated > Plants > Roots >...
ATGACTTCGGCATTCTGCAGCCGAAAGAAGACGTTGATCTCCTTCTCGAGCCCGAGCGTCGTCACGATCGGACGCGCCGGGTCCATATCGGCCGCTTCCCTGCTCAGGTCGCCCGCACGGGTGTTGGTCGGCTCCCGGTCGAGCGTAAATGCGAGGTTGCGTGCGAGGTAATCGTGGCCCGGGTAGATCCGCGTCGCGTCAGGCAGCCGCGCGAGCTGGCCGACGAAGGTTTGATAAAGCTGCCGCGGATGGCCACCATTGTGGCAGTTGCCCGCGCCGGCGTTGAAGAGCGTGTCGCCCGAGAAGAGTGCCGGCTGGTCGCCACGCGACAGCAGGCAGATGTGCGCCATCGTGTGGCCCGGCGTGTCGAGGCATTCGAGCTCGATGGTGCGTCCCACGGCGATCACGTCGCCCGCCTCGAGCCCGCGTGTCATCTCGGGGATTCGCGACGCCGCGTTTGCGTGCGCGACCACCTGCGCCCCGGTCGCGGCGACCATCGCCGCGTTGCCGCCGGTGTGGTCCTCATGCTCGTGTGTGTTGAGCACCTGCCGGACGATCCAGCCACGCTCGCGCGCCCGCGCGAGGCACTTGCGGTGGTCGAGCGGATCGACAGCGAGCGCCTCGCCCGTCTCAGCGCACGCGATCAGGTAGTTGAAGTTGCGCCCCGCGTTGGCCGTCCAGATCTGTTCCACGATCACGACGTGGCCCTTCGGATGCTGGCCAGGGCCACCGCGATGCGAGGCGGCGCACTCGGTCGGGCGTACATCCGCTCCATGTAGGCCTCCAGCTGCGGGAACCCGTCGAGCAGCTCCTCCATGTTGGCCCAGTCCAGGGTATAGGCCAGGACGAGGTCTGCGACCGTGACGCGGTCGCCCACGACGAAACGCCGTCCCTGCATGTGCTCCTCGAGCACGGCCGCCATGGCCTTGAATTCCTGGCGTGCGAGGAGCACGTCGCCGGGCAAGCGCTGTTGCTCCGGATAGATGAACGTGTGACGAGCAATGCGCCACAGCGGCTGCTCCAGCTCGGTCGCCGTAAAAAGGAGCCAGCGGTTGACCTGGGCTCGCTGCTTGAGGTCGGCAGGGACCAGGCCTCGGTCGGGGTACTTCTCGGCCAGATAGAGTGCGATGGCCACCGACTCGGTGAGCACCACGTCGCCGTCGACGAGCACGGGAAGCTTGCCGGCGGGATTGATCTCGAGGAATTCGGGGCGGCGGTTCTCGCCGGCGGTCAGATTCACGGTAACCGGCTCGAAGTCGACGCCCAGCTCCTGGAGTGTCCAGCGAGCCCTGATCGATCGAGTCGGGCCGAATTCGTACAGTTTCATCGGTGCCTCCTTCGCCCGCGGCGTTGCCGTTAATAGTCGAACGCGGCGGTCCGAACTCGACCGGGAGCGCAGGATCATTCCGTCGCGGAGAGCCTCACATCGAGCCAGACGGCGAATGCCAGCACCAGGCCGCGGGCGATGAACTTGATCTCGGGCGAAACCGCCATCAGCGTCATACCGTTGAGCAGACTCGCCATGATCAGGGAGCCGAACAGCACCCCGAGCACGGTACCCCGTCCACCGCGCAAGCTGACGCCACCGATGACGCACGCCGCGATGGCATCGAGCTCCATCAGCGAACCGACCGTGGTCGTCGAAGCTCCGGAATACGCGGTCTGCATGAAGCCCGTCAGCGCCACGACCAGGCCCATGATCGCGAATGCGCCTATGACACTCGCGCGGATTGGCACACCCGATAATCGCGCCGCCTCCTCGTTGCCACCGATCGCGTACAGGTAGCGGCCGAACGGGGTGTGCATCGTGAGAATGTGAATCCCGAGCGCGACGCCCCCGAGAATCAACGCGGCGAGTGGCACGCCGCGGTATTGATTCGTCACGAGGACGACCAGCAACAGCAGCTGTGCCAGCGCGAAGAGCTTCAGAAACGTCGTCTCGCGGTCGTCAGCCTCGAGACCGTAGTTGCGCCGACGCGCCCGGGCCCGCAGGGTTCCGGCGACCATCGCGATGACGACGATCGCGGCGAGTACGTATCCGGCGAGCGGCAGCAGGTAATACGTGGTCAGCAGCGAGTAGGCATTGGTACCCCCGCCCTCCACGATCGGCACGGTCTGGTTGCGGATCGTGAGCCAATGCAGTCCCTTGAACACCAGCAGACCGCCGAGCGTGATGATGAAAGCCGGCACGCGCTGCACCACGATGAGCGAGCCCATCGCGGCCCACACCAGCACCGCCCCGATCACCGCGGCCAGCAGCGCGATCGGTGCCGGCACGCCGGCCCAGTAGGTCAGGACGGCTGCGACCGCACCCGTGAGGCCGACGCCACTGCCGGCCGACAGGTCGATCTGACCGGGCAGCAGCACCAGCAACATCCCGAGCGCAAGGATCGCCGTAACCGAAAGCTCGATCATCAACAGCGACAGGTTGCGCGGCGACAGGAAGGCTGGCTGCTGCACGGCGACGCCAATCCAGATCGCGCCCAGCGCGATCAGCATCGTCATCTCCCGACTCACAACGCGACCCTGCATCAGGCGGCCTCCCCGATACGCCCCATCGCCGCCGCGAGCAGCTTCTCCTGGGTCGCTTCGCTGCGTGAGAACTCACCACCGACCCGTCCTTCGCACAGCATCACGATGCGGTCGCTCAGGCCGAGGAGCTCGCTCAGCTCGCTCGACACCAGCACGATGCCCTTGCCCTCGTCCGTCAGGCGGTTGACGAGCTCGTACACTTCGAGTTTCGCGCCCACGTCGATACCGCGCGTAGGCTCGTCGAGCAACAGGACACTGGGCTCGGTCATGAGCGACCTGCCAATGACGACCTTCTGCTGGTTGCCGCCCGACAGTGTCCGTACAGGCGAGTCGAGCCGGTGAGTCTTGATGTTGAGGCTCTTCACGAACGTACGCGCACGCGCGATCTCTGCGTCCTGCTGCAGCAGCAGGTGGCGGACCAGGCGCTGCAGACTGGAGAGGGAGAGATTGAACGTCACGCCGTGCTCCATGACGAGCCCGAAACGCTTGCGATCCTCCGTCACCAGTGCGAGCCCGCTCTGCAGTGCGTCCGCCGGAGTCGGTGTCGGCATTGGCGCGCCGTTCAGCAGCACACGCCCCGTCATGCGGTGACCCCACACCCCGAACAGGTGCATCAGCAGCTCCGAGCGCCCTGCGCCCATCAAGCCGCCGATGCCCAGCACTTCGCCGGCACGCACCGCCAGCGAAAGGTCGCGCAGGAATGGCGGGACGCCCGGCCGCTCCGCCACGCTGAGCGCTTCGATCTCGAGCAGCGGCCGGCCGGGTGTGCTTTTTCGGCGCGGATAGAGATCTTCGATCGTGCGCCCCACCATCAACCGTATGACTTCCGCCGGATTCGTTTGCGCCGCCGACAGGGTACCGATGCTCTCGCCGTCACGCAGCACGGTGATGCGGTCTGCGATGCTGAACACTTCGTCCAGCTTGTGCGAAATGTAGATGCACGCGACGCCGCGGCTGCGCAGGTCCCGCACCAGTGCGAGCAGTCGCTCGATCTCCTGGCTCGCGAGTGCCGCCGTCGGCTCGTCGAGTACCAGCACCTCGGGACTCTTGGCGACGGCACGCGCGATTTCGACGAGCTGTCGGCTGGCTACGCCGAGATCGCCCACGAGCGTCTCGGGGTCCAGCTCCACCCCGCAAGCGCCCAGGATCTCGCGCGCACGCGCGTGCACTTCGTCCCAGTTGATGACACCGAGCCGCCGCGGGAGCCTCCCGAGCAGCAGGTTCTCGGCCACGGACATGTCGGCGAAGAGCGCGAGCTCCTGGTGAATGACGGCGATACCGGCGTGCTCCGCATCGCGAGGCGTCGCAAACCGCGCGGGTTTGCCGTCGACGAAGATCTCGCCCTCGTAGCTGCCGTGCGGGTACACCCCGCCGAGAAGATTGATGAGGGTTGATTTGCCGGCGCCGTTCTCGCCGCACAGGGCGTGGATCTCACCCGGACGCAGGTCGAAGCTCACACCCTTGAGCGCGATGACACCGCCGAAGCGCTTGACGACGCCGTGCGTCGCAAGCAGAGCATCACCGCTCATTGGCCCGCCAGCCTGTCCCTGGCGGGCCGCTGCGCCTCGGGCACTCCGCGATAGACATCGTCGAAGCTGTGCAGACCGTCCTTGATCACCGTGTCCACCATGTTGTCCTTCGTGACGGTGACCACGTCGGAGAGAACCGACGGCACATCGATCGTCCCGTTGTTCGCGGTCTGCGGCGCGACCACGACTTTGCGCTGCGCAATGCGCACCGCAAGCTCGGCGGCGTTGCGCGCCAGCGTCTTGAGCGGCTTGTAGATCGTCATGGCCTGGGTGCCGTTGACGATGCGCTGGCAGGCGACGAGTTCGGCATCCTGACCGGTGACCAGTTTCTTGCCGGCGAGGCCTTCTTCCAGCAGCGCCTGGATGGCGCCACCGGCAGTGCCGTCGTTGCTGGCGAGCACCGCATCGAAGGCGTCTCCGTGCGCGGAAATGGCGGCGTTGACGATGCGCTTGGCGTTTTCCGGTTTCCACTCCTCCACCCAGTCCTCATGCACGACGACAATATCGCCGCGCTCGATATATGGCGCGAGCACGTTGTCCTGGCCCTGCTTGAAGAGCAGCGCATTGTTGTCGGTCTTGGCACCGTAGAGGCGCACGATGCGGCCCTTGCCTGGCGTGGGCAGGTGGTCGACCAGGTACCGTGCCTGCAGCTCACCCACCTTGACGTTATCGAAGCTCACGTAGAGGTCGAGGTCGCTGTCGCGAATGATGCGGTCATAGGCAATGACGGGAATTCCGGCGTCGTGTGCCATGCGGACCGCCTTGGCCATCGCGCGGCCGTCGTGCGGCACAATCACCAGCACGTCGACGCCATTGGTGATCAGCTTCTCGACGTCGCTGATCTGAACCGTGTCGTCACCGTTCGCAGAGAGATCAAGGACGCGCGCGCCGAGCTCCGTGGCCCGCTTCACGAACATCTCACGATCGGCTTGCCAGCGAGCCTCCTTGAGTGTGTCGAGCGACAGGCCAATGAGGAGTTGCTTGTCGTCCGCGGGCTGCGTGGCGCGGTTCCCGCGAGCGAGCGACAGGCCGATGAGGACGCTCAGTACGAGCGACGCAACGACCAGAAGAATCTTTGTGCTCATCCTGCGTGTCCCCATCTATATCCAATCATCGACGCGCTGTGGCATCAAGTCTTTGTTCATCATCGCCTTCGATGGCAGACGGATAGAGCGCGAGCAGCCGGCGTAAGACGCCGTTGGTCCAGCCAAAGCCATCCTGCAGCGGATACTCTCCGCCGCGCGCGGCCGCGTCACCGCTCACGTCGTACTTCTCGACGAGCCGACCGGTGGCGCGGTAGACCGCCACATTCTCGCGTATCCAGCGCAGCGCGATCTCGCGCGCGAGCGCCGTGTCGCCGCGGATGTTGAGGCCCTCGATCGCAATCCACTGCAGTGGCGCCCAGCCGTTCGGAGCATCCCATTGCTCGCCGGTGCGGGCGGTGGTCGTGGCGAGTCCGTCCGGCTGCAGGAGCCGGTCGCGCACGGCCGCCGCGACCGCGCGGGCCTGCTCGGGTGTCGCGACGCCGAAGAAGAGCGGATAGAGCGTCGCCGCGCTCAAGTGGCCGGTCAGGCGCCGTTCCCGCCAGGCATAGTCGCCGTACACGCCCTGTTTCGCGTCCCACAGGTAGCGGTGCATCGCGAGCCGCCGCTCCCAGGCGCGGGCGCCGAGGTGCGCGGCTCGTTCCGGCTGACCGGCCACGCGATACGCCCGCGCAAGCGTCTGCTCGAGCGTGTAGAGCAGGCTGTTCAGGTCCACCGGCACGATCTCGACGGTCCGGATCGTCTCGAGCGTGCGCCCGTCCGCGAGCCAGCGCGAACTGAAATCCCAGCCGCTCTCGGCGGCCGCGCGCAGATTGCGGTACACCTCCGCGGGTGGACGACTCGACTCACCCGCGGTCTCGACGTCCTCGCGGTAGCTCTCCTCGCGCGGCGTGTCCCGGTCGTCCCAGTAACGATTGAGGAGCGTCCCGTCGTGCAGGCGCACCACGCGCCGGTGAGCGCGGCCCTGCGCAAGTGTGGCCGCGCCCTCCATCCAGAAGTCGTACTCGCGCGCGAGCTGCGGCAGGTATTTACCGTACACGCCGTCGCCCTCGCGCGCGGCGATCAGGTTGACCATCGCCGCGAAGAAAGGCGGCTGCGAGCGGCTCAGATAATAAGCGCGATTGCCGTTAGGGATGTGGCCGTAACGATCGATCAGGAAGGCGAAGTTCCGCACCATGTCGACGGCGAGGTCGTGGCGTCCGCTCTGCTCGAGTCCGAGCATCGTGAAATAGGAATCCCAGTAGTAGATCTCGCGGAAGCGCCCGCCCGGAACGACGTAGCGGTACGGCAGTGGCAGAAGCGAGGAATGCGGCGCGGGCTCATCGGGCGCTCGTTCGAGCACCGTCCACAGCTCGTCGATATGCGTCTGGATATCGACGTCGGGCCGCGAACGGTACCCGGTCGGGTGCTCGGCCGGAGCGTCGAAGCGCGCCGTCACGAACGCGCGCAGGTCGAAGCCGGGGTCATCGTGTGCGCGCAGGTATTCCTCGAGGATGGCCTCGGGGCTCGTGCGTGGCACGGCATCGACGAAGGTCTTGCCGTCCTCGTAGACGCGGTCGAGCTGCACGCGTTCGAATAGACCGGGATAGAGCTCGGCCGGGGTCCGCGGTGCGGAGCCGTCGTCACGGGCGGGCGCCGGCGCCGCCGGCAAAAGGAGAAGCAGAGCGGCGACGACGGCCGCGGCGCGCGCCCATTGGTAGTGGACGCGCGCCGCGACGGGACACCTAGAAGTCATAGCCCACGCTGAACATCACCGAACGCCCGAAGATCGGCCGTCCGTTGGGCGCTGACGCGGTTCGCGGATCGCTTTCCGTCAGGCCGTCCGAGTCGTTGACGTTGTCGCCGTGCACCTGGAAGTAGAACCCGCCCGGTGTGTCGACGGTTACGCCGACGTCGATCTTCTCGTAGCTTTCCAGCTTATTGGTATTGGCGTTGTCGCCCCAACGGTCGCTGATGAATGTCGCACCGACATAGAAGGTCGTGTCGAAATTGCCGGTCGTCCACGTATACGACGGCGAGAGCCGCGCCTGCCAGTCTGGCTGGCGCAGAACCTCGTTTCCGACGTCGGTCGGTGTCGTCGAGTCGGTGATCTCCGTGTTTTGCAGGGTAGCGATCAGGGACACGAGCAGCTGGCCGAAGCGAAGGGTGCCGTCGATCTCGACCCCGTATGCCTCGGTCTCGAACGCGGTGGGCGGCAGCTCTCCGCCCACGGTCGAGGCGAACGCGTCGTTGGTGTTGTAGAACGCCGTCGCGTAGAGGCTCATCGACTCACCGGCGTACTTCACACCGCCTTCGAGCTGCTTCACCGCGTCGACCGTGTTGCGGTTCTCACGGATGTCGTCGAAGTGCGGCCACAGGAAGCCATCGGAGTAACGCACGAAGAAGCCGAGCTCGTCCGTCAGGTCGAAGTTGACGGCGCCCGTGTAGGCCCACTCGTCACCCTCGAGATGCGTCGTCTGGTCGACCGTGCCGTCCGCGAAGCCGGGACCGGTGTCGAGCACGTAGTCGAGGGTCAGCTCCTCGTAACGCACGCCCAGATCCAGCCGGAACCGGTCCGTCATCTGCCAGGAGTCGGCCAGGTAGAACGCCTCCGCGCGTGCGTCGCCGGCAGACTGAAGACCGAACAGGAAGCCGGCGTTGCCCCCAGCCGCCGCGATGTCTTCAGGCGTGATCGAGGCGTCGAGTGGCTCGCCGTTCTGGACGTTGTGCACCGGCAGCGGATTGCCGATCGTCCAGAAATCATCCGACGACCAGCTGGACCGGTAGTAGCCGAAAGTGACGTCGTGGCTGTCGAGGAACAGCTTATTGATACTGATGTCGTTGATGAACGCCTCGAGGTCCTTCTGCACGACCCAGTGGCCATAGGTCTGCACGAATTCGCCCGCCCCGAGCACCGTGCCGCTCACCGTGGCAACTGGCTCGCCCGTGACGGCGCTCACCGCGCCGGCCGTGACCGCGCCGCCGGCGGGCACGAACCCGTAGGTGTCGGCGTCGCCGCTCATGTACGTGAACTGGTCGCGGATAGTGAAGCCGTCGCCCACGTCGAACTGGGCACTGCCGCCGCTCACCGTGCCGTCCCACCCTCGCCCGTCGGCAAAGTCGTAGATCTCCGTGTCGCCGGCTGTGTTCTTCTGCAGCTCGCGAAAGCGCGTCGCGTTGCCGAGCTGCGCGAAGTTACCGAGATCGAGGCCGGAGTTGAGCGCCATGGGCAGCACCCATTGACCGTGATCATCGGTCACCCGTGTGAAGAGATTGACCTTGCCAGCATCGAATTCGCGGGTGAGATTGATCGTGAATTGCTTGCCGTCTTCGGCGTCAAACTGGGCGTCTCGGATGCCGGGCGAGGAGGTGATGTATCCGCCGATCATGTAATAGAAGTTCTCCGCGAGCTCGCCGCTCAGCCGACCGTCCAGCCGCTGCAGGTCGTAGTCCGACGTCGAGTACTTGACGCGTCCTTCGGTCTCTTCGCCGCCTTCCCAGAGGGTGAAATTCACGGTCAGTCCCGGCTCGCCCTTGCCGAAGACCGCGTTGGGGCCGCCGCGCAGGCCCTCGACGCGCGCAACCGTCTCGTCGATGCGGAAAATCGAGCTCTGCTCGAAGAACGACAGCATCTCGGTGCCGTACAGCGGCGAGCCATTGATGGCGAGCGTGACGAAGGGCGCGTCGCCGCCGCCCGGAAGGCCGCGGACGTCGATGTTTGCCCCGGCGATGCCACCCGAGCTTTCGGCCCAGACGCCCGGGATCGACTTGAACAGGTCCGCTGTGCTCTGCGGCGAGATCTGGGCGATGTCTTCGGCAGCGATCGTCGTCACCGCGAAGCTCGCAGCCTGCCGATCGGTGCCGCGGCCGCCGGGCGTGCCGGCGGTCACGATGATCTCCTCGAGTGGCTCCCCCTCCGGAGTCGTGGGCGGCTCCTGGGCCATCGCCGGCACCGACAGCAGCGCTGCCATGCCCAAGGCCCCGTGGCTGCCATGCCTGATCGCTCGCATGCAAGACACTCGTACAGGTTGCCGATTCATAGGTCCCTCCTTCGGCGGCGCTGTGCCTGCACCGCCTGACCGTTGATCCGTCGTCCGCCGCTGCGGACGTCGTACCGGCCCAACCCTGTATCGACCTTGTTGTTGTCCACTTAGTTTACGCTCCATGCGAGCGTGGACAAGGCAGCACCAATGCGGATTGTCACGGGCTTCGCGGGCGCAATTCTCGCTGCGGCGTGCGTCGCGACGGACGCGGCGCCGACGGCGCTGCGTTTCTCGGCACCCGAAGGGCGGGTGCTCAACGAGTTCTATCGGCAGGGGCCCGTGGCGGCGCACCTCGTTCTTACCTCGGGGGCCACGCCACGGCTGGTGGTCGCCTTCCCCGCGGGCAACAGCGGCGCCGCCGTGTGGTTTGACTCGCCCGCAGGCGGGCTCACCTGGGAGTCCGATGTGACGCTCACCGCGGCGCACCGCGACCTGCCGGACGGCGGCGTGCTGCACGGCGTGACAGCCGACCTCGTCGCCTCAGGCGGCCCCCTCACGGTCGTCGAAGCGATCATGAGCAGCGTCCGCGTGATCCGCGACCGGCAGGACACCGGCAAGGCGCCGCCCGAGGTTCGCGCCACGCCGCAGGTGTCGGACCACGGGGTCACCTGGCAACGCCGCCGCCTCGACGGCGCTGCCGGTTACTCCCTGTCGATTGACGTACTGAGCGGTGCGATCGCCGGTGGCAATGGAGGATCGATCCGGCTTTCGCCGGGTGTCGATGGCCGGTTGCGTCTGCGTGTGACCGCGCTCACGGGTGATGCGCCCCTGACACCGCTCGATGAGGACCAGCTACTAACGAAGGCCGCGGCCCCGGACGGGCGGCTGCGGGCGATGCTTGCGTTCCTGAGCTACGAGGAGAAGCTGCTCGCCGGGTCGTGGCGGTTCAACACCTACTTCGGGCGCGACACGTTGATGTCGCTTCGGCTGCTGGCACCGGCGTTGCAGCCGCACGCCTTCGAGGCCGGGCTCGGCGCGGTGCTCGCACGGCTCAACGCCGCGGGGGAAGTCGCTCATGAAGAATCGATCGGCGAGTACGCCATCCTGCAACGCCTGCAGCAAGGCGGCGCGCCGACCGACACGGCGCTCAACGACTACCGGATGATCGATGACGACTTCATGCTCCCGGTCGTCGCCGCTCACTATCTGCTCGATACGCCCACGGGTCGCGCGCGCGCCGCGGCATTTCTCGGCCGTCGCACCGGGTCGGGGGAAACGCACGGCGCGGCGCTGCTGCGCAACCTCCGCTTCATTCTTGCGACAGCGACGCCGTTTGCACGTGACCCGGACTGGCGGCACCTCGTTGCGCTGAAGCCCGGCGAGGTGGCTGGCAACTGGCGCGACAGTGAGCGCGGATTGGGCGGCGGCCGCTATCCGTACGACGTCAACGGAGTCTTCGCACCCGCCGCGCTCACCGCGATCGGGCGACTGTACGCGAGTGGTCTGTTGCAGCCCTATCTCGAGCGCGCGTCCGACCCTGCGCTGGCGGAGGCCGAAGCGCTGTCGCAAGTCTGGCTGCGGGAAGCACCACGCCTCTTCGATGTCGCGGTTCCCGCACGCGCTGCGCGCGCCGAGGCGGAGGCCTACGCCCGCCGCATCGGCGTCGTCCCCTCGCCCGCCCTGGCCTCGCTGGGCGCGGATGCGGTTCGTTTCCGCGCCGTCGCGCTCGACGCGCAGGGCCGGCCCGTCCCGATCATGAATTCCGACGAAGGATTTGCGTTGCTGTTTCTGGACCCGGCGCCCACCGAAGTGCAGCGCGCCGCCGCCACACTGACGCGGCCGTTCCCCGCCGGCCTCCTGACGGACGTCGGGCTGCTCGTCGCGAACCCCGCGTACGCGCCGGACGATCTGGAGCCGCCGTTCGACCGCGACCGCTACCACGGAACCGTGATCTGGTCCTGGCAACAGGCGGTGCTCGCCGCCGGCATCGACCGCCAGCTCGGCCGCAGGGATCTCACCCCGTCCGCGCGCGAGACACTGCGGCAGGCGCGCTCACACTTGCAGGTCGCGATTGCTGCGTCCGACGCGCTGCGCGGCTCGGAGCTCTGGTCGTGGTCGCAGCTCGGTGGCCGCTACCGCGTGGCGCCATTCGGCCAGCGCCAGGGGGATGAAACGGAATCCAACGCCGCGCAACTCTGGAGCACGGTGCGGCTGGCGCGGCCGAATGAGTGAGAGACGCCGCTCGCACCGGACGCAACTCGTCCGTACCAACTCAGCAGCGGCGCTGGTCAGGTGGCCTGCGGGGTCGACAGCTCCCCAAATGCCTCGTAGTGCTTGACCGTCCGCGGGCGCTCGAGCAGGAAACGATCGTCCTCGGGGTAGTAGCGCGCGAGCTCCGGCGATTCGCCGGCAAAGGCACGAATGGCGTCCCAGGACGACCACAGGCTCAACGTCACCACTTCCGTGCGCTCCGCGTCGAGGTCGTTCACGGCCATGAGCGCGCCGAGGTTCCCCGGGGTGTTGCGGTAGTCCGCAATTCCGGTCCCTCTGATGTAGGCGACGTAGGCGTCGCGCTCGGTCTTGCGGATCACTCCGCGCCATTCACGCAGTATGGGCATCAAGACCTCCTGACTCAGGCTGCAGCACCGTGGAATGCACGATTTCAAAGTGCTGGACCGTTTCATCGAACCTCTCCAGCACCGCCTCCGCGGCCGGCTCAACCACCGCTCTTTCCGGCGGGGTACCGGAAAACCTCTTGACCGCGTCCATCGACTCCCAGAGCGTCAGCACGACAAGTTCAACGTGCGTCCCCGCATCACGCCGCAAGAGGTACGCGCCGGTGTGACCCGAGATCTCTTCAAGTTCCGGAAGCACCGCTTCACGAAAATGCCGAGCGTACGCGTCCACGTTCTGCGACAGGGCCTGGGCCTTCCAAGCTCGAATGATCATGCGGGAATCCTCGGGCCAGTCATGGTTGCTGATAGCTCGGACGACTCGGTTTTGGACCGGTTCGCCACATGATAAGTTCTCTGCTTCGAGGAACCGTGCCGTATTGGCACCGCGAGCGAGGAACGCTATGAAGCATTTCCTGTTGTTCTACGACGTGGGGCCGGACTTTCTCGCACGACGTGCCTCGTTTCGCGACGCCCACCTCGCGAAGGCCTGGGCCGCCCACGATCGGCGTGAGCTGATTCTCGCCGGTGCCCTGGCCGATCCCGTCGACGGCGCGGCGCTGCTGTTTGCGGGGAATTCGGCGGACATCGCGGCTTCCTTCGCCCGGGATGACCCGTACGTGGTGAATGGTCTGGTGACCCGCTGGCGAGTTCGCGAGTGGACGACGGTTGTCGGCGATGGTGCCGCAACGCCCATTGGCGCTGAGCACACATGAGCAGGCGGCGACCGGCCCTCGGACTGCCGCCAGTGCGAATGCTGGATGCTCAGGCGGATGCGGTCGCCAGAGTGATTGCGCGTTCGCCTTGTCGCGAGTCGAAATCCAGTGCTCGACCGACGGCGAGCGCGTCTCTGAACTCCGGATCCAGCTTCTGAAATGCGGCGTCGGCCTCGACGCCAAGCGCGTCGAGTAGTTTGGTCCAGAACGCCCGGGCCGCACTCGTGGCCGCGATGTCGAAGATCTCGCCATCGCTGAAGCCAAGCTCCTTGAGACCGCGTACATCGTCGGCCGTCACGGCCGTGGCATCGACAGCGACCGTGCGGGCAAACGCGACCATGGCGGCCTCTTCCGGCGACAGCGAGGCCGGGGTTTCCCCGCGGCTGATCGCCAGCACATCGGCCGCCGGGATGAACCGCGCGAGCACCGTGCCATGCGCGATCGAGCACGCGGTGCTGCGCAAGGCGTGTGCCGCGGCGAACGTCACGAGCTCGAACCGCCGTTTGTCCATCTCGCGCCGGATGCCATTCTGGAGGTCTGCCCAGAGCTTCATGACATGAGGTCGATGGCAGAACGCCTTCGCATAGTTCGGCACATAGCCGTAGTGACCCTGCTGGCGCTCGTACATCGCGCGCACCTCGGCGTCGATCTCGTGGTCGTCGATCGTGTCGATGAAGGCCATGACAGTCTCCGTACTCAGGTCCGGTACTTACGCAGTCTTGCGGGGCTGCAGCCATTTCGGCAACAGCAGATACGGATCGAGCTCCTGCTCCGCGTCATGGGCAATGCCGAGCTCAGTGAGTCGTTGCCGGATCGAGCCGTCGCGCCAGCGATCAAACAGATCCGTACAGCCGCCGATGTGCTGACCGCCGATAAAGACCTGAGGGATGGTCGGCGAGCCGGTCCGCTTTGCGAGCACCGCCCGGATCCGGCCACCGAGATCGTCGGCCTGGTACGCGACCGAGTCGAGATCGATGCTGCGATACTCGATGCCGGCTCGCGCAAATAATTTGCGCACCGACCAGCAGAACTCGCACCACTCGAGCGCGAACAGCAGCACGGGCTCGTCGCGCACGAGTGCTGACACGAGCTCCTCCGCCGAGACATCCGTCGCTGGCGGAGGCGACACGGCAGCGACGGCCGGGGGCGCAGGCGCATCGAAGCGACAGAGGGGTGTCGAGCGCGATATTTCGAGCTCCTCGCTCGTCATCTCTTCGCCGATGTGCTCGAACAACGGCGTCGACAAATAGCGCTCGCCGGTGTCTGGCAACATGCAGACGATGTTGGTGCCCGGTTTCGAGCGGCGCGCCACCTCGAGCGCGGCCGCCAGCGTCGCACCGCTCGAGGTGCCGACGAAGATGCCTTCCTGCCGTGCCAGCTCCCGGGCCAGGCGCAGCGCCTCGGCGCCGGATACGGGCACGATCTCGTCCACCCATCCGGCGCCGACGGCGTCCTCCGTCAGCCGGGAGATGAAATCCGGGGACCAGCCTTGCATCAGGTGCGGACGAAAACGCGGATGGCTCCCCGAGACGGCGCCGTTCGCGTCGCGCGGCTGGGGGATGCCGCTGCCGAGCACCTGAGCATTGTCGGGCTCGGCGGCGACGATCTTCGTCGACGGGCTCGACTTTCTGAGCGCGCGCGCGACGCCCTTGAGCGTACCGCCGGTACCGAAGCCGGTGATCCAGTAGTCGAGCGGCTCGTCGGCAAAGTCCGCAAGAATCTCCTGCGCGGTCGTGCGGGTGTGTACGTCCGCGTTGGCTTCATTCTCGAACTGGCGACAAAGGAACCAGCCGTGTCGCTCGGCCAGCTCCACCGCCTTGGCCAGCATGCCGGTGCCCTTCTCGGAGGCCGGCGTCAACACGACCCGGGCACCGAGGAAACGCAGCATCTTGCGCCGCTCGACGCTGAAGCTTTCCGCCATCGTCACGACCAGCGGATAACCCTTCTGGGCACAGACCATCGCGAGGCCAATGCCCGTGTTGCCGCTCGTCGCTTCGATTACAGTCTGACCGGGCTTGAGCGCCCCACTCCGCTCGGCCTGCTCGATCACCGCCCGGGCCATACGGTCCTTGACCGAGCCCATGGGATTGAAGGATTCGACCTTCACGTACACGTTGGCGCCCGCAGGCGCGAGCTTGTTGAGCCTCACCAACGGGGTGTTGCCGATCGTTTCGAGGATATTTGCGTAACGGGCCATGGGACTTTCCGCGGAGCCTGTCGTCGTTGGGGGGCATCCTGCGGTCGAAGCGATGGAGCGGACGTGTGAATGTCCGTGGTTTCCGCCGCTGGCAGCGTGGAATTCGCCGGCGCCGCCGCGTTGGCCGGATGTGACCGGTGGACCTACAATTGGCCGTATGTCCGCGCTGGAACTGCGGTTTCTGGGCGATCTCGAGGTCGTCCGGGACGGCGAACGCATCGAGCTGCCTCCCTCGCGGAAGACGCGTGCCTTGCTTGCCTATCTGGCGCTCAATCGGCGGTCCTTTCGCCGGGAGCACCTTTGCGAGCTGCTCTGGGAGATTCCGGACGACCCGCGCGGCTCCTTGCGCTGGAGCCTCTCGAAGCTGCGACGACTCGTCGACGACGATGATCGTCCGCGCCTCGTCGCCGACCGGCTCAGCGTCGAACTGGACGCCGCAGATATCGACGTCGACGTTGCGTCGCTGCAGGCTCTGACTGACGAGGCATTCGATCGAGGTCCCGTCACGCGGCTCGAGGAGGCCGCGGTGCGGCATTGCGGCGAGCCTTTCGCGGGCCTCGATCTGCCGAACTTTCACGATTTTTCGGCCTGGCTGACGGGGCAGCGCGAGCTGGCGACCCGCGCCCAGCTGCGCCTGCTGCGCGCATTGCTGCGGCGCCTGAACGACGATCCGGAGCGCGCGCTGCCGCATTCGTGCGCACTGGTGCGGATCGCGCCGTACGACGAAACGGCGCGCGCCGGCTTGATCGCCCTGCTTGTCGCGCTCGGACGCCGTGATCAGGCCGTCCAGCAGCACCAGCTCGGCTTGCGGCTGCTCAAGGAGGCCGGCGTGCAATCGACCGGTGAGCTTGCGCGCGCCTTGCGCGCGGTCGCGGCACATCCGCGACGCACGGAAGCCGGGATGCCTGCGGTCGGAAACAAGCCCACGCCCGACCGCGCACCGGCGCCTTCCGGCGAGCCGGCGTCGTCGTCCCGGCGCCCCTTGTTCGGTCGCGACGCTGAAGTCCAGCGTATCGCCGCGGCACTCGACCGCGTCGTGCAGGCGCGCCGCGGCTCCGTGCTGCTCGTGACCGGCGAGCCGGGAATCGGTAAGAGCCATCTGCTCGAGACCGGCATCGCCCTGGCTCGAGCGGCGCAAGCATGGGTGCTCGAGGCCAGCGCCTACGAGTCCGAATCGATCCGGCCGTTTGCGCTCTGGACCGACGCGCTGCGGGAGGTCGATCCCGCTACCGCGTCGACGATCTTCGGTCACGCCGAGCACGGGAACCGTGAGGACCTGTTCGGCAGCTTGAGCGATCTGCTCGCCGCAAGGCTGCAGACACAGCCGGTCGTGCTCTGTTTCGATGATCTGCACTGGGGTGACGAGTCGAGCGCCACCGCGCTCCATTTCGTGGTTCGCTCGAACGCCGATCGTCCGTTGTTCACCCTGCTCGCGGCGCGCACGGACGAGCTGCGGGACAATGCGGCCGTGGCGCGCGCGCTGCGCGAGCTGCGCCAGGCCCATCTGCTCGAGGAGGTCCGGCTCGGTCCGCTCTCCAGGGAAGCGCTGCGCGAGCTCATCGACTCGCATGCACCCGGCGCACGCGGCGAGCGGCTAAGTGCGGACTGCGGTGGCAACCCGCTGCTCGCGATCGAGCTTGCGCGCGCCGAAGCGGCCGGCGACAGCGGTCAGACGCTCGACGAGCTCGTGCAGGAGCGACTCGCAGGCTTCGAGGGCGACGACGGCGACGTCCTGCGCTGGGCTGCCGTGCTCGCGCCGAGAATCGAAGCCGAAACGCTCGCGCGCGTGACGGGTATCGACTGGAACCGGACCGGGGAAGTGCTCGAAGCCGCGGCCCGGCAGTCCATGCTGCTCCCCTCGGGGCGCGGCCTGCGCTTTTCCCACGACCTGATCGCACGCAGCATCTACGCCGGGATCTCACCCGCGCGACGGCGCACGATGCACCGGCGGGTCGCGGAGCTGCTCGAATGCGACTCAGCGCTCGACGCCGAGCGTGCCGCGGATCTCGCGCATCATGCCGCCCAGAGCGGCGATGCGGCGCTCGCGGCGCGCGCGATGGTGTCGGCCGGACAGCTTTGTCTGCGGTTCTTTGCCAACGACGAAGCCTTGAGCCTGGCGCGCAAGGGACTGCACTGGGCGGAACAGCTGCCGCCCGCCGCGCGTGTCCGCCTGACGCTCGAGCTGCGTGAGGTCATGCTGGCCGCTGCACCGCTCGACGACTGGCGGAGCGCCGCGCAGGAGTATGCATCCCTCGCCGAGCAGGCGCTCGACCACGGCGCGCTGGCACATGCCCGGCGCGGCTACTACATGGCGAGCTACGTTCACTGGATGCACGGGCAAACGCGCGGCGCGCGCGAGGAGATCCTGCAATCGGAGCGCGTGACACGCGGTGCGGGCGACGAGGAGCACATCGTCGGCATGGCCGAGGCGGCGCGCTGCCTGGCTATGCTCGAGCGCGACCTGACGCACGCCGATGCGATGCTGATGGAGGCGCAGGCGCTGGCGTCGCGCAAGCACCTGAGTCACCACGCAATTCCCGCGGCCCTTGGCATGCTGCGATTCCACGAAAACAGGCTCGATGAAGCGGCCGAGCTCTTCAAGGAGGCGCGCACGCTGGCGCGCTCGTCGGGTGACCGGATCAGCGAGTTCCAGGCGCACGAATACCTGGCGATGATGGAAATCGAGCGTGGCTGCCCCCAGGCGGCCAGGGCGCACTGCGCGGTCTTGATCGACCTCGGCGAAAGATTGCGCGAGGGCAGCGAGCGCCCATTCGCGTACGCGCTCGACGCGCTCTGCGAGTACGCCATCGCCGACGACGCGGGACCGCTGGAATCGGCGCTGGCGCAACTGCGTGCCGCCGACGCTAAACACCGCCTCGCATTCACGCTGACGCGGGCGGCGCGGCTCGACCTGGAACGGCAGCGACCGGACCTCGCGATCGCGCACGCCAGCGAGGCGCTCCGCTGCGCCGAAGCGCTCGATCGGCCGACCGAGATCGTGCTCGCGCACGTCGTCCTGGCACAGGCGCGGCGGTCAACGAGCGACCTGGCAGGCTATAGAATGCACGTCGCGGCCCTGGCCGGCTTCGAAGAGCTGAACGTGGCGGCCTGGGCGCGTGAACGGGCAGCGCAACTGACGAATCAGGATCGCAGCGAGGCGCGCGCATGACACATCTGATTCTGGAACGCGCATTCGACCCGCCGCGGTCGCTTGCGGACGTCCACGAGGGCATCCGAGGCAGCGGCTGGTGCTTCGACCTCTACCAGGTCGCCTGGCAGGGCAGTTTCCTGTCCGCCGACGGACGCACGATGGTGTGCTCGTTCGTCGCGCCGGACGTCGAATCCGCACGCGTTGCGCTGCGCAAGACGGGCGCCGACACGCGGCGCCTGTGGGCCGCCTCGGTGCACGATGCGCCGGCCCCCGGCAATCCCAACGTGATCGTCGAACGCTCGTTCCCAGCGCCGGACACGTTCGAGCGGCTGAAGGCGATCGTTGACACCAAGGCATGGTGTCTCGAGCAGCATCGCGTCAATTGGGCCCGCTCGTTCCTGTCAACCGACGGCCGACGCATGTTGTGTTTCTACGGGGCGCCGGACGCCGAATCCGTGCGCCTCGCGCAGCGCGAAGCCGAGCTGCCCGTCGATACGGTCTGGGGATTCCAACGGATCGGTCCGGATACGATTCCTAGTTAGCCCTGACGCACCGGGACAACGGCCGGCCGCAAAAAGCGCCGGCGCCGGGAAAATTCCACGGCCTTTCTCACGCTGAGTCACACGACCGCGGCCGATCGTTGCGCTCCAGGCCGGTCAGCGACCGGTTCCATTCAACCTGAAGGGGGAGCACCGAAATGTCCGCAACCGCAACCAAAGTCAAGGTCAACAACGGCGTCAATGTCGAGGCACTGCTGGGCGCCCGCCAGGCGCTGACCGATGTGCCTGAGGCCGCGCAGTTCAAATGGCGTGCCACGTGCCAGTGGGTCAACGGCACCCACAGCCGTTCGACAGTGCAGAGCTTCTTCGGGCTCGGCGCCGAGCAGTCGCACAAGACCGAGTTCAGCTATGAAGCCGATCATCCCGAAGTCTTCGCGGCCGAGGACAAGGGCGCGACTCCGGTCGAGTACGTCCTCGTCGGCCTGGCCTCCTGTCTGACGGCCGGCATCGCCGCGGTCGCCCAGAACCGCTCGATCCAGTTGCGCTCGGTCAAGGCGACGCTCGAGGGTGGCATGGACCTGCAAGGCATCCTCGGCATCGACAGCGACGTCCGCAACGGCTTCGACGGTATCAAGATCGTGTTTGAAATTGACGCCGATGCATCCCGCGAGGACATCGCGGCCCTGGTGGCGCAATCGCAGAAGCGCTCCGCCGTGTTCGACATCGTCACCAATCCGACCAACGTCGCCGTCGAGATTCGATGACGTCCAGTCCATTCGGACGCTCCCCGCTGACCGGCACCGTCGACGTCGTCGTCGTCGGTGCCGGTCATGCAGGGCTCGCGATGAGCCACCGCCTGTCACGGCTCGCAATCGAGCACGTCGTGCTCGAGCGTGGCGAGATCGCAAACTCGTGGCGGCATGAGCGCTGGAACTCGCTGCGTCTCCTGACGCCGAACTGGCAGAGTCGCCTGCCCGACTGCTCGTACGAGGGAGCCGATCCGGACGGCTTCATGACGATGCCCGAAGTCATCGGTTTCATCACGGCTTATGCGAAGCGCATCGCGGCACCGGTCCGGACCGGAGTCACCGTGACGTCGGTGGTGGCAAGCGACGACGGCTATCGCGTGGAGACCAACCGCGGTGCGTGGCGTTGTCGAGCGGTGGTCGTCGCGAGCGGTGCGCATGGGCTGCCGAACCTGCCCGCCTTCGCCGCGGCCGTGCCCGATTCGCTGAACACTCTGACGGCCAAGGACTATCGGCACCCTGGTCAGCTCGACGATCGTGGCGTGCTCGTCGTCGGCGCTTCGGCGACGGGGCTGCAGCTCGCGGACGAAATCGCGCGCTCCGGCCGCCCGGTGACACTTTGCGTCGGCGAGCACATCCGCATGCTTCGCACGTATCGCGGTCTCGACGTTCAGCGCTGGCTCGACGTGCTGGGGATACTGGACGAGCGCTACGACGCCGTCGATGACATCGTGCGTGTGCGCCGCGTACCCTCACCGCAGCTGATCGGCAGCCCCGACCGCGCGACGCTCGACCTCAATGCGCTGACCGAACGCGGTGTCACGCTGGTTGGCCGCCTGGTAGGAATCTATGATGGCGAGGCGCAGTTCTCCGGCTCGCTCCGCAACCATTGCGCGATGGCTGATCTCAAGCTCCGCCGACTGCTCGACTCGATCGACAGCTGGGTGGTGGAGTATGGGACACAGTCCGCCGCACCGCTCGAGGGCGTATGGCCGACCCAGTCGGCTGAGCAAATTGTGCCAACGCGCCTCGCAGCCCAGCCGGCGCTGACGCTCGATCTGACCGACGGCCGCATCGGCACGATCATCTGGGCGACGGGCTTTCATCCGGATTTCCGCTGGCTGCACCTGCCGGTGTTTGATCGCAAGGGACGCCTGCGCCACGACGGCGGAATCGTCGACGCGCCCGGCCTCTATGTGCTGGGCCTCAACTTCATGCGCAGACGCAAGTCGAGCTTCATCCATGGAGCGGAGGACGACGTCCGCGAGCTCGGCGAACATCTCGCGGCATTCCTGCGCATCGGCGTCGAGCGACCAGCGAGGCGCGCGGCTGGCTGACCGGCCGCGAGGCAACGTGGCTGATTTCTACACAGAGCAGGTGTTCGCGGCGCCCCTGACGACCGTAGCAGAACGGTTGCTGGTCAAAAAGCTCGATTTCTGTGCACGCGGATACAGTGCCCGCTGGCGCGAGGGCCTGGTCGACCGCGAGCGGCAGCGAATGGTGTGCCGCTTTGAAGCAGACGATCTTCGGGCCGCACGCGCTGCTGCGCTCTGCTCGGGACTGGATCCGGACGCGACCTGGTTGTCGCCCGTGCACCGTGCTGCCGCCACCGCATCGGGTAATAGCGAAGCCGCTGTCGGTCTGGTGGACGTGATCGCGGAGTGTCGACAGGATGTGCCGGTCGATGCAGCGAGTCTCATGGCCGAGCAGCACGCCTGCGTGTGGTGCCTAGAGACGTTTCGTGTGCACCCGGGGCCCCTCGTCATGTCGGCCGATGGCCGACGCGTCCTGGCGTTGTTTCGCGCACCTGATGCGGAAGCGGTGCGAATGGCGTATCGACATGCCAGCCTGGCGTTCGATCGCGTGGTGGCGCTGCGGCGCATCGAGCATCCCGCGCCGGGCAGCGGTGGGCCTTGATCTCGCTGGCCAGTTGTCGCAGGGATGCGACCGGCGTGGGAGATGCGTCTCGAAATCGAAGTTGCGCCGGGCGAGTGCTCGCGCCGCCTGATCAAATTCGCGGTGCACACGGGGCCGGGCGTCACCGCGAATGCA
>Ga0207648_10002212_pt1 | contig 21087 bp, 21 predicted proteins | sample KBSMisM32_FD_184310 | JGI IMG/M metagenome (GOLD analysis project Ga0207648, IMG submission 184310) | Miscanthus rhizosphere microbial communities from Kellogg Biological Station, Michigan, USA - KBS Miscanthus M3-2 (SPAdes) (version 2) | ecosystem: Host-associated > Plants > Roots >...
GCCGCTACGCCCACCACCGAGATGTCGTCCTGGGCGTCGAGCAGTGCACGGAAGCCCGCACGCACGAGAGCCTGATCGTCGGCGATGACAACACGGATCATGGCTGCCTCGGCAGGTGGGCGGCGACGCGGAATCCACCACCGGGATGGGGACCGGCAGTGACGGATCCACCCAACGCGAGCGCCCGCTCACGCATGCCGACCAGGCCGTTCCCGGCAGTGGGCGCACCGCCGACACCGTCGTCGAGCACTTCGATCGTGACACCCTCGTCGTACTCGATGTGCACCGACACATCGTGTGCCTGGGCGTGGCGGGTGACGTTGGTGAGTGCCTCCTGCACGATGCGGTACGCGGCGAGTTCAACTGCCGACGGCAACGGCTCGACCGGACCGTCGATCGTCATATGCACGTCGAGACCGCCGAGTCGGACGCCGTCGATCAACTCGTCGAGATCGGCGAGGGTCGGGGCCGGTGCACGAGGCGCAGTCTCTCCGTGCCGCAGCACGTCGAGTGCGGTGCGCAGCTCCTTCAGCGCGTCGTGGCTCGCCGCCTTGATGTTGACGAGTGCCGGCCTGGCTTGGTCCGGGTGGTCGTCGACGAGGTGCAACGCCACACTCGCCTGCACGTTGATGAGCGAGATGTTGTGGGCCAGAACGTCGTGCAGTTCTTGGGCGAGCAGCAGTCGCTGCTCGTCTTCTCGTCGCCGCTCCTCCTCGGCTGCGACACGCTGGCGTTCGGCGGCTTGCATCCGGCGAACTCGAACCAACTCGGCGATCGCCAGCATGAGGGTCGCCCAACCGGCGACAAGCGCCAATCGGACGAGTGCCAAACCGTCCGTTCGCGTGTCAGCGATGCCGGCGACGACGAATCCGGCGAATCCCGCCGCGACCAGCAGCGTCGCCTCCCTCCGACGGCCGGACATCACGCACGCGAACAGCGCAACCGCGACGCTGACGAAGATCGGCCCGAACGGATAGCCGAGCGCGATGTAGATGTCGGCGGCGACGATTGATACCGCGAGCGCGCCGACAGGCCAGCGGTCACGAACCGCCAGGGCGATCGGTCCGGCGATCACGAGGACGATCGCCAGCGCGTCCACGGCCTTACGGTCGGGTTGGTTGTGGCTCGCTCCGAACGTGCCGACGATCTGGAAGACACCGACGCCGAACGCGCTCAGCCACACCGCACGCCGGGGCAACCTCATCGACAGAACTCTACGAGTGGCCCCGGTGATCGCCATCCGCCGTGCGGCGCATCGTCGGCTACGCCCTACGGCGTAGGTGAACTCCTATGGGGCGAAGGTCGCGACCTGATCCACGACGAGGTGCGACTTGACGTTCGCCCGCACGCACACGTTGCCTGCGGCATCGCCGCCGACCGCCGTGAGGTTGGCCGTGTTCTCGGCGGGGACCGTGTTGATCAACGAGCTGATCAGCGGCGAGCCGCAGGGCCGCACCGTGACGAAACCCGGTGAGATGCTGTCGACCCCAACCACGTTGAGCACCGACACTCCATCGACGTGGACGGGTGTCTCGGCGTTCGTCCGCTGGCCGTTGTCGAGGCGCGTGTCGAGCAGACGCGTCGGTGTCGTCGGCCGGTACGACAGTCCGTCCGCTCCGGGCCCGAACCAACCGGCGACGTCGACGACGATGTCGGAGCTGCCGGTGAACGTCAGCACGCACACCGAACCATCCGTGCCGATTCCGACCAACACCGACGACGCGGTCGAGTGCTTGGCGCGGGCGTTGACGTTGGACGACAACGGTGGTGTGCCACACGGGCCCGGATACGCGGTGAGCACGGTCGGCAACGTCGGGTCGGCGACAGTGAGGTTCAACCACACTGCGGTGGCGTCCTGCGGCACACCACCCTGGCCGCGGATCGACACCTGGGTCTGCGATGTCGCGGTCCGCACGCCCGTGATGTCACCGAGTTGCACGGTTGCACCGCGTGTGTCGATCCACCGAGTCGGTGTCATGGGATGGAAACGATCGCCCGTCGGCGTGAACGCGCCCATCACATCGACGACGACATCGGTGGGGTTCGAGGCGAAGATGCACGCCTTGCCGTTGGTGATGGAAGTGATCACCACGCCCGCAGTCGTCCTGCCGACCTCGTAGTTGACGTTGGAGGTTGGAGGCTGCGTTCCGCAATCGAACACCGTCAGAAAGCCGGGCACGCAACTGCCGGTGGCGGTGACACTGAGCACCGCGGCGACGGCGCCCTTCGGCACGAGGTTGCCGACGTCGATCGCCACGGTCCGACCCGCACCGAGCATCCCCGCAGTTCCACCGAGGTCCGGATCGCGCGTGTCGAGAACGCGCTTCGGGGCCAGGGGCACGAACCCCGAGGCCCCGGCAGGAGCACCGCCCGGTTCGGGAACTCGATCGAGCGACCCGGTCAACGCGTTGGCCACGCGGCAACGTCCGAGCGAGGGCGTCGCATCGAGCGCGTCCTTGATGAAGTTGGCCAGACCGACCGCGCCGGCGAGGTTCAGGTGGATGCCGTCCGCAGCGAACCAGGCCGACTGCGAGACTGTGAACGCGTCCCAATCCAAGATCTTCAGTGACGGATGACGCTTCGCTGCCGCAGCCAATTCGCTGTTGTGGCCGGAGTACAGGTCGCGCGCCTCCTGGCCTCCCGGCAACACGTACGCGGTGTTGGTGCGATACGTCAACCAGAAGACGCGGCTGACACCCTGCGACTCCGCCTCGGCCATCACTTGATCGACGGCGGTGGATATCGACGCATCGTCGTATCCGGCCATCACCACCATCGCCTCGCCGAGCCGACCGTTGAGCGTCGACCTCATCAGCGGCAACACACTGAGCGGCACCGTGCCGAATCGTCCTCTGCAACTGTTCTGCACGAGACGCCGGCAACTCTCGGCATCGAACGTGAGACGGTAGGAGTTGCCGACGATGTCGCGGGGATCGTTACCGGTCGTCGAGTTCCACGCCATGCCGGCCATCGTCGAGTCGCCGATCAGGGAGACCGGGGGAGCGTCGACCGGCGGCGTTGCTGCAGCAACGATGTCGGCGCGTGACATCAGCGGTAGCGCGGTGAGGAGCAGCGCGGCGACCGCCGTGAACCTCCCAACTCGGCTCGACAATTGCAATGCGCGCCCTGAAGCGGTGGTCAACACGTGACTTCCTCTCGAACCCCTCGCCACCCACGGAGTCGTATCGGCACCAATCTTGCCGAAATCAAGACGTTCATCGGGGGTCGGGGCGAGGGCTACCAGACGTCACCGTCGCGCCAGTCGCACGTGATGTCGCCCTCGATGTTGATCGGGTGTCCCGAAGGCCACACGAAAATTCCATCGTCCTCGTCGGGCGTGCGCACCACACCGTTCGGCGTGAGTGCGTAGGAGCGGCCCTGCCAACGCACCCATCCGCGGTTTCGGTAGAAGTCCACCGCGGCGTCGCTCGCCCCGAGCGCACCGATCTCGTACGCCCGGTCGATGATCGGTTCGAGCTCCGCCATCATGCGACCGCCGATGCCGCGACCCTGCAATGTGGGGTGCACGCCCACACCCTCGACATAGCCGGTGCGCAGGGGCGTGTCGAGATGGATGAGGCGGCGTTGCACGACCGAGGCGTGGCCGACGATCGCATCGCCATCGAAGACCATCGTGTGCATGCCGCCGAGGGAGTGCTGCCAGTCGTCTTCGGCCATGTCGTCGAACACGACGAACAGCAATTCGCGCGCCTTGGCCAGCGCCGATCGGGGGAACTCCGCGGTGTGACCGACCTGTAGTAGAAAGCCTCCCCACACCGACTGTTTCACGGGCGTCGACGCTAGTGATAGGAGGCCCTGACATGACCGAGATTTCCGATCGCTACCGAACAGTTGGCGCGGGAATGACGCGAGTCGTCCGAAACGTGCCCGACGACGCGTGGGACAACCCGGCTCCCTGCGAGGGGTGGGCGGCCCGCGACGTGGTTCGCCACGTGGTCGAGTGGATGCCGGAATTCCTCGCTGACGCGTCCGATGCGCGAATCCCCGATGGACCATCGGTCGACGACGATCCGGTCGGGGCGTGGCAAACGCTGAACGACGGTATCCAGGCAGTGCTCGACGATCCGCAGTTGGCAGTCAGTGAGTTCAGCCACCCCGTCGCGGGCACGCACACGCTGCAGGACGCGATCTCGATGTTCATACTCGGAGACGTGTTGATCCATACGTGGGACCTGGCGCGAGCAACCGGCGTCGATGAGACGCTCGACGCCACGGAGGTGCATCAGATGCTCGTGATGTCTGAGCCGTACGACGAGATGCTCCGCGCGAGTGGGCAGTACGGACCACGCGTCACGGTGCCGGATGACGCCGACGAGCAGGCGAGGTTGATCGCGTTCATGGGACGTCAGCCGTAAGGCGAAGATTCATTCGCAAATGTTTGTCGGTCCTGTCGATTTCGCTCGGGCGCATTCGTGTAGTGGGTAACGAGAGCCGGTGAGTGCCGGTTCCACGAACAAGGAGAGAGTCAAATGACGCAGTACCTGTTGTCCGTCCACATGGGTGCCGACTTCGTGCCGCCGCCGCAGGAACAGATGCAGAAGATGTTCGACGACGTCGACAAGTTCAACAAGAAGCTCCAGGAGCAGGGATCGTGGGTGTTCGCCGGCGGCCTCCATCCGGCCGAGATGTCAACGGTGGTTCGGGTCGAGGACGGCAAGGTCCTGACGACCGATGGCCCGTACGTCGAGGCCAAGGAGCACATCGGTGGCTTCTGGGTCGTCGAAGCCCCCGATCTCGACGCCGCGCTGAAGCTCGCCGCCGAGGGTTCGGCCGCGTGCGGCGGCGCCGTCGAGGTCCGTCCCTTCCAGGACAACTGAACCGGTCAGATGACGGTCGATGCCTCAGCCATCGAGGGCGTGTTCCGCGCCGAGTCAGGAAGAGCTGTCGCCAGCCTGGTCCGCTTCTTCGGCGATATCGACATCGCCGAGGAAGCGGTCCAGGACGCGTTCGAAGTCGCGTTGCAGCGTTGGCCCCAGCAGGGCCTTCCGCCGAGTCCGGCCGGGTGGATCATCACCACGGCCAAGAACCGCGGGATCGACCGACTCCGCCGCGAGTCCACGCGCGACGACCGACATCGACAGGCGATGCTGTTGCACACGAGAGATGAAGTGGAGACCGGTCCGGTGGACGACGACCGCTTACGGCTGATCTTCACGTGCTGCCACCCGGCGCTGGCGCAAGAGGCGCAGGTTGCCCTCACGTTGCGGCTGATCGCCGGCCTGCAGACACCGGAGATCGCTCGGGCCCTGTTGGTGTCGGAGCCGACGATGGCCCAGCGACTGGTTCGCGCGAAGGGCAAGATCCGTGCCAACAACATTCCATATCGGGTCCCTGAGGATGCCGAACTTCCCGACCGCCTGCGTCCGGTGTTGGCGGTCGTCTATCTGATCTACAACGAAGGTCATGTCGCGACCAGCGGCCACACCTTGGTTCGCGACGATCTGTGCGCGGAGGCCATCCGGCTCGCCCGCGTACTGGTGCAGTTGATGCCCGACGAGGGCGAGGCCCAGGGCCTGCTGGCCCTGCTGCTGTTGACCGAAGCCCGCCGCCCGGCGCGCACCGGGCCCGACGGCTCGCTGGTGCGCCTCGCCGACCAGGATCGCGGCCTGTGGGATCGCGATCTGATCGCCGAGGGCCACGCACTGGTGCGCGCTTGCCTGCGGCGCAACATGCCGGGGCCGTACCAGATCCAAGCCGCGATCGCCGCCGTTCACGCCGACGCGGCGACCACGGAGACGACCGATTGGTCGCAGATCGTGCAGCTCTACGACCAGCTGATGGCATTCGCTCCGTCGCCGGTCGTCGCCCTCAACCGGGCTGTCGCGATCTCCGAGGTCGACGGGCCTGGCTCGGCGCTGGCGATCGTCGACGACCTCGACCTCGATACCTACCACCTGTTCCACGCCGTGCGCGGGGATCTGCTCGAGCAACTCGGGCGCTCCGACGAGGCGGCCGCGGCGTATCGCCGCTCGATCGACCTCGCCACCAACGACGTCGAGCGCGACCACCTCCGCCACCGCCTCGACGTCCTCACCTCCCACTGACCCGGTCGGGCGCGATTCCGGTACTGCCGGTACCCGAATCGATCCCGTTGAGGCTGGTCGGGATCGATGTGAGCACTGTTGGTACCGGTTTCGCGCCCGACCGGCGGGGGGACGGGGGCGGGGAGAGGGTCAGTCGGTGGTGCGGGCTCGGTAGCGACGTTGGGCGAGGAACCAGCCGACGACGACGAGCAGGATGCAGTACAGCCAGGCGGCGGGCACCGGGTGGTCCATCGGCCAGATGTGCTTGGTGACGGGTGCGAGCGGATTGCCGAAGAGGGTGCGCACCGCGGCGACGAGCACGCTGACCGGGTTGACCGACGCCACCCACTGCAGCGCTTCGGGCATCGATGCGATCGGCACGAAGGCGTTGGAGATGAACGTGAGCGGGAAGATGACGATGAAGCCGATGCCCATGACGGCATCGGGTGAACGAACCAGCACACCCAACCACAGACCGATCCAGATCATCGCGGTGGAGAACACGAGCAACAGGGCCAGTGCCTGCACCACGTCGAGGAACGGAGCATGCGTGCGCCAACCGACCGCGAGGCCGGCTCCGAGCAGGATGACGATCGTGAGGATCGACCCGAGCATCTCCGCGAAGTAGTGGCCGAGGAGGTACGCCGATCGTCGCGCGGGCAGCGATCGGAAGCGGTCGATCACGCCTTCTTGCACGTCGGTGGCGACCGACATCGACGGGCCCATCATCGCGAAGGCCAACGTCTGGATGAGGATGCCGCCGATCAAGTACTCCTTGTAGCCGGCGCCGCCGACCTGGATCGCGCCGCCGAACACGTAGGCGAACAGGATCACGAACATCAACGGCTGAACGGTGACGTTGGTGAGCTTTTCGGGCACCTGGCGGATGTGCTCGAGATTGCGACGGGCATAGATGGACGCGTCGGTCATCAGGGTGTTGCTCATGCCGAGACCTCGTGGTTGCTGCGGTTGTCGGTGGTCAACGCCAAGAAGACGTCGTCGAGTGTGGCCTCGCGGCGGCTGATGTCGATCGCGTCGATGCCGGCCTCGTCGAGCGAGCGGACGACATCGATCACACGGACTCCGGCCTTGAGCGGCGCGGTGACGATGAGCCGTTCGCTGTCGAACGTCGGGTCGTTGTCGGCGAAGGCCGACAGCGCGCTGGCCGCAGCGACGAGTTCGCTGGGCGCGGCGACCTTGACGTCGAGACGATCGTCGCCGATGCGCGACTTCAACTCCTGGGATGTGCCGTGGGCGACGGTCTCGCCATGATCCAACACGACGATGTCGTCGGCCATGCGGTCGGCCTCTTCGAGATATTGAGTGGTGAGGATGATGGTGGTGCCCTCGCGGACGAGGTCGGCCAGCATCTGCCACAGGTCGCCACGGCTGCGCGGGTCGAGACCTGTCGTCGGCTCGTCGAGGAAGAGCACCTCGGGGCTGCCCATCAGGCTGGCCGCCACGTCGAGGCGACGGCGCATGCCGCCCGAGTAGGTCTTGACCAAGGCGGTCGCGAAGCTGGTGAGGTCGAGTTGTTCGAGCAGTTCGTCGCCACGCTGCCGTGCGGCAGCTTTCGACATGCCACGCAGGCGGCCGATGGTCTGCAGATTGAGACGTGCCGACATCAACCCGTCGACGGTCGACTGCTGCGACGCCACGCCGATGCGGCCGCGCACTGCGGCTCCTTGCGTGGCCACGTCGAGCCCGGCGACGGTCGCGCTGCCCTCCGTCGGCTTGCTGAGCGTGGTGAGGATGCGGATGGCCGTGGTCTTGCCGGCGCCGTTGTGGCCGAGCAGGCCGAGCACGGTGCCGGGAGCGACGTGCAGGTCGAGATTGCGCAGCGCCCACAGATCGCCGAAGCGTTTGCCGAGCCCGTTGGCGACGATCCCGCCGGTTCCCGACGTGCTCGGCCGGACCGGATCCTGGGTTTTCGTATGTTGTACTGTATTCTCGTACATAGTACGACTAACAATAGCAGTACACTGTACGAGATGGCAAGCGATTATCGGAAGAAGATGAAGGCGGCAGCGTCGCCGGAGGAGATGACCGAGGTCGTTCGCCAATACGTGCTCGACACGACGGCAGAGAAGATCAACGCCAAGTTCGACAAGCAGGCCGACAAGGTCGCCGCCAAGGCGGCCCGGCACATCGAGTCACTCGATCGCCTCGCTGCCCACCTCGAGACCATCGACGTGTGGACGCGATCCGATCGGGGCAGCCGCAAGCCGCGCTTCACGCGCGACGACATCGCGGCCGCGGCGATCCGCATCGCCGACGCCGAGGGATTCGACGCCGTGTCGATGCGCCGGCTGGCCGCCGAACTCGATGCCGGCACCATGACCCTGTACCACTACGTGCGAACGAAGGACGAGTTGCTGACCCTGGTCGTCGACGCGTTCCTCGCCGAGGTCGTCGTGCCGGCGGATCAAGGCCTCCCTCGCGACTGGCGCACGGCGATCACGTTGATCGCCCGTCGTACTCGCGATGCGCTGCGTCGTCACCCGTGGATCCTCGACATCACCGACGATCCCAGCATCGGGCCCAACGCGATGCGTCACTTCGACCAGTCGTGGCAGGCGTTGATGCCGCTCGAAGCCGAGCTGGAGGACAAGCTCGATCTCATCAGCCTCGTCGACGAGTACGTGTTCGGTTTCTGTCTGCACGAGCGCAACAACCTGCGCGACGATCCCGCCGACAGCGAGATGATGGACTACATCGAGGCGTTGTTGATCGACGACGAGTATCCGGCTCTCGCCGCGATGGTCGCCGAGATGGGTCTGCCGCAGGTGTGGTCGCGGATGGACGCACATGCGCGCGGCACCGGTCGCTTCGATCGCAACTTGGCCCGCCTGCTCGACGGCTTCGAAGCCAGCCTCTCAACCCCCTGACCGTATCCCCGCGATGAGAGATGAGCCGCCGACGGGGGCTCATCTCTCATCGCGTTCGGTCCGGGGTGGGATTGCGATGAGAGATCGGCCGAGCCGGGCGGCTCACCTCTCACATCGAGATCAGACGGTGAGGGGGTCCATCCGATCACGAGGGGCTGCGCTGTCGCGCATGTGACGAGATGCGTCCGATTTCAGGGACTCGTCGAGCACCCCGTGCGTCTGGCCGTATCCGTTCGGTTCGATCCGGTCGGCCGCTGCATCGTCGAAGAACTCGCCGCCGTCGGCGAGGTATCGGAAGCATGTCACCGTGTCAGCGGGGACAGACACGGTGACATACCGACGACCGTCGATCTCCTCGACGAACGGATCGCGATGGGGGTCCCATCCGTTGAAGTCGCCGACGACGGATACGGGCCGCTCGTCGTCGATCATGAACGTGACCAGAACGTCACCATTGGGGAGGAGAGTGGTGGCGATCATGTCTACGGACTCCTTTCGGACGGTCATCACGAACCGATCGAAGTGTGCGCCCGTCCGGCTTCGGCGAAGCTGAAGGCAGCTGAAGATGTCTTCAGCTTGAAGATGCGAGACTGAGCAGATGCGTGTACTCGTGGTCGAAGACGAGGTACGACAGGCTGCGGCGCTGAAGCGGGGTCTCGAGGCGGAGGGCTTCGCGGTCGATGTCGCCGGCAACGGCAACGACGGCTTGTGGCTGGCGGTCGAGCAGGCGTACGACGCGATCGTCCTCGACGTGATGCTCCCCGGGCTGAACGGCTACAAGGTCTGCGCCCAGCTGCGCGAGAAGCAGATCTGGACGCCCGTGCTGATGTTGACCGCCAAGGACGGTGAGTTGGACGAGGCAGAAGCTCTCGACACCGGTGCCGACGACTTCTTGTCGAAGCCGTTCTCGTACGTCGTGCTGGTCGCCCGCCTGCGGGCGTTGTTGCGGCGCGGTGCGGCGTCCCAGCCGCCGGTGCTGCGCGCGGGCGACATCGAGCTCGACGTGGCGGCCAGGGTGTGCCTCGTCAACGGCGAGCACATCGAGCTGACGCCGCGGGAGTTCTCCGTCGTCGAATACCTGATGCGCCGCCAGGGCGAGGTGGTGCCGAAGTCGGAGATCCTCGAGCACGTCTGGGACTTCGCGTTCGACGGCGACGACAACGTGGTCGAGGTGCATGTCTCGGCGTTGCGCCGCAAACTCGGATCGACGGCGATCGAGACCGTCCGCGGTGCCGGCTATCGGATGGGAACGCGTGCGCGTTAGGTGGCCTTCCTCAGTCAGATCGCGCGCCACCATCGGTGCCACGGTGATCTTGGCGATCGCTCTTGCCATCGGCTCGATCGCGTCGGCCGTGCTGCTGCAGAGGGCGCTGACATCCGACGCGCAGTCGCAGTTGATCGACCGTGTCGATGAAGTCGAGGGTTTGATCGCGTCCGGTTTGCCGTCGCGGCTCCTTGCGGCGACGGGATTCCAGACCGGGCAAGTCCAGGTAGTCGACTCGTCCCACACCGTCGTCGCCATCACGCAAGGACTGGCCACCGCTACCCGACTGGACGTCATCGATCCACCTCCGGTCGGCCAGGAGAGGCACGCCACCGTCGACGGCGAGTCGATCACGGGCACTCCCGGTCAGCAGTACAGAGTTGTCGCCCGCACCGTCCCGTCCGCGATTGGCCCACTGACGATCTACGCCGTCACGTCACTCGACTCGGCGCGTCGCGCCGAGCGCTATCTGCAGCACTCGTTGCTCATCGGGCTGCCGCTGTTGGTCGCGCTCGCCGCGTGGTTGGTGTGGTGGGTGGTCGGCCGCGCGTTGGCCCCGGTGGACGCGATGCGCACCGAGGTCGATCGGATCGAAGCAGAGGATCTGTCGGGTCGGGTGGAGCCGGGCTCCAGCGACGACGAGATCGCCAATCTCGGTCTGACACTGAACCGAATGCTGGATCGCCTCGAGGAAGCGTCGGACCGCCAGCAGTTGTTCGCGGCGGCGGCTTCGCACGAGCTGCGCAGCCCGCTGTCGACGATCCGCACCGAGCTCGAGGTCGGGCTGGCCTACCCCGATCGCACGGAGTGGTCCAAGGTTGCCGAGGACTCGTTGATCGAGGTGGCCCGCCTCGAGGAGCTCACCCGCGATCTGCGGACCTTGACGCGATCGCGATCTGTGCGCGGTGACAAGGTGACGCCCGTCGAGTTGTCCGCTCTCGTTGCGGGGGAGGTGGCTCTGCGCCGGCCGCCGCGTCACGTCACCTACAACTCGGCGATCGACAGGGCAACGATCGTCGGCGACGCCGACGCGGTCGTACAGGTCGTGCGCAACCTGTTCGACAACGCCGAACGACATGCCGCGACGGAGATCCGCGTGGCGGTGACCGATGGAGCCGACGGAGCGACGTTGACGGTCGCCAACGACGGTCCTCCGATCCCGGCGGAAGAGCGCGAGCGCATCTTCGAGCCGTTCATGCGCCTCGACGAGGCACGTTCGCTCGACATCGGCGGCAGCGGGCTCGGCCTGGCGATCGTCCGTTCCATCATGACTGGACTCGGTGGAACGATCGTGGCGACAGCGACCGAGGCCGGTGCCGAATTCAAGGCCTCGTTCCCGCCTGCGACCGTCGCCGAATGAACTTCGGTGCACTTGCGCTGATGATCGCCGCGGGCCTCGTCGGCCCGCTCCTGGCCGCCGCGCCCGGTCGACTCGGCCCACCGATCGTCGTCGGCGAGATCGCCGCGGGAATGCTGATCGGCTCCGGTGGATTGGGATGGGTCGACCCCACCGACCCGGTGTTGACGGGGTTGGCGGCGATCGGCTTCGCGCTGTTGATGTTCGTCGTCGGTACCCACCTGCCCGTGCGTGATCGGCAACTCCGAACGGTGGTGGTGGTCGGGCTGATGATCACGGCAGCCGTCTGTGTGGTGGCGGTGGTCGCCGGCGAGATCATGTCCCATCTCGTCGGGCTGAACCGTCCGGCGATCCTGGCCGTGTTGCTGGCGACGAGTTCGGGTGCCGTTGGGCTTCCAGTCTTGCAAGGGCTCGATCGTGCTGACCGGCCGATCCTCGTCGCGACCGCGTGGATCGCGATCGCCGATGTCGTGACCGTGCTGGCGCTTCCGCTCGTGCTGGCCAACGGCCGGCTCGGCCGAGTGCTGCTCGGCAGTGCGCTGGTCGTGCTCACCGGCGCGGTCATGTTGCTCGTCGCCCGGGCGACGCGCGGGCGCACGTGGGCTCGACGCCTGCGCACGATGTCACACGACCGCGGCTGGGGACTCGATCTGCGACTGTCGCTGCTGGCGCTGTTCATCTGCGCGTGGCTGGCGAGCCGGTTCGGCACGTCGATCCTGATCGCCGGTTTCACCGTCGGTGCAGCCGTTGCCCTGCTCGGCGAACCGCGTCGAGTCGCTCAGCAACTCGTCGGTCTCGGAGAGGGTTTCGCCATCCCGCTGTTCTTCGTGCATCTCGGCACCCGGATCGACCTCGGCGCCTTGTTCCAGTCGCCGCGGGCGATGGCGCTTGCGGTGACGCTGGGATTGGTCGCCATCCTCATCCACGTGGCCGTCGGGGCGGCGTCACGTGTTCCTGTGTCGATGAGTCTGGTTGCGTCCGCGCAGCTCGGCGTTCCCGCTTCGGTGGTGTCGATCGGACTCGCCACACAACAACTCACCGCCGCGCAGGGCGCGGCGGTGATGGCATCGTTGCTCATAACTCTTGCGGCGTGTGCCTTGGGTTCAGCTCTCCTCGGCCACCGTGGCCCGCTCACCGATGCGAGCGCGCCGCACTAGCTACGCCGAGTGCGTGGACAGGGTTGCGTCGACCTTGATCGTCTTTCCGTCACGGAAGATCTCGAGGTGGACGACCTTGCCGGCACCGGTCTGGCGGATCACGTCGCCGAGCGTGGTGTTGTCGTTGGTGGCCGTGCCATTGATCGACACGATCACGTCACCGGGTTGCACACCGGCTGCCGAAGCTGCCGACTCGCCGGCGACATCGACGACCAGCAGACCGTGGTCGATGTCGACGCCGCTACGAGCGGCAGTCGTCGCGTCGATCGGAGTCGTCGACACGCCGAGGTACGCCTTCGTCACTGTCTTGCCCTGCTGCAGTTGAGCGACGATCGGCTTGGCGGTGTCGATGGCGATGGCGAAGCCGATGTTCTGAGCATCCTGCGAGCCGGCGGAGTTGATGCCGACGACCTTGCCGTCGAGCGTCAATAGCGGCCCACCGGAGTTACCCGGGTTGATCGCTGCGTCGGTCTGCACGAGGTGTGTCAGGTGCTCACCGTCGTTGGTGTCGATCGTGCGGTCGAGCGCCGAGACGATTCCTTCGGTCGCGGTGGGACCACCGGTCAACGCCAGAGCGTTGCCGATTGCGACCACCGGCTCGCCGATCCGCAGATCCGTCGAGTTGCCGAGCGGCAGTGCGGTGAGACCTGTTTTGTCGACCTTGATGACCGCGAGGTCATCGGTGCGGTCGACGCCGAGCACCTTGGCCGATGCCGACGTGCCGTCGGAGAACGCAACGTCGATCTTCGTCGCGTCGGCGACCACGTGCGCGTTGGTGGCGATCTCGCCGTCGGTGGTGATGATGAAGCCCGTGCCGGCTGCCTGGCCACCGTCGAGCACGACGCTGATGCTGACGACGCCCGGAAGGGTCTTGCTGATCAGATCGGAGACGTCGGTCTTGACCGCTGGGCTCGGGGATGCCGATGTCGTGTTGAACCCGCCGTTGGCTGCCGGCGAGGTCGTTGCGGCAGCCGGATTCGTGTTGGTGGCCTCGTGGCCGGCGATGGCGCCGCCCGCGGTTCCGGCTGCGATTGCGATGGCCGCGAACGCGGCGAGGGCAAGGCTTCGACGGCCACGTCGCGGCGACGGCGAGCTGGAGTGGGGCGGGTCGAGATCGTAAACCGGGGATGATCCGGCAGGAGCGGGCCAGGCCTGCTCCTCGGGGGCGATGCTCGGATCGTGTTGGGTGAACATGTCTTTCCATTCCTTTGGTGATGGGACGTGTTCATGATGCCAACGGGTGGTTGAGGGGGTCCTGAAGGAGGCTGAAGCGTTCTTCAGACACGTTTGATGCTGCGACAAACGGGTATCCGCATCACATGATCATCCTCGGACTCGTCCTCATGGTGCTCGGCTTCCTGCTGGGGATCCCGGTGCTGTGGACGATCGGCATCATCCTGCTGATCGTCGGTGTCGTGCTGCTCCTGCTCGGAAGATCAGGTCGCCACATCGGTGGTCGAGCGCACTACTGGTAGACCGCTATCGGGTAGCAGCGCGTAGGCGCTGCCGAGCACCGATCGATTCGGCGACCGGCACGAGCTTGCCGGCCTTACCAAGACCCCGTGGCGGCATGTTGCCGTAGATCGCTTCGTACTCGCCGTTGCGCACGAGGAACGTCTCGTGCCAGATCCCGGTTCGTCCATCCTTGACGCGCTTCCAGAACTTGCGCCACGGCTCGAGATGCGGATCGTCGGCGTCCTTCGCGAACGCCTCGAGATGTTCGAACGATCGCCAATACTGCACGTTGGCGAACCCCAACGTCTGGTAGCCGAGCATTCCCTTCTCCGGATGTTCCGTCAGATACTTCAGCATGTAGTTCATCGACCGTTTGCCGCCGAGATCGTTGAACGACCTGAACGCCTGCCACTTCGAGTTGATGCGGGCTCCGATGATGAAGACGACGAAGTCCCCTTCGATCTCCGCCGTCCACCGACCCTGCTTGATCTCTGCCATCGCTTCCTCCCTTGGTCGCCGGTCATCATCGCGCGGTCGCAGTCGAATAGCGTCCGAGCGGCATGAGTGACGGGTTGGCGCAAATCCTGGCGGATGGTGTTCGCGCTCGAGGCGCCGACATCGTGTTCGGCTTCCCCGGTGGGGGACCCAATCTGGAAGTGGTCGGAGCCGCGGTCGGCGCCGGGCTGAAGTTCGTGTTGACGCACGGTGAGACGACGGCGTGCATGATGGCGGGAACCTACGGTCTGCTGACCGGACGGCCGGGACTGGCGATCGCCACCCGCGGGCCGGGTGCCGCCTGCGCGGTGAACGGCGCAGCACAGGCGACGCTCGATCGCTTCCCATTGCTCGTCGTCACCGACTGCGTGCCGTCCGCCCATCGTGACGAGTTCGGACACCAACGTTTCGATCAACAGCAACTGTTCACACCGGTGACCAAGTGGAGTGGCCGACTCGCACAGACACCACGCGCAGCCGATGTCGTGCGCGACGCGCTCGATCTCGCCGCGGCTCGACCGGCCGGCGCGGTCCACATGGACTACGACCCGACGGGCACCGAGATGGAAGTGCCGAGCGCCGCGACGGTTCCGCCGTCGAGCGACGATGTCATCGAGACAGCCGAGCAGATGATCCACAACGCGTCGCGTCCCGTGGCAATTGTCGGCCTCGGAGCGATCGACGATGCACCAGCGGTCCGCGCCGCGCTCGAACGGCTGGGTTGTCCGGTGCTGACGACCTATCAGGCGATCGGACTGCTTCCGGAGGGCCATCCACAGCAGGCCGGCCTGTTCACCAGTGGCCGCATCGAGAGCTCTCTGCTGTTCGAAGCGGATCTCGTCGTGGCCGTCGGGTTCGACCAGGTCGAGCCGATGCCGACATCGTGGCGCTACGACGTTCCGGTGGTGTCGATCTCGGAGGTCGCGGCTTGCGCCACCCTGATGCCGATCTCGGTCGAAGTGATCGGCGAGCTCGGCACGTTGCTCGAACGCACCATCACGACGAGGTGCAGCGGCTGGCAGCCGGAGGCGGGAGCGCATGCACTTGCCGATGCGCGTGCCGCGTTGGCTGCCACGGCCGCTGGTGGGTTCGGTCCGCTCGAACTCGTCGAGGCAATCGTCGACGCCGTGCCTCAGGGCACGATCGCAACCGTGGATGCGGGGGCGCACTTCCTCGCGATCATGCCGTTCTGGCCGGCGGTCGTTCCGTTGCAAGTGTTGATCTCCAACGGCCTGGCGACGATGGGGTTTGCCGTGCCGGCAGCCATCGCTGCGGCACTGGCCCGACCGGGAACGCCAGTGGTGTGCATGGTCGGCGACGGAGGCCTGGCGATGACACTGGCCGAGTTGGAGACGATCGCCCGGCTGCGTCTTCCGATCACCGTCGTCGTCTTCGACGACGCGGCATTGAGTCTCATCGAGGTCAAGCAGAAGCCCGGCCAGGGCGGTACCGGTGCGGTTCGGTTCGGGCCCGTCGACTATGCACAGGTCGCCGCGGCGATGGGTCTGTCGTCGACAGTCGTCACGTCGACGTCGGAAGCCGCCAAGGTTTTCGCGGGCGGGTGGGACGCACCGCGCCTCGTCGACGCCCGCATCGATCCGGCGACCTACGCCCGTTTGATCGAGGTCACTCGCGGCTGACCCTCGACGGGAAGGGCCGCGACGGCACGCACATATACTCGCCGCGAGGGGCGCTATCGATGATGGGGGTACGACCTTGAGCATCAAAGTTGCCAAGTTCCGTGACGTCTCGGCGGGCACGCAAGCGGGCCAGTTCGCGGTTGGCGACCGGACCACGATTGCCTCGCTCGCCGACCTCGAGCCTTCATACAAGAAGTTGTTGGACGATCCGGTCACCCAGGTGCTCGGCATCGTCGGGCCCGGTGGTCGCGCCAACCTCACGCCGATGTGGTTCGACTACGAAGGCGATCTCATCTTGGTCAACTGCGCGGCGCACCGCACCAAGACCAGTTGGATCCGGGCGAACCCGCGACTGACGAGCCTGCTGGTCAACCCGGCCAATCCGTACCACTGGATCAGCATCAAGCACACCGTCAGCCGTGAGATCTCCGAGGACGATCCGGTCGAGGGCCCACGGGTCACTGCGCACCTCGACAAGATCTGGACGAAGTACACGCAGCAGCCTGGGCCCTACGGGCTGCGTGATCCGTCGATCGACGAACGCCGCGTGCTGTTCGAGTGCACGATCGACCAGATCGCCACCTTCGGTCAACCCTGACCCGGCGTGGACGTCGCCGTCGTCGGTGGGTCGCTGGGCGGACTGACCGCGGCATGTCTCCTGGCCGACGCCGGGCACAGCGTGACGGTGTTCGAGCGATCACCGGCGGAACTCGAAGAACGCGGCGCCGGCATCGGATTTCTTCCCGCCACGTATCGCTACCTCGTCGAGCGTGGCATCGCCCTCGAAACGATTGCTGTCACTACGAACCACATCCGCTACCTGTGCCGTGACGGCTCGGTCGGTCATGACGACCCGCACCGCTACTTGTTCAGTTCGTGGAACACGGTGTACCGGGGGCTGCTCGGCTGCTTCGATCGATCGTCGTATCGGTTGGGCAACGAGCTGGGCGCGATCGAGCTGTCGCCGCTGCGCCTCCAGTTCACGAACGGACAGACCGCGACTCCCGATCTTGCGGTGTTCGCCGACGGCATCGGGTCGACGGCGCGTGCCGCGCTGCTGCCCGACGTCCACCCGCAGTACTCGGGTTACGTGGCGTGGAGGGGAGTGGTGCGCGAGACCGAGTTGAGCGATCGCACCCGGCTGGCCCTCGACGACGCGATCACCTACTACGTGTACGCGAACAGCCACATCCTGGTGTACCCGATTCCCGGCCGTGACGGCTCCGTTGCTGCCGGCGAACGTCTGATCAACATCGTCTGGTATCGCAACTACCTTTCCGGTGATGATCTCCACGATCTGTTGGTCGACGTGAACGGAGCCGTGCGAGGGGTCTCGATGCCGCCGGGTGCCGTTCGATCACATCACGTCGAAGAGGCGCGGGCCGTTGCCGCGGCGCGCCTTCCGGCCCCGATCGCCGAGGCGGTGTTGGCAGTCGAAGACCTCTTCCTCCAAGTCGTGCTCGATCTCGAAGTACCGCACATGGTGTTCGGCCGCAGTTGTCTGATGGGCGACGCCGCCTTCGCCGTGCGACCACACGCCGCCGCCGGCACGGCAAAGGCCGCGGCCGACGCGTGGGCATTGCGTGACGCGCTGGAATCGCATCCGGACGACGTCGACGCGGCGCTCGCCGCGTGGGAACGACAGCAACTCGCGTTGGGGCGAAGTCTGTTGGCGCGCACGCGTGCGATCGGCCGCCGATCGCAAGTCGACAACTCGTGGCGAGCCGGCGATCCCGAGCTCATATTCGGCCTGCACGGACCGGGGGAGTGAAGATGGACGAACAACCCAGCCCGGCACGCACCAGGGTCGCGATCGCGATGGCCGACGAGGCGTCGCGACTGATCGACTCGCTCGACGATGCCCAGCGCAAGTTGGCGCTGTACCCGTTTCCTGCCGACGAGGAGCGGCATCGCTGGTTCTACACGCCGACCGATCACGGCGGGTTGACGTTGGGCGCGATGACCCAACAGCAGCACCGGATGGTCTTCCGGCTGGTAGCCAGCGGCCTGTCGACACCCGCCTACGTCACGATGTCGACGATCATGGGACTGGAGAACGTGCTCGACCAACTCGAGGGTTTCACGGCATCGTTCGAGCGGGCGCGTGGACGCGACCCGTTGATGTACTTCATCCGCTTCTTCGGCGCGCCGTCGCCGACCGGAACCTGGAGCTGGCGACTCGGCGGTCACCACGTGTCGTTGAACTTCACCATCATCGACGGAGTGCTCAGTGGCTCGACGCCGCTGTTCCTGGGAGCCGATCCGGCGAGCTCGCCGCTGCTCGGGCCGCACCCGCTCCGACCACTGGCCGGCGTCGAGGACCTCGCCCGCGAACTCGTCCGCTCGCTTCCCGACGACCAGCGCGGGCAGGTCATCGTCTCCACTCACGCACCGACCGATCTCGTCGGCGCCAACCGTCCGTCGTTGTCCGACGGTGACCGACCGTTGGATCTGCCGCTGGTGTGGCGCAAGCAGTTCGACGGTGGGGAGGGTGAGAGGCTGCACGATGCGCAGCGACGTCTGACGGATGCGACCGGTGTCACCGAGGCCGATCTCGTGGCGATGTCGTTCACGCAACGACCGAAGGGTCTTGCGGCGTCGGCGATGAGCAACGCGCATCGGGAGATGCTCGACGCGCTGTTGCGTCTGTATGTGAACCGTCTTCCCGACGATGTCGCCGACGAGGAGGCCGCGAAGTTTGCCGGGTCTGCACTCGACGACGTCCATGTGCTGTGGGCGGGTGCACTCAACCCGCGCGAGCCGCACTACTACCGACTGCACGGGCCGTCGATCCTCGTCGAGTACGACAACTCCGCTCGCGACGCCAATCACGTCCACACCGTGTGGCGTGACCCGCGCGGCGACTTCGCCGACGACCCGCTCGCTCGACATCGCGCCGAACATCATCACCACTGACTGTCCGAACGGGCAACTGCTCCCCGGAGGCTCCATCTATCGTGACGACATGGGTGTGCAGGTGGTCGGTACCGCGCAGATCATGTGCAGCTTCGGTGTCGCGCCGGGTGTGTTGACCGTCGTACCCAAGGGCAAGCCGGTGCAGGCAGGTGGACAGATGGCCGCCACGATTCAGGACTTCGCCCCGAACGTCAACATCCCTCCGTTCGGGATGTGCACGACCTTGTCGAACCCGCAGGTGGCGGCGGCCACGTCCGCGGCGATGGGGGTGTTGACGCCGCAACCGTGCATCCCGGTGACGACGTCGCCCTGGTCGCCGGGGTCGCCGACCGTGCAGATCAACGGTGCGCCGGCGTTGACGAACACCTGCATGTGCAACTGCGCGTGGGGTGGGGTGATCACGATCTCCAACCCCGGGCAGATGCAGACGCAGACGGCCTGAGCGGGTGAAATGGGCCACACGACGTATTTCACCTGATGTGACGATCATCACTATTCAGTGACTGTTCAACCACGGTCCGTGGACAAATCGGGTGATGTGCGGTACGGTGCCAGACGGCGCCAGTGCAGTGCGAAGGGACGGCCGTGAGAGTCGCGTCGAGGACCAGAAACCCTGGTGGTCGAACGAGCGGCGCTCTCTCGCGCCAGCGAGTAGATGCCCTGATCGACAAGCTCTGGCTGTTCCGACTCACCCTCGTGGTGGCCCCGGCCGGTTCCGGCAAGACCACCGCACTACGGCAGTTCGCCGGACGCGCCGAGCCCGTTGCGTGGTGCTCCGCCGATCAACTGGAGATCGCCCCCGACGGATGTCTCGCCGAGATCGCCCGCGTCGTCGGATCGGCGATCGGTGTCGAACTCGACGGCGCTTCGACCGCTTCGCTCACCGCGGGCATCGACTCGTGGCCGGGCGAACGCGTCGCGCTGGTGATCGACGACTTGCACGTGATCGCCTCGACCCTGGCCGAATCCGAGCTGGGTCGTCTGATCGATCGACAGCCCTCGAAGTTGGTGATCGCCGCCGGGACGCGCTGTCATCCGGAGTTCGACATCAGCCGGCTGCGCCTCGCCGACGAGTTGCTCGAGATCACGGCCGACGATCTCCGCTTCCGCACTTGGGAGGCCGATCGACTGTTCCGCGACCACTACGACATGATCCTCGGGCCGGCCGACGTGGCCATGTTGATCACGCGCACGGAGGGTTGGGCGGCAGGTCTGCAGCTGTACAACCTGGCGGCACGCGATCAGCCGCTCGACGCCCGTCGACGACTCATCGGCGAGCTCAGCTCGACACGTTTCGGGCGCGACTACCTCGCCCGCAACGTGCTCGCCGGCTTGCCCGCCGATCTGCAGACGTTCCTGATCGAGACATCCGCGTTGCCGGTGCTGACCGGACCGCTGTGCGATCGGGTCACGGGTCGACGCGACTCGGCGGCTGTGCTGGACCATCTCGAGCGCAATCAGCTGTTCACGAAATCCATCGACCAACGCGGCGCCTACCGTTATCACGAGGTGCTGCGTGCCCATCTCGACGCCTGCCTGCAGCAGCGACTCGGTGCGGCGGAGGCGGCCGCACACCACCGCAGGGTCGGCGAACTGCTCGAGGCCGAGGACAGGATCGACGACGCGTTGCACGCCTACAGCAGGGCCGGCGATTGGGCCGCGGTCAGCCGGCTCGTGGCGCACCGGATGGTGCATCCGTCTCTGGTCGGTCCCGTCTCGGACGACGCGTGGATCGAACTGATACCCGCGCCGATCGTCGAGAACGATCCGTATCTGCTGCTGGCGAGAGCTCGGGAGCGCACGGTGAACGGACGCCTCGGTGCCGCGCTGCGCGACTACGACCGCGCGGCTGTCGGCGCGGCCATCGACTC
>Ga0207648_10002218_pt1 | contig 21057 bp, 14 predicted proteins | sample KBSMisM32_FD_184310 | JGI IMG/M metagenome (GOLD analysis project Ga0207648, IMG submission 184310) | Miscanthus rhizosphere microbial communities from Kellogg Biological Station, Michigan, USA - KBS Miscanthus M3-2 (SPAdes) (version 2) | ecosystem: Host-associated > Plants > Roots >...
ATCTGGGCACCGGGCCACGTTCTGGTTGAGCTTCCCGACAGGGTTGAGACCGACGTCGAGATCGGTGTCATCCACAACGCGCTGAGCTTCCAGGTTTTCGATCCGGCATCCAAACAACGAGATCACCTTGGCGGGGTCGTGTCACCGCGCCTCGCATGGGAACTCCGACCGGAGCGGATCGAGGCTGAGGCACCTGCGGTCGCAGAAGCGGGACGTCAATCACATTAGCGCGCGCGCACCAGGATCAGTTGAACGTCAGCACCGGTCTCGTCTCGGGATTCCACCTTCCATCCGACCGTCGTTAAAGCCTCGAGTGCCTGCGGTTCGTCGGCCGCGACGACATGTAGACAAATGCTTTTCAACGACGCGCCGCCAAGCGTCAATGACGCACCCTGCAATACTGCCAGCGGCGACGCCAGCGATGAGATGCGGACATGCTGCGGCGGCGGCATTCGATAGCGCTCGATTGCGGTATCTAGTCGCGTCAAACAGGCAGGCTGAAAGTACGGAAGGTTCGCGCCACGGTGCTTCACACGCCAGTTGATATCGTCGCGGATCGTGTATCCGGGATGGCCGGGCAATCCAGCGGGATGCCGGATCTCCGCGAGACCGTCGCGCGCGGCAAGTGCGAGCGGAATCGGAACGACCCATGCCTGGCAACCGCGCCGCTGGACGTTCTCGCATAGCTCCGCGTACGCCGCGTAGCCGGGCTCGAAGGCGACCACCGTCGCGCCTCGACGCTTGACCGCAGTCACGACGAAGTCGCCTGCGCCGGCGCCCACGTCGTACATCACATCACCGAAGCCTACGTGCTGCTCCAGCCACTCCATGCTTCGCGCGCCGTCCTCAGCATGTGCAGCCACCGGCCGCGACGACTGGGGTTGCGGCCTGCCTACACTGACGGCGTCATTCACGTGCGAAGTCGCAGCCGGGGGTTCTTCGGGCGATCGCGGAGCCTCAGAGGCCAGACGTTCGAGCGTCTCGGCAAACAGCGGAGCAACGGGCCTGTCAATACCGTGCGGACGAAGGAATGATTGAATGAATTGACGAATCGCGTTCTGGTCAGGAGGTTGTGACAACGCAGCTTCCAACTGCATGACATGGTCGGCAAATGAATGGGCCGAGGAAACGAAGCCACCTTGTTCCTTCGTCAAGTAATGGAAGTGAATCGTGCTGCTCTGGCCATCGACCGCACGGTCCTCCGCGACAATGGTGAAGACGGGGCGCCCGACGATGCCGGCCTCGAGTTCCGCGGTGGTGTTCAGTCCGACGACCGCGTTGCTGTGGACGATTGACTCATACAGACCCTGCGGCGTCCCCAAATCTGTCTGAAGGACGACGGCGCGCTCATCGTCGAACGGACGCGCGGTGCGCGCGATCAGGTCTGGCGCGGCTGGCCATCGGTGACGCGGCATCCTGAAATCGTCGGGCAGGAGCGCGATATCCGGATGCGGACGAACGACGACGTTGCACGTACGAAGTGCTTCCGAGGTGCTGCCGCGCAGCTCGCCAAGCCAGCGTTGGATGAACGGAAGCTCGCCCTCCGAGACAAACTTGGACGAGCAGACGTAGAGCAACGTTGGACGTGCTGGATCCAGACCGAGCGGCTCGTGAAACTGCTCGCGACTCATCGCAGCTTGCAACGAGAAGAACGTATCGAATCGCGGAGCGCCGATGACCGTGACGCGCCCGTGCGGAAACCCGTGCAGGGCTTTGGCTTCGTCGCGCTGCTGCTCGTTCCAGACAAACATCCGATCCGGCCACCGATGAAGCGTCCCTTTGGTGCTCAGGTTGTCCCAGCTGTAGAGCAGCATCCAGGCGGGAACACGCATGCGCGTGGCACTGGCGACAAGATCGGCTTGCGCCGGACCAAAGTGGACGAGCGGCGACACGAGCAGCACGTCCGGTTTTTCACAGCGCAGGAACTCGTCGAACAACGGATCGGTCGGCACACTCTGTTCGGCGAGCGCAAACACCTGGTCCAGTCGGCCCACCTGTTCCGGGGGAATATTCACCAACGCGTCCGCCATCGTGTCCGTCGAGGCGTCGAACTGCAGGTCCTGGCGTAGACGGTGAATGATTCGCGCCCGAAGCTTCGAGGCCGATCGCATCGCCGGTTTCAGATAGTGGACGCAATCGCGGAGACGGCGGACGAGGCTGGCGAGTTCACTCCACTCATCGGTGCGGACCGCGGGGCAGGTTGTCACGCGAAACGACGGATGGTTCAACGACAGATTGATGCGCGCTTCCGTCTTCTCGTCCCGCTCCTGGATGGCAAGCGTCACGGAATGACCGCGCTCCAGCAGGCACCGCAGCGTGCCGAGGAATGCGTCGACGTTCCGTTTCTGTTTAACGACCAGGAGAAATCGCATCCGGTCTGTCAACGGCCAGGGCATCGGCGGGCGCATGCGATGCGTGCCGCACGGCCGCGACGCGCTCGAGCGCATCGCATAAATGCGTGTTCGCGTCTGTTGTCATGCCGAGAGGCCGCACGAAACGCGCGACGAACGCGTCGCTCTGTCGAAGATCCGGTTCGCCTTCCGCGAACAGCCGTTCCAGTTGCCGCACATGTTCCGCGACATCATCGGCGACGACGGTGAACCCGCCTGCCGTCTCCGACAGATAGCCAAAATGCAGTGTCTGCTGCTGGCTGTGGGCGAACGCCGGATCGCGAACTGAGAAGACGGGCCGGCGGAGGACCGCAGCTTCGATCATGGCGCTGGTATTGATTCCTACCACGGCGCTGCTGGCCAGCAGCGAATACCGGAACGTCTCGATGTCGGCATCGCTCATCAGCACGCCCGACGCGTACGACATTGGATGCACGACCGCATGCGGATCGCCGAGGTCCGCCTGCTGCCAGGGCTCGGTGTTCCCGGGGTGCGGTCGGATGATCACGAACGCCTCGCGCAGGTGGGCGGCGTTCGAGGTGCGAAGCGCCGCAATCCAGCGCCGTGCGAACTGCACTTCGGAATCGCCGGGGGCCATGTTTCGGGACGATCCGACCAGCAGGAGGATGCGCCGGTTCGCCTCGATTCCGAGGCTGCGGCGAAACGTGTCGATGGCATCGGGCCGCGGCCGATCGAACCATCGATCGAAGGATTGCGCGCCGGTCACCATGATTCGGTTCCGCGGGACGCGGTGCAGCTGCTCCGCTTCACGCGCCTGAATGTCATTCCAGACGACAACCGCGTCCGGGATCAGGCGAATCAGCCCCTTGCTTGTCAGATGATCCCAACTCGCCACGGCGACGACCGTTGGGATTCCAACCGCCCGGGCTGCCTTCAGGACTTCCGTTTCCTGCACACCACTGCCACCGATGATCACGAGCGGACTGACGACCACGAGATCGGGGTGAAGCTGCGTCAGAAAATCGCGCATCGTGGCGTTTACGGGCAGCATTCGCTCGAGCCCGCGCTCGACGCCGATCGCCGCGGTCACCACAACCCGCGGCGCACGCGGTATGTGCTTGATGAACGCAAACCCCGGCGACAGCTCGCGCTCCGCGCGTCGGCGAAGGTACTCGGCCTTTTCAAAAGCAGGCTCGAGGTAGCGTGCACAATCGATCGCAATCCTCAGATTCTTCGCGACCGGCGACACCCCGCCGGGAAGCGTCCCGAGTGAACGAACACGATCGCCGGCGTTGACGGGCACTTCGAGATCAGGTCCCCGTTTCTCCGGTTTTCCATAGACCAGCGAAACGTTCCAACCTCGCCGTTCGAGTTCGACGATCGCAGGCCCGTAGAATCGCAAATAGCCGGGCTCGTTGAGGGCAAAGAGGACGCGGCGCGCGTGATCTGGCATTCGATGGTGGATATGAACCCGGCGGGGAACGTGCCTCGTGATTATAACGTTCGGTACAATGACACTGAATCCGATGAGTGTCATGAGCAGGATCAACGAGGGCGCGATTCGTGCGTACATCGAGCGTCGCCTGGCCGGCGCCGTTCGCGTCGATGACCCGGTCCCCCACGTCATCGTCAACGACTTTCTCGAGCCCGACTTCTACCGCGAGCTCACGGCCGCCTGGCCGCCGCTCGAACTCTTTCACCGCGACAAGGCAGGCCTCAAGTACGACCTCGTTCCCGGTTCGGCGAACGTCGATCGCCGAAGCGCGGGATATCAACGACTGGCTGCCGAGCCGCGCGCGCTCTGGGATTTCTTTGTCTCACGAGTGAACCGTGAAATCGTGGCGCCGCTCCTGATTGGCCGCTTTCAGCAGGAAGTCGACGACAGACTGCAACGGATCCGCGAGGCGTATGAAGCCGGGCTTATCGACTACTCGATGGCGGGCGCCCGCGACTGGTCATATCGCGCCAATGTCGGCCGGTTCATGATGCGCGCCAATGGGTACGAGTTGAAGCCGCACGTCGACTCGATGCCCTACCTCGTCACCGTGCTCCACTACTTTCCGGATGATGCCGGCGACGACCACTGCGGCACCATCTTCTACAAGGCCGAGCGCCCGCTGGATTTCCTCGCCTGCGTCCGCGACGGCAGCACACAGTATTTTCACGACGCGGGTATCGCCTGCGCTGAGGTGATGCGTGTGCCGTTCCGGGCCAACACGATGGTGGCCTTTCCCAATACGCTCGGGGCTGCCCATGGCGCCATCGCGCCGTCAAGCAAACCGCGCAGAATTTTTCAGTACCACATCTCGCTGAAGGGCGACGACGAGAAGGTCTAGACCGCTATACCTTGTCAGCCGCGTCCGCCTCTGCTCGTCCAAAGAACCAGAGGCCCGACATCAACGTGGTCGCGGTCATGACTCCGCTGATGATCCACTCGGTCGCGGAGACGCCGCCGATGCCAAGCACGCCGTACTTGAATGCGTTCACGGGGGCGACCATCGGGTTCAACGCGAGCAGCCACGCGTATTTCGGTCCGATGTTCAGCGGATAAAGGACCGGCGTGAGAAAGAGCCAGAATCCGAGAACATAACCAATCGTGAAGCGAACGTCGCGCGCCTGCAGCGCCGGCACCGACGTCCAGAGCGCGATGCCAAGGGCGAGAAAGGTGGCCTGCACCACGGCGAGCAGCGCCCATCCGAGATGCGACGGCGCCCAATACAGGACTCCGGTCGTCACGCGGTAGTACGTAATGGCGATCGCGAGCACCCCAAGGTGGATGGCGAAGTTCAGAAACGCCGGCGTCATCGTTGCTACCGGCAGGATCAGCCGCGGCAGATAGATGCGCGTCATGAACCCGCGATTCAACTCGAGGCTTCGCGTCCCCCACGTCACCGACTGTGAAAACAGTTCCCACAAGGCGCCCCCGCAGTTGATGAACAGGAAGTATGGAACGCCGTTAGAACCGACGCCGAGCACGCCTCCGAACACGATCGTGTTCACGACGAGGGGGAATAGTGGTCGAATGAAGATCCAGGCCGCGCCAAGGACGGTGCGCTTATAGAGCTTCGTCAGCGACTTGCCCGCGAAAAATCGCAGCAGCCGGCGATAACGCCAGACGTCACGGAGGCGGTCCTTCAATGCCTCGCGGCGCGGTTCGATGACCCACGTGTCGAGTGGAGGAGGTGCCTGTTCGACTGTTGCCATCTAGATGGAATTGACCCGGGCTCGCACCACACTGCCGAGAACGCCTTCAAGCAGGCGAATCGTGCGGACGTCGATGACCTCGAGGGGATCGCTGCCGGTTTCTGAAAACGCCCGCTGCGCGACGCCGAGGTGATAGGTGAAGTAGTTGCGATCGGAGAAGAACGCCGTCGAGCGCACGCCGCATAACGGAGCGAGGTACGCAAACCCGCCGTACGTCCCCACAAACGCCTGCGCACCTGCGATGATCGCGGTCTGCCACGCCAGGTTTTCACCTGCACGACCGCTCATGTCAAACGCGTGCACGCGCGGATGCGAGGCGGCCGAAAAGTCCGCGTGATCGTCCGGCCTGAACCCTGGATTCAACATGACCACTTCGTGATGCTCGGCGAGCGCTTCGATTACCCGTGAGACAAACGCACGATTGTCGGCGGTATCCGGGAAGCAATTGCTGAAATAAAACCGCACCGCGACATACGTCGCCGGCAGCGGCGGCAGGGCGGCTGGACGAGGCGGTGCAATCTGCCGGTAGCGGACGTGATCGAGGACGCGGCTCAACGGCGCGCGATCCTTCCAGAACGGCATGAACAGCGCGTACATCAACGCCGGGTGCAGCAGCTGCGTCGCGCCACCGCCGAGCGACGCGCGGACGCGACGGATCACATCGCGGTCGAACGCGCTGACACCACGCTGCTTCTTCGTGGCCTCCGTCCGCGACCGGAACTCCTCGGGCGTTGCGACGGAAAACACATCGACATAGCGGCTGTTGGTCAGGCCGTACCACGATGCCGTCCCGCCCCGCGAAACGACGACCAGCCGCTCGGCCGGTAAATCGAATTTTTCCACCGCCCAGCGCACGAACGGTGCCCAGTACAGCAGCTCGAAGCCAATTTCTCCCGTCCAAGGGCCGACAATGATTGGCTGCGAGCCGCGCCGCATCCGATCGAGACGATCGATGACCCGCTGTTCCGTGAGCTCCAACTCGGCCTCGATCCCGCCGCGCCGCGCGAGCCGGCGAAGCGCCGCATCCTGGCGACGCACGGCGGCACGCAGATCCGCAAGCCGGCCCTGCAGGTCGACGCTCTCATCCCGTCTCGCTTCGGTGAGTTTTCGTATTTCCGCTCGATACGCGGCGACTTCAGACGCGAGCGTTTTTACCAGCTGCTGCTGATCGCGTGACTGCTCGGTGAGACGCTCGAGGCGGGCACGCTGGATTTCCGCCTCCGGAGCGAGCAGTGGCTCAAGGGACCGGCCAAGACGACGCAGTGCGCGGTTGACCAATGAGCTCATTCGACCGCGAAGCGCAGCTGCCCCTCATCGTCGAACTCGAGCGTGCCGCTCGCGAGACCGTGCTCAATCGCGCCGGCCCATTCATCGCCCAGGCGCTCGCGCATGTCGACAGGGAGCCGAAGAATGGCGCGATCGCGTGCAAGGCGATACGCCTCGATCCGCTGCGTGAGCCTCTCTGGAGGGATCGGTGTCCAGGCAACGTTGCCGTCAGCGGCACGGGCGAGCACAAGGAAACTCGAATTACGTGCCTTGATGAAAGTGACCTCGAAGCCGCTGGCCGCCAGCGCTCGAACCATGGCAGCCCTGTCGAATGTCTGCAGGTGCAGCGGATTCAGATGCGCAATGATCGACTTGCCCTTCTCCAGCACCTGGCGATCCTCGGGTTCGTTGTACAGGTACATGTAGCCGCCGGGATTCAGATGTGCGTGCACTTCGCGCAGGAAATCCGCCGGCCGCACCGAGTGCACGAGGATGTGGTTGCAGACGATCAAGTCAAACCGGCTTTCAAACGGTATGTGGAAATGGTCGTAGTCGATCAGGCCCTGTGCGTCGAAGCCGTACAGCTCCTTCAACAGGAACTTCTGGCTTTCCCACATCGGCATCACTGATACGTCGGCGTTGTACAACCTCCGGAGACTTTCCGCGATCGTGCCGGCTCGCGGGCGGATTTCCAGCACTCGCGCGTTCGTCGGCTTCACCAGGTTCCCCAGCAGGTCCACATGCACGCTGTTCTCGAACCGGTCCTTCAGCACACCCTCCAGGTACTCCGTCGTCTTCAAGCCGGAATGCTCGGACACCCAGACGCCGTGCGCCGCCATCCGGCGGAGTTCCTCTTTATCCTTATCGCTCAGCGGGTACGGATTCAGCAGAGGGTTCGGAAGGACGCCGTCGGCGACGGCTTTTCCGGTGACCTCGCCGAAGTGCTCCAGCAGGAAGAGGAAGCGCTGCCCACAGGGCCGTCTCGCTGCGTACACGACGCCGCAGCGATGGCAGCAACTGTAGTTGTAGCGGGCGGACTGCTGATCCGGCGCCTTCGGCAGCATGATCAGCTTGTTCCATTCGACGACCAGGGTCCGCTCGCCGTGGCCGCAAAACGGGCACTTGTCGAGCGACAGCCACTGCTTGCCGTCGGGGTCCGGGTGAATTTCGCCACCGATCACCGGTGACCACCGCGGTTCTTCGGCGGTCATGGTGAGCGGGACGGCGCGGCCGGACAGCAGCTTCGTGCCGTTGGCGTTTTCGCCGTGACCGTCTGTGGATACGCGCAACTGCTGCATCACGCGCATCACGGCATTGAGCTGCAGGTTCGTCTGCCGTAACTGATCCGAAACATCCTGCCGCACGGCGTCGATGTCGCGCCGCAATGCCGTCAGCTGTTCACCATGCTTGTCGAGGCGATCGCTGGCACGGCGCGCGTTGGTCACCGCGTCGGCAACGGCCTTCCTCGTATCGGCAACGACCTTCCTGGTGTCACGCGCAAGCTCGCGCACGTCGCCCATCTGCCGTTCGCCGCCCACCAGAAAGCGTGCGGCGCGCAATGGCGAACCGACCAATGCGGCGAGGCGATCAATGACCCTCACGCCGAATCAGTCTAACGCATCCGTACAGGCGCTCCCGCTGGCCGTCGGTGGCACCTCGATGATCGCCGCACGACTTCCGAGGTTCCCGGCCGATCCCTATAATCGCGGCGAGGGCTTCTCGTGGGCATTGTCCGCGTTCAACTCGTCCCGCTTGCGGAGCGCCACCTTGGCGCAACACTGAGCTGGGTCAACGACCCCGCCATGATGCGGCTGCTTGGCCGAGCCGCGCATGTGGAGCCGGACGAACATCAACGATGGTTCCAGCGGCTGGAACACCGAAGCGATTGCCGGTACTTCAGCGTCGAGACCGTCGACGGCGGCAGCCATGTGGGCAACATCTGGCTGTGGGATATCAACACCGTCGATAGCAAGGCTGAAGTCCGGATCCTGTTCGGTGACGAGGCCGCTCGCGGCCGCGGGTACGGCAGCGAGGCCATCCGGCTGCTCGCCGACCTGGCGTTCGACACGATGGGTCTGCACCGTCTTTTTGCGTACGTGTTCTCAATCAATCCGCGCGCGAAACGCGCGTTCGAAAAGGCGGGCTTCAGGTCCGAGGGAATGCTTCGGCAGGGCCGTCGCGTCGGCGATGAATACGTCGACGTGTACCTACTTGGCCAGCTCGCGACCGATCGCGGCCCTTGATAGACGGGTTTCCACAGCAGCCCGCCGGCGCATAGAGAGCCAGGCAATCGCGACCAGCACGATCAGTTCAGTCCCGATACCCACACAGAACAACGTTGCGCGGACGATGGGCAAATACTCGATGGTGACGCGCCGCTCGCCGGCAGGTATCTCGAGGCCGACGAGCTGTTCGGCCGCGCGCACGATGCGCGCCGATCCCTGGTCGACGCGCCAAGCCGGCTGATACCACTGGGTGATGAGCAGATGGCGAGCGCGATCGGCCGGCGCAAACGTCAGCGTCATACCGTCGCGGTGCCGAGCGATAGTGATCGCCTCCGGGTCGCGCTCGATGCCCGCGCCATCGAAGTCGACACATAGAAACCGATCGTGGCCGCAGTCCTGGACGCGTGGCAGCGGGGTTTTCGGCCAATCCCTGACGAAGAAGGCTTCCGGCCACGGCGCCGGGTTCTCGAAGATCCGGACGTCGCCGACCGTTCGAATCAGATGCAGGCGATCCGATACCGTGTCCTGCGGCATCGCCAGCACGTACCGGACGCCAAGCACGTTGAGTGTCGACGGACGGTTCACCGTCGTCTCGGTTGGCGGCGAGATGCCAATGAACGCATACCGCATCGGGGCGATCGCATCGAGCGTGATGCCGTGTGCTTCCGCATACAGCGACGGCACGCCAGCCGCCTGAAGCTGGTTGGGTGCAAGGCCGTCGTGCGTCAGCATGAACCTGCGCGCCAGGTCGGCGGTATGCGGCGTGAACGCAACACGTCCCGGCGCATTCTTGTACAGGGCGGCGACCGCGGCCGTGATGCCGTAGTTCTCCTGCACGCGCTGGCTGCGCGCGCGCAGCTCAGGATCGGTCCACGCTCGCGTCATCGATACCCATTGCGGCCAGAACGCGGCGCCGAGCGCCACGACCTGCAACGCGATCACCGCGGAGGCAATCCGGGCTCGATGCGGCGTCTCGCGGAAGTGAGCGATTGCGCAGGCACCGAGAACGATCCCGAACAGATTGATGCCGGAGCGATACCCCCACCGGTGCGTCATCAAGTTGAACAGCCACGATTCGGGCATCCACAACAGCACGAGACTGGCGATCAGCGCCAGCTTGAACGGACCGAGCGCGGCGCGTTTCACGCGGAACAAGGCGAACGCCGCCGCAATGGTCATCGGACCGCCGAAGTAGATCGTGCGCCACGCCGTCTCGACGCCCGGTTTTCGAAGCGGCGCGATGAGCGCGGAGGTCGCATACGTCAGAAGAGTCGGCTCTTCATGGTTGTCTCGACCGACGCCAGACGGCGTCAGCCGATACTGTTCCGCAAGGTGATACACGTGTGCGCCGCAAATCAGGACACCGACGAGCGCAGCGAACGCCAGCCAGTGCCACTGCGAGAGCGTCGTGCGCGGCTGCACCAGGAGGAAGACTGCCGTCGCGGCCAGCACCGCGAATGGAAAGAACATGCTCAGCGTAAAGCCCGCCACGCCTCCAAGGACGAGGCTCCACTTTGCTGCGTCGCGTGCGCCCTCGGTCTTCAACAGTGCGGATGCCGAGTAGATCATGATCGGCAGTGAGGCTTCAGGAATCGCCGCTGTCGACCAGTCATCCAGGTAGGTCGGCTGAACAATCGATGAGCAGAACAGAAACGTCAGGGCGGCAACGACGGCAACGAGTTCGTCCGACGTGAGTCGTCGTACCAGCAGCAGCACGAACCACGCGCCGACAAGCGCCTGACACGCGGCCGCGCTGCGCAGCACTGTTCCGCAGTCGGCGACGCGACAGAGCGGCGAGAACGGGTGCGTGATGAAATGAAAGCGGAACGGCTGCGGAACACCGAGCGCGGAGTCCATGTTCCAGAAAGGCCACGACCCTTCGGCCACGGAATCGATCACCATCTTCGTGGAGACGACGCCGGTGTAGTAGTCCTCGACGTCGTTCGGGCCGACGGCAACAAAAGGAAGAGAGAAAAGCAGCCAAGCGCCGAGCAGGATCAACAGCGACGCCGCGCGAACGCGCTTCATCCGCTCAGTGGAGCTCGCGCCTTCCTGTTTTCGTGATGATCGGAATCTCGCGCATCCACAGCTGCTTCTCCCACCACGGGCGGTTCGCCGTGTACCAGTCGATGGTGCGCTGCAACCCTGCCTCGAATCCAACCTGCGGAGCCCATCCAAGCAGCCGTCGCGCCTTCGCAGTGTCAGCCGTGTGTCTGAAGACCTGTCCGGGCCGGTCGCCGACGTAGGTGATCGGCAGACTCTTCGTGTTCATCATCTGGACGACGCGCGTGGCGAGTTCCGTCAGCGACCAGCTCGTTTCCGTGCCGAGATTCACCACCTCGCCAATCACGTTCGAGCGATCGCAATGCATCAGGCAGTCGATCGCACGGCAGGTGTCGTCCACATACGTGAAATCGCGCGCGGCGGAACCGTCGCCGTGAATGCGAATGGGCTCGCCGAGCAGACAGCTGGTGATGAACCGCGGGATGACCTTCTCGAGATGCTGTCGCGGCCCGAACTGGTTGAACGGCCGCACGATCACCGCCGGCACGTTATACGTCGCGAAGTAGGAGTAGACGAGCCGGTCGGCGCCGGCTTTCGCGCTCGCGTACGGGCTCATTGGCATCAGCGGCTGCTCTTCGTCCATCTTCGCCGCGCGCGCCGTGCCATACACCTCCGACGTCGAGATATGAATGAACCGGTCGATGTGCTTTACATTCTTCAATACTGAATTGGCGACGACCTGCGTCCCCAGCACGTCCGTCTCGAAAAAATGATAGTTGTCGTAGATCGACCGCGTGACGTGCGTCTCTGCGGCGAAGTGCACGACGATGTCGGACTGCTCGATGAGCGAATCGACGAGCGAGGCGTTGCGCACGTCGCCGTGCCAGAACTGAATCTGTCCGTTCGCCCCCTCCCGCCCGCCAAACGGCGGCAGATTGTCGAGGCTTCCTGCGTACGTCAGGACGTCCAGCACGAGGATCCTGTAGTTCGGATAGGTGTCTCGCAGGTAGTGCACGAAGTTACTGCCGATAAAGCCCGCACCACCGGTAACCAGAATCGTCCTTGCGTCTTCCGTTCTGTTCATATTGGAGTCGCCGCCGGCCGTCGGCAGCAGTTCACTCTACCCCACTCGTGTGCCTATTCTGAAGCGGACGTCACATACAACGTGCTGTGAGGCGCCAGATCTTCCTGGTATGGGTACTCCTTTCGAGATGCAGGAAATCGTCAATGACGACATGCGGAAGAGGATTTGCGGTCCGCTCATGCAGACCCTCTCTTGTCAGGATGAGCCCAAGCCGAAGCTTTTCGGACATCCAATCCCCACGAGCTCGATGGTCATTATTGCTTCGCGTGCTTCGCCAGATCCACGCGAAACACAGCCCACTTGTGATCGTCAAACACCTTTTCGAACACGGCGTCCGCTCCGAGCGCCGCAATCATTGAATCGTGGAACGGCGGGTCGACGAGCACGTGCGTGACGTTGAGCGCTTTCACCAAGGCGAGGCGTTCCGCGTTCGTTTCACGATCGTTGAAGAACGGCTGTGCGCCATGGGACGTCAGCGATTGTCGATAGAACCGAAGGTAATCTCCGAACAGCAATTCAGGGCTCAGGAATTCGGGGTCGATTCCATACCAGCCGAGAAATTGCTGCGGCAGGAACGCCGACGGAAGATAGTGGTTCTCCGTGTTGGCCACGAACACGGCATCGACGGGAACGTTCCTGCTCACCCATTCGATCACATCGAGGCTCGGCGCGCACGACGGGTGTGGTGTGATGACAATCTTCATGTCATCAGGCGCGAATGGCGCGAGCTGGGCCGCCCCCTGCGTACACGGAAACGCGGCGACCGCGTCCGTGGGGTTTCTCGGACCGCCAGCGGCGGTCAATACGGACTGAGCTGGAATCCAGCCGACCACCGCTAGCCCCAACACAGTGGCCGGCAGGAGCCATGGTCGCGGCTGCGGCGCGTCGTTCGGTGGGCCACCCGCTGACTGACGTTGCGCCGACTGCCGTTTGGCCCGCCTGACTCCCAAAAAACTCAGACCAATCAGCGCGCTCACCACGTTGGCCAGGGCATTGGGATTGCCCAGGATCGGAACGGCGCTCCAGAGCCACACGCCCGGCGCGCTCTTCGGCGCCGTCGCACTGATCTGGAACGTGTCGCGATTGATTTCATGCGTGTCTTCCACCGCGGGTGAGGTGACGAGGGCTCGCAGATTGCGGAAAGACGGATCGATCACATCGTAGGACCATGAGCGGCCCTCCAGCCGTTCGCCGTTCGTGAGGTTGAAGACCACTTCGTAAATCGCGCGCGACGAAGCACTGACATCGTCAGCCCACTTCACGTGCACGACTGGTGCAGGTCTCGCCGTCATTTGGTAGACCACTACCAGCACAACAGCCGCCGTCGCCGAAGCTCCTGCAACCATCCCCCACGCGAGGCGTCTGGATCGTGAACGCTGGTTGTCGTGGTCGCGGTGCTGCTCCGGTGACGCCGCAGGACGTCGTGCTTCCACGGCCACCCAGGCGAAGAGAGCAATCGCGGGCAGCACGAGAATGTCTTGCAGACGATCGAACACGGTCCGAGGGACGCGGAACAGCAATCCAGAGGCGGCGCAGACGGCGATCGCGAGAAGGATGGACCGAGACGTGCTCGTCTTGGCTAGCCGCTCCGTCAGGAGATAGACCACGGCCCCGGCGGCCACGTGAAGAAAGAACACGATATTCCGAAGCGGAGTGAACAGGATCTCGAAGTACGTGAAGTACACGTACGGGAACGCCACGAGCGGAAACCGCATGATGAGCAAGTAGCAGAAGATGCTGCTTGTCAGGAGCCCCACCAACCATCTGTCCCGATAGTGCCGAAGCGCGAACGGTGTGGCGATCAGCAGGAACGGCATCCACCCCCAGAACGTCGCGGAGTAAAAAGCCACGAAGTCGGAAAAGATCGGCAGCGGAGGACGAAGCAGGTCTATCACGGACAGGCTGAATACCGTCTCCACCAGTTGTTCGCGGCGCTCGGCGACAAGAGTCCCGATATGCGTGATGGTGGCATTGCTCCAGAGCGTGAACGCCCCTCCGATAGCGAGCCCTGCGAGCAGTACCGCGATCGGCCGGACCAATCGTGTGCGTGGCGCCTTCACCCAGAGCAGATACAGCGTGAATGCGCCCAGGTACACGAGGATCTGAATCAATTCACGGATGTGGACAATGGTGTCCATCAGCATGAGACCGAGCGTTCCCGCAAACAGAAACGCGGTCTCGCGTCGATCTTTCGCGTCGAAGAACATGACGAGACAGGCAAGGGTGAGCGGCAGCAACACCCCCAGGGCGACGTCCGACGCGTGGGAGTGTGGTACCAGCTGACCCCACATCAGGGGAGGAACCGCCGCAAACGTCCCCGAAATCACGAACGCGAGAGCTGTAAACCCCGAGGCCAGGGCAATGCGTGGAGACTGGAAGACACGGCCCGCCACCACACACACGCACGCCAGCGCAATGGGAGCCCACAGAAATCGGAGCTTGTGATAGACGAAGATCGGGTCGACGCCGCCGAGCGTCGAGACGAGCGCGTTCAGGTAGTGGATGCCGGGGAACGGATAGGTGTAGATGATGCCGGGGACAAAGTAGATGTTGTTCAGCGCGGGGTCGCTCTTCATCGAGAGCCGGCGAATCACTGAGAGGTGTAGGTAGTCCTCACCGCCCGAGTACGGCGATCCTTCCACGTACAACAAACACGCCAGAGCAATCACCATCGCCCAGAACACCGCTTCGGAGGCGGTGTACGTGATGACAGCGCATTTCTTCGAATCGAAAGCGGTTATTCCGAGAAGCAGGGCCGATCCCAGAAATAGCACCGCAAGCGTGGTCGTGGTGCTGAAATGCAGCGTCAGCGCGGCGATCGTCATGATCTGCACGAGCGCGATGCTCACGCCGCACGCAACGACGAGGAACTCTGTGAGAGGCCACGTTCGATCACGCAGAATGCCGAGCACGGCGGCAGCGCCGGGGACGAGCGCAACACCGAGCGCCGGGAGCACGACGCGAGCCGGCCACGCAATCGATTCCGGGGCACCCAGACTTCGGGCACCAACCGCGGCGGCTTCAATGCAGGCACCGATGACGAGGGTTGCGCGGCGAGATAACTGCACGGTCGACTACGAACGAGGCCTCGGCCTGCAGTGGCCCGGTGAAATGTTGCGGAGCGCGGAACAGCGTATCACAGCGAATCCGCCCGCTCGGCCGCCAGCACTGCGTGCGATTCCGCTCCGCAATTCAAGATGAGATCGAGGGCGGACATATACGGCACGAACTCGCCGTGAAGCTGTGGATAAACAGGGTGCGTGAAGTCCTGCCACTCGACGGCGATTCCATGGCTCTCGAACAGCGCCACGTCGAGATAATCGCGCGCCGCACTGCCTGAGAGATATCTGGTCGCACCGAAATGGCGGCAGATGCTCACGAGCCGCTCGGTCTGCCCGCCATCGATGCCAAGCGCCGATGCGCGCTCGATCCGGGGCCGCACGCCGAGCCATTCCGCCATCAGAGCCGTCACCGCAATGTCGAGATCGACGATCTGCTCCCACGATCGCGTCAACACCTCTTCGAAAGCGGGCACGTACTGCTTGACGAAAGGGGCGGCAGCGTACGCCTGCCGGATGCTCGCGACGTGCTTCCTGGCCCAATTGGTTCGCGCGTCGATGGCGACGTCGAGGATGCGCGGCTTGCTCAAGCCGCTGTGACGGACCGGAACGGTCAGCCACAACGGTCCTTGCTGTGTCTTGATGCGGTTCCGGTTTCTCCACCCGTGCGTGTCGTACTGCACGTCGTCGTAGTAGACGAACACGTCCGCGCGACGCATCTGATCGAAGAAGCCCAGCCACGGAAGGTAGCCGGGCTGCAGGACGACGACCGTCATGTCTGCGCGACAGCCGGAATGATGCGCCCCCGCTTTCGATCGGGGCGACGCCCCAGCACGACCCACCGAATCCACCACGTCAGAATGTCGCGGATGGCGTTGATGATCGCCCGCGGCTTGGTTCCCGTTCCATGGCCTCGCTCACGCTTCAGGAAGGGCACCTCCACCTCGCGGAATGTGGCGCCGCGCCACCAGGTCTTCAGCAGACACTCCGCGTTGGTGAACGAGCTTTCGGTCTCCAGCGTGACCCCTTGAATCAGTGCACGCGGGTAAACCGTGACATTCTGGAAATCTCCGAACGGCAGCCGGAAGAGCAGCCGAATCAACCAATAGTTGACGATCGACACGACGCCCTTGTACGGGTTGTCCGATCTGCGGTTGATGCCACTCGCCGTTGCCGTGCCGACGCGGACGCCCTGCAAGACGTCGACCTCCTTCAACTGCGGCAGCGCGGCGGCCAGGCCGCGGATGTCGTACGCCCAGTCAACGGTCTGCCAGAACACGTAGTCCTGGGTCGCAAGCGAGATCGCACGTTTGGTGTTGTAGCCCGAGCCGCGGTTCCGCTCGTTCTGATACGCCTTCAGCCACGGTCGTGTGCGCTGCGCCTCGGTGATCAGACGCCAGGTCCGATCAGTGCTGCCATCGTCGATCAGGATCAGTTCGTAGCGGTCAGTGAGCGCGGCGAGGAACGCGCCGGCGTGGTCGATGTAGCCGCCGATGTTCTCTTCTTCGTTCAACGCCCAGCCGAGCATCGACAGGCCGAACGGGACGCGCGGCGAAGCGGCCAGAACATCCGGGGACGTCATGACGCTAGGCAAGATAGAGCTCGTACCACTCCTGGAAAATGGCGAGTGCCAGAACGCGATTCACGGCGACGTAGTCCGCTCCCGGGTCGCGCAATCGATCGACGAGCCGCTGCACCTGCGCCGAGTCGAAAAGACCGTGTAGACGGAGACGTTCGGGACTGAGCGTCTCGCGGACCCACGGCTGCAGATGTCCGAGCACCCACGTGGTGATGGGCATAAGGAATCCCTCTTTCGGACGCCGAATCATTTCCTCCGGAAAATATCGCAACGCCGCCTTCTTCAACAGGTGCTTCGTCTCGCCGTTGCAGATCTTGAGGCGACCCGGCAGAGAGGCAACCATTTCGACCACTTCCGTATCGAGAAACGGGCTGCGTACTTCGAGCGCGTGCGCCATCGAGAGGCGATCGACGAATGTCAGCACCTGATCGGGAAAGATGCCGCCGAACTCCGCTTCAAGGATTCGGTTCAGCGGGTCGCGCGCCGTGAGATGGTCGAAGGCGCGGCGCAGGTGCAAAGCGGTCGACGTATCGGCCAGAGCATCTCGAACCGCTGGGCTGTACAGCTCGCGCTTCTCCTCTTCGGAGAGCACGAGTAGCTGTGCGCGCCATTCCCAGTCAGGGTCATCGCCGTCCTGTGCCTTCGCAAACGCCATTCGATGCGACAGATAACTGCCGAACAGTTCGTCGGCTCCGTCGCCGGATATCGCAACCTTGACGTGACGCGCCATCGCTTCCGCAAGAAAGTACGTGGAGACAACGCCTGCGAAGGGCTCGTCGAACGCCTTGAGAATGCGACGAATGGCCGACGGATAGTCAGAGCAGGTGATGGTCTCCTCGCGATGATCGGTGCCGAATCGCTCGGCGGTCCACCGCGCCCATCGTCTGTCCTGCTCCTTCCCATGAGTCGTGGACGTGTCTTCGTAGGTCAGCGTGAACGTCTTGATACGGCCGCCGGCAGTCTCGGCGGCCAGCGCAGTCACCAGCGACGAATCGATTCCGCCACTGAGGAAAAATCCGACCGGCACGTCGGAGACAAGCCGTCGTGAAACCGCCGGCTTCAGGCGCGCAATCAGCTCGTCGACGATCTCCTCTTCGTCGCCGATCGGCTCCTCGCGGGGAGCGAACGAGAGTTGCCAGTAACGCTCCACACGCGGGTGCCCGCCGGCTTCGAAGAGCAGGCGGTGCGCCGGCGGCAGGATGTTGACATCTTCAAAGATGGTCAACGGATGCGGAACGTGCTTGTAGCTCAGATAGTGATGGAGCGCGCGCAGATTCAGACGTCGATCGAAGCCCGGCACCTCGAGCAGCGCCTTCAGTTCGGATGCGTAATAGATGGCGCCGTCATGCTCCCAGTAATAGAGGGGCTTTTTGCCGACGCGGTCGCGTGCGAGGAGACCCGCCTGCCTCTTCTCGTCCCAGACGGCCACCGCGAACATCCCGTCGATCCGCTCGGGCAGCTGGCAGCCCTCGTCTTCCCAGAGGTGCGGCAGCACTTCGGTGTCGGTGCGCGTCTGGAGAACGTGCCCGCGCTGCAGAAGCTGTTCGCGGAGAAGACCGAAGTTGTAGATTTCGCCGTTCTGCGATGCCGTGACGGTTCCGTCTTCGTTCGTCAACGGCTGGCGTCCGCCGACGACGTCGATGATGCTGAGTCGCGCGGCCGCCATGGTGAACCCGTCGCCTGAAACGATGAACTCGTCGTCAGGTCCCCGGTGGCGGATAGTCGCCAGCATGCGGGCGACGACATCGCGGTCCGTCCGCCCGAGCACGCCGCAGATCCCACACATGCGCGATCAGGACGCCACAGGCCGATAGCTGCCGGGAACCGCGCCTTCATGAACGGGCGAGGTCTCATGTGCGGCGCGTGGCGAAATCGATCGATCGAACCACCGTTCCGTGAGCTGATGCGACTCCAGATCGACCTCGAACTCGCCCACCGGAACCCAATTGAAACGCGTCGCCTCTTTGACCACGCTCACGTACTCGAACACAAGTCGTTCGCCCTGTTGCCGCGGAAGTGTCCGCGCGTACCTGAACAGCCGTTCCTGGAATAGTTGATTGTTGCTCGGGTAGTACTTGAGCGTGGTGAACAGCGACGTGAGGCAAATCATTTCGCCGACATGGTTGAAGCGCGGCCACGAACCGAGAGGGCGAATCGGGATGCGTGCTTCACCGCGGACACGTGACATCCGGATGAAGAAATTCACGAGGTCGACGGAGAAGACTCGCCAGAGAATGATGCCGAACAAATTTGTGTAGCGCTCGAGGACCGTCTGAAACGGCGCAGGCAGCGCGCGCCGTAGGTAGAAGTTGTAGTACAGCCCTGCGTCTGCAAGCGGCAGCAGGATCAGATACACCCAGAGCGCGACGGTCAGCACTGGTGCCAGCCAGGCGATGGGCGTCGCAGCCGGCGCCGCCGCCCCGCCTAACACCGACTCCAGCCAACTGCCGACAGTAGCTGACGGCGACATGAAGATCAGGCTGCACACCATCACCATCTCGGTCAGAAAGCCGAGGCGAATCTGTGTGGCGATGAAGACGAAGCTCACGATGATCAGCAGCGCGCCAAGCTCGCGGGTCGCAGGGATTAGCATCAACAACGCTGCCACGACCTCGGTCGACCACGCGAGTTGATTCATCGTCCAGAACACGATGCTGGACGGCGCACGTTTGATATACGAACGCCACCAGTAGCCCCACATCGGATTGCACATTCCGAGCTCCATGCCATGATTGCGCGGATACCCGGCTGTCAATTTGTAGAAGCCCGCGGAGAACATCAGGAAGGCGAAATCAATCTGCGCGACGAGCAGCGCCATCGGGAGTACGGACGGCGCAAAGCGGCGTGTCACCTCCAGCAGCGAGACGACCGCGCCCAGCCAGTAGGCGATGAATCCGGGGGCACCCATGCCGCGAAGCACGCCCTTCCACCGCATGTGGATGAAGAAGTAGCGGCACAGAATCACATTCACGACCGCGGGCCACGGCATCCACCAACCCCCGGCAAGCGCAACAGCAGCCGCCATCCACACGGCAAACAGCGCCGGCATGACGAACGGGTTCTGAATGAGGTCGACGTCGGGTTGCGATTTGGCGTAACCACCCCAGCGCTCGCTGAGGAAAAACCGCCTCGCTTCCGGGAGCGCCTGCAGCAGCGTCGCCGTCATCAGGACGCCGTACGCGGCTCGAATCAGCGCCTGTGTGGCGAGGCCAAGCTCGGGAAGAACCACTACGTTTTGGTCTCCGGCTGGAAGATCTCGACCTCGGCACCCAGATCCTTCCGCATGACTTCGCGAACGTGATCGCCGGACGTCTTGAGCACCTTGAGCCAGCCGTGTTCCCAGTCGCGGATGCCGGCGAACCAGGCGGAGCAGCCGCGGCACGGAAATGCTTCGGCGCCGCGCCCCTCGAGGTGCATTCGCCGGTACCAATTGAAGCGTTCGCCCTTCCAGATCTCCGCGATCGAGACGTCGTTCGCGTTGGGAAACAGCTCCGCGGTCCGGAAGGAGATGTCCTGACCGCACAGCGCGATACGTCCGAGCGTGTCCACGTTCAGCCGTTCGAACGGCCACACGCACGGCTCGGTCTTCTGCGTCGGTCTGCCCGCGTAGAGATGCGGATCGAGCGCCTTGCCCATATCGATCTGGGTGTTGTCATCCCAGGTCAGGAACTTCCGCGTGATGACTTCGTCGACGCCGACGTCCTTCATCCAGAAGTCGATGGCCGCGTCGAGCTTTCCCTCGATCTGCTGCTGCCTGATGATCGACACCACGATCCGTGTGGTCGCCTTGTGGCGGCGGCGGAGTTCGAGCGCGGCCCGGACGTTGCTGACCGCGTTGCCCCACCACTTCTCCGGATCGCGCGGCGGCCCTCCGCGATGCGGTGGCCGCACCATCGCATAGGTCGCCGCGTCACCCGCGTCCATCGAGAACTCAATCAGATCGATCCCCGCCGCAATCACGCGTTCGAGCTTCTGGCGGAGGACCGGTGTCGGCCCGAACATGCTGCCGTTGGTGTTCAACCACACGCGCGCGCCACGTTTCTTGGCGAACTCGATCATGTCCACCATGCGCGGATGCAGCATCGGCTCGCCGCCGCCCGTGCATCGCATCCATGCGCCATACTGGCCGCATTCAACCGCGAGCCTGTTCCACAGCTCCTCTTTGAACAAGTCTCCGTCGCGCTCGTGATAGAAGCGGCGAATCTCCGAGTTCGAATCCGTATACGGGAAATTCGGACAACCGAAGTTGCACGGATAAATGATCGAGATCACGAGCATCAGCGGA
>Ga0207648_10002219_pt1 | contig 21056 bp, 22 predicted proteins | sample KBSMisM32_FD_184310 | JGI IMG/M metagenome (GOLD analysis project Ga0207648, IMG submission 184310) | Miscanthus rhizosphere microbial communities from Kellogg Biological Station, Michigan, USA - KBS Miscanthus M3-2 (SPAdes) (version 2) | ecosystem: Host-associated > Plants > Roots >...
GCGGGCGACACTGACGCGGACCCCGCGGGCGTCACCTCGCACTTCTAGGCGAGTCTCGCCAACCCCACCAGCGGAGCGGAGTCGCCGAGCCGTGCCCGCTCGACCGCAGTCGCCGCCGCGACCTCGGGCAGGACTCGCTCCCGCAGCTCTCGCCGAACGGACTTGAGCAGCGGCTCACCCCACGCGGCCGCGAGCCCGCCGCCGACGCGCAGCGTCCCCGGGTCGCATGTCGCGACGAGCGCGGCCGCCGCGAAGCCGATCGCCTCATAGGCCTCCGCCACGACCTCGGCCGGCAACGCGGTCGGCTCGGCCGCCTGCGGGCTGCGCCGTGTGATCCCGCCCCAGCTGCCATAGGCCTCGGCGCAGCCGTGGTTGCCGCAGCTGCAGGCAAGGCCGCCGTCGCGAAAGCGAAGGTGGCCCACCTCGCCGCCCAGGCCGGCTGCCGAAGGGACGACTCGGCCGCCAACGACGTAGCGGCCGGCGATCCCGGTGCCGACCTGCAGCAGCGCGAGGGTGCCCCCGCCAGCCTCGCCGACAGCCGCTGCGTCGAGGTCGTTGGCAAACACCGCGGGCGCGCGGCCGGTTGCGCTCAGGAGCTCGACCAGGGGCGCGTCCCGGAGATCGAGGTTCGCCGAGTACCGCAACGTCCTGGCCGCGGCGTCGACGAGGCCTGCGACGCAAAGCCCCCAGGTGCCGGCGCCTGATGCGTCGCGCAAGCGGCCGATCTGGGTGACGAGCTCGTCGAGGCCGCGGGCGACCGGCTCTCGGGCGACATCCTCGACTCGCCCGTGAACGACCGTCCCCGACTTGACCCAGCTCGCCCCGACGTCGACTGCGAAGAACGCCGGGCCGCTATCTGGCAAGCGTGACCTTGCTCAACCCCGCCGGGTGGTCCGGGTCGAGGCCCTTCGCCTGGGCGAGCGCGAGCGCGAAGAGCTGACCCGGGACCACCGAGAGCAGCGGGGAGAGCAGGGGGGAGGGAGGCTTCGGCACCGGCAGGACGTAGGCCGCGCCGGCCAGCGCGTCGGCGGCGTCGCCGCTGGCGACGATCGTCGCGCCGGCCGCGCGGATGCGCTCGGCGGCCTCGACGAGGGCTGGCAGCGTCGCGTCGTCCGAGGCGACGGCCCAGACGGGGAAGAGCGGGTCGAGCGCCGCCACCGGCCCGTGCGCGAGGCCGGTCGCGGTGAACGGCTCCGCGGCGACGCGGCAGGTCTCGAGCAGCTTCAGCGCGATCTCGCGGGCCGTCGCGAACTCGATCCCGCGGCCGATCGTGAACATCCGGCCGACGGACGCGAACGGCAGCGCGATCGCCCGCGCCTGGGCCTCGAGCGATGGCAGCGCCGCTTCGAGCAGGTCGGCGGTCGCGCGGAGCCCGTCCGCGATCTCCGCGCCTCGGCCGGCGGCATGCGCGGCGAAGAGCGCGAGCGCGGCGATCTGGTTCGAGTACGTCTTCGTCGCCGCGACCGAGCGCTCGGGCCCCGCGGCGAGCGGCAGCGCGAGGTCGGCGGCGCCTGCGAGCTCCGAGTCGGTGTCGTTGGTGACGGCCAGCGTGAGCGCGCCCGCGCGGCGCGCGCGGGTCACGTACTCGATCACGTCGGGCGTGCGGCCCGACTGCGAGAGCGCGAGGACGGTCGAGCCGCTCATCTCGATGCGGGTGTCGTAGTGGACGGTCAGCGCGATCGAGTCGCGCAGCGCGGTCCAGCGAGGCAGCAGGCCGAAGGCGTAGACGCCGTAGGAAGCCGCGTTGTCGGAGGAGCCGTGACCGACCATTCGGATCGTCGTCGCGTGTTGCTCGCGCGCGCGAGCGGCGGCCTCGGCGTACTCGGGCTCGTGCTCGAGCAGCGTGCGCAGGGCCTGCGGCTGCGAGCGGATCTCCGCGAGGAAGTCGGCGCCGAGTGGCTCGGGCAACGCCGCAGCCTCAGGCAACGACACGCGCTTCGCCGCCGATGCAGACGCGGTCGATCTCGAGGTTGTCGTCGAGCACGACCAGGTCGGCCGGGAACCCGACGTCGAGGCGCCCGACGGTGGGGAGACCGAGCACGCGCGCCGGGACCGAGGTCGCGGCGTCGAGCGCCTCGGGCAGCGGCACGCCGAGCCGGTGGAGGTTGCGCATTGCCTCGATCATCGTGAGGGCGCTGCCGGCCAGGACGTCGTCGAGGCCCCGCACGACGCCGTCGCGAACCTCGATCTCGGAGCCGGCGAGCAGGTAGGCCCCGTCGCCCATTCCGGCGCCGGCGATGGCGTCGGTCACGAGCGCGACGCGACCGGCGGCCGAGCGCCAGATGAGTCGCGCCGTCTCCTCGGCCAGGTGCACGCCGTCGAGGATGATCTGGACGATCACGTCCTCGCGCGCGAGCGCCGCGCCGGCGAGGCCGGGGTCGCGGTGGCCGAACGGCCGCATCGCGTTGAAGAGGTGCGTGACGGTCTTCGCCCCACGGTCGAAGGCCCTGGTGGCCTCTTCGGCGGTGGCGTCGGAATGCCCGCACGAGACCGCGATCCCGCGAGCGAGCAGGAGGCCGATCAGCTCGTCGGCGCCGGGAAGCTCGGGCGCGAGGGTCATCAGGCGCACCGGCCCGGCCCCGAGCAGGCGCTCGAGCAGTGCCGGGTCGGGATCCCGCCGTGCCGCGCGCGAGTGGATGCCGAGGCGTTTCTCCGACAGGAACGGCCCTTCGAGGTGGACGCCGAGCAGCCGGGGGCCGGGCGGGTCGAGCGGCACGTTGGCGAGTGCGGTGAGCAGGTCGTCCTCGGGCGCCGAGATGAAGGTCGGCAGGTAGGCGGTGACGCCCGTCTCGAGCAGCGCCTCGCCGCCCCGGGCATAGCCGTCGGCGTCCGCGCCCATGAAGTCGACGCCGCCGAAGCCGTTCACCTGCAGGTCGACGAAGCCGGGAATTGCGATGCAACCGTGGCCGTTGGCGCCGCTCAGCCCGTAGGCCGCGATCTCGCCGTTCGCGAGCTCGACGTCGCCGGGGACGAGCTCGCCGCCGATCAGTGCGGCTTCGACGCCGAGCCTCATTGCTCGACCGCCTCCCGTACGTGGCCCGAAGCCTGCTCCAGTCGCTTGCGCGCGGTCTGCGCGTCGACGCCGGCGAGCAGCGCAACGACGGCGACCTTGGCGCTGCCGTCGGCCTCGGCGAGCGCGCGCTCGGCCTCATCCTCGGAGACGCCGGCCGCCAGCCGCACGACCCGGCGCGCACGGGCGGCGAGCTTCTCGTTCGAGGAGCGGACGTCGACCATCAGGTCGCCGTAGGTCTTGCCGAGCCGGATCATCGCGACCGTCGAGATCGTGTTCAGGACGAGCTTCTGTCCCGTGCCGGCCTTCAGCCTTGTCGAGCCCGAGACGAACTCCGGGCCGACGACGACGGCCAGCTCGTGGTCGGCGCCATGGGCGAGCTCGGAGTCCTCGACCGCGGTCAGCGCGACCGTCAGGGCTCCGGCCTTGGCGGCCGCCTCGAGCGCGGCGAGCACGTACGGCGTCCGGCCGCTCGCGCTGACGCCGAGGACGGCGTCCGCAGCGGTGACGGCGATCTCCTCGACTGCCCGGCGCCCGGCGTCGCGGTCGTCCTCGGCCGCCTCGCGCTCGGCGGACGGAAGGCCGTCGCCTGCGACGAGCGCCACGACCTGGCCGGGCGCGGTGGAGAAGGTTCCTTCGCATTCCTCGGCGTCGAGCTCCGCGATGCGACCGGACGACCCGGCGCCCACGTAGACGAGACGTCCGCCTGCGCCGAGCCTGGCGACGATTCCGTCGATCGCCGCTGCGAGCTCCTCGGCCACCGCGGCCACTGCGGCCGGAACCGTTGCGTCCTCGTCGTTCATCAGCTCCACGAGCTCCTGCGTCGAACGCGAGTCGTAGTCCGCGCCCGCTCGCCGCGCCTCGGTCACGAGCCTGTCCAGGCTCCCGGCTCCCTCGCTCAAGGCCATTGGCGCGAGTCTAAGCGCTCTGGAGCACGGTGGTCAATACCAGTTACCGTCTCGACGCAATGTGGTCTTGCTTTTCGGGCGAACCGGTCCTATCCTTGTCTGGCCCGTGGCCCAGATCCAACTCGAGCAGCTGACGAAGGTCTACTCCGGCGACGTCACCGCCGTCGACGACGTCAGCCTGGAGATCGGCGACGGCGAGTTCATGGTGCTCGTCGGCCCTTCCGGTTGCGGCAAGTCGACGCTGCTGCGGATGATCGCCGGCCTCGAGGAGGTGACCGCGGGGCAGATCTCGATCGGCGGCACCGACGTGACCGACCTCGCGCCGCGGCGCCGCGACATCGCGATGGTCTTCCAGAGCTACGCGCTCTATCCGCACATGAGCGTGCGGAAGAACATCGGCTACGGCCTGAAGGTACGCCGCACGCCGAAGGACGAGGCGCGCCGTCGTGTGGATGAGGTCGCGAAGCTGCTCGGGCTCGAGGAACTACTGGAGCGCAAACCTGCGCAGCTCTCGGGCGGCCAGCGTCAGCGTGTCGCCATGGGCCGCGCGATCGTGCGCGAGCCGAAGGCCTTCCTGATGGACGAGCCGCTCTCGAACCTCGACGCGAAGCTGCGCGTCGAGATGCGCGCGTCGCTCGCGCAGCTGCACGCGCGGCTCGGCGTGACCACGGTCTACGTCACGCACGACCAGACCGAGGCAATGACGCTCGGCCAGCGCGTGGCGGTGCTCGACGGCGGCCGGATCCTGCAGGTCGACACGCCGCAGCGGCTTTACGATCACCCGGCGAACGTCTTCGTCGCGGCCTTCATCGGCACGCCGGCGATGAACCTCGTCGAGGGGACCATCGACGGCGACGAGGTCGTCTTCGGCGGCTTCCGGATCCCGCTGGACGGTGCGCGGCGGCCGCCAGGAGGACAGCGGAAGGCGATCGTCGGCGTGCGACCCGAGGCGTTCGGCGCGGTCGCTTTCGCGGCGCCCGGGGCACCGACGTTCACGGTCGTGCCGGAGGTCGTCGAGGAGCTCGGCTCTGACGCACACGTCTTCTTCCATATCGAGGCCGAAGCGGTCGCCACCGACGTCAGCGGTCGCGAGGAAACAACGCTGGTAGCCGAATCCAGAGCGCTGTTCAGCGCCCGGGTCGACCCGCGTGCGAGCGTCCAGGTCGGCGAGCCGCTGGAGCTCGCGCTCGACCCGGCGCGGCTGCATTTCTTCGATCCCGAGAGCGGCAAGACGCTGCTGCCGGACACGGCGCCCGAGCCTCGCCTCGCACCGGTCGCGACGTGACCAAGCAAGCCGAGACCCGCGACCGGGTCTTCGACCTGATCGACCGACTCGGCGTCGGCGAGGCGATCCCGTCGGAGCGCCAGCTCAGCGTCGACCTCGGTGTCTCGAGGCTGACGGTGCGAGCCGCGCTGGACGAGCTCGCGCGCGAGGGCTACCTCGTTCGCCGTCGCGGCTCGGGAACGTTCGTGAGCGAGCCGAAGATCGCCCAGGAGCTGACCATGACCTCCTTCACGGAGGACATGCGCCGTCGCGGCATGCACCCGGGGAGCAAGACGCTCGGGCTCGAGGTCGTCCCGGCCGGCGCACGGCTCGGGCGCTTCCTGCACGTCTCGCCGTCGGAGCCGATCGTCGTCGCCAAGCGCCTCAGGCTGGCCGACAGCGAGTCGATGGCGATCGAGACGCTGCACGTCCGCGACGCGCTCGTTCCCGGCCTGAGCGCCGCCGATCTCGACGGCAAGTCGTTCTACGACCTGCTCCGCTCCCGCTACGGGATCGTGATCTCGGGCGGCATGCAGACGATCGAGCCGACGGTCACCAATGAGGAGGAGTCGGAGGCGCTGGGCATCCCGCTGCACTCGCCGGCGTTCCTGTTCGAGCGGGTCACGCGCTCCGAGAGCGGCGAGATCGTGGAGTTCGTCCACTCGATCTACCGGGGCGACCGCTACCGGCTCGTGACCGACCTGAGCGCGCAGCCGCTGCCGCACCGTCCGGCTCTCGCCGCCGCTGGTCATAACCAACGAGACGGGCGAGATCACCCATCGTGAGCCGTTCTCGCGCAATTGGTCTTGACATCAAGGCGCGATCTGTGCCAATGTCCGCGCCGTGGCCAAGTGGTACAAACCAATCGTGCGGCCGTTCGCGGCGCTCCCGGCCACCGGGAGAGAGCGCAGCAACCTGCAGGCCGTCGACCGAGTCAGTGGGAGACAGTCGATGAGAGTACGCCTCACCGCCGCGGCCGCCGTCATCTTGACGCTCGCGTTCGTGGCCTCAACAGCGTCCGCGCGCACGTACCGGTCCGGCAGCGCTGCGGCGAGCAAGATCACCGTCTGGCTGCAGGTCGACGCGCAGTCGGGCTGGCCGAACCTGGTGGCCGCGGCCAATCAGGAGTTCGAGTCGAAGCACCCCGGGGTGAACGTCGACGTTCAGTACCAGACCTGGGGCGACCATCTGAGCAAGTTCGACGCCACGCTCGCGGGCGGCAACACGCCCGACGTCATCGAGATGGGCAACACCGAGATGACGAAGTACATGGCGGCGGGCGCGTTCGCGAACCTGACCTCGCAGAAGGGCTCGTTCCCGAACTCGAAGAACTGGCTCAAGGGCCTCGCGGCCTCCGGGATCTACAACGGGAAGACGTTCGGCGTCCCGTACTACGCGGGCTCGCGCGTCGTGACCTACCGGAGCGACCTGTTCCGCAGGGCTCATGCCAAGACGCCGACGAGCCTCGCGCAGTTCACGGCGACGGCCAAGCGGCTCGGCAAGCAGAACAGCAGCAAGGGCTTCTCGCCGGTTTACATCGCCGGCACCGACTGGTACTTCGCGATGAGCTTCGTCTACGACTTCGGCGGCCAGATCGCGAAGCTGAAGAACGGCAAGTGGGTCGGCCAGCTCGAGTCCAAGAAGGCGATGGCGGGCCTGGCCGCGTACAAGCGGTTCTTCCAGGCTGCCTCTCGTGCCAGCAAGACGGGCGTCGAGAACAAGCCGCAGCCGTACGACGTCTACTCGAAGGGCAAGGCCGCCTCGATCGTCGGCCCGGCCTGGTTCAGCTGCTGCGTCGGCAAGAAGTACACGAAGGCGACGAAGCAGTTCGTGATGCCTAGCCACGTCAAGGGCCAGGGCATGCCGGGCTTCCTCGGCGGCTCGGACCTCGCGGTCCCGGCGGGCTCGAACGACAAGTCCCTCGCGGCCGACTGGATCCGGATCTTCACCAGCACGGCGAGCGAGAAGGGCCTGCAGGCGAAGGGGAACATCCCGAACGCGACCAACCTGCTCGGCAACAGCGTCAACGAGCGGGCGGCGAAGCGGAGCTGGTTCGTCCCGACCGCGAAGAACTGGGTCAACGTGGAGAACGGCAACGTCCTCCGCACGATGCTGGCCCGGATCCTCACCGGGAAGCAGAGCATCAAGGACGCGACCGCGTTCGCGGACAGCAACATCGAGCTCACGCTCAACCAGTAACGACGAGATGATCCGGGGAGCCGCTTGACGAGCAGCGAGATCCCCAGTGGTACGGCGTACGCCGCCGAGGCAGCACTCAGGCCTCGGCGGCGTCGCCCGTTCACGTTCGCCCGCCTCCTGCGCGGCGCGGCGCCCTACCTGCTGATCCTCCCCGTCGTCGCCACGATCGTGGCGATCCTCGGCTACCCGCTCTACCACCTCGCGCAGCTCTCGTTCCAGAAGTACGGCCTGTTCGAGCTGATTGCGCACCACGGGACGAGCGTCGGCTGGGCCAACTACAGCTCGATCCTGCACGACCATGTCTTCTGGGACGTGCTCGTCAGGACGGTCGTCTTCACGGTCGTCAACGTCGGGCTGACGATCGGGATCGGCACGCTGCTCGCGCTGCTCCTGACGAAGGTGAGCACGATCGTGCGCGTGTTGCTCACCGCCGGCCTCGTGCTCGCCTGGTCGATGCCGCCGGTCGTCGCGGTGCAGGTGTGGACCTGGATGACGGACCCCCAGAACGGCATCTTCAACTACGTGCTCACGAAGCTGCACGTGGGCGACTACTCCCAGCACGACTGGCTGGCGACGCCCTTCTCTCAGCTCTCGCTCACGACCTCGCTGGTCGTCTGGGGCGCGATCCCCTTCGTCGTCGTGACCGTCTACGCGGGGCTCTCGCAGGTCTCGCACGAGCTGGTCGAGGCAGCCGAGATCGACGGGGCGAGGCCATGGCGCGTGTTCAAGGACGTGACCTTCCCGATCGTGAAGCCGATCTTCTTGATCCTCACCAGCCTCTCGATCATCTGGGACTTCGGGATCTTCACGCAGCCGTTCCTGCTGATCGACCAGACGCGCATCAACACCTCGAACGAGCTGATGGGCATCTACCTGTACGAGGAGGGCTACGTGAAGACCGACTTCGGCCGCGGCGCCGCGATCTCGATCCTGATGCTGCTGATCGTCGCGGTGCTCTCGATCGTCTATGTCCGCCGGATGGTGCGCATGGGAGACGAGGCGGCGTGAAGGCGCGACGGCGGCGAATCCGCTTCGCCTGGGACGCGCTCGGCCTCCTGATCTTCGTCGTGCTCGCGTTCCCAGTCTTTTGGATGGTCTCGAGCGCCTTCAAGCCCGACGAGGAGCTCAACGGCGCCACGCCGACCTGGTTCTCGCTGCACCCGACGATCTCGCACTTCCGCGACGCGATCAACCGGCCCTTCTTCTGGGACGGGATCAAGAACAGCCTGATCGTCGTCAGCGTGACGGTCGCGCTCGCGATGGTGCTCGCCTTCCTCGCCGCGATCGCGCTGGCGAAGTTCCGCTTCGGCGGCCGCAAGGCGTTCATCGTCCTGATCATCGGGATCCAGATGCTCCCGCAGGCCGGCCTGATCATCCCGCTGTACGTCGTGCTCGCGCGCTACCACCAGGTGAACGCGCTCTCGGGCGTGATCGTGACCTACATGACCTTCGTGCTGCCGTTCTCCGTCTGGACGCTGCGCGGCTTCCTGCTCGGGATCCCGAAGGACCTCGAGGAGGCGGCGATGGTCGACGGCTCGACCCGTGTCGGCTCGTTCTGCCGCATCCTGCTCCCGCTCGTCGCGCCGGGCCTGGTGGCGACGTCGATCTTCGCCTTCATCACGACCTGGAACGAGTACATCTTCGCGCGCGTCCTGCTCAACGACCAGTCGAAGCAGACGGCGACCGTCTGGCTGTCGTACTTCACGGGCACGAGCCGCAACACGGACTGGGGCGGCCTGATGGCGGGCTCGACGCTGATCGCGATCCCGGTGATCGTCTTCTTCCTGCTCGTGCAGCGCAAGATCTCCTTCGGGCTGACCGCGGGCGCGGTCCGCGGTTGAGCGACAGCGCCGCTGCGGCCTGTCTCTTTCCCGGCTTTCACGGCGACGCGGCTCCGGACTGGCTGAAGGGCCTGCTGGGGCAGGGGCTCGGCGGTGTCGTCCTCTTCGGACGCAACATCAGGGATCCGGAGCAGGTGGCGGCGCTGACGGCCTCGCTGCGGGCCGAGCGGCCTGAGCTGATCGTCGCGACGGACGAGGAGGGCGGGGACGTCACCCGGCTGGAGACGGCGGGCGGGAGCTCGTTCCCGGGCAACCTCGCGCTTGGCGCAATCGATGATCCGAGTCTGACCCGGCGCGTCGCCGCGGCGATCGGCGGCGAGCTGGCGGCGGTCGGGATCGACCTCGACCTGGCGCCGGTCGCCGACGTGCTGGTCGACCCGGCGAGCGCGATCGTCGGCGTCCGCTCGTTCGGCTCCGACCCGCAGCTCGTTGCGCGCCAGGTCGCGGCCTTCGTCGAGGGGCTGCAGAGCGTGGGCGTCGCCGCGTGCGCCAAGCACTTCCCCGGCCACGGCGAGACGGTCGCCGACTCGCATCTCGAGCTGCCGTCGTCGGACGCGAGCCTCGACGTCCTGCGCGAGCGCGCCCTGCCGCCGTTCGCGGCCGCGGTCGAAGCCGGGGCGCGTGCGGTGATGACCGCGCACATCCACTTCGACGCCTTCGGCGAGGAACCGGCAACCTGGAACGCGGCCGTGGTCGAGCTGCTGCGAACGGAGCTCGGCTTCGACGGCGTCGTGATGACCGACGCGCTGGAGATGCAGGGCGCCGGCGGGCCCGAGGGGATGGAGCGGTCGGCCGTGCGCGCGCTGGCCGCCGGCGCCGACGCGCTCTGTCTCGGCGCCGACATGACGCCCGAGCTGGTCGAGGGCGTCCACGCGGCCATCGTCTCGGCCGTGGGCGACGGACGGCTCGCCGAGGAGCGGCTGGCCGAGGCGGCGCGTCGCGTCGCCGAGCTTGCCGCCTGGACCTCGCCGCGGCCGCTCGCGGACCGCGAGGCCGGCGCCGAGGCCGCACGTCGGGCGCTGCGCGTCGAGGGCGACCCGGCCGTGGGCGAGAACGCGCTCGTGATCGAGCTCTGGCCCGAGCCGACGATCGCCGCCGGTGCGGCCGATCACGGCCTCGGCGAGCTGCTCGGCGTCGAGACGATCCGGCTGCACGAGGGCGACCCCCTCCCGCCGGCCGGAGACCGTCCGCTCGTGCTCGCGCTGCGTGACGCCCACCGTCACGCCTGGCAGCGCGAGCTCGTCGTGCCGGGCGCGGTGGTCGTCGAGACCGGGGTGCCGGCCTGGCGCCCCGCTGACGTCCAGGCCTACGTGGCCACGTACGGCGCGGGCCGGGCGAACCTCGCCGCCGCCGCGGAGGCACTCCGCAGCTAGCGTTGCCGCGTGCGGCTGGTTCTCGACTGGGACGGCACGGTCACCGAGCGGGACACGCTCGATCTCGTGCTGGAGCGGTTCGCCGACGCCGAGGTCTACGAGCGGCTGGAGGCCGAGCTCGAGGCCGGGCGCATGACCCTGAACGAGGTCATCGCGGCGGAGTTCGCGATGGTGACGGCGCCGCTCGACGAGGTCGTTGCGCACGTCATCGAGCACGCGCGGGTACGTCCCGGCTTCGCCGAGCTCGCGCGGGCGCGGCACCCACTCGTCGTCTCGTCGGGTTTTCACGAGCTGATCGAGCCGGTGCTCCAGCGCGAGGGCGTGCTCGACGCCGTCGAGCTGCGGGCCAACCGCGTCGACGCGCGGCCTGACGGCTGGCGCGTGCACTTTCGCGTGGCCGAGACCTGCGAGGTCTGCGGCGAGCCGTGCAAGCGCGCGGACCTGCCGCCCGGCGAGGTGGTCTACGCCGGCGACGGGCACTCCGACTACTGCGCCTCGCTCGCGGCCGGGCGTGTGTTCGCCACCGGTGGCCTCGCCCGCTGGCTCGAGAGCCGCGGCGTCGCCTTCGCGCCGCTGACCGACTTCTACAAGCTGGCCGGCGAGCTCTGACGCGGCCCGCCGTGGGTCAGCAGGAGCCAGCGCGGACGGCGCTCGAGGGCGCGGTTCGCGGTCGCCTGTAGCTGTTCGGGCGATTCGCCTTCGCGCAGCCAGCCTTCGGGGCAGAGTCGCACCCCGTCCTCGTAGCCGAGGATCGAGTCTCCGACGAGGAGGGCCGCGTGGCTCGGGAGCCAGAAGGCCGCCTCGTCCATGTGGTGCATCGCCAGCGGCTCGACGCCGCCCGGGAGCTCGTCACCGGCGGCAAAGACATTCGTCACGGGGGCGCGCTTGCTGAACTCCTCGAGTGACGGCTCGTGCGCCCAGACCGTCGTGCCCTCGTAGCGGTTGAAGATGTCCCGCGAGCTGCGGGCGTGCCAGAAGACGGTCAGCAGGATCGCGGGCGGCCCGTGCTCGTCGACGTCGCTGTCCAGCGCGGCCCAGAACGCGGACTCGTCTTCGGCGGGCACGAGCGGGTCGAACAGCACGAACGCGCCGGCCTCGACGAGCGCGTACGAGGAGACGTCCCGCGCCCAACCCTCGTCGTTCGCGAAGTCTTCCGGCCCCCAGTCGGGATGCGGCGCGGTCCACCACCAGAGGTGCGGGGCGATCTGCTCGAGCTCCATGGGGCCACAACGTACCGTTGCGCGATGGCGCTACTCGAGCTGCCCGAGCCGTTCGACTTCGAGCTGACGACCGAGCGCTTCCGCGCCTTCGGGCCTGATCTCGCGAACCTCTGGGTCGACGGCGGGCTCCACCGCGTGGTCGGCGTGCGCGAGCTGCGGATCGAGCCGGCGCCGGTCGGCGCGGACGTCGAGCCGCTCGACGACGACACGCGACCGGTCGCGCTGGCGCTGCTCGGTGCGCCCTTCGAGCTCGACGCGTTCTACGCCTGGGCCCAGGACGACCAGGTGCTGCGCGAGTTGACCGACCGGCTCGCCGGCTTCCGGCCGCCGCTCGCGCCCGACCCGTTCGAGACGCTCGTCACCTCGATCACGGCCCAGCAGGTCTCGCTCTTCGCCGCCTTCGCGATCCGTAACCGGCTGATCGAGCGCTTCGGCCGTCAGGTCGGCCAGGCGTATGCATTCCCGACGGCCGGGCGGCTGCGCGAGGCAACGCACGACGAGCTGACAGCGCTCGGCTTCTCCAACCGCAAGGCCGAGTACGTGCTCGGCCTCTCGCACGAGCCGCTCGACCTGCACGAGCTCGCGTTGCTGCCGGACGAGGAGGTCAAGCGCCGGCTCGTCTCGATCCGCGGGATCGGCGAGTGGACGGCCGAGTGGTTCCTCGCACGCCATCTGGCTCGTCCGCGAGCGTGGCCGGTCGGCGACGTCGCGCTCGACAAGGCCGTGCGCGCCTTCTATCCGGACGTGACCGATCTCGAGGCGGCGCGCGAGCGTTTTGAGCCCTTCCAGAACCTGTCTGCTCACTACCTACTGACGGGGGCTAGGCTGGCTGTGGGATGAACGTCCGCGAAGCAACTGCTGCCGACGAGCCGACCATGCTCGCCTTCACCGAGGCGATCTTCGCCGAGAACTGGGACCGCCCGTGGGGGCCGCCGGAGGTCACGCCGAAGATGTTCGAGGGCAAGCTCGCGCTGCTGGCCGAGGACGAGGGCGAGCCGGTCGGCTACGCGTTCGGCGAGCTCGACTCCGTGGGCTACGCGCACGTGAACATCGTCTACGTCGTCCCCGAGCGGCGCCGCCAGGGCGTCGCCACGGCGCTGCTGGCCGCGTTCGGCGAGCGCGCCCGTGAGCAGGGGATCGAGCACCTGACGCTCGACGTCGCCGTTCGCAACGAGGCCGGCCGCCAGGCCTGGCGGCGGCTCGGGTTCACCGAGTGGGCGCAGCGGCTGACCGTGCCGGTCGAGCGGATCGAGCACCACGACGAGCACGGTGAGTCGTACGCCTCGCTGCACGTCCAGAGCGACGACCTCGAAGCCGTCCAGGCCCAGGTCGACAAGTACCTGCCGAGGCTCGGCGGCTCGGATGGCCGTGTCGAAGGGCCGCGCAACGGCTGGGTCTTGGTCCGGGCCGAGCTCGTCGACCGCGACCGCCGCGCACGCGAGCGGCTCGCCTCCGAGCTCTCGAACGCGACCGCCGCCGTGGTCTGCGCGATCAGCGTCGACGACGGTGTGGTCGTCCGCTACGTGCTCTACGAGCGCGGCAGCGTCGTCGACGAGTACCAGTCGGTGCCGGAGCACTTCGGGCCGCTGCCGCCCGGCGACGTGGTCGCGCTCGGCGCGAACCCGACGGTCGTCTCGCGGCTGACGGGCGCCGAGCCCGCCGAGGTGCGGGCCGTCGCGCGCACAGCCTCCTCGCCGGACCAGCTGCCGCCTGCGGACGAGCTCCTCCAGCAGCTCGCCGACGTGCTCGGCCTCGAGGGCGCAGGGCGCGGGTAGGCTCGGACTGTGCCGACGCTCTACACCGCCGACCGCTGCCCCTACGCGGCCCGCGCTCGGATCGTGCTCGCCGAGAAGGGGATCCACTACGAAGCGGTCGAGATCGACCTCGACGACCGGCCGGCCTGGATCTACGAGAAGAACGCGACCGGCCGCGTGCCCGTCTACGAGGAGGACGAAGGGCTCGTGCTGCCGGAGTCCGAGGTGATCATGGAGTACCTCGAGGAGCGCTACCCGGAGCCGGCGCTGTGGCCTGCCGACCCGGCCGAGCGGGCGCTTGGGCGCCTCTGGCTGAACCGGTTCGACGATCGGCTCGGCGGCGCCTACTACGCGGCACGGCGCAGCGACGAGGGGCGCGCAGAGCTCGACCACCGGCTTGCCGAGCTCGAAGACGCCCTCGAGGGACAGCCGTATCTCAGCGGCCGCGAATTCGGTCTCGCCGACATCGGCTACGTGCCCTGGATCCTGCGCGGGCTCGACCGCTTCGGGCTCGAGCTCGGCCCGGCGACGGCGGCCTGGCTCGAGCGCTGCTCCGAGCACCCCGGCGTCGCCGCCGAGCGAGCAGTCGTCTCCGCCCTGTGAAGGTCGTCCTGCTCCACGCCTACCCGCTCGACGAGCGGATGTGGGAGCCGCAGCTCGAGGCGCTGCGCGACTACGAGGTCGTCGCGCCGCGGCTCTACGGGCGCGGCCGAACGATCGACGGCTACGCGGCGTCGATATTGGCCGAGGCAGACGGCGAGCTCGCGCTCGTCGGTGCCTCGCTCGGCGGGTACACGGCGCTCGCGATGGCGCATCGGGAGCCGGCTCGCGTCCGCGCTCTCGCACTCGTCGGGGCCCGCGCCGACGCGGACTCGCCCGAGCGGTTCGCGGGGCGGGGCAAGACGAAGGCGCTGATCGAGAGTGGTGGCGCCGAAGGTCTCTGGGAGAACCAGCGAACGAAGCTGTTGCTGGAGGACGCGCGCGAGGACGCCGTCGAGCGGGCGCGCGAGCAGGCGCTCGACCGCTCGACCGAGGAGCTCGTCGAAGGGCTGGAGGCGATCCGTGACCGCGCGGACCGCTCCGACACGCTCGCTGCCTTCCCGGGCCCGGCGTTCGTCGGCGTCGGCGAGGACGACCTGTTCTTCCCGCCGCAGGAGGCCGAGCAGCAGGCGCATACAGCGCCACGCGGCCGCTTCAGGGCGTTCGCGGGCGCGCGTCACCTGCCGAACCTGGAGCAGCCTGACGAGTTCAACGCGGCGCTGGCCGGGTTCCTCGCGGATGTCTGAGCTGCCGCCGCTCGTCGACGCCGCTTGGGTGCAGGAGCACATGGGCGAGGAGGACCTCGTGCTCGGCGACGTGCGCGGGCCGAACGCGCACCAGCGCGGCCACCTGCCCGGCTCGATCCCGCTCGTGCTCGGCTCGCCGCCTCCGCTCGCGACGCGCGAGACGGTGGAGGAGTTCGCCGTCGAGGTGCAGCGGCGGCTCGGCCGCCACGGCGTGACCGGGCAGGAGCGCCTCGTGCTCTACGACCGCGGCGACTGCGTCGGCGCCGCCGCCTCCCAGCAGGCCGCGCTCGTCGCCGGCCATCCGCAGGTCAGCGTGCTCGCCGGCGGGATCGCGGCGTGGCCGGGCGAGCTCGAGCAGGGCGCGGTCGAGCTCCAGAAGACCAAGACCGCGCTCGAGCCACGGCTCGACGCGGTGCCGACCTGGGAGGAGCTGCGCGAGCGGCTGGACGATCCCGAGCTGACGATCCTCGACGTCCGCAGCGAGGACGAGTTCAGCGGCCGCGGCGGCTACCCCTGCGACCCGCGCCAGGGGCACATCCCGGGCGCGCGACACCTCGAGGTCGAGCGTCTCTTTACCGGCCCGGGCGCTCCGCACGAGCCCTGGGGGATCCGCGAGCTCGCGGGATTGCCCGAGGGAGCGGCGATCGTCGCCTACTGCCACTCGGGCTCACGCTCGGCCCTCGCGGCGCTGGCGCTCAGAGCCGCGGGCTACGACGCCCGCAACTACCCGGGCTCATGGCACGAGTGGTCGCGCCACGAGGACCTGCCGGCAGAGCGCTGAGCGGGACCTCCCGAAGAAGGCCCCGCTCAGGCTGAAGGACTAGCGGTGCTTCTTCTTGGGCTTCGGCTTCAGGACCTTGATCTGGTTGCTCGTGATCGCGGCGATGCGCTCTTCGCGGCACGGAACCGGGAGGCCTGAGGGCGAGGGCCCGCTGCAGGGCGTCGTGTAGTTCTCGAACCTCGTCTGGAAGAAGGTCGCGAACTTCACGTTCGGCCTGGCCAGCGTGTACTTGCCGGACGACGGCAGCTTCGCGCTGGAGGCGATGCGCTTGCCGGTCCCGCCGGAGACGGCGTTCGGAGCCGGGCCTGCCTTCTTGCCCGAGTAGAGGTCGAGCTTGACGCCCTTCGGGTCGACGCCGGCGATCTTCAGCTGGCCGACGAGCTTGAAGCCCCGCTTCGCCGCGACGCGCTTCAGCGTCAGCGACGAGGGCAGGCCCACGAGCGTGCGGGCCTCGACGGTGCCGGCGGCGTTCACGGTGCCCCCGCCGGGGACGTAAGGCGTGAAGATGCCGGCCCACTCGTAGTCGCCGTTCGTGCCGGCGTTCGTGAACACGTTCTTGATCGTGAAGTCGGCCGCGAAGAGCTGCGCGCCGAACTTCGCCCCGCCCATGCTCTCGGGCACGTCGGGCGGAGGTAGGCAGACCGTCTGCACGACCAGCGGCCCGTTCTGGTCGACGAAGACCGGGATCGCGACCGTCTGGCCCTGCAGGCTTGTGTTCAGGACCCAGATCGTCGTGTGCGTTCCCGTCTTCGTGCACTGGAGCGACGCGGCCTGAATCGCCGGGTCGGCCGGGTTCGCCACGAGCACGTCGCCGGCGAGCGTCAATAGCGCGCCACCGAGCGCCTTCGCCTTCACGCGGGCCACGACCGTGCCGATCTTCGTGCCCGGTGCTGCAGTCAGGTTGGCGTTGTAGCCGACCGGCGAGAAGATCCTCAGCTGGGCGGTCGGATCGGCGTCCGGGTCGATCGCGATGAACACGTCGGCCGTCGTGGCGCCGCCGAGCTTGTAGCTCGACTGCTCCATGATCAGCGACGGGTTGTACGCGGAAAATGCGGGCGCCGCGAACGCGAGCCCTAGGAAGCAGGCACCGGTGAGCAGTGCCAGGCGGAATGACTTCTTCATGAAACCCCTTCTTTCTCGTTGTCCCCTGGGTGACGAGGAATGAGACGTCGCGCGCACCCAGATAGTTAACACCGTCTTAGCGGGCATTTACCAGCGGGCCGAACAACACCCACAGGTTCTTCCGGTAGCCCACCATGCGCGCCTTGTCGATCGGGAAGTAGTTGCTCGGGCTCGTCTTTACGGCGACACCCGGCAGCAGAAACGGGTTGTTGTGCTCGTCCATGTGGGTCATCGCACGCCGCAGGCTGTCCCTGGTGGGGTTACGGCCGGCGTGCTTGAGCGCGTCCACGAACGAAAACGCGACCGTCATCCCGTACCAGTTGTAGACGTCGGAGACCCGCCCGCCCGGGAAGTAGCGCTTCATGATCGACCGGTAGAGGGCGACCGCCCTGTCCTTGCGCCAGGCGGGCGAGGTCGGATCCTTGACGAAGGCGACGCTGAGGGCGTTGTTCGTCTCCTTGCCGTTGGTGCCCTGGCGAGCGACAGCCATGATCGAGGGCTCGATCGAGACCGCGCTGACGAAGAACTGCGGCCGCCACTTCAGCTTGTAGGCGTAGACGAAGGACTGGATCGCCTGGTACGGCAGCGCGAAGAGCATGAAGGTGTCGGCCTTCGAGCGGCGCAGCTTGGCGATCTGCGAGTTGACGTCGGTGTCGGTCACCTCGTAGCTCTGCTTCGCCACGATTCGCGAGGCCCGCTTGCCGAGCCCGCGCTGGAGGCCGCGCAGGAGGTCCTTGCCGTAGTCGCTGTCCTCGTACAGCACCGCGATCCGCGCCTTCGGCCGGTGCTTGACGACGTAGCGGCCGTAGATCGCGCCTTCGCCTTCGAAGCTCGGCAGGTAGCCCATCGTCCACGGGTAGCTCTTGTGGCCGCGCGCGATCACGCTCGCCCCGGTGCCGCCGAAGATCTGCGGCACCTTGATCGCGTTCAGGTAGCCGCGGATGGCGACGTTGTGCTCGGTGCCGACGGTGTTGAAGATCGCGAAGACCTTGTCCTGCTGGACGAGCTCGCGCGTCATGTCGATCGTCCGTGAGGGGTCGTAGCCGTCGTCGCGCCAGAGGTAGCGGATCTTGCGCCCGAAGACGCCGCCGTGCGCGTTGACGTACTTGAAGTAGGCGTTTGCGCCCGGGCCGACGGTGCCGAAGGCCGAGGCCGAGCCGCTCAGCGGGACGGTGCCGCCGATCAGGATCTCGGTCGAGGTCACGCCGGGCGCGCCGCCGGAGACGCCTCCGCCTGGCAATGCGAGCGCGGCGGCTGCGAGCGCGCCGAGGGCGAGGAGCTTCACCGCGAGATCGGAGTGCGCAGGATCGGCAGCGTCAGCTTCGCGGGCCCGACCTGGATGCGCGCGAGCCGTGGCATCGGCAGGTTCAGGTAGAGCAGGTTGCCCGGGTTCTGCGCGACCGAGCTCGAGGCGAGCGTCAGCGTCAGCCGGGCGCCGCGCGGGATCAGGGTCGCCGTGTCGATCAGGCGGATCGTCAGCTTCTTCCGGCCTTTCAGGCCGGCGGTGTTGATGCCGCCCTCGCTGACGACCGTCTCCGAGCCGTGCCCGCGCTGCGCGGTCAGAACGGCCACGAGGCGCGACCAGCCGCCGGTCAGTCGAGCCGTCAGCTCGACCGACGCGGCGCCGAAGGTCTCGGCCTTGCCCGTGAAGGGCCCGCTCGTGCGCTGCGCGCGGCCGGCGCCGGCGAGGTTGTCGTTCCCCGGCAGGTCGATCGAGAGCCGTCGCGTGGGCGGCAGCTTCGCGAAGGTGCGCACCTTGCCGCGCCACGGGCTCGGCGCCAGCGTGATCGGCGCGATCGTCGTCGTCGCAGTCCCGAGATAGCGCGCGAACCACGCGCTGCCGAGCTTCATCATCTGCGCGACGTCCGGGCCGGGAAAGGTCGACGGCGCGTGGCCGAAGTCGCCGATGTAGAGCCGCTTCGGGCCCTTCAGCAACGCGTAGCCCGCTTTCGCCTGGGCGATGTCGAAGGCAAAGTCGCGTCGGCCCTGGAACATGAAGACCGGCGTCTTGACCGTCTTCAGCAGCTTGCGGCTCGAGCGCACCGCCGTCCAGTCGCGCAGCACGGCGAGGTTGCGGCTCGTCAGCGCGTCGTCACGGATCGCCGTCACGGTCGGATCGAGGCGATCGGCCGGCACCGAGCTGAGGAACTGGAAGATCGCGCCCGACTTGGCCAGGCTCTGCGGAGCGAGGGCGCTGTAGAGGTCGGTCCAGGTCTCGACGGTCTCGACCGCCTGCCACGGCACGCCCTGCACCAAGGAGCGGAGCACCGCGCCACCGCCGAGCGAGATTCCCCAGGCGCCGATCCGGGTCTTGTCGATCTCGGGGCGCGCGGCCAGCTGGTCGTAGACCTCGCGGGTGTCGGCGATCTCGCGCGGGCCGTCGATCGAGACGAGCCCGCCCGACTGGCCGTGGCCGCGGGCATCGAAGGCGAGCACCGCAAAGTTGTCGTCGAAGCCCTGGGCGATCGCGGCGAGGTCCTGCCGCTTCCCGCCGATCCCGTGGAAGAGCACGATCGCCGGATAGCCGGCCGGGGGCGGGGCGTTGCTCGGCTCGTAGAGCGTCGCGGCGAGGTCGACGCCGTCGTCCATGTGCAGCGTCAGCTCCTGCGTGCTCGCGGACGCGCGGCCGGACGCGCAGAGCGCGACCAGCGAGGCAAAGACGATGAGCGAGACCCGCCGACCCAAAGCGCACGACAGCGTACCGCTCGATCGAGCGCGCTTGGCCGGAGCGCCGGGACGGGAGATACTGGCGCCCTCCCGACCAGGAAGAGGTGCCATGAGCGACCCGTTGGAGTTCGATTCGAGAGACACGCCTTTCCCCGTCGCCCTGGCGGGCATGATCGGCATCGCCAAGGCACTCTTCGAGGGCTTCTACGGCGTGCTCGGGATCGCCATAGCGAGCTCCGTGGACGACTCCTTCGGGGCGGGAGCCCTCGTCTTCGGCATCGTCTACCTGATCGCCTCGATCATGCTGCTGCGAGGGAACCGGCTCGGGTACTACGCGACGATCGCGCTCTCCGTGATCGGGCTGGTCGGCGCGGTCGTCTACATGTTCAGCTCGTCAGGAACCGTCTTCGGCGGCGCGTTGCTGATCGCCCTGACGAACGCACTCGTCCTCTATCTGCTCGTCGGCAGGGACAGCCCGCGCGAGTTCTTCGGGCTGGGCGCCCGCGCCAGGGGGTAAGCCCTCCTAGAATCGCCGCGTGGACCCCAGGCCGATCGGCGTATTCGACTCGGGCGTGGGCGGGCTGACCGTCCTGCACGAGTGCCTGGTGACGATGCCGCACGAGGACTTCGTCTACCTCGGCGACCACGCTCGCCTGCCGTACGGGCCTCGGCCGCTCGCGGAGATCCGCGGCTTCGCGCGCGAGATCGCCGGCTACCTCGCCGCGCAGGACGTGAAGCTCGTGCTCGTCGCCTGCAACGCGGCCACCTCGGCGGCGCTGCCGCAGCTGCAGGAGGAGCTCGAGGTGCCGGTCGTCGGCGTGATCACGCCCGAGGCGCACGCGGCCGTGCAGGCGACGCGCAACCGGCGGATCGGCCTCCTCGCGACGCAGGCGACGGTCGACGCCGGCCGCTACGCGGAGCTCGTGCACGCGCTCGACGCCGGAGCCGAGCTCGTGCCGGTCGCGTGCCCCCGGCTGGTACCGCTGATCGAGAGCGACGACCCGTTCGGCGCCGAAACGACCGAGGCGGTGCGCGAGTACGCCGCACCCCTGAAGGACGCGGGCGCCGACACCGTCATCCTCGGCTGCACCCACTACCCGCTGATCCGGCCGATCTTCCAGCGCGTCTTCGGCCGCGGGGTGACGCTCGTCTTCTCCGCCGAGGAGACGGCGCGCGAGGTTGCCGAGACGCTCGCGCGCAAGGGAATCGAGAACGAGGAGGCGCGCGAGGGCTCGTACCGCTTCCTCACCACCGGCGAGCCGGCCGCCTTCCGCGCCCTCGGCGAGCGCTTCCTGCAGCTCCCGCTCGGCGAGGTCGAGCACGTGGACGTCGCCGACCTGGTCATCGCATGAGAGAAGGCCGTCGTCCCGACCAGCTGCGTCCGGTCGAGATCCTGGTCGACTACCTCGAGCAGCCGATGGGCTCGGTGCTCTACTCGCAGGGGAAGACGAAGGTGCTGTGCACGGCGTCCCTCGACGAGGGCGTACCGCGCTGGATGCGCGACCAGGGCCGCGGCTGGCTGACCGCCGAGTACTCGCTGCTGCCGGCCTCGACCGGCGAGCGGACGCAGCGCGAGGCGAGCGCGGGCAAGCAGAAGGGGCGCACGGTCGAGATCCAGCGGCTGATCGGTC
>Ga0207648_10002221_pt1 | contig 21052 bp, 14 predicted proteins | sample KBSMisM32_FD_184310 | JGI IMG/M metagenome (GOLD analysis project Ga0207648, IMG submission 184310) | Miscanthus rhizosphere microbial communities from Kellogg Biological Station, Michigan, USA - KBS Miscanthus M3-2 (SPAdes) (version 2) | ecosystem: Host-associated > Plants > Roots >...
ATTCCTTCCCCACAAACGCAGTAAGCTCACTAATATGATCGGTATTAATATAATCAACTCCCAGTGATATAAAAGTCTTCCAGCTTTTTAAATTATCAGGCGCGTTCCAGAACCTTATCTTTTTTCCCAGGTTATGTACATTATCGATCATATTTTGAAGCCTGATCCTGTCACTCTGCGGAATCTCTCCCTCCCCTTTCCAGGAAGAATAATTTGCAAAGTTGTCACTCATCATGTAAATCCTTTCCAGCATGTCTTTAGCGTAATCTTTCTGCAATTCTCCATCAAAAAATATCCAGGATGGGTATTTAGCATAATCATCTGCAGGCGGACGACTACCACTTATTGAGATCTTTAGAGTAGGACAACCAGTTAATTCGGGATAATTTGACAATTTATCAACCAGCGCTTTTAAAGTAGATACTCCTTCCGTCTTTAAATCGATCATCAACTGAAGCTGGCGCCTGGGATCTGCATAGGCAAATCCATTATTCGCCTGGATAGATTGTTGCAAAGGTTTCAGGTAAAGAGAATCCAGTGTAAACCGTTTTTTCACCTGTTCCCTATCATGAGCTACAATCAGTTCCCCATTTTCCAGGAAAATATCTGCTTCAATGGAGCCGAACTTATTCTTATATGCATCCCAAAACGGGGAGGATTTCTCATAATCATTGTGCGAATGCGCGTCAGCAGTTGTATATACCCTGAGCTGAGCAAAGCAGCCTGTACTAACAGCCAGCAATAAGATGAAGAAAAACTGTTTCATAAGCAAAGAAGAGAATATAATATTACTTAATTGTTATGAAACAGCCAGCTCTAATGCAACGGAAATAAAAAAGCCCCCGTCGCCTGCTTATGCGAGAGGGCTGTATGCATGGTATTCCAACTAATCAATTATTCTTTTTTGATCCACACAATGGAGGCCGGGTTTCTACTGGCCGGCTGTTCAGGTACAGCTGTTGGCGTTACATCCCTGTTCAGGCGGGCATAGTTAGGAACAGCAACCAGCGGTGATCCATCAGCCCATTTGCCTTTGATTGTCATAACACCTCTGAGTAATTCAGGATGCCATTCTACAGAGAAAGGAGCAGTACCAATAGTCTTGGTGATATCCTGGTCAACGGCTTCTACATTATAGATCATGGGACCGTAGCGGAGCGCTACTCTCCCTTTATCCGCTTCAATCTTTTCATCAGGAGTAACCAACTGTACTTCCATAGGCAATACAACATCCACCTTATCACCTTTCTTCCAGGTGCGTTTGATCACAGCATAACCGTTTTTGATCTCAGGGGTAATGGCCTTACCATTTACCGTTAAAGACTTGATGCCGGTGACCTGGGGAACAGGAGTGTAAAGTGCACTGGTAGTGCGGTTAGGTACTCTTACATAAAGTGTAAACTCTTTAGAAACTTTGGGATTAACTGTCATGGAGATATTACCGCTCCAGGGATAATCCGTTTTTTGCACCATTTCCACATCAGTACCTACTACTCTTTCAACTTTGATGGTGCTGCCAACAAACATATTTACATAAAGGCCATCATCACCGGTAACATAAGTCCAGGTAGGCACCATCAATAAAGTACGAGGAATATTGCCCACGCAGCAGGGGCATGTATGCCATTGATACCGGGGCTGTGCAGAAGAGAGAGCATTGGTGTATGTGAAATTTTTAGCTTCCATGTCCAGTGAGCCCAGCAGGGCATTGTACATGGTTTCTTCATACAGGTCAGCATATTTGGCATCATGATACGCCAGGTTCATCTTATACTGGAAGAAGATGAGGCCGCAGCTGGAGCATGATTCACAATAGGCATTATTGCGGAGGGAATAATTGCCACCAAAGCCTTCAGAAGTTTCACCGCTACCGATACCACCAGTGATATAATATTTTTTATTGACCATATTATCCCAAAGGCTCATAACGGCACTTTGGTAATCAACATCACCTGTTTCAGCGGCAACATCTGCCATACCTGAGTAGCTATAGGTAGCGCGAACGGCATGGCCAACGGCTTCATACTGTTGTTGAACAGGCACATGGCTTTGATCATATTCACTGCCGTCTTTTCTGTTATCGAGCAAGAATTTAGCAAGTGCTATATAGCTATCACCATGGCTGCCTTTGCCTTCCATATCATTTACAAATCGGCCGAAGCGAACGAGGGCCTGTTCCATTTCCTGGTGACCATCATACCATGGTTTTTTACCTGGGCCGATATTGGCAACCCAGCAATCGGCCAGTTTCCTGGCGGCATTATACAGGCGCCTGTCTTTACCATCTGTCAGCGTATAATGATTGATAGCGGATTCCAGGAAATAACCGGCTGTGTACCCTTCATGGTTACCGCGTCCGCGAGCAGACCAGCGTTCTTTCCATCGAGCAGTATCCCGGAGTGTGAAAGCAGTTTGAAGATAGCCATCAGGTTCCTGGGCAGCGAGTATAATGGGGATCCATCTTTCAAGTGTGGTTTTCATTTTATCCTGTGCAGCAATGATGTCTTTATCACCCTGGGGATCTACCATTAAAGCTATGCACATGGACTCAACAGTTTGATGTACCCATGCATTGGAAAATACATAGCCTTTGTGTTTGCCATGGGGTTCACCTTTGAGGGCTTTAGCAGCTTCAATGAAATTATCAAGGCCACCTTCACCGGTGGTAAGATCAGTACGTTCATTTTGAGCGATGCAATGAGGAATCCAGTTAACAATCATTTCTTTTGCGCGATCACTCCAGAGTTTGCTATCGAGTTTATAGCGTTTGGTATAAACAACATCCAGGCGTTTAGCTTTTGGAGGTTGCTTTACTAAAACATTCAGTGTAGATGAACTGCTGAGGTTTCCTTCATTGGCGGTGAGAGTAAGTACATAAGTACCCGGAGCGGAGAAAGTGGCCGTAGCGTCATTTGAATTAGCATTTGTAAAGCTCACTTCACCGGGGCCTGAAGTTTTCACCCAACTTAATTTCTCAACCGGGGTAACAGAGCGGGTAGAACCAGCCAGCCAGGTTTTACCACCAACCATTACATCACGATCAAGGCCAGCACTTACAACGGGAGGATAAGGAGCTGAACTGGCAGTGGGGTAAACCAGCCATTCAAGCAAAGTAGCGGAGGCGCGATCAGCAGAATCCAGTTCCAGTCTTATGCGGGTAGTTTTGATCTCATCAAAGGAAGTAGTGTTCAATTGGTTATTCTCCAGTCCAAGTCCTGATGGATTGGTAACGGGAACGAAGTCTGACCCGTTCCAGTATTTAATCCGATAAGCTTCAGGCAGCCGAAGGTTATTATTAAAGTTCCACCAGTAAACGGCTAATTCTTTGGTGGAGATAGGTTGTTTCCATTCATACTGAACCCAGGTCATGGACCGGGGCTGGCGGTTATTACCACCACCGCCACCTCTACCCTGTGTAACCACCTGGCCATCATTTAGGGAGGTCAGGGGTGGGCCGAAACGGTTAGAGCTTGTAACTGTGGCTACAACGGCAAGATTAGGCCGGGGGGTTAAAGGTGCAGGTTGTTGAGCATTAAGAGGAAGAGAGAATACAGTAGTAGCCAATAGTATAACAGACAGGCGGGCAATACGTACGCTTTTCATGGTGCTTAAGTTTTTCAGGGAACTAAAGCTAGGAAAAATGAGAATTGTAGAATAAACAATTATTCACCGGAACACAGCGTATTTTACCGGGTTTTAATATGAAAGAAGGCTTTATAAGGATAGTTTATCGGATCTTAGTTGGCGCTGGCCACATTGCCGGCTCCTGAGGTATTCGAGCTCACAGAAGGTTTTCCTTTATACCGGATATTGCTGGCACCGGAAGCATCTGCTTTGAGATTTACACTGGCAAATACATCTGCATTGGAAGCGCCTGATACATCCACATCTGAATTCTCTGCCATCAACTCAAAGCACCTGAATTCTGATGCGCCTGATCCATGAAAGGAAACATCCTTTGTTTCACCCCTGAATGTAGCCTTGCTGGCGCCGGAAAGACCTGCCTTTAATCGGGGAGCTTTTATTTCAAGGTTTATTTCACTTGCACCACTAATATCTATATCCATTGGGTCAGTAGATACAATTTTTGAATCACTCATGATCTCACTGGCACCGGAGGCAGTGAGTGCCTTATATTCAGGTGCTGATACAAATACATCAATGTTCCTGGATGGATCCAGGTTATAATGATCGCGGACATCCACCCTTAGCAAGCCATTACTCTCCGATACCTGGATAAACTCCAGGAGGTTCTCATCTGTTTCTACGCGGACAGACCAACTACTATCCTGTTTTATATGAAGATTGATATTATTGCTCACATCCACACTACTGAAATGACCAGCCGGCCGGGTCTCTGATTTAATATTCCCGTTCCCATGTACCCTCTCTCCAAAAATATTACAGGCAGAAAGGAACAGGGATAGTAGCGACAGCAGTAAAAAGAATATTCGTTTCATATAGAATGGTGTTTAAATACAAATATGACCAACTATTTCAAAATCATGAAATATTAGACTATTCACATCCTGTTCAGGTTACTTACGGAGGCTTTAGCAGCCCTCTGAAATGCATTACCTTCGCAGCAATATGACAGAAAAGATCCTGATCCTCGATTTCGGTTCACAATATACTCAACTGATTGCCAGGGCTGTCCGGGAAGCCAACGTTTACTGTGAAATTGTCCCCTTCCTCAAAAAGATCGAATTTGAACCCGGATTAAAGGGCATCATCCTCTCTGGTTCCCCCTTTTCAGTCAATGATGAAAAAGCCCCGGATGTGAATATCCAGGAGATGATCACAAAGGTGCCGGTACTGGGGGTATGTTATGGAGCCCAGCTGACCGCCCGCAGATTCGGCGGTAAAGTGGAAAAGAGCAATAAACGGGAATATGGCCGCGCCAAACTCCTGCGCAATAAAGAAGATAAATTATTGCAGGATGTTTCAAAGGAAAGCCAGGTTTGGATGAGCCATGCAGATACCATTCTGGAACTGCCGGAAGGATTTGAATTACTGGCAACCACTGAATCAATTCCCATTGCGGCATTCAAAAAGAACGGAACAGAAGCAAAACCGTTATATGGTGTGCAGTTCCATCCCGAGGTTTATCATTCAACCGAAGGCAAAAAGATATTACGCAATTTCCTTGTCAATATTTGCGGATGCGCGCAGGATTGGACGCCTGCTCATTTTATTACTGATACAGTAGCCGCATTAAAAAAGCAGATCGGTGATCGTAAAGTAACAATGGCATTGAGCGGTGGTGTTGACTCAACCGTTGCCGCTACATTGATCCATCGTGCCATTGGAGAAAACCTTTACGGCATATTCGTTGACAATGGAGTACTACGGAAAAATGAATTTGAATCTGTATTGGCCACTTATGCCAAACTGGGATTAAATGTAAAAGGTGTGGATGCAAGGCAACGTTTTTACAATGAACTGGCCGGCAAAACTGATCCCGAAGCAAAGCGTAAAACCATTGGCAAACTTTTTATTGATATTTTCCAGGAAGAAGCCGCCCATATCCCCGGTATCAGTTTCCTGGGACAGGGAACTATCTATCCGGATGTGATAGAAAGCGTATCAGTGCACGGTCCTTCCGTAACCATCAAATCACATCATAATGTAGGCGGACTTCCTGAAAAAATGCACCTGGAGCTGGTAGAACCCCTCAGGTATTTATTCAAGGATGAAGTACGCAAAGTAGGCAGGGAATTAGGCATTCCGGCAGAAATGATAGACCGCCACCCCTTCCCCGGCCCGGGACTTGCTATTCGTATACTGGGTGAGATCACCGAGGATAAGGTACAACTGTTGCAAGAAGCTGACCACCTGTATATCAAAGCATTGAAAGATAACAACCTTTATGCAACTGTTTGGCAGGCAGGTGCTATCTTGTTACCGGTAAAAAGTGTGGGAGTAATGGGCGATGAACGGACGTATGAATTTACCGTGGCGCTGAGAGCGGTGACCAGTGTAGATGGAATGACAGCCGACTGGGCCCATTTGCCCTATGAATTTTTGGCAGGTATTTCCAGTGAGATCATTAATAATGTAAGAGGTATTAATCGTGTGGTGTATGATATAAGCAGCAAACCGCCGGCGACAATTGAATGGGAATAGATCGTAATATTTCAGAATTGGCAAAATCCTTAGAATGAAAAAACCTTTTTTACTTTTTTCGCTGGTAATCCTGTTGCATGCTGCTGCATTCTCCCAGGTAGATTCTGTTCGCGTTGCCGATTCTGTTCGTGCTGTAACTATCGATTCATCCCGCATACCCAAGATTGCCATATTTGCTCCTCTATATCTTGATTCGGCATTTGATGCTTCACATGAATATCGATACGGTAAGAATGTATTCCCTAAATTCATCAATTCAGGTCTTGAATTCTATGAAGGCGTGCAGTTGGCACTGGATTCATTAGCAAAAGAAAATGCAGAGCTGGAAGTTTATATCTATGATACACGATCCGCTAAGGAAACGCTGGAACAACAACTTGCGAAACCAGAAATTGCCGATGCTGACCTGGTGATTGCCAATTGCACTCCAAATGAAGTACATCCTTTCGCTCAATTTGCACAGGCAAAAGGCATCCCATTTATCAATGCAACTGTGCCCAGTGATGTTGGAATTACAGCCAATCCTTATTTTGTTTTGCTTAATCCTACACTCAAAACACAGTGTGAAGGGATCTATCGCTTCATTCAACGCTATTATTCACTGGAACCCCTGGTAGTGTTTCGAAAAAAAGGAACCAGTGATGATATGATCAAGGCAATCTTTGATGAGTTCAGTAAGAATACTATGTCCGTTCCTCTAAAGATGAGGTATGTGACACTTGCTGATAGCTTTACTGTAAATCAACTGATGGCACAGATCGATACCAACAAAAAAACAGTTTGTTTGGCCGGCAGCCTTGATGCCAATTTTGGCAGAAGACTGGTCCAACAATTAGCGACCATCACCAAATCCAATAAGATCACCGCTATCGGTATGCCTACCTGGGAAATTATCAGTAAGGATTTTTCCAGGCCTGAATTGAAAGGAATTGAGATCATTTACAGTACTCCTTTTTATAACTCAAAAACCAACCCGGTCAGCGTAAATATCACCAGTTACTTTAATGATATCATGTATGCGAGGCCCAGCGATATGGTTTTCCGGGGGTATGAAGCCACCTGGAAATTCGCAAAGCTGTTGTTACAATACCGGAAGGACCTGTCTTCCAATTTAACCAGCAAATTATTCCCGGTATTCACTGGTTACGATATTCAGCCTGTTATTAACCGCACTACCACTTCCCTTGAGTATTTTGAAAATAAAAAGCTGTATTTCCTTAAATGGAAAGATGGCCTGGTGAATGTGGCGAACTAGCCTTTTGTGGCAAACCATTTGTTCTTATTTGCTGTTACTAATAAATAATAGCAGAACAAATTGCTGATTGAATTCACAAATAAAGGTCTCTTTTGCAAAGCGGGGAATTTCTTCATTGATCCGTGGCGCCCTGTTGACAAAGCAGTCATCACACATGCACATAGTGACCATGCACGGTCAGGCAGTGGTTCTTACCTCTGTCATATCCTCACCAAACCTTTACTGGAATTAAGATTGGGCCCACAAACAATCGAGGCTGTAGAATGGAATGAACCTGTAACTATGAATGGTGTAAAGGTTTCTCTGCATCCAGCCGGCCATATCATCGGCTCCTCACAGGTAAGGATTGAACACAATGGAGAGGTTTGTGTGGTGAGTGGTGATTATAAACTCGAGAATGATGGTTTGAGTGGGCAGTTTGAACCCATAAAATGTCACAGTTTCATAACGGAATCAACTTTCGGATTGCCTATCTACAATTGGAAACCACAGGACGAAATATTTTCTTCCATCCAAAACTGGATATTAAAAAATAATGCAGAGGGGAGAACTTCTGTACTGATGGCCTATAGCCTGGGTAAAGCGCAGCGATTATTACCCTGTATTGAAGCTACCGGTCTACCCATCTTTTTGCATGGCGCTGTATATAATATTCACCAGGCATTATTAAGCGCCGGAATAAAATTGCCGGCCGCTCAGCGTGTGGAACCGGATATGCCAAAAGAAATATTCAAAGGAAATGTAGTGATCGCACCAGGCAGTGCAGATGGATCACCATGGATGAAACGATTCTCTCCTTACAGTGTAGGTGTATGCAGTGGATGGATGCAGGTGAGAGGAAATGTGAGGAGAAGAAATGCAGATGCTGGCTTTGTACTAAGCGATCATGCCGACTGGAATGGATTGTTATCTGCCGTAAAAGATACCGGCGCAGAAAAAGTATATGTAACGCATGGATTCCAGGCTGCCTTTAGTCGCTACCTGAATGAGATTGGTATTTATTCAGCAGAAGTAAAAACAGAATATGGTATTGATGAGGAAGAGTTGATAGAACCTGAACCCCAATCATGAAACAGTTTGCTGACCTTGTAACGATCCTGGGTACTTCTACAAAGACCAACGACAAGCTAAAAGCTTTGTCGGATTATTTTGCTTCTGCCAATGATAAAGACAAGGTTTGGGTGATTGCATTGTTCAGTGGCCGCCGACCCAAACGTACCATCTCCGGTTCATTAATTCAGCTATGGTGTTCTGAACTGGTGAATCTTCCACTTTGGTTATTTGAAGAATCCTATCATACAGTGGGCGATCTTTCTGAAACAGTAGCATTACTCATTCCTGATAGCCTCACCATCAAAAATGCAGAACCAAGACCTCTTCATTATTATGTAGAGAAATTTGTGGAGTTGGGAAAAGCAGAAGAAGAAGTCCGGAAAGAATTCATGATACAATCCTGGCGGGAACTGGCCAACCCGGTTGAACGTTTTGTATTCAACAAGTTACTGTCAGGAGCATTTCGTATTGGCGTATCACAAAAACTCATGGTAAATGCCCTGGCTAAAACAGTTAAGCTGGAACCCAGTGTAATTGCCCACCGGATCAGTGGCAACTGGGATCCCGCAACCATTTCATTTGATGAATTGTTGAGCGAAACTGCTGTTACCACTGATTTCTCCAAACCCTATCCTTTCTATCTCGCTTATGCACTGGAAGATGACCCATCCTCACTGGGAGAACCGGATGAATGGCAGGCAGAGTGGAAATGGGATGGCATTCGTGGTCAACTCATCAAACGAAATAATGAACTCTTTGTCTGGAGCCGTGGTGAAGAATTATTGACGGAGAAATTCCCGGAATATTCAGTTTTGAAAGATCTGCTGCCTGATGGAATTGTGCTGGATGGAGAGATCATCCCTGCTGTGGAAGACAAACCATTACCCTTTGCCTTATTGCAAACAAGGATTGGCCGGAAAAACATTACCAAAAAACAATTGCTGGAAGTACCCATGTCTTTTTTCAGTTATGATCTGTTGGAATATGAATTTGAAGACTGGCGTAACACTCCTTTAAGTACCCGCAGGAAAAAACTGGAAGAAGTGGTGGCGGCAGTTTCACATCCCGCCTTAAGGATCTCTGTTATTGTAGATTTTACTAATTGGTCAACTTTAGCTGAATTACGTTCTGGTTCCAGGAACCAGGGAGCGGAAGGATTGATGTTAAAGAAAAAAGATTCCATTTACCAGGTGGGTCGCAAACGTGGCGACTGGTGGAAATGGAAGATCGATCCGCTGGTGATTGACTGCGTAATGATCTATGCACAAAAAGGTAGTGGAAGGAGAAGTAATTTGTATACAGACTATACCTTTGCCGTGAAAGACGGCGATAAACTGGTCAGCTTCACAAAGGCCTATTCTGGCCTCACTGATAAAGAGTTTGCAGAAGTGGATGCATTTGTGAAAAGAAACAGCCTGGAAAAATTCGGACCGGTCCGCACTGTTAAACCGGAACTGGTATTTGAAATAGCATTTGAAGGCATTGCTGCCAGCAACCGTCACAAATCCGGTGTAGCCCTTCGTTTCCCCCGCATTAACAGGTGGAGAAGGGATAAAAAGCCGGATGAGATCAATACTATCGATGATTTGAAAAAAATGCTGGAGATTTACGGTAAGTGAAACAGACTATAGGTTATAAAGTGATTGTGGACTGGCTGGCGGCTTATAACAGGAAGCCTTTTCTTTTTCAACAACAGGCCTGGCAACATATCATCCAGCAGGAAAGCGGGCTGGTTAATGCCCCTACCGGTTGCGGAAAGACATTTTCTGTCTTTCTCGGTGCATTGATCCAGTTCATCAATCAGCATCCCAACGATTATAAGACCAAAAAGAAGAATGGCCTTCAGTTATTGTGGCTAACTCCATTACGCGCACTGGCCAAGGATATCGGCCGCGCCATGGAGGAAGCTATTGAAGGTTTAGGAATGAGCTGGCAGGTGGGGATTCGCAATGGTGATACAGATATGACCGAACGGGCCCGTCAGAAAAGACAGATGCCTGAAGTGCTGATCATTACTCCTGAAAGCCTTCATTTATTACTGGGACAAAAAGGATATACAGAAATATTTCGGCAGCTAAAAATCGTTGCTGTTGACGAATGGCATGAGTTATTGGGAAGTAAGCGCGGTGTACAGGTAGAGCTGGCTATATCAAGGATCGTAAATATTATTCCTGACGATAATAAGCTTTCCATTTGGGGCATCTCGGCTACAATTGGCAATCTCGAAGAAGCAAAGAATGTATTAATGTCTCCCTTAAAACTGGAAGGCATTATTGTAAAGGCTAATATGGACAAGGCCATTGAAGTGGAATCCGTATTACCTGATGAAATTGAAAAATATCCATGGGCAGGACATCTCGGCATCAAGCTGGCGCATAAAGTGATCCCTATTATCATGCAGAGCCGGACCACGCTGATCTTTATCAATACAAGAGGAATGAGTGAGATCTGGTACCAGAAGATACTGGATATCTGCCCTGAACTGGCTGGCTCCATTGCACTCCACCACGGATCTATTGATATGGAACTCCGCACCTGGGTGGAAGAGAATTTACATACTGGTAATCTGAAAGCAGTTGTTTGTACCGCCAGCCTTGACCTCGGGGTTGATTTCAGACCGGTGGAAACTGTGATACAGGTTGGTTCACCTAAAGGAGTAGCAAGGTTTTTACAGCGCGCTGGCAGAAGTGGACACAGTCCCGATGCCACCAGTAAAATATATTTCCTTCCCACGCATTCACTTGAACTGGCAGAGGCGGCAGCACTAAAGCAGGCTATAAGGGAAAAGATCATTGAGAGCAGGCCACCCATGCTATTGTGTTATGATGTATTGATCCAATACCTGAATACACTGGCCATCTCCGATGGCTTTATTCCTGAAATAATTTATAAGGAGCTGATCACTACCTATTGCTATCGTGACCTGGCCCGTAATGAATGGGAGCAGATACTTCATTTCATTTCTTCTGGTGGTGCATTGCATCAGTATGATGATTATAAGAAGATAGAGATCGAAGATGGCATCTATAAAATGAAAAGCCGGCGGCTGGCCATGCGTCACCGCCTGCATATCGGCACTATTGTGAGTGAATCCATGATGAAGGTCAAATTCATGAGTGGTGGATATATTGGTGTGATCGAAGAATGGTTTATTTCCCGACGTGAACCTGGAGATGTTTTCACCCTCGCTGGCCGGAACCTTGAATTTGTAATGATCAAGGATATGACTGCCTATGTTAGAAAAAGCAATAAGAAAAAATCAATTGTACCCAGCTGGCAGGGAGGCCGTATGCCATTATCGGCCAACCTGGGAAAGAAATTAAGAGAGACCTTCGACCGAAAATCCTTCAATCGTAAACGACTGACTCAGGATGGAAGCCACGAAAAGGAAATAGAACTGGAAGTACTGGAACCTTTATTTGACCTGCAGGAAAAATTATCGATCGTTCCCAAACAGAATGAATTACTTATTGAACAGATTGAAACAAAAGACGGTTTTCATCTCTTTGTATATCCATTTGAAGGAAGACTGGTGCATGAAGCCATGGCGGCCATCCTTGCTTACCGTATCAGTCGAATCAGGCCCATCACGTTTTCCTTTGCCATGAATGATTATGGTTTTGAATTGCTGAGTGATCAGCCTGTACCGGTTGATGATACCAATGTATATGAATTATTTACTCCTGATAATCTCCTGATGGATATTCAGCGAAGTGTGAACTCAACTGAGATGGCCCGTAGGAAATTCCGGGATATTGCCGTGATCGGCGGCCTGGTCTTCCAGGGATTTCCGGGAGAACAGAAAAAGGCAAGACATCTCCAGGCATCTGCATCGTTATTATTTAATGTGTTTAGCGAATATGAACCGGGGAATGTTTTATTGCGACAGGCTTACCAGGAAGTGCTTGACCAGCAAATGGAAGAGGTAAGATTACGGGATATGCTACATCGCATCCAGGAGTCAAAGATCATTCTCACCTTCCCGGAACGATTAACTCCTTTCTGCTTCCCGATAAAGGTTGATAGCCTTCGTGAGGATCTTTCTTCCGAAAAACTGGAAGACAGGGTGCGCAAAATGCAACTACAACTCGAGAACGAATAATTGCCGCTGGCGTTTTACATTTGCAGGCCTATGACCCAGCTCCTGTCGCATATAATAAATAACGAACATTTTATACTGAGTGCTGAAAGAACATTGTTTTGGGAAGATAAGCGCACGCTGATCGTAGCAGATCTTCACGCCGGCAAAACAGGACATTTTCGGAAATCAGGCATCAATATTCCCCAATCTGTTTATAAAGATGATCTGCATCGCCTGCTGGCGCAGGTTCTCTTTTTCAAGGCTGAGAAACTGGTGATAGTTGGCGACCTTACCCATAGTATCGCCAATCGTGAACTGGACTTATTCCGCAAATGGCGCAAAGATTTTTCTGCGCTGGATGTTCACCTGGCAAAAGGGAATCATGATATCCTGGACAATGCATGGTATAAGGAAGCGGATATTACTGTACACAATGACCCCCTGGTTATTGAGAACTTTGCTTTCATACATGACTTTACAGATACGGAAGAAATGCCAGCCGGTTCTCAATTTATATTCTCCGGCCACGTTCACCCCATCATCTGCATAAGAGGTAAAGGAAGACAATCGCTGGCCTTCCCCTGTTTTTATTTCAATAGCCAGTATTGCATATTACCTGCGTTTAGTCGCTTTACAGGAGGTTATAAAATTGATCCGGAAAAAGGAGATAAAGTATTTGCGATTGCTGAGCGGGAAATCATACCCCTTCACAAAAGTTAGCGGTTATTTTTTCCGCAGCTGGTTATAATCCAGGAAGTAAATAAACCGGACAGTCAATTCATTGCCGTGTTTCAGGCCAATGGTTTGATTCAGGTTGGAGAAATAATATTTGTACCGGTTACCATCAATCGTTTCATCCTCACCCAGCCAGTTCTTATAACCAACGATGAGGCGGCTGCCGTACCGGAAATCCCAGGTAAAGAAAGCATCCGTATTGAAGTAGTTTACATTGTCTGTTGAATTAGTAAGGTAATTCGGTGGGTCAACCGGCATTCCTTCGTCATCAACATACGCAATTCGTTTTATAGGCACATGGCTCCAGTAATGCCTTAAACGCATAGTAAGATTGATACGGGGAGTAAAATTATAGATGCCTGAAAGAATGGAGGTTACATCCTTGAAATTCACAAAGGCAATTCTTGGCTGACCCAAAGCATCGCGACCTGCAGAAATGATATAATCTGTTTCTGTCTCATACCGGTGAGAAAGTTCCAGTGAGAATTTATTGCTGAATCGATAACGTACTCCTCCTTCAATAATGTAGTAATCCTTTTCATGATTCTTAAAGAAATCGGCAACAAGCACGTTATAGTTAATATATAATCTCTTCCGGCTATCGGTACTGCCATAGATACCCAATGAGCCATATTGCGGACGACGGGCATATTTATCATAAGGGCGGCCCAACACAAAATAGTCATGCTGGTCAGGATAATAATTAGCGGTAAGATTCACATCCCAGAAATTTTTGAATATCCAGGTACCGGCCAGTTGTGCTACAAATTGGTTAAATGCATCAGGCTTATATAAACGGATGTATTGAAGATTCAGGCTATAAGTGTAGCTAAGGAAATTTTTAGTTGGGGTGAACTGGTTATAGCTGAAATAACCTGAATTCACATTCTGATTTGCCGTTAGCAAAAAGCCGAGATCAGTAGGATCATAATTCTGTGAACGCAGGATGTTTTGCAGATACCATTGGATCTTGCCGCTAACCTTGCCAAATCTTAGCTGTGTATTATATCCGTCATAGGGAGTAGTTGTGAATACCTTGCTATAATGGCCGTAACCACGAAGATTATATCGATTCTTTTTATCGTAAAAGCTAAAATCAAGTCCTGTTACATTAGCATCCCTCTGTATACCTCTACGCAGCACATTTGTGTTTGTAAAAGTGATATAGGAGCGTCCCTGGAGCGCCTGGTCCAGTACTACAATATTATAATTGGCGAGAGGCTCAGTCCTGATCCTTGATTTTTCATTACTGGTCTTGTCGCGGATGGTTGCATACATCGGTGCTCCTATCGCATTGAGCACTCCAATTCCCAGTTTGCTATGCGTGCGTCCTGAAAACTTGAGTGCATTGTACAATGTAGTACGGGAAGGGTTTTTAACCACATCAACATTGGGGTCATTATTGGCAAGATCAATCACATCCCTGTAACCGGAAGGTGTTGCACCAATCCGGCGGGAATAAAATAATCCTGATTTATTGAAAATATCAGTTCCCTCTGTAAAGAAGGGACGATATTCATCAAACTTCACTTCATAAGGTGTGAGATTATTGACCACATTATCTGAAACCACCTGTCCAAAATCCGGGATAAGTGTGGCATCCAGTGTAAGGCTTTCATTGATTCCATATTTCACATCCATTCCACCGCTGGCCAGTACCTCATCCCGGTAAGTTCCATCAGGTTCGGGAGTGCTGCGCAACCCGCTGGATACATAAGGATAGAGATTTAACCGCAAAGGAGGTTTGATATCGCTTAATTCCTTCAATACCCCAAACTGGTTCACAAAACCATTTACATTTGGATCAACCGGGTTCCAGAAAGTGGATTCATTATTTCTTCTTACGGAACGCAGGAATTGTATTCCCCAGTCCTGTACTGATTTTCTTGAGAACCGCAGGGAGATATAGGGGATCTTCATTTCTACTACCCAACCATCGGCAACGGTACTTACCTTACTATCCCAAACTGCATCCCAGGTTTTATCTCCGTATTCCCCATAGGTCAGGGTCTGGTTAGGTGCTATCCGTGCATCTGTCTGTACATTGGAAGAGGTTACCAGGAATTGGAAGCCATTTTGCTGGTCCCTATAGGTATCTATAAAAACCGAGAAGAAATCAAGGTCTTTTTGCTGTTCCTCATCCCGGGCTGTTATTTGTTTGCGGATAAGGGAAGGATCATCGTAGAGATAAGCTCCAACATATATGGCATCATCATCATAAAGCACCCTTACTTCTGTGCGTTGAGAAGCAGGTGAGCCGTAAGTAGGAAAGTTTTGTATAAAATTGGTAGCTACAGGAGATAGTTTCCACCCTTCATCCTCCAGTTTGCCGTCAATAACCGGGGGGTGTTGCACCTTGGTAGCCTGTATTGTCCTTGCCTGGGATAATACTACTACACAATTCAACATAAGCAGGCAGGTCCAGTAAAATTTCCTCAAGTGCATATAGTGTCTCACAAATATATAAGACTGCACTGAAGGACTGAAAGATGCCCGCCACTAATTTTTTAACGAAAAGAACCCCTGTTAACTCATCTTTTTCCTAAGGGAAATTACTTGTTCCTGCAGGTCACTTACAATATTTGTCAGCTGGCCCACATCCCAACGTTGCTGCTGGTTGGCTTTTGACAGGATCATTTGCGCCTGCCACATTTCAAGCACATCTTCAGTATTGACTGTATAGGGATGATAAACAGGGTTATCACTGGCCAGTGTAAGTTTATTTTTGGCCCGGCCGTTTTTCTGTATGCGTTTATAGACAATTCCTTCATTGCGGGAAACCACAATGCAGGCTGTATTATTCTTTACTTCCTCCACATTATCTACTTTCTCACCTACAATCACGGAACCGCTGGGTGTTGGCAGCATGGAATCCCCGATGATCTCAAATGCGCGGTAATTACCACCGGACAACATGGGCAGGGTAAATGTATTCAGCTCATCCACGAATTCAGGATCAGCATAGCCGGCGAGATAACCCGCTGCAGCTTTAACCGGAACAAAGGGAATATCGGAACGGCCACTGGCCAGTTTAATGGCGCGGCGTTTAGCGAGATAATTGGTTTTGCTATCACTCAGGTCTTTGCGGAGAAGATCATCCAGCGTAAGCTTGAAAATATCACAGACCACTTCCAGCACATCAATGCGGGGTTCGGCCCTCTCCTCTTCATAGGCGCCAAGAAGGGATCGCTTGATACGGAGTTTTTGCGCAAATTCTTCCTGGGTCCATCCCCTTAGTTTGCGCAGGTATTTCAGATTTTGATTGGAAACTGCCATGTTCGCTAACTATTTTAGGGCAAATTACTAATTTATTTGGTTTTCCAAAAATTTAATAGACTTTTTATCCATAATCTTCTAACTATGAATTTAAAACATCAAAAAATAGTGGCATTTTTGCCCTTTCTATGGCACAAAAAAAACCTGTCCGGAAAACCGTAAAGGCCACCCCTAAAAAGAAAGATTCCGGAAATACAACACCGACAAAAGAAAGACCAGTTATACTCATCACCAATGATGATGGGATAATGGCGCCTGGCATCATGAACCTGGTGGAAGCCGTTAAAGACCTGGGCAAGATCGTTGTTGTTGCACCAGATAAGCCTCAGTCCGGTATGGGTCATGCCATCACCATTGGTCATCCCCTCCGTTTGCAAAAAGTAAATGTATTTGAAGATATAGAAGCGTATTCCTGCACGGGCACCCCGGTGGATTGTGTGAAGCTGGCTGTAGACAAGATCCTGCATCGCAAACCCGATCTCTGTCTTAGTGGTATTAACCACGGAGCCAACCATAGTATCAATGTCATTTATTCCGGTACCATGAGTGCTGCAGTGGAAGCTGCCATTGAAAGCATTCCGTCTGCCGGATTTTCTTTGCTGGATTACAGCATTGAAGCTGATTTCAGTGGTGCCCGTAAATATGCCCGCATCATTGTTGAGAAAATGCTTGAAACACCTCAGGATAAACATACAGTGCTGAATGTAAACTTCCCTCCCCTGCCTCCTGAACATTTGAAGGGGATCATGATTTGCAGGCAGGCGTATGCCAAATATGAGGAGGATTTTATGGAAAGACTTGACCCGCATGGACGGAAATATTACTGGCTCACAGGAGAATTCGTCAATTTTGATAAAGGAAAAGATACTGATGTCTGGGCTTTGGCAAATGGTTATGTAAGTGTAGTGCCGGTACAATTCGATCTTACCCATTACGATCTTAAAACCAAACTAGAAAAACTCTGGAAATAATGTTCTTTAAAAAAGATAACCTCCGTCTGGGCATGTTCATCGGCCTCCTGGGTCCAATCCTGGGTCTTATCATCATCTATTTTGCAAAGTACTCATCCACTTCCTTCGGGAATTTCATGGATGATTTCTTTAATAACAACAAGCTCATCACTTCCATCGGCTCCCTCTCTTTGCTGGTGAATGTTGTGTTCTTTACGCTCTATGTAAATACCAATCGCGATAAAACTGCTAAAGGCATTTTTCTGATCACGGTAATATACGGGATTGCTATACTGGTTCTGAAATTAGTTAATATTTAATTTTGGTTCCGTCCCGATAGTTATCGGGACGGAACCAGGATCATCTTCAAATGAAATATTACATCATTGCAGGCGAGGCTTCTGGTGATTTACATGGCAGTAATCTTATCAAAGAGCTGAAGAAGCTGGATACTGCAGCATCCATACGTTGCTGGGGTGGTGACAAGATGCAGGCAGCCGGCGGTGAACTGGTAAAGCATTATCGGGATCTTGCATTCATGGGATTCACGGAAGTACTCATGAACCTTGGTACAATCCTGCGTAATCTCAAATTCTGTAAACAGGATATCCTTTCCTATAAGCCGGATACACTTGTACTGATCGATTATCCAGGTTTTAATTTACGAATAGCAAAATGGGCCAAACAGCAGGGCCTGAAAGTGATCTTTTATATCAGTCCCCAGGTTTGGGCATGGAAAGAGAACCGGGTCAGGATGATGAAGGAGTGTATTGATAAAATGCTGGTGATCCTTCCTTTTGAAAAAGATTATTTTAAGAACAGATGGAACTGGAATGTAGAATATGTGGGCCATCCCCTTGTACAGGTGATTGATGAGTTCAGGGCAAATCATCCTGATCTAAGACCTGGCACACAGCCTCCTTTTACTATTGCCTTACTTCCGGGAAGCCGAAAACAGGAAATACTCAAGAAATTGCCGATCATGCTGGAAGTAAGCAGGGAATTTCCTGAACATAAATTCATTATCGCCAAGGCTCCTGCTGTGGAAGATACATTCTATAATGAACTGCTAAAGGACTATTCCAATGTCTCCCATGTAGCCAATCAAACCTATGATCTGCTGCTGAAGTCAAATGCCGCGCTTGTTACTTCTGGAACCGCCACTTTGGAAACTGCATTGTTTGGAGTACCGGAAGTGGTTTGCTATAAAGGTTCTGCCATTTCCTACCAGATCGCTAAGCGTGTGATCAAAGTAAAATATATATCTCTCGTTAACCTGATCATGTTCCGTTTGGTGGTTCATGAACTGATACAGGATGAGTTAACGCCAAAGAATCTTATAAAAGAATTAAAGGCATTACTCTTTGATCCAAACAGGATCAATACACTGAAGCAGGACTATAAAGAATTGAAAGAATTGCTGGGTGAAGGCGGAAATGCCTCAGCCAAAGCAGCTGCGTCAATTGTAAATTTTTTGAAGGCTCAGCGTTGATCCCTGAACTGAATATTACTTCCTCAATAACTTAACCGCCAGGATAATCAAACAAAGTATGAAGACCAAAAGGCTGATCCGGTTAATCCCGTGCATATAGCCAATCCATTTGCTTTTGGGGCGGGATGGGTCTTTCTTCTTGATGTATAGGTATTCCGCTATCTGTCTTAAGACTCCCATACTGTAAAGTTAGGAAGAATGATCAATTAACTTTCCCGGCGGCTGCAGCCTTAACATTCCAGGTTTTTTTATCCTGTATAAAGGCAACGACTTCAACATCCTGCATAGACAGATCAGAGGGGAGATTGAGCGCAATTACCGCTTTGGCTGATTTATCAACGGGAATCGATTTTAAGCTGCGGACAATATTGATATGATGTAGCGACTTCCCTTTATTCTCTCCTCTTTTAACGGCTGTGGTTGCCTGTAACTGAACGAGTGCAATATTGAGCGTAGACGCTTCTGAAACATTTGCTTCATACTTTACCCGTAATGTTGAAGCATTCTCTTTGTTTATGGAAAGAGAAAGCTCAGCAGAAGGATTTTTTTCAAGGGCTTTTTTTACAACGCTAACCAATACTGTCTTTTTCGATCCCACAAATTCCGATTCACCATTTACAACAATCTCCGGTGTATAAACACTGCTCAATCCAAAATGGTTTCCATACTCCTGTTGACGTTGAGTAAATACGGCACTACTGAATTCATCCTTCCAGCCAATATAGTTCCAGTAATCAACATGATATCCCAGGACATAAACCTGCTCCGGGAAATCCTTTACCAATTGAATAACCGCTTCATCGGCAGCCGGACAACTGGAACAGCCTTCAGAAGTAAATAATTCAACAAGAGCAAATCCTTTTGAAGAATCAGGAACTCTGCTTTTGGAAAAAATAGTAAAATGGAAGAAAGACCATAAGGCAAATCCACTTATGGAAAAGGCAATTACTTTTTTCATAACTAATCATTAATTTGATTTTCCCGGTTATACACAGCCTTTACAGCAATTTAGCCCATAATTTGCTAATTACCTTCTTAAATTGTATATATGGTTGTTAAAGACCAGGGCATACTTTCAAATTTTGAGAAAGCTATCGAATATGAATGGCTGGAAACGAATGGCCTCGGCGGCTGGGCCGGCTCAACCATTATTGGCTGCAATACCCGGCGTTATCACGGCCTGTTAGTTGCAGCAACTTCCCCGCCAACAGAACGGATGGTTTTGTTATCCAAACTGAATGAAGCGATTCTTTTTGGCGATAATAGATTTGAACTGGGAACAAATCAATATAATGGGAATGTAGTCCAGCCTTCGGGCTTCCTTCAATTATCAAGGTTTGAAAAGGGGCTGTTTCCCCAATGGATATATGAAATAGAAGGAATTCAATTGAGAAAAACAATTGCAATGGTTCACGGCGAAAATACCGTGATAATAACTTATCAATTGTTACAAGCTCCTGACACTATTTCGCTTGAATTTTTACCATTGATTGCAGGTAGAGATTATCATACATTAAACCATAAAGCTTCTGAATTAAATTTGGAGGCAGCATTCGGCAGCGGCACTCTTCATAGTGTACCGGACGGCAAAACTGATCTTTTCATTCAAATCCCCGGCTCCTTTTATCATCATGACCCACACTGGTTTTATAATTTTCAATACAGTGTTGAACGATACCGCGGTTTGGATGATACAGAAGACCTGTTTAATCCCGGGCTGTTTATGGTTTCAATAAATCCGGGAGATATACTGAACATTATTATTTCTACTGAAAATCCTGAGGGGAAGAACATAGATGACTTATTGGAAAAAGAGGAGCACCGGCGAAAAACACTTTTAAGAGACCAACCTCCAAATGAGCTTGTGCAACAACTTGTACTGGCTGCCGATCAATTTATTATAAATCCTGTGGGCCGCGTCGCCGATGCCGCACGAGCCCATGCCGCGGGAGATGAGATTCGGACCGTGATCGCAGGTTACCATTGGTTTACTGACTGGGGCCGCGACACCATGATCAGCCTGGAAGGGCTGACGTTGACGACTCGTCGCTATACCGAGGCTGGCTGGATATTGCGCACGTTTG
>Ga0207648_10002222_pt1 | contig 21048 bp, 21 predicted proteins | sample KBSMisM32_FD_184310 | JGI IMG/M metagenome (GOLD analysis project Ga0207648, IMG submission 184310) | Miscanthus rhizosphere microbial communities from Kellogg Biological Station, Michigan, USA - KBS Miscanthus M3-2 (SPAdes) (version 2) | ecosystem: Host-associated > Plants > Roots >...
CATCGCGATGAGCGCGCTGCTTGCTGTAGGCGTGCTAGAGGAGGCTCGTCAGCACGGCTTCGACGTTCCAGGCGATCTCGCGATCTGCGGCTACGGCGACATCGACGTCACCCGGTCGACACATCCGCCGCTGACCATGATCTCGCTTCCGGTCTTCGATGCCGGCGTGGCGGCGATCACCGCCCTCCAACGGATGATCGCAGGCGAGCTCAAGCGACCCGAACGGCTCGTCTTCGAGGGGACGCTCGAGGTCCGCGAGAGCTGCGGCCACCACCCGATATGAAGGCGGCCGCCAGGGACTGGTAGATCGGCCGAAGACGGCGCCGGCTCGTCGACGAAACCTTAGTCGACGATGGTCTGGGACTGCTCGCGCATGAACTGTGCTACGTAGTACATGGAGAGTCCTGCTTTGCCGGTCGAGCCGCTGCCCTTCCAGCCGCCGAATGCCTGGATGCCCGGCCACGCGCCGGTCGTCGCACCGGCTCGTCGGTTGACGTAGAGCACGCCTGCCTGGATCCGGTCCATGAACTGCTGGACCTCGCCCTGGTCCTCGCTGTAGACGCCGGCGGTGAGCCCGTAGACCGTGTCGTTCGCGAGCGTCAGGGCTTCATCGAGCGAGTCGACGGCCTGGACTGCCGTGAGCGGTGCGAAGAACTCGTCGCGGAACACCCGATGGTCGGCCGATAGCCCGCCGATCACGGTCGGCTCGACGAAGAACCCGCGCGCCTTGTCGCCGTCGCTCAGCCGCTCGCCACCGATGAAGACGCGTCCATCGCGCCGCGCCTCGCTGACGGCTTGCTGATGTCGGTCGACCGCTCGCTGATCGATGATCGGACCGAGCCAGTTCTCGCGGATGACGGGATCGCCGATCGTGATCGACTCGGTCTTCTCGACCAGTAGCCGGACGAGCTCGTCGTGGACGGGCCGCTCGACGTACACGCGCGAGTTCGCGGAGCACTTCTGCCCACCGAACCCGAAGGCCGAACGCATGATCCCCTCGGCCGCCTCATCGAGGTCGGCGTTGCGCGTGACGATCGCGGGGTTCTTGCCGCCCATCTCGACGATGCACGGCCGTGGCCACGTCTTCGAGAACGATCGGAAGAGCTGCATGCCGACCGCGTACGACCCGGTGAACACGATGCCGTCGATGCCCGGGTGATCCTGGAGCGCTTGCCCGACGGTCTCGCCGGGACCCATCACCAGGTTGACGACGCCCTGCGGGACACCGGCATCGATGTAGGCCTGCAGCATGTTCTGCGCCGACAGCGGCGACGCCGACGACGGCTTGATCACGACCGTGTTGCCGGCCATCATCGCGGCCGACGACGGACCGGTGGCCAGCGCCATCGGGAAGTTGAATGGGCTGACGACGGCGAAGACGCCGTGTGGTCGCAGGACCGACTTCGTGTGGACGGCGGTGTCCCCGAGATTGCCCATCGGGTGTTCGTAGCCGTCATTGTCCTCCATCGTCTGGGCGTAGTAGCGGATCAGGTCAGCCGACTCCTCGATCTCACCGAGCGACTCGATCCGGTTCTTGCCGACCTCGTAGCTCTGTGCGGCGGAGTACTCGAAGAGACGGTCGCTGATCAGCTCCGCGGCGCGCCGCAGGATCGCCAGGCGCTCTCGCCAGGGCGTCGCGGCCCAGGCCGGCTGCGCCCGCCGAGCCGCGGCGACCGCGTCATCGATGTCGGACGGCGTTCCCGTCGCGAACGTCCCGAGCAGGATGTCCGAGTCGATCGGCGAGCGAGCCTCGAAGGTCGACACGCCGTCACGCCATGCGCCGTCGACGTAGTTCTGGTGGTACGCACCGAGCTCACCGCGGACCTTGGTCGCGGCCTCCTCGAACCCGGCGTGCAGCTCCTCGTTGTCGGCGCGCAGCGTCGCGTAGGTGACCTTGATTCGCGGCTTGGCCTCGGACGTCATCGTGGCTCCTCGTGTGTTCGTCGAAAGGTCGTCATTCAGGGTCGTCCAGTCTACGTCCGAGCACGACGGCCGGGCGGACGCGTCAGCCCGCTGGCGCCGGCTGACTCTGGCCTTCGGGCTGCACGGCAGCCGGTGGATCGAGTGCCTGGACGGTCAACCACGACGCGACGGTCGCGAAGACCGCGCCGGCGATCGCATCGAAGCCGCCGGAACCGACGAGGAGCGCCGCGAACAGCATCGACGTCACCACCAAGCGCGTCTGTGCGGCCATCCCTGCCGCGCATCCGATCGCGATCGCGAACGTTGGTGACGTCCCGAACAGCTCGACGGCGAATGCCGCGACGCCGACGCCGAGGAACACGGCCGGAAAGATCGGCCCGCCCCTGAAGCCCGTCGCGAGGCTTACCGCGTACGCAGCGGCCTTTGCGATGACCAGGACCACGAGTGCGATGAGGGACGACTCCGAGACGAGTGCCGGGATCGAGGCTTGCCCTGAGAAGAGCACGTCATCGGGCGCGACGCCGAACACGGTCGCCAGTTGGGCGAGTGCGCCGACCGCCAACCCGCCGAGCAGGAGCGCCGCGACGAGTCCTACTCGGCCGTCACCTTGACGACCGTCCTGAAGTGCGGCGACCCGCTTGGCGGCACAGTTGATCGCCACGATCAGCGCGGCGGTCACGACGCCGACGACGATGGCGATGATCAGATCCGGGACACTCGTTCCCACGTACGCCGGCAGATCCGGGACCTGGAGCCCGGGCGCCGGCGCGCCGGTATACGGCCCCACCCCGAGAAAGACCAGGTAGCCGACCGCGGCGGCGACGAAGCCTGGTAAGAGCACCGGGATCAGCACGGCACCGAGCGAGATGCCACCCTCGGTCAGCATCACGCCGGCCACCAATGGCCCGCCGAACAGCGTGGAGATCGCAGAGAAGATCCCGGCCATCGAGAGGATGCCTTGCTCTCGAGCATCGGACCGGACGATCGACGTGATGCCGAGTCCGACGGCTGACCCCACGGCCATGACCGGCGCTTCGGGGCCCAGCACGAGCCCGAAGCCGAGCGTGCCGAGCGCGGCGACGACGATGCCAGGCACGTACCTGACCGGCGTAGCCCCGTGGCTCATCCCGGCCAGTGGCGAGCGTCCGCCGTCGCCCGGCAGCGTGAGTCGTGCGATCGCGACGATCGCGGCGCCCACGACCGGTAGAAAGACGACCAGATACCAGGGTGGCGACGCCTCGCCGAGGGCCGTCGGGAGGGCGTGCCAGATCAGCTGTTCGAGGTAGTGGACGACCGTGAAGAACGCGATCGCCGCCAGCGCGGCAGGGATGCCGATGGCGGCGCCGAGCAGCACCAGCCGAAGGACATCCACGCGGGCCGGCGCACCTTGCTCAGTCAAGTGCCGTCACCACTTCGGCGAGATCCTTCGCGACCGCGTCGGGGCGCCGACCGCCTCGCTCGCTCGCGGCGACCTCGACATCTGCCGGCCCGTGCTTGCCCGTCAGCACGAGGATGCCGCGCAGCCCGGCTCGCTGTGACGCCCTGACATCGGTGCGGACGTCGTCGCCGACCATCGCGATCTCGGCGCGCGCCAGCACGCCGCCACATTCCTTGCGCAGATCGCGGACAGCCTGCGTGAAGAACGCCGGGGTCGGCTTGCCGACGATCGTGGCTCGTGTCTCCGCCGCGAACTCGAGTCCCACCACGAACGAGCCCGAGTCGAGGGTCGGGCCTTCCGGCGTGAGCCACCAGGGATTGCGATGCATGCCGACGAGCCGTGCGCCGCCGCGGACGAGGCGGAACGCGCGGTTGAGGTTGTCGAAGGTCGCCTCCTCCGGCGAGTCGCCGATGACGACGGCTGCCGCGGTCGCGCGGCGCGCTCCGGCTTCCTCGTGCGTCAGCAGGTGCTGACCGGAGAATTCCGACTTGGCATCGTCGGAGGCGAGGACATACAGCGGCTGACCGGGAAAGGTCCGCGCCGTCCAGGCCGCGGAAGCGGAGAGCGCCGACTCGAAACGCTCCGGCGGGATGGGGGCGCCAAGTTTCGCCGACCACCGCGACAGCGTCTTGCGACTGATGGCCGATGTGTTCGTGACGATCCGGTACGGCACGGACCGCCGTTCGATCTCGGCGATCGCGTCGGCGGCGCCGGGAACGGCCGTCCCGGCGGTGACGATGACCCCGTCGAGATCGAGCAGGAACGCCCGGACACCGCGCATCGCCGCGCGTAGATCGGTCGTCGGGTGCGACGCCTGGGGCATGATGGAAGCCTATCGGAAGGAGGGCGCCCGCATGGGTCTGCTCGAGGGCAAGAACGCCCTGGTATTCGGCGTGGCGAACGATCACTCGATCGCCTGGGGGATCGCCCAGGCACTCCGTGCCGAGGGAGCCACGGTCGGGTTCTCGTCGATCGAGAGCCTCATCGACAAGCGCGTACGGCCGCTCGCGGATTCGATCGGCGCGACCTTCGTCGAACCTGCCGACGTGCGATCCGACGCCGACATCGAGCGCGTTTTCGCGCGCTGGGGCGAAACGACGGACCACCTCGACGTCCTCGTCCACGCCCTCGCGTTCGCGAAGCGCGAGGACCTCGAGGGTGGCTTCGTCGACACGTCGCGTGACGGCTTCGCGCTCGCGCTGGATGTGTCCGCCTATTCGCTGGTCGCGCTGACCCGCGCGGCTCGACCGTATCTGCGCGGTGGATCGTCGGTGATGACGCTGACCTACTACGGCTCGGAGAAGGTCGTAGCGAACTACAACGTCATGGGCGTCGCGAAAGCCGCGCTCGAGGCATCGGTGCGGTATCTCGCCTCTGACCTCGGCCCGGACGGGGTCCGGGTCAATGCCATCAGCGCGGGGCCGGTGCGGACGCTCGCCGCCGCCGGGATCGCCGGCTTCAAGGGGATGTACGGCGCGTTCGATGACGTCGCCCCGCTTCGGTCCAACATCACGATCGAGGACGTCGGCAAGACCGCGGTGTACCTCGCCTCCGACCTATCGAGCGCGGTCACAGGCGAGGTCATCTATGTCGATGGCGGGTTCAGCATCCTCGGCGTGCCGCTGGCGAAGACCGAATAGCGGCCGGCGCTGGCAGGCCCGGCGGTCAGCCTGCGGTCAAGCGGCCGATCTCCGTCTCGAGATCCGGGATCGAGATCTCGCCGACGGCCCGCGCGACGACCTTGCCATCGGGGCCGATGAAGACCCAGTACGGATAGGCCGGGAGTCCGTACGCCGCAGCGACGCTATTGGTGGGATCGACGATGACAGGCGTCGTCCAGCCCTCGCGCGCGAGCCAAGCCTCGGGCGGATAGTTCGGTCGAGTCGGGTCGATGCCGGTCGCGACCGACACCAGATCGACGCCCTGCGGGACCCCGCCGGCGCTCACCCACGTCTGGATGAGCGGCACTTCGGCCTGGCAATGCGGGCACCAGTGCGCGATGAACAGAACGACCTTCGGCCGACCGTCCGCCTTGATGGCGACGGCCTTGCCCATGAAGTCCGTGCCGTCCACCTCGGGGGCAGCCAGACCGACCGCGGCGTCGCCGTTGGGGTTCTGGAAGTCCGGTAGGGCCGCGCCGGTGATCGTCGGCACCTTGACCGCACCCGAAGCTGACGGGGCCGGCGCAGTACCGGCTGCGACGGACGAACTCGGCGGGACCGACGAGCTGCCACCGGTCGTCGGGCCGTTCGTCCCGGGCAGCACGAGCGCCAGGACCGCCGCGATCACGACCGCCGCGACGATGAGTCCGGGCACCAGCCAGCGGAGCGCCGGCGAGCGGCGGCTGCCGGTCGCAGCGGCCTCGCGGGCAGCCCGACGCCGTGCGCGTCGATCGCCGGAGTTCGAAGTCATCGGTCACTCCATCGGTCGGGCTCGTCCGGGTCGCGAACGAGCAGTAGCGTGAGGATCAGGAGGAAGGCGGTCAGCGCGAGCGTCGGCAAGCTGAAGACGCCGAAGACGCGGAACCACACGAACGTGCACGGCGCTGACACCGCACATGCGCCGGTGTCGACCGCCGGGATCCACTCGAGGACGACATGGTACGCCGCGATCGCCGCACCGATGGCCGCGAGGGCCACCGTGCCCGTCGGGGCGCGCCGCTGACGTCGCAGCATGGCCATCCCGAGGATCACGACGAGCGGATACATGGCGATCCGCTGGTACCAGCACAGCGTGCATGGCGTGAACGTGGCGATCTCCGAGAAGAAGAGGCTCCCGATGGTCGCGAGCGTCGCGACGAACCACGCCGCGATGACGCCGCGGGCCTGGATCGCCCGGGCGATCGTCGCGTACGCATCAAGGGCAGGGTCGGACTGGATGGCGAGGATGCGCAGGGTTCCGAGGAGGATCATCCCGCCGATCGCCGCGATCGCGAGGATCGCGTAGAAACGCTCGACGAGGTCGACGCTGATGTCAGGCATGGTCGCCGGCGGCCTGGCACGTGGCACAGACCCCGGTGAGTGTCAGATGCGGCACGTCGACCTCGAAGCCGCGTCCTGCACGGACGGCCTCGACGGCCGTGACGACGATCGGATCGTCGGTCGGCAGCTCCCAGGAACCGGAGCAGACGCGGCAGTAGAGGTGCGCGTGCTCGGCGGCCGGCAGGACGTGGAACTCCTCGCGCCCATCGGCAGCATGGCTGTGGCGGATCACGCCGAGCTCCTCGAGGACGTCGAGCGTTCGGTAGACGGTCGACGGGATCGTGTCCGGATCGCGCGCGCGACAACGGTCGACGAGCTCCGCCCCGGTGACGTGGCCGTCGACCTCGGACAGCACCTCGACGAGGATCCGCCGCTGGGGCGTCCAGCGCAGTCCCTTGGCACGAAGCTGATCGGGGATACCGGCCCATGGGCGGCTGAGGTCAGGTTCCCAGTCGGTCGATGATCCGGCAGCGCGCATCGCGCGAAGTATAGGAGGGCAGGAGCAACAGGCTGCAGATGCAACCTGTTGCGATAGGTTCCTGGAACCCGTACGCTACCCGGGACCCCGGAGAGAGGACCACCCGATCTTGCTCGACCTGTTATTCGCGACCGCCACGTCCCCTGCGGGGATCGGAGTCCTCGCGACCGGATTGGCCCTCGGGATCCGGCACGGGATCGACTGGGACCACATCGCCGCGATCACCGACATCACGAGCACGACGGCCGCGGCCGGCGTTGCCGAGGCGGCCCACGAGGAGCAGCACCGCTCGGTCAGCGGCCATCACCACGGTCACGGCGGGGCCCTCGAGATGCACGCGCATGACGCCGGCCCTGGCGCGGCCACATTGGCTCCCGCGACCCGCGGTGGGGCCAGCCCGTTCCACCGAGTCGGTCACGAGCAGGTCGAAGCTATCCAGCTCGGGACCCTGTACGCGCTGGGGCATGGCGCGGTCGTCATCGCGCTCGGCATCGCCGCGCTGGCGTTCGGTGCGCTCCTGCCCGAGTGGCTCGATCCGATCATGGGCCGGATCGTCGGCCTGACGCTCGTCCTCCTCGGCGGCTGGGTGCTCTACTCCGTGTACCGGTACGCGCGCGGCGGGGAGTCATTCAGGCTGCGAAGCCGCTGGATGCTCGTCTTTGACGGGATCCGTTATGCCTGGCGACGTGCCGGCGCACGGCTCCACGGCCACGAACACGTCGAGCCCCTAGAGATGAGCTCGTACGGTCCGAAGACCGCCTTCGGGGTCGGGATGATCCACGGCGTCGGGGCTGAGACCGGCACGCAGGTCCTGCTCATCGCCGCCGTCGGAGGCGCGGCGAGCGCAGGCCTCGGGATCCCGATGCTGTTCGCCTTCGTGCTCGGGCTGCTGATCTCGAATTTCGCGATCGTGGTGCTGACCTCGGTCGGGTTCGTCGCCAGCCAGACGCGCGAACGGATCTACGTGGTCGTCGGTCTCGTGGCCGGCATCTTCAGCCTGATCATCGGGACGATCTTCCTGCTGTCCCTCGACGGGATGATCCCGGCGATGGACTCGCTGCTGCCGTTCTAGCGCGGGCGCGCGTCGCCCGTCAGGCGGCCGCCGACTTGGGTGCTGCAGCTTGCGCCACCGGCTTCATCGGCCGCAGGAACAGATACAGCACCACGACCACGTAGGTCAGCCAGACGACGAACGTCGTCACCTCGGGTGTCGCCGAGTAGCCGAAGATCGCGCGGAGGAACTGGCCGAGCAGGTTGCCGCTGGCGGCATCGTGCGGCAGTACACCGGACACGTCGAACGCCGGTTGCGTCCCGAAGGTGATGACACCGATCTCGATCAGCTCATGCACAGCGCTCGACAGGAGCCCCGCGGCGATGAAGATCAGCGCGACGCCTGTCCAGCGGAAGAACGTCGAGAGGTTGAGTCGACGCGAACCGTGGTAGAAGCCGACACCCAGCACGGCCGCGATCGCGAGGCCGATGAGCGCTCCGACGAGGACCCAGATCGCGCCCTGCTCGGCGGAGTTCGCCTGGCCGACGAGGAAGAGTGACGTCTCGAGGCCCTCGCGGATGACCGCGATGAAGGCAAGCACCGCGAGCGCCCGGACCGACCCCTTGTCGATCGCGCGGTCGACGGCGGCCTGGAGCTCGCCCTTCACGGACCGCGCCTGGCGACGCATCCAAAACAGCATCCACGTCACGACACTCGCCGCGGCGATGAGCGTCGCCGCCTCGAACAGCTGCTCGTAGGGCTCCTCGAACCCACCGACCGTGACGTAGAGCAGGATGCCGAGGATCGCGCTCAGACCGATCGCGGTGCCGGCGCCGAGGAAGACCAGCGGGAACTGGCTCCTGTTTCCCGTCTTGGCGAGATATGCGCAGATGATCGCGATGATCAGGGCAGCTTCGACGCCCTCGCGCAATCCCGTCACGAGCCCGCTGGTCAGTGCCGCGACGTCCATACCTCGGTCAGCTCCTCAAGTCGTCATGACTTCGGTGCGCAAGCGCCCTTGTCATCGGGATGCTAGGGTCACGACGCCATAGCGTCAAGCGTGGCGCTACGGCGGGCGCGGATCAGTCCGCCGTGCGCAGCTGGAAGCGCCGGAGGCGTGCCGACGTCACGCCGAACCCGCCCACGATGACGGCGGCGAGGATCACGATCGACACGCCGATGCCCAGTGGATCCGACCCGACATCTCGCCCCGTCAGCGTCGATGCGACACCGAGCGTCGCCTGACGCACGGACAGGAAGCGCGTCCCCTCCAGGATGCCGGCGAGGATCCCCTCCCAGATGAGGGTGTACCCGAGGCCGACGATCAATGCTCGACTGGTGATCACACCAAGTGCCGTGAAACCGACCGCGTAGGCCGTCCCACCGATCAGCGTGGCGACGGCGAAGCCGACGCTGGTCTGGATCGACTCCGGCCCGAGACCACCCAGCAGCAGACCCGTGACCGCGACCGGCGGGACGATGAGGATCGCGGTGAGGAATGCCGCGACGAGGGCCTTGGCGGCGGCGGTCAGCCAGCGCGGAACGGGCTTCACGAGCTGGAAGATCAGGGTGCCGTCCTCGATCTCCGAGCCGATGACGCCCGTGCCCACGACCAGCGCCACGAGCGGGCAGACGGTCCGGATCACCAGTGCGTCGAGGATCTGGCTCGCATCGGGACGACCGCCACCGACACGGACCAGGATGCCGAGCAGGACCGGGAGCCACGCGAGGAGCGCGATCAGCACGGTCCTACGGCGACCGACCAGGGCACGCAGCGTGAGCTCGATGAGGGTGCTGAATGGCCTCATCGGCGGACCAGGTAGCTGAAGACGCTTTCGAGCGTGTCGTCGGTCGGCGTCAGCTCGTGAAGCCGGATCCCGGCCGTTCGGGCGATCGGGGCGACGATGCGGGCGAACGCCCCGAGGTCCGATGCCTGGACGGCGAGACGCCCGTCGAGCAGCTCGACGCCGAACACGGCCGGGTTCGCCAGCAGCGCGGCGGCCAGGCCACGGTCGTCGGACGAGCGGATCGTGAAACGGTGTGGTCGATCGGTCATCAGGCGCCGGATCGACCGGAAGTCCCCGGACGCAGCCAACCGCCCCGCGTACACGACGAGGACCGCCTCCGCGAGGCGCTCGACCTCCTCGAGGATGTGCGACGAGAAGAGGATCGCGCGACCGTCCGCGGCCATCCGTCGGAGCAGCTCCATCATGTGCAGACGCTGACGCGGATCCATCCCGTTGAATGGCTCGTCCAGCAGCAGGATCCGTGGCTCGTGGACCAGGGCGGCGGCCACCTTCATCCGCTGGCGCATGCCCTTCGAGTACGTGCGGATCGGCCGATCCGCCGCATCCGTCATCTCGACCGTGGCGATGGCCGTATCCGTGGCGGTCCCGACGTCGGGGACGGACTGCAGCTCGGCGTTCGACCGGACGAATTGGCGCCCGGTGAGATAGCCCGGGACCGCCTCGCGCTCCGGGACGAGCCCGACGACCGAATAGACGCCCGGGTCACCGAACGCCGTCCGTCCGCCGACTCGGACCGATCCGGCGGACGGCGCAAGGAGGCCCGCGAGGAGATGGAGGAGCGTGCTCTTCCCGGCGCCGTTCGGACCGAGCAATCCGGTGATGCCCGGACCGAGGGCGAACGAAACGTCATTGACCGCGACCACGTTGCCGTACCAGCGCGAGACGTGGTCGACCTGCATCGCAGGTACGACCGGCGGCGCAGGCACGACTGGCTCCGGCGCTGTGACCGGCATCCTCGGCTCGACCGGCACCGTGGGCTCGATCGATGTCACACGGTCACCGTGAGGTAGCGCCGGAGCACGATCGCCAGCGAGCCGGCGACGTAGGCCAGGGCCGTGACGACGTAGACCCAACCGGGCAAGGTCGCGATCTGGAATGTCTCGTTGCCGATCCGCAGCGGGCCGTAGATCGCGCCGTTCACGCCGTCGACGACGTCGCTTGGGCTTGCGAGCAGCAACACCTTCGCGATATCCGGGACCGAGAGCGCCGCGATGATGCCGATCACGATCGGCGGGACGATGAAGAGCGCGATGATCCCCGCGACCGCGTACGCCCGTCGGGGCGTGTAGGAAGCGACGACCGACGAGACGCCGGCGAACACCGCCGAACCGATCAAGGTCATGGCGAGATACGACGGGATCTCGGGCAGCTCGTCCTGTAGCCCCGCTACGGGGTCCGGGGCCCCGAGGACGGCCCCGATGGTGAGGATGAGGTGAGGGAGTAGGGCGACGATGAAGATCGCGATGAACAGGCCACCCACCCGGGCCAGCGCGTAGTCGACCCTGGTCAGCACGCGCGAGAAGTAGAGCGGCAGGACCCCGTAGCGCTGGTCGCGCCCGAACAGCTCAGGCGCCTGGGCGGCACAGAAGAGCATGACGAAGGTCGACGTGAGGCTCCAGTAGGTGTCGTGTCGGATGGGGATCCCCTGCTCGAGGACCTCGGAGCCGCCGGCCTGGTTCAGGAACGCGCTGATGCCGACTGCCAGCATGGCCGGGACCGCGTTGAAGATGAGCAGCAGGAACGGTGCGACCTTGGCCCGGCCGCCGCGGCCGATCCCGTACGCCTCCTGGAGGCTCTGGCGCAGCAGCGCGCGGACGACAACGTGACGACCCGATCGCGGCCCGTCGTATCCGCGGTAACCGAGGTCGTAGATGCTCCCGGTCGCAGCACCGCCGACCGGGCCGGGTGCCGCGGGCGCCGTCACTGGAACAGCTCCTCGAGCCCACGCCGACGTTGCTCGATCCGGACCAGCGGAAGCCCGAGGTCGGCCACGGTGTCGCGGACGAGGTCGTACGGTCGCTCGTCCTCGAGATGGATCAGGACCGTCCGCCCATCGGCTACCGCCTCGATGCCCGCAGCGGTCAACGCCGCGACCAGCTTGTCCGCGCCCTCCTCGACGTCGACCGCCAGGGTGCCGGTCCGCTCGGTGAACGAGGTGAGGGGCGCCGAGCGGATGAGGCGGCCCGCATCGACGGCGACCAGGTGGTCGCAGACACGCTCGATCTCGCCGAGCAGATGGCTCGCGACGACGACCGCGATCCCGAACTCGGTGCCGGTCCGCTTGACCAGTGCCAGCATCTCGTCGCGTCCTGCCGGGTCGAGACCATTGGTCGGCTCGTCGAGCAGGAGCAGACGCGGGTCGTGGACGAGCGCCTGGGCGAGCTTGACCCGCTGCTTCATCCCGGTCGAGTAGGCGCCCATCGGTCGATAGCGCTCCTCGTAGAGCCCGACGTGGCGCAGCACCTCGGCCGCTCGCTCACGAGCTGCCGCGCGTGGCAACCCGGACCAGCGGGCCATCTGGCCGACGAAGTCGGTCGCCGTGGTGTCGGGCGGGAGGCAATCGGATTCGGGCATGTAGCCGACGTAGCGGCGCAGGGCGGACCCCTGCGTCCGGACGTCGTACCCCAGCACACTGGCCGTGCCCGAGGTTGGTTCGAGCAGGCCCAGGAGGATCCGGATGAACGTGCTCTTGCCGGCGCCGTTCGCGCCGACCAACCCGATGATCCCGGGTTCGAGCTCGACGCTCAGGTCGTCGAGCGCCGTGACTCCCCCCGGGTACCGCTTGGTCAGGGACTTCGTCGCGATGAGCGGCATCGGACGCGAAGCCTAGCCGACGGCCGCGGGCCGGGTCTGCCTGGGCGCCGGGCGATCAGCCGCGCCGGACGCTGGGGTCAGGCTGCGACGACCTGGTTGCGCCCGCCGCGCTTCGCCATCTGCAGCGCGACATCGGCGACTTCGAGGAGCTCCTCGAGCGTCGAGACGGCCGGCCCGAGCGACGCGCACCCGGCCGAGACCGTGGCCCGGAGCGCCTCGCCATCGACACCGGCGACCGGCGTCGCTTCGAGCGCGCGCCGGATCTCCTCGGCGACCCGCTGTGCCTCCTCGACGGTCGCCCCGTCGAGGATCGCCACGAATTCCTCCCCACCGAACCGCGCGACGATGTCACTCGAGCGGAGACGGCCCGACAGGATCGACCCGAATGCGCGCAGGACGGCGTCGCCGACGATGTGGCCGTGCTGCTTGTTGAAGTCGCCGAAGTGGTCGAGGTCGAACATGATCACGGCGATCGGCCGGCGCTCGTCGAGCTCCAGCCTCCCCCGCGCCGCGAAGAGCCGCGCCGTCGAGACCTCGAGGTGGCGTCGGTTCCATAGTCCCGTCAGGGGGTCGCGGATGGCCGCATCGGCGACGCGAGCGTGAAGCTCGACGTTCGCCAGCGCGAGCGTGACCTGCGAGCCGATCAGCGGCATCGTCTCGAGCTCGAGCGCCGAGAACGGGCGGTCGAGATCGTGCCTCGCGAGTGCGATCGCGCCGACGATGCGGTCCTCGTCGAGCAGCGGGACCGAGGCCCCGACCAGGACGTCCGACACACGGGCCGCCTTGACGGTCGTCGGGAACTTGCTCCGGGCAAAGGCCTCGGACGAGACGATTCGGCGTTCTTCGATCGCCTGGCCGGTCATCCCCTCCCCTGGCGGGATGCGCACGCCGAGGTAGCGATCGTCGCCGCCGTGGATCGCCACGATGCGGTCCTCGCCGCTCGTCGGGTCGCGCAGGACGAGGGTCACGATGTCGGTCGCGAGGGCTTCAGAGACCGCGGCCACGATGCGGCTGTGAGCGGTGTTGAGATCGAGGCTGGCGTTGACGGCGGAGCCGAATGCAGCCAAGCGGGTGAACAAGGCGGCTCGTTCGCGGAGGGCCTCGCGCTCGCGCGCGAGAGCGAGCGCGACCGAAACCCGATCGGCGACGACGACGAGCGTGTCGAGATCGCTGATGTCGAGCGGCGCCGCGTCCTGCCCGCTCTCGATGTTCAGCACGCCGACGATCGTGTCGCCCGACCAGAGCGGGACGCTGACCTCGCTGCGTACGTCGGGGCTCGCGGCGCGGTACTCGGGATCGACGGTCACGTCCGGCACGAACTGGGGCTTGCCGCTGCGCATGACGCGGCCGACCACACCGACGGTCCCGTCGAACGTCTCGATCACCGTGTCGTACCCGCGCTGGGCGCCGATGCGCATCAGATCGCCGTCGCGCATGTAGATCGACGGGTAGCGGTAGCCGAACCGGTCGACCAGGATCGCCATGACCTCGTCGAGCGCCTGGGCCGTCGGACCGTCACCGGTCAAGGCACGTCCGATGGCTTCGATCGCGGAGATCTGTCGGGCTCGGCGACGCATACCGGCGCTCGCCGCACGCGCGTGGGCCACCGCTCGCTCCAGCGTCGAGATCGTCCTGCGGGTGCCTGCCGCGAGGACGACGGCGGTCGCAGCCAACGCGATCCCGCGTGACACCAGGCCCTCGCGGATCGCGGGCGTCGCGAACGCCGGGACGAGATAGAGGGCCACCGCCGAGCCGACAAGGACGCCGCCGATGACAAGCACGTGGCGGGTGCCCATCGCGGCCGCCATGACGACGATCGGGAGCGTCAGTGAGGCGAGGGGCAGGGTCGCCGGGTTGCCGGTGCCGACGCTCATCCAGATGACCGCCACGAGTGCGAACAGCAAGCGCGCCGTATCGAGCGTCGAAGATCGCCGGGCACGCGGGCTCAGGCCCAGTGCGCACTGGACCACGAGGTACACGACCGACGGGATGACGACCAGGATGGGGTTGCCACGGGACGCGAGCTCGATCACGAGCGCCGCGAGGACGACGGCGACCGCGAGCAGGACATGCGGGTCCCCCGCGAGCCGCTTCAGGGCGCGTCGTGACGATGAACGCAGCCGATTCGGACGGATCACCTGCTGACTGTGAGCCGCGAAAGGACCACCGTCGATAGGACCATGGTGTCGACTGGATGCACCGACCGTCCACGTTTTGCGACGATGGACTGGGAGGAGCGATGAGCGAAACAGGCCGGGCCGGCGAACGCCGTGGCCATGCACTGATCGAGGACATCACCTATGCCGGGCCGGACGGATCCACCGTCGCGGCCTACCTGATCACGCCGTCGAGCACGGGGTCGCCGGCGGACCCGAGCGTGCGTAGAGCGGGCGTGATGTTCTGGCACTGGTTCGACCCCAAGGCACCCGACGGCGACCGGACACAGTTCGTCGAGGAAGCGGTCGAGCTTGCAGGCGATGGCGTCGTGAGCCTGCTGCCGCAGGGCCGCTTCCCATGGGCGAGCGATCCGAGCGGTGCTGCCCACGACGGTCCCGCGATCGAGGCCGAGGTCGGTCGCTTCCGCGCGGGCCTCGATCTGCTCGCCGCCCACCGGAGCGTGGATCCCCGGCGGCTCGCCATCGTCGGGCATGACTTCGGCGCGATGCTGGCGACACTTGCCGCCGCGGGTGACGATCGCGTGCGGGGCCTCGTGATCATCGCGGCGACACCGCGTTGGGGCGACTGGTTCCTGCCGTTCTGGGATCTCACCGACGATCGGATCGAGTACCTGCGGGCGCTTCGGCCACTCGACCCGATCGAGCGCGTCGCCGACGTCGCGGCCCCGGTCCTGTTCCAGTTCGCCGCTGACGACTTCTACATCGCGGCGATGTCGGCGCTCGAGTTCCGCTCCGAGGCGGCCGCCGGGGCCGAGCTGGTCACCTACGACGGCGCGGACCACGCGATGCGTATCGCCGAAGCACGCCGCGATCGCTGGGCATTCCTGGCCCGCCACCTCGGCCTCGAGGGTGGTTCGCCTCGGAGCGTCAGCGCCAGTTGATCGATCCGGCGACCGGATCGGCGGTCTCGAGGATGTCGCGCAGCTCATAGCCGTCGCTGGGTTCGATCGCGAAGACGATCGTGTCGTCGCCGGGCAGGTCGACGACCACGATCCGGGTCGTGCGATCCGGCTCGAGATTGAAGGTGCTGCCGTCCGTCGAGAAGAGCGGGACGCGCGTGCGGCCGACCGGCTGCAGGTCGCTCGAATATGCCCGGCGACGGTCGATGCGGATGCCTTTGGGCTTGGTCGCCCCGACACCGTCGGTCGCGATGAACGACTCCATCAGGTCGCGGGCATGCGTGCTCGGTTCGCCGGGCTTGCCACGAGGGAAGACCTGGCGGAGTCCACCCGCGAAGGTCAGCGTCCCCTCGGGCCGCGTGAGGACCACGATGTCCTCCCGGTGCGCGGCATTCGACCAGCCATCGCCGAGCTCGATGTCGAATGGCGGCCGGAACCGCGATGGCGCATAGCGCCCGGCGCCGAGTCCGCACGGGATATCGAAGAAGATCTCGCACAGATCGGCCGTGGCGCCCTCGGCGACCGGCGTCGGACTCGGCGTGGGTGTGGCTGATGGGGTCGGCTTGGGCGTGGGTGACGGTGTCGGGCTCGGGGTCGGTGTCGGCTTGGGTGTGCGCGTCGGGGTCTCGACCGCCGCCTCACTCGCCGGCAACCCCGACTCGAGCGTGCGGCTGCCGCCCGCGAGCGCCGCGACGGCGATCGCGCCGCCTACGATGCCGATCAGCGCAAGCAGGGCGATGAGGACGCCGCTGGGCGCGGAGCGTCCCCGACCCTGCCTGCGCGAACGCGGTGCGGCGGTCGTCCGTGGTCGTGCCCGTGCCGGTCGCTCCGGATGAGTCGAGGGTTCGGGCGGTACGTCGGCGACGACGGGCGTGCTGACGATCGTCGTCGGGCTCGCGTCGTCGGCGGTCTGCATCGCGGCCTCGAGCGCCGTGGCCATCGCGTTGCCGTTGGCGTACCGATCTCCCGGTTCGGGCGCCAGCGCCCGCCGCACCACGGCATCGAGATCGACGGGAACCTCAGGGCGGATCGATCGCGGCGAGGGTGGTGTCGCACCGATGCGCGCCAGTGCGATCGCGTCCGTCGTCTCGCCGCCGAACGCGCGCGCCCCAGTCATGGCTTCGTACAGGACCAGGCCAAGACCGTAGACATCGGACGCCGGCGTGGTCGTCGCGCCCTTCGCCTGCTCCGGGCTGAAATAGTGGACAGACCCGAGCGTCGTCCCCGGCCGTGCCGCCTCCGCATCCGCGGCGAGCCGCGCGATGCCGAAGTCGGTGACCATCGCTCGGCCGTCGGAGGCGAGCAGGATGTTCCCGGGCTTCACGTCCCGATGGACGATCCCGCGGACATGCGCGACGCCGAGGGCGCGAGCCACATCGAGCCCGATCCGGGCGGCATGCGTCGGCGCGAGTCGGCCGCCGCGTTTCAGCCGCGCCGCGAGGTCCTCGCCGTCGACCAGGTCCATGACCAGGTACGGCTGGCCATCGTCGGTGCCCGTGTCGAGGCAGGCGACGATATTCGGATGCCGGAGGACCGTCGCCGCGAGCGCCTCACGTCGGAACCGATCCGCGAGGTCGGCGTCGGCCGCAGCCTCGGGTCGGAGCAGCTTGACAGCGACGGGACGCTCCAACCGGAGATCCATCGCCTCGTGGATCGTCGCCATCCCGCCCCGCCCGATGACCCGGCCGAGCTGGTAGCGGTCGCCGATGATCCGCGCCTTGCGGGGATTCGCCACGGCGGGACTCTAGCCGAGACCGCTTGAGTCGGCTGCCGGACCGTATGCTCGCGCCTTCATGAGGCGTCTCCCCTGACCGCGATCATCGGCGGCCTGCTCGCGGCTGCATGCTTCACCGCGGCCCTGCTGGCGTCGACCCGTTCGACACGGATGATCGGTGCCGGGCCGACGCTCGCCGGCGTCATGCTCTTCGGCCTCGCCCTGGCCGTCCCGATCGCCGCCCTGACCGTCGGCGACACGCGCCCGACCCCGGCGCAGATCCCATATCTCCTGATCGCCGGTCTCGGCAACGTCCTGGGCCTCGGAGCGGAGTACATCGCACTGCGGACGGGCAAGGTCGGCGTGGTCGGGGCGCTGGCCGCGTCGGAAGGAGCGATCGCGGCGGTCCTCGCCATGCTCGCTGGGGAGACGCTGGCAGGGGTCGAGACGGTCGGCGTCGCCGTGGTCGGCCTCGGAGTCATCCTCGCCTCGCTGGGGCGAGACCCCGACACCGCCGATCCGCGGGCGTCGATGCGGGCGGTGCTGTTCGGCGGATTCGCCGGACTCGCGTTCGGCGCCTCGCTCTATGCGACCGGACGGATCGGCGCGGATATCGCGGCGGGCTGGGCGATCCTCCCGCCGCGGATCGTCGGCGTCATCCTGATCACGATCCCGCTCGCGGCCACCGGGCGATTCCGGGTGACTCGGGCCGCGCTGCCGTTCATCGCGATCGCGGGCGCCGGTGAAGTCGGGGGCTTCCTCGCCGTCGGGTGGGGGGCGAGCGAGAGCATCGCCGTCACCTCGGCGCTCGCGGCGCAGTTCGCCACAGCGGCCGCGATCATCGCCTGGCTGGCCCTTGGGGAGCGGCTCGGTCGTGTGCAGTGGGTCGGCATCGCGGCTGTAGCGGTCGGGGTGGTCTTCTTAGCCCTTGGCGCGGCGTAGCGGGCATAGACTGCTCGCTATGGAAGTTCGCACGACAACGACCGATACCCGGGACGTCGTCCTTCGGGCACTTCGGAAGACCCGGCAGATCCGCAGCTTCACCGACGAGCCTGTCTCCGAGGACGACCTCCACGCCATCCTCGAGGTCTCCCGCTGGACCGGCAGCTCGATGAACACGCAGCCGTGGCAGTTCATCGTGGTCCGCGATGCGGACGTGCGGCGGCAGATCGGCGAGATCTCCGTCCACGCCCGGTACGTCGGCAAGGCGCCGCTCGCGATCGCCATCGCGATGCCCGGCGAGGACAGCGAGTCGGACGCGTATGACGAAGCACGCGTCGCGGAGCGGATCCTCATCGCGGCGTCGGCGATGGACCTCGGCGCCGGGATCGGCTGGATCGAGGAAAAGGACTACGCGGCCATCGGCGAGCTGCTCGGCGTCACGTCGCCGGCGTTCGTCCGGACGATCGTCTCGATCGGACATCCGACCGAGGAGGCGCGCCAGCCACGCACCGGACCGCGCACGGGTCGGCGCCCGCTCGAGGAGTTCGTGCGCGAACGCTGATGCCGGCGCCACGGTTGCGACTCGGGCTGCGTCGGCCCCTTCCGTGGAAGCTGGCCGCGCTCCCCGTCGCGGCCGTCATCGTCGCGGCATGCGGATACGTCCCCGGTCTTCCACCCGCCGTCGACATCCCGCCCGGCGTGACGCACCGGATGTCCGTTGACCAGGTCCAGCAGACCGTCGCGGCGTCGGTGCGCGCGGACGCCGAGGCGCTCGGACGCGTCCTCCGACCCTTCCGAGTCACGAGCATCCGGTTGGTCGCCCCGTTCGAGCCGGTCAGCTCGAACGATCCGGATGGTCAGCCATCCGCTCTGACCTTCAGCACCGACACGACGTCCTGGGTCGTTTCAGCCGAAGGCACATTTCGTGATTGCGCCTCGACGTGCTCGATCTATGAGGCGGCGGTCATCGTGGTGGACGATGCCCGTGGGCTGATCGTCGGGCGTGATCCGGATGGGCCCATGACGCTGGACGCGACGACAGCGCACGGACAGGCCGCCGACTCGTAAGAGTCAAGGGGGATTGGAGCGGGAGACGGGACTCGAACCCGCGACATGCAGCTTGGAAGGCTGCCGCTCCACCAACTGAGCTACTCCCGCGCCGTCGCTGCCGAACGTCTTCGGAATGTTCGAAGGCGATGACAGTTCGCACAGACGATATCGCACTTCGCGATCTCGTCCAGTAGGCGCTGCGTACCAGCTCGTCCGATCATCCTGGTGACGGCAGCCCGCTTCGTGCTGGGATCGCGATGGTCGAAGTCCATCGCGCACGGGGGGTAGCGCTCGCCGCAATCGGAACACGGCACGGCTCGACATCGATCCAGATCGTCGCCTGTCGACGCCAGTTCGTCCGCTTCCGATCCAGGTAGCGCGACGCCCCAGGGGCGGCAGGTGGTCGCGCCTGATGGCGCTGCCACGTCCGGATCCGGTGGCAGTTCGCGCACACCACATCGCATTTGGTTGCTTCATGGAGGATGACGGCCGTCGGCGGGAGCAACGCGCCTCCGGAAGTCAGCCTGAACGATTTCATCGCGTCATCCCGATGGTCGAAATCCATCTGATGAGGCTCGAATGAACCTCCGCAGTCCATACAGGGCGTTCGCGAAGTCCCCTGAGCAACTCCACGGTCCCACGCTGTCGGACCTGCACGCGAGCGATCTCGGATGCGCGGTTCCGCCGGTAGTAGGCGACATTCGCAGGACGCTGATCTCGACACGCCACAAGACGAGTATAGAACATATGGTCTATCCGCTGACTGCTAGGCGTTCGAACCTCGACGACTGCCCGCGCACGACATCGACGAATGTCGCTGCCGGGCTGACCACCCGCGTCGGTCGTCGCGCGCGCAAGGCTGCGGTTCCATTCGGTCATGCCCGGAGCCTGATCCGGGTCACCACACCTCCAAAGGAACCCTAGATGTCCCGCTCCCCCTTCCGCCCCATCGCCGCGATCGTCGGCGGCCTGACCCTTTCTGTCGTCGTCGTGTTCGCGGCCGACGCCGCCTACGGGCATCGACCCGCCCCGAGCGCCCCGTCCGTCGCCACGCCGACGGCGTCACCCGTCGTCGAGCCGACCCGCGCGCCGGCGCAGCCGACCGCGGCTCCGTCCGAGGCGCCGACCGATGGCGACATCGCGGTCCCGCTCAAGAACCTGACCGGCGACGACGTATCCGTCGCGATCGACGACGCGACCGGCAAGCTGGATGTCGCCTCGTCCGGGAACCCCGGTGACGGCATGTCGGTCCGCTGGTTCCGCGTCAAGGTCGAGAACGTCGACGCCGACACCCTGCGCGTGGTCTGGGTCGGACTGCCTCGCGACGAGATCGTCGGACTGGCGATCACCGAGAAGGCAGGCGCCATCCACCTCGCGTTCACCCAGGACGCGCCGCCGGCGAACTCGGACGCGCTCGGCTTCGACCGGGTGCTCGAGCTCAGCTTCGAGGGGCCCGTCCGCTCAGAAGACGTGACGACGTCGGTCGAGGAGCGCGCCGACTGACCGACGGCCTGCCAAGACGGATCGAAGCCCGGGGCGTCGCCCCGGGCTTCTTCGTGTGAACAGGACTTCGATGGATCAGCTGCCCAGGAGGTACCCCATCACGCGGTCCATGACCGTGGCCCGAACAGCGGCGTCGGTGATGCCTTCGAACCCGAAGCCCATGTACACCGTGTCAGGGGTCGTCACGACCGCGGCCTCGGGGAAGCCGGCGGCCGTCGTGCGGATGAAGTCGTTCCCGTTCGCGGCACTATCCGACGGTTGACCCGGGGCCCAGCCATCGAACGATGCCTCGAATGAGGTCGACCCCTCGCCGGTCGAGACCACGATGTC
>Ga0207648_10002225_pt1 | contig 21027 bp, 16 predicted proteins | sample KBSMisM32_FD_184310 | JGI IMG/M metagenome (GOLD analysis project Ga0207648, IMG submission 184310) | Miscanthus rhizosphere microbial communities from Kellogg Biological Station, Michigan, USA - KBS Miscanthus M3-2 (SPAdes) (version 2) | ecosystem: Host-associated > Plants > Roots >...
CTTACAAGCTGCCGCCGATAGCCTGGATGTTGAACGGGTGATAGGTGTTTCCCATTGTGGTTGGAATTGTTGGATCCGCAAACGGGAAACTCGCGCCTGGCTGCAAAGCAAAGGACGCGTCGTAGACGTCGATGGTCCCGTTAGCGAAGTCCGCAGCGTAAAGATGGTTGCTGCCATTATTCGCTATAGCTAGACCGGTGTAGACGTGGCCGGGATGACTCGCCGCAATCACAGCAGTGGTTGATCCCGCCGCCGGCGCGTTCGGATCCCACCCGGCGATGTTTCCTGTTATTGAAGCAAAGAGAAAGTTCGCTCCACACGGCGGGGCCGCGCAAGCTCCCGGAAGAACAAAGTCTGTCGCTGTAGGACTCGCGACTGTTCCAGTGGGAAGGCCACCGGGAATGGTGACGGTCTGAGGTGACGTGTTCAGGACGAATGGAGAACCACTCGGAACGTCGCCGCGAAGCAGCTGCGTAGTGCTGGTCCCGTTGTTGGCTACCCAGAACGGACTGGAGGCAGTCATGGATATGCCCCATGGATTTACCAGTAACGGATCGAGTACCGGTGCGAGACCGGGACTGTCGGAAATGAGATTTGTCTGACGATAGGCAGAGCCAGCCGGAATCACCGGTATGTTCGGGCGTATCGCGTCCTGGATTGGTGTTGGCGCAGCATGTGAAGCTGGGGCCGACGGCAATGTCGGCAACATGCATAGGTACATAAAGGACGTCAGCGAGAGAGAAATCACTTGTCTCGTCAGTCGTCGAGTGGGCCTCGGAAAACGCATTTGGATCCTCCTGAAATCGCAGTCTTTACTTTAAGCACGCACGCGGGTTGGAGCCGCGTGAAAGGGTTGCGTAGATAGTTGGGGGACACTGAGTGGATCTGGCGCTGTTCACAGAGACCTCTCAGCGGTAGACCTGGGACTCGAAAACGGTCTTAACGGATCGTGAAATCTGTTTTGGGGAACGGAGAAACGGCAAAACTCTATTCCGCTTGCGATTTTGTGTCAAGATTTTTCAGACCCAAAGATCCGAGAGAGTACCGGGGCCGGACAAATTTGGGTCTACGCTTGAGCGACTCGCTCTTCGGAACGGCCCACGCTGTGGCTGTGTAGCTTTAGATCTTCGCGGACCATTTCACGAATAAGATCCTTAAACGTGTAAGTTGGCTGCCAACCCAGCACCTCGCTGGCTTTTGTCGCGTCTCCTACAAGTAGATCAACTTCAGCTGGCCGGTAATATTTTTCATCGATCTTTACATAATCACGATAGTCCAAATCTACTTCCGCAAAAGCCAGTTCACAAAGTTCGCGAACGCTGTGAGTTTCGCCCGTTGCAATAACGAAGTCGTCAGCCTTTGGTTGTTGCATCATCAAATGCATTGCTTTGACGTAGTCGCTTGCATGACCCCAATCGCGCTTCGCCTCGAGATTTCCAATCCTCAACTCTGAAGCCAGACCAAGTTTGATTCGAGCAACGGTGCTGGTCGTTTTGCGGCTGACGAATTCAAAGCCACGTCGTGGACTTTCGTGGTTGAAGAGAATTCCACTGACTCCGAACAGGCCATAAGCCTCGCGGTAATTTCTGGTGAGATGGAAGCCCGCAACTTTGCTGATGCCGTAAGGGCTGCGAGGCTGAAGCAAGGTGGTTTCCCGCTGTGGCACTTCATTCACGTTACCGAACATTTCGCTGGAACCAGCAAAGTAGAAACGACAGTTTGGCCTTAGTTCGCGTAGAGCTGCGAGAACGTAGTGAGTACCATTTATGTTTGTGTTCATTGTCGAGAAGCCATCGGCAAAGCTCTCGGCAACGAAACTTTGGGCTGCAAGGTGATAACACTCATCAAAATCGTGTTGGCTAATTACGTGGAAAACACTCGGATAACTCTCCAGACTAGCTGCGTGAAGAGTAACTTGTTCAAGAAGGTGAGCAATTCGCCCAACGCGAGTCTCGGGAGCCTCTAATGCGACCCTACGGACTAGCCCATGAACTTCATAGCCCAAGCTCAGTAAGTGTTCGGCAAGGTAGCTTCCATCCTGCCCGGTAATTCCAGTAATCAACGCCTTCTTCTTCACAAAACTCTCCAGTTAGGGATTCGAAACGCTGCTAGCAATTGGCCGCACATTAAACCGCATTGGGGCATAAAAGCGAAATGTTGACCCTGTTACCCTCGGGACTGGTGCCGTGTGGCTGGATGACACTTGACTCGAAGGTTTTTGGACGATGAACTCAAAAGAAAGCTTCCGAGGTAAGTCCGACAAGCAACTAAGTGGTAGTCGCAACTCATCTTGGAATCGATAAGGGTTAATGTTTAATTGAATTTGTAAACACTGAACTTCCCAAACAGGGCTGCTTGCGGGATTAAGGAGCTTCTGCTTAAAATGACCGTTCTTTAATCGCCGGTGTCGTCTGTGAGTATTCACCTGCGTACGGCGCTGCTCAGCTCCCCGAGAGCATCAAATCCGCTCGTATCTGCGTCTTTATTTCGGAGGAATTCGTGAAGCAAGCTTTCTGGTTTCTGTGCGCTCTTACCATGTCTGTGTTCGCTGGCGGCGCACTCTATTCGGTAGAGGCTCAAGCAGTCAGTCCAACACCGGATCCTTTCGCAGTTCAGCTAACTTCGGCGCCAGCTAGTTCTTTTCTTACATTCGGGAACGACATGACAGCGAACGGTCGCTTCGTTGTGTTCACGTCTGACGCTGATGTCGCCACTGAAAAGTCTCCAACTCGCAACAACGCAGACGGCAATCGCGAAATCTTTCTTGCAGACTACGCCCAGCGACGAATTTTCCAGATCACGAATACCAAGAACGTTCTCAATCCAGTTGTGGCTCCAAGCCCTACTCCGACGCCGAGTCCGACACCCACGCCGTCTCCGACCCCAAGTCCACAACCAACTCCGGAAGATTTGAGTCTGGTTAAGATTCATATCATCAACAATGGACCGGCAATCTCGATGGCTCCGACTCTGGTTTCGGGTCAGCGTGTTTTTACGATTGTTTTCAGTTCGAATGCTCCAAATCCCGGCAACTTCGATGGCACCGAAGGAACACTTGCGACCGATGGCAATACCGAGTTGTGGATGTTTCGACTCCCGGCTGTTTCTGATGTGAACCTGACGCTTGGAACCGATCTTCCATTTCAGGATTTAGCTGCCGGCACTTTTACCCAGATTACAAATACGCCGGCCAGTCGCCTTCCGACTCCGGGTTCCACGAGCGTTGCTCCGTTTTTTGCCGACGACAATCGAGAGGCCGCGATTAACGACAACGGACTCGTCATTGCTTTTATTTCGACCCGCGATCTTGTGCCAGGTGGAAACAATGAATGTCCGAGACCAGTACCGACTCCAACTCCAAGTCCGCTTCCAAGCCCAGTCCCCGGTGGAAACCCTGAACTGTTCTTCTACAATGTTGTGTCAGGCACCATTATTCAGGGAACGAACACAAAAGATGCTGTTTGTGGTATCGGGTTGATCACTCAAACGAACCCCTCCCTCTCTGCCAACGGATCCGTAGTGTCGTTTTTTTCCACCTCAAATTTAGGGGGCAGTAACAGCGACGGGAATGGCGAAGTTTTGATGGCGAACTTTAACGGTTCTGCTGTGTCGAATATCAGACAGGTGACGAAGACGAGCGATCCACTTTCGCCGAGCGTCAATCTGCTAAGTCCCGGTCGTCGCTTAAGTCGAGACGGAGCGTATATCGCTTTTGAATCACGGGCCACTGATCCGAAAGCGAATGCAACTACCAACAATACCTTCTTTGGGACTTTCGTCTACACGGTCGCAACAGATACTTTTACGTTGATTGGTGTACGTTCAACTGATACGCAGGATGTCTCACATTTTCCGACGTTCACAGACTACAACCCCGCCACGTTGGCGCCGAGTAGTCTTGTCTTCAGTTCGTTTCTAAATTTCAGGACGGACGGAACCTTTCCAGCCACGGCACAGGCTTCTGAAGGCCTCAACGCCCAACGTGCACCACAAGTGTTCCTGACGCAGCTTCCCGCTTCGTCATCAAATACCTTTATTCGGTTAACCAATACCCCAGCAGTTCCATTCATTGGTCAAACACGAGCGCTTACCAGCGATACTCGAGTACGAATGGCATTTACCATGGGCAATGTGGAGCTTGGTGGCGGCAACATTGATGGCTCGCAGGAACTCTTTTACTTGCTAAGTCCAAATGTGACCAATCAATCGGCGGCTGTCTTAACGTTCAACACCGGAGCGAGCAACATGGCTGTTGCAACCGCAACTCCGCTTCCGAGTCCCACACCCACTCCGACACCAACGCCGAGTCCTGCTCCAGGTACTGCGCTGGGTCTGGCCCCTGGTGAGTTGAGCATCCTGCGTTCGACAGTAAGTCTCGCACCAAGCACGGTTACTTTTACATGCGTTAGTGTCACAGTCCCGTGCATGTCTGAAAAACTTCGTAGTCCCGCGTTACCCGTGGAACTCAATGGCGTTTCCGTTAGCGTTAATGGTGCAGCAGCCGGTCTGTACTTTGTTGGCAACGCGGAGAAACAGATCAATTACGTCACGCCTGTTGGCTTGTCGAACGGGCTCGGTACAGTGGCCGTCAACATTTTGGATTCTGGGGCAGGCACTGACACCTTACTCCGGGGATTCACACAAATAATTCCATCTCAACCTGACATCTTTTCCTCTACCGGTGACGCAGGCGGAAGCGCTATCGCGGTAAACGTCACGAATCCGAGTCTGCGACTGCCACCTCCGTTCAACATTACGTCGACGGACGCCAGCGGGAATACTGTTCCAACGGTAGTAGAGTTGAGTGTGACCGGCGTCAGGCTCGCACTAAAATCCGAGCTCACCGTCACTATTGGAACAACTGCGATTACGGGCGACGCGATCGTGCTGAAGGATTCAAACCCTGAAATGCCAGGCTTCGACATTATCAACATCACGCTGCCGGCCTCGCTGGCGGGCGCAGGAGATGTACCGATAGTGGTGACATTTACCAGGGCAAGTAGCGCCACTACTACCAGCAGATCAGACACAACGGCGCCGATAATCCATATTAATTGACGGGCAGTAGCTCGGTGCAGTAGCCCGACTGTCAAGGAGGGCTTTTGAGTCAGCTATGATCCAGCTGAGCCCAGGTCGGTCTGCTGCACCCGCACGTTCCACCTTGGATCATGCGGGTGTGAGTTTTTATGGAAACCACAGGCCCGAAAGCGTGGTAACATTCCTAACAAGTCGGGCGTCCTGTTCCGATACTTCAAGGGGCTAACTCAACAACGCGTCCTCTCCCCCTGGGTTCTGATGAATCATCCAGTTTCATTCATTGTCACTTTGGCATTGCTCGCTGGTATTGGCGCGCCCGGACGCTTTGAGACACGGGATTCATATGAACTCGAGCCGGCTACCCAAACGGTTCGTCGAATCAAGTGGCCGAAACGAACTATCGAAATTGCATTCTCAAACTCCCTGCTTTCTCCAGGATCAAACATCAAAACCGGGAGCGATATTGTTGGCGCTGCTCGTCGTGCTCTCGCACGTTGGTCGAGCATGACAAATGTCAATTTCGTGGTGACCTGGTCGGCGGCTACGTCAGTGAGTCCCGCGTCAGGTGGCGATGGAATCAGCCTAATAACAATTGCTGACTCCTTCGAAAACGAATCTTTCAATGCAGATTCGACGACGGGTCGAACGCGGGTCTTTTTCGATTCCGAAACTGGTGCTATTGCCGAAGCCGACGTTTGCATCAACCCTCGACCGCGTTCCGAAGAAGGAGCAGATTTACAATTCTCGACTGATGGCTCGCCAGGTACTTACGATCTTGAAGCAACGTTCACACACGAGATCGGACATTTACTCGGACTCGATCACTCTGCCGTGCTGGCGTCGACCATGCAAAGTCGGCAGGCATTTAATGGCACGTTTGGTCTACCTGCTCTAACCGAGCGAACGTTAAGTGAAGATGATCGCCAACGCGTTCGAAGTCTGTACGGGCCAAAAGTTCGGTTGGGCCGAATTGAAGGTCGATTGGTTGATGACCGGCTTCCAAACATTGCGTCGCCACTCGATAGCGTGAATGTGTGGGCCGAGAATGTTGCTACCGGACGCGTAGTTGCGAGTGGTGTGACAGCTGAGGATGGCACTTACAAACTAGATGGACTAACACCGGGACAATATCGACTTGTTGCCACCCCGCGCGAAGATTCCGCCTCAAACAATGCGCAGCGCTTTCGAAGTTTTGAAATTTCAAATCAGGTCAACGTCAAGTCTGAGCTTGCAACAACAGTTAACTACAACCTGGTTTCGCCACAAGGTTCGTTACCAAGTCTTAATCCGCGCATGGTTGGACTCAACGCGGAGTTGTCGACAGTAGCTCTACCGGTTGAAGCCGGCAAGAAGATCAAACTCTATCTGGCGGGCGAAGGCATTGACCAGGTTCCAGGCGCCAATATCGCCATTAACTCTCCTTACTTCACTGTGGATCCTTCGAGTCTTTCACGCGAGCAGTTGGGAACTTCATTCCCGGTAGTCAGCATTGAAGTCACAGCCGCAGCAAATGCACCTTTCGGTGACTACTCGATCAAGTTGCAATCAACTTCTGGTGAGACTGCCTTTTTTCCGGGCGCCCTTACGATTGATCCCGGGGTTAGCCTTTCTGTATCCAATCCGATCGACGACCATCGGTTCTTTATTGCGCAGCACTATGCCGATCTGATCGGACGCGAACCTGATCAAGCGACAATTGAAAAGCTGAGTGCTCAGTTGTCGCAATGCGGAACTCGCGCAGATTGTCTGCGGGCCAGGAGGCTAGATCTTTCGACGTCATTACTAATCCAAAACGAGTTGCCCTCGACCGGCTTGTTCTTACACGGTCTATACACGGCGGGACTTGGCCGGCGCCCACGTTTTGCCGAGTATGAAATGGACCGGAACGCGATTTTGAATCACAACTCCGAGGCGGCCGATGGTCGTTTGGCTTTAGCGCTGGCATTTGTCCAGCGTCCGGAATTTGAACGGAAGTATCCGGCGTCACTAAAAGCGGGCGAGTTTGTCGATCAGGTTCTTTTCGCCATCAACCAAACTACGAATATTGATCTGAAGACCGAGCGCTCAACCTTAATTGGTTTGTTTGATGGGACGAATGCTGGTCGTGCGGCGATTCTTGAACGTTCAATCTCGCAGCCACGAGTTGTCGATGCTCAATATAATCAGGCTTTCGTGCTGGTTCAGTATTTCAGTTATCTTCGCCGTGACCCCGACGATACGGGACTCAATTTCTGGGTAAATGTGCTGAAGAACAAACCGCTACGCGATCCGGATTCCGCACGCTCAATGGTCTGTGCGTTTCTAACTTCTGCTGAGTATCAGAATCGCTTTGGAATGGTTACCACGCACAACGGCGGCGAGTGTGGGAACTAGATTTGACCTTTTGGCCTTTGGGCTTTGAGATTCCCACCAGAACCAAGTCCAAAGACCTAAGCCCCAAAGCCCCATCTTCCTGCTATAGTCTATTCTCGATCGACAAAATTTCAGCACCCATTTAATTCCGCCTTTGAAAGAAAAACTTCTAACGTATCTCGTGTGCCCATCCTGCGCCGGTAAGCTCTCGCTATCGGTCAAGGAAACTCAAGACGCAGAAATCATCACCGGTGAATTAGGCTGTAACAGTTGTAGTCGCTTGTTTCCGATCTTGAGAGGTGTCCCACGGTTTTCTGACCTGGAAACAGTTGCGAGCGACAAACAGGAAACAGCCGAAAACTTTGGTTGGCAATGGACCCACTTCACCCAGGAAGACACTCGCTATGCCGATCAGTTCCTAGGTTGGCTTCAACCTGTGACACCTGAATTCTTCAAAGGCAAAGTTGTAATCGAAGGAGGATGTGGCAAAGGCCGTCATACTCAGCTCGCCGCGGAATGGGGCGCGCGAGATGTTGTTGGCATCGATCTGAGCGCAGCCGTCGAGACTGCGTACACCGCAACTCGTCATCTGCCTAACGCCCACATTGTTCAAACCGACATCTACAACTTACCACTGGACCGCTCGTTTGATTACGCATTCTCCGTTGGTGTGCTACATCACCTGCCCGATCCGAAAGGTGGCTTTGAGTCACTAGCTTCAAAAGTAAAACCCGGCGGACATATTTCTGCGTGGGTCTATGGCGCTGAAAACAACGAATGGATTACTCGATGGGTAAACCCTGTTCGAGAAAAGTTAACTTCCAGGATGAACCAGCGAGCGTTGTTGCAACTTTCAAAAATTCCCGCTGCCAGTGTCTATCTCGCAACCAAGTTGATCTATGGTCCACTAAATAAAAGTCGAACGGGTGAATCCATTGCAAAGCACCTGTTCTATAACGATTACCTGAAAGCGATTGCACCGTTTGGTTGGCGCGAACAGCACACGATTGTCTTCGATCATCTGGTTGCGCCGACAGCTTTCTACCTGTCGAGACAGGAGTTTGAAAAGTGGTGGAGCGATATCGGAGCTGAAGACGTAGTCATCACCTGGCACAACAAGAACAGTTGGTGCGGGTTCGGTCGCACTCCTCCGGACTAAGCATGCTCGCAGCACAAACAGTTAAGCAAAACATCTGGCGTCCGCTTTTGGAGTTGCCGCGCCGACGCGAGCTGATTCTCTCCTTAGCCAAAAGGGATTTGCTAACTCGCTACAAAGGCTCAGTGCTTGGGTTAGTTTGGGCCGTAATTACTCCGGTGGTGATGATTGCGATCTTTACTTTTATCTTTGCGGGGATCTTTGGTGCTCGTTTTGGCTCAACCAGTTCACATTGGGATTACGCGCTGTACCTGTTTTGTGGGTTGGTCCCGTGGACGATGTTTCAAGACACACTGCAGCAATCTGCAACGTCTATCGTGAATCATGCGAACCTCGTGAAGCGAGTAGTCTTTCCGCTTGAGACATTGCCGGTGGCCCAGGCTTGTTCTGCCCTCGGCAATCAACTCTTTGCGACGATTGCATTGCTGCTGGCTGTAATCATCATTCAACATCGCCTGCCATTAACGGCGCTTTGGTTTCCGGTCGTGTTGCTTCCCCAACTCCTGCTGACGATAGGCGCAGCTTGGTTGCTGGCCTCACTGGGCGTGTTTCTGCGCGATATTGTGCAAGGTATTTCGTTGGTCCTGATGGCCTGGATGTATTTGACTCCGATTATTTATCCCGAGTCGATCGTGCCTGAACGATTTCGTCGATTCATCAACCTCAATCCCTTCACCCCGCTCATACGTTGTTACCGGCGAATCTTTTTGGAGGGACAGGCTCCAGACTGGTCTGGCCTTGGCTACTTTACGCTGATTGCCTTGGTGGTATTTGTCTTTGGCTACTGGTGGTTTGCGAGGACGCGGAAGAGTTTTGCGGATGTGATCTAGTTTTTGGTCTTTGGTTTTGGGTCTTCGGTCTTTGGTAACAAAGGTTCGATCCCAAGGTCGAAGTTCCAAGACCATTGCCTGAATTGTCAAACCCTTCATTGTCGGAGTAGCATGCCGCCATGCGAACTGAACTGCTGATACTTGTATTGTTCGTGTCGGTAAGTTCGTACTCGTGTAGCCGCACAATTTCTGTGACTTCGCTAACACCCAATGTTAGCGCCCAGGAAGTAGTAGCCGTTTCGACGACTTCATCACGAGTCGATTTTGCTACCCAGGTCGAACCATTGTTGAGATCGAAATGCCAGGGCTGCCACTTCAGCGGTGGCAAGATGTACGACAAACTCCCCTTTGATCGTCCTGAAACTATCAAGCGACTAGGAACAAAACTCTTTACCCGTATCCACGACGAAAACGATCGCAAACTAATTCGCGAGTTTTTGTCCCAAGAGTAGATACGACAACAACAGTCATCATGAAAAATGCTCACTGCCTAAACGTCACCACTGTGATTGCGCTTCTGGTACTAACTTTTTGCTCATCAGCGTTTGCTCAAAGAAACCCGACCATGTCCGGTCAGAGGAACGACGCCGAACGAGATGCGCTTTATACAAAGTTTGCCGAGAACAAGAAACTTCCACTGCCGGAGAAGCAGCGCCTCGCCTACTACGCCGCCAAAGATTATCTAAAGGAGTTTGACCAAGCTGGTGACGAGTACGCTCCCGAAATGCGCAAGTTCGTGCGTGAGTACGAAAAGGTCATGAAGCATTTCGACATCTATTCGAACTACGTCGACAAGAAATATCCAAAGGCCTTCGAAACGGGACGCGCGGTTTTGGAAAAGGAACCACAGAACTTTTATGTCCTGTCGATTCTTGCTGAAGCTGGCTTCGACAGTTCGCAGGCAGGCAATGCGAGTTTTAATGATGAAGCCATTGGTTACACACGGCGGGCCATTGAATTACTCGGATCCGATCAACTCACCAAGACAGATCCATTCGTCAATAAAGACGTCGCGCGTGGAGTACTTAACCTTATCCTGGGTTGGTTTATCAGAACACAATCTCCGGCTGAAGCAGCCGCAGCTTTGACTGTTGCGGCGCAGGCGGAGTCCCCGTATAAAACCAACGCGTTGACTTATAACCTGCTTGGCAACGCGATCCTTAAGGGGGAGTACGCAAAAGTCTCAGCCGAGTACAACGAAAAGTTTGGGAACAAACCTCCGTCGCCAGAGCAGGAGAAAATGTTGAAGGAGATCATGCATCTCGGTGACCGGGCCATCGATGCATATGCGCGGGCGATCGCCCTGAGCACAAAGCCTGAAGAGCAGGAGGGGCGGACCAAGATGCTTGCCCAGTTAACGAATCTATACAAAAGTTTTCACGACGGTTCAGACGCCGGACTCACTGAACTCATTGCCGGCGTCTTGTCTAAGCCAATGCCTTGACGTCACCTCGAAAAGACAGCCCCACCTTTGAATAGTGTACCTCCTTTTCTACATCCCTTTCCTAATATCGGTGTTGTGTTTGGTTATCTACTTGTGCCGCAAGCTGACACTCTTACCACCTCCTAAAGCGCTCACCCGTTCACAGGAAAATGCCAACCTGATCAGCGTCCTTCTCGAACTAGACGACGAACCACGTGAGCAACTCTTTAAACTCTACAAAGATCAGTTTGGTGATAGTGCCGCGCGTTATGCACGGCAAACGTATCAGAAGTGGAAAGCTGGAACCGTTCGACCCAACAAGGAAACTTTTCGCCGATTCCTGATCAACCTGCCACACGTGATGAGTTTCGATCTCAAGTGTGAAGTGTTGCGAGAGCTGCGCGAAGCTTATTGTGCGCACGACCACTACAAGGTGACAGTCTCAACCGATGACTGGAAATCGACCTTGGCGCCCGTCGTGGAAGGCGTAATGAAAAAGGCGATGACTGCTGAACTTCCTGCGTCGGTGAATAGACGGCTGACGTGGCTGGCGGAAGACGACATGACCGCCGCGAATGCAATCCTGACCGAGTCAGAAGCACGACAAACTAAGAACGCACTCGCGCTGTTGGAAAAGGAGTTCTCAAATATTGAGGAATTGCTTGATAATGCGCGAGGGCGCAGCGAAGTTACGCATGAACTGCGACTGCCACTCGGTACGATCACTTTGCAGATAGAGAAGGGTAACGGGAATGGATGACGAAAACGACGGTCTGGTTCCTCAAAAGCAGTCGCTCTTTCCGTTGAGTGCCGAAGACATTGTAGATAACGCTTTGCAAAGCCTCGACGAGCAGCAGGCAAAGGAAATCACCAAAAAGGCGGCAGACGAAGTTGTAAAAATTGCTGTCGAGAAAAGAAAAGCTGAATACAGAAGCGACAGGGCTCAGGAGGAAATGCGCAACCTGATTCACAACGCGAATCTGCTAGATGAGAAAGTTGGCGACTACAAGATCAACAGCACGTTCGAGACTGCCACTGGCACGACCAGCGTCGAAATCAAGAAGTCGAAAACGAACTTCACTTTACTCATCGCGGTGGTTGGTGTTGTCGTGTTGTTGTTGATTCTGATATTTGTGTTCCTGAAGACGTGAAACTGTTGACTAATCGGCTAAGGTCAACACGTACTTTTCCCAATCCTTCTTGAACCGTTCCATATTCGGATTACCTAAGATGCTGGTGAGGCTTTTGTAGCCGGTCGGGTCATTCTTTTGCTGCGCGTAGAAGAGTTGGTAAAACTTTACGAGTAATCCTCGCTCCTGCAGGTAGTAACAAAGATATCGAGATTGTGCGTAGTTGACGCCGCGCCCGTCGGCGTAAAACGCGTTGGTGTCTAAGGCGGTCAGCGTTTTGAAGTCTGGAACACTGCCGGCTTTGATGGCCTGTTGTAATCCTGGCAAGCGCCAGTTAACGAAGCCGTGAATGTGGCCGTCCTTTTCACCACACTGTTCATATAGCGATCCCAGGCCTTCATTTAACCATGATGGACACGCAGCGAAGTTGGCTTCCACGAAGGGATGGACAATTTCATGAACCAGGGTCCCGCCGCCGGTTCCGATATTCATGATTAGGGCTTTGTGGCCGCGCGAATAGTAACCGTAGGGAGTTGATGGCTTGTCGTTGAAGATTGTGCGCGTGTGCTTTTCGTAAGAGGCGGCATCTTTGAATAGCCAGATGTCGAGAATGTCCGCAGGATCCTTTGGAAAGAAATCCTGTTTGAGTTTCTCAACAGCCCACTTGATCGTTTCTTCAGAGTGTTGCTTCACCACCTCGGCAGGCTCGTCACCAACAACCACGAACGGAGGCTGAACGACGATTGAGAAATCGGACGATGGAAGTTTCGTTTTGAGTTGCGCAACGTGTTGCTCAAATTGTGACTGCGTGAAGGTCGAGCTGGATTTGGAGTCGTGAAATGTGACGTCGACAGCAAAGGCCGCCGGCGTGGCAGGTTTGCGGGTTTGGACCTTTCGCTCCGAGGCACAGGCGATCGTGAGTAGTAAAGCGAGTGAGCAAGCTGTCGCAATACGCATGTGATTGAAACCTCAAGACGATAGATGTGAAAAGCTCGACGCTGGTTGCTGATCGTGCCGAATGGATAATTCCGAGTTGCGAGTTTCCACTAACGTCCCAGGAGGTATCCCAAATAGTAAACCGTCTCGCGGGCGAGTTCGGTCATCTGTGCTTGCAGACTTTTATACTTCGTTGTTGGCGTAGGTGAAGGATGGGCATCGAGACCAACATCGGACGCCATGGTCATTGCACGTTTCATGTGCATTGGGTCGCTTACTATCAACACCTTTTTCAAGTTGTTGGCATCAGCAAGCTGTTTTGCGTTGACAACGTTTTCATAAGTCGTGTGTGACTTTTGTTCGACCAGGATGTCCTGCAAAGGGACGCCATTGGCCAATGCGTAGGCCCTTGCGGCTGCGGCTTCGGTAGGTTCGTTTTGATTTCCCTGGCCTCCTGTGAAGATGAGTTTGTGGACTTTGCCTCGGCGATAGAGTTCGATCGCATGGTTTATCCGTTCGCGAAAGACAGGAGAGACGTCGTTGGTCCACACTGCTGCGCCGAGAACCACTGCTGCATCGGCATTAATGTCGACCGAGTTGCTGCCGTATGTATAGATCCGAATGGCTGTGGTCGCGACGGTGAGCACCAATACGAGCGCGAGGAATTTAAGAGTTCTGGCGAGCCACTTCTTCATTCGTTTGATGATAACAGGTGCCGTGAGCAATTTAGATTCGGGTACTGGTTCATTTTGAGCAGGCGTAGTGTCCTCGCGAACTTTCTCTCATTCTCACCGTGGCTTTAGCCCGGTGTTATGGCAGCGGTAAAGAATGAGAACGGTTTCAACCGTTTACCTGCGGGCATTAGATAAACCGTTGAAACGGTTTCCAAGGTCGTTGGCAGCGCGTTTCACCGGGCTCAAGCCACGGTGAGAATGAGAAGTAGGATTCAGCTGAAACTATGCCTTGCTCAAAATGAACCAGTACCCAGATTCGGCTTTCCATGACTCTCGACCGCACATCGCCTATCATCGTCGTATGAGCCACCTGACAACTTTTCTTCTTCTAATTGTCGCTACAATTCTTGTCTGGTCTGTGCAATCCACCCAACTCCCCCGACAGGCGCAGCCACCCGAGACAAAGAAGTTCTCTGCGTCAGATCTGGAGAAGTTGCGTTGGGTTGAAGGAACCTGGCGCGGTTCAGGAGATGTTGACGCTCCGTTCTTCGAGCGTTATCGCTTCGAGAACGAAACTACCTTAGCGGTTGATGCGTTCACGGATGAGACATTGAAAACCGTCGAAGACACTACACGCTTTGAATTGAAGGATGGCCAGTTTACCAATGGCGGCGAGGGTTCGCGTTGGATCGCCACAACAATCGACTACCAGGGCGTCACGTTTGAACCGCTCGTCAAGGCAAAGAACTCTTTTCGCTGGCAACGTGAGTCGGACAACACCTGGACTGCGATTCTCAAATGGCCCGTCGTCGACGGTAAGCCGGGTCGGCAGCGTGTCTACAAAATGGAGCGGTGGCCGCGGAAGTGACAGTAGGCAGAAGGCAGGAGCAGTAGGCAGGTGCACTTTCCCTGAAGGGAGTCTTCATTTTTACCGCAACGCTTCCTCATTTTCCGTTACAATAATTTTGCCCCAGAATTTACCGCCTTGCCTCAGCCATTGATCTTGAACGAACTGCCCTTACCATTCCTAACAAAATTCCTCGACGCTAGCGTCGATGGCATTTTCGCGTTTGATCTTGAAAGCCGGATCACTGCCTGGGATCGGCGGATGGAACGCCTTGCGGGCCTCGAATACTCGGCGGTGGTGGGAAGAATGCCCTGGGATTTGTTTCCGCGCTTCAAGGAAACAGATGAGGCCGCACACTTTCATCGAACGCTAGCAGGTGAAGTTTCAGTCTACAAATCCAGTTCATTCTCTTCAGCACTTTCAAACAGGGAAACTCACTACGCGCCGCTCGCTGACGATCGGGGAGCGATCATTGGCGGAGTCGGGATCGTTCACTCAACCAAATCAACCAATAGTTCGGTGACTTATCAGAGACTTACTTCGCATCTCGAAAACTCTCCGCTGGCTGTGATTGAGTGGGACAGTGATTTTCGTGTATCGCGATGGTCCGAGTCAGCTGAAGCGTTGTTTGGATGGAGCGCTGACGAGGTCCTGGGCAAACATGTCAACGAGTGGCAGTTTGTCTTCTCAGCGGACGTGGACGCCGTCGAGACTGTTACCGTACGGCAGCGCGAAGGCTTAGAAGTTCGAGGAGTTCTCTACAATCGAAACTACACCAAGGACGGCTCCGTCGTTCACTGCGAATGGTACAACTCCGTCTTGCATGACGAAACCGGCAACTTGGTTTCGGTGTTATCGCTGGTGCTCGACGTCACGGCGCGCAAGTTTGCCGAAGAAGAACGCCGCGCCTTGTTGGTGCGGGAACGCGATGCGCGCAGGCATGCGGAAGAAGCCGACCGTTTGAAAGATGAATTTCTAGCGACATTGTCACACGAGTTGAGGACACCGTTAACCTCAATACTTGGTTGGGCGTCCATGATCCGCAATGGCGAAGTCGAAGGTCCGAACGTCGCCCGCGCTATCGAAACGATTGAACGAAACGCGCGTTCCCAGGCGCGACTAATCGACGACTTACTGGATGTATCGCGAATCATTACGGGCAATCTTCGTCTCGAACTTCACCCGTTGAATTTCGCTCCCATTGTTGAAGCCGCCGTCGATGCATTGCGACCAACGGCCGGAGCCAAGAGCATTCAATTGCAGGTAGAGTTTGCGCCAGGAACGTTTTTAGTTAGAGGCGATCCCAATCGGCTTCGCCAGGTCATTTGGAATTTGCTTTCAAACGCGATCAAGTTTTCGCCGCGCGGCGGCAGCGCTCGGATCAATCTTGATTGCGTTGAATCGTTAGTGCGTTTGCAGGTGAGTGATACGGGTGAAGGCATATCTCCCGAGTTCTTGCCTTACGTATTCGATCGTTTTCGACAGGCAGAAGGATCGATCTCAAGAAAGCAAGGTGGCCTGGGTCTCGGTCTGGCGGTGGTTCGACACCTCGTCGAACTACACGGTGGTAACGTGAGCGCCGACAGTGATGGGGTCGGAAAGGGATCAACGTTTACCGTCGATCTTCCGATGTGTCAGGAGCGACGCGATCCTGCGCGAGCCGAAGAGAGGCGAAGGGAAGTGGAGCGTCGCAAGAAACTGGCAGTCGATAAGATCCGGCTCGATGGTGTCCAAGTCTTGTTAGTCGAAGATGATGAGGACTCGAGGAGACTAATCAGCACTATGTTGAAGCAACATGGTGCGGAGGTCACTGCCGTTGGTTCAGCTGCTGATGCGATCAGCGTATTTCTTGAAAAGGCGCCGGATGTGCTCGTTTCTGATATCGGCATGCCCGAGCAGGACGGTTATGAATTGATTCAAAAAATTCGAGCATTGCCACTGGGGCAAGGCCGCGTTCCGGCGATTGCTTTGACGGGGTATGCAACACGTAAAGATCGCGAACGTTCACTGGCCGCCGGTTATCATTCCCACCTCGCCAAACCGATCGAGCAGACCGAACTGGTTGCAGCAATCGCGGGTCTGCTTCGTTCGCTTTCAAATTGAGTTGGGTGTTGGGTTATTTGTCTTGGGTGCCGGGTATCGGGTGTTCGGTTTTTGATGGCCGGAATCCAAAACCAAAGACCCAAGGCCAAAATCAGCAATTTCTATTTTCTTCCCCACCACTGTAGAATCCTCTTCGCTCCTAATTCATCTCCGCGGTACAAAAAACATGAAACACAAAATTCTGCTCATCCCAGTTTTCTTACTTCTGCTTGTCCCCGTTCTGGCTCAACAAGTCGACCCTTCGTTGTTGACTGTGGACTCGATCTTTACGTATCGAACTAAATCCCTGGGCCCGGTTGCCTGGCAGGAAAATGGAAGCGGATATCTTGCGCTTGAACCATCAGCCGCGAAAAAGGATGCTGTCGACATAGTGCGTTACGACGCGCTCGGTGGTGAGCGAACCGTCAAAGTTTCTGCTGAAAAGCTTACTCCGACCGGTGAGCAGCCATTGACCGTTGAGGAATTTGCCCTCACTAGTGACGAACAGAGGGTACTCATCTTTACTAATTCGGCGCGGGTTTGGCGGAGTAACACCAGGGGTGATTACTGGGTACTCGACTTAAAAGCGGGAACACTTCGCAAGCTTGGTGGCTCCGATGCAAAGCCTTCCAGTTTGATGTTTGCCAAGTTCTCACCTGACGGCGAACGCGTCGCATACGTGCGTGAGAACAATATCTACGTCGAGAATCTTTCCGGCGATTCAAAGATTACTCAACTGACAAATGATGGCGCTCGGTACATCGTCAATGGGACCTTTGATTGGGTTTACGAAGAAGAGTTGTTCTGTCGTGACGGTTTTCGCTGGAGTCCCGACAGCAAACAGATCGCCTACTGGCAGTTGAACTCAGAAGGCGTCAAAGAGATGACGCTCATCAACAACACGGCAGCTCTTTACCCTGTCGTGACGACATTCCCTTATCCCAAGGCCGGTGAAACTAACTCTGCTGCGCGTGTCGGTGTTATTTCAGCAAGCGGTGGCCCAACGCGTTGGTTTGATATTAGTGGTGACCCACGAAATAATTACCTGCCACGCATGGAGTGGGCAGCAAGTTCCGACGAAGTAGTCATTCAACAACTCAACCGCTTACAGAACACCAACATCGTCATGCTTGGAGACGTTCGAACGGGTAAAGTGCGACCAGTGCTTACCGAAAAGGACGAAGCATGGGTCGACATCGCATGGGGTGATATCGATTGGGATAAGACAGGACTGGCGCGCGGCGACGCGGAATGGATTGATGGCGGCAAGCGGTTTCTGTGGGCGAGTGAACGCGATGGTTGGCGACACATATTCTCGGTGTCGCGCGACGGGAGCGACGTCAAAACAATTACGAGTGGCAACTATGACGTTGTGAGTGTCGAACGTGTCGATCAGAAAGGCGGATGGATCTATTTCATTGCTTCGCCAGAGAGCGCCACACAAAGATATCTCTATCGAGTTCGACTCGACGGTTCGAGTAAAGCAGAACGCTTGACCCCAGCTGCCAATGCCGGCACTCACGGGTACAACATTTCACCTAAAGGTGATGTTGCTATTCACACTTACTCAACATTCAACCGAGTGCCGACTACAGATGTCGTGCGTCTCCCCGATCACTCTCTTGTGCGCTCGTTGATCGATAATCACGAAACCCAGGAGCGGCTCGCGAAGTTGAAACCTACCGCTACGGAGTTTTTCAAGGTCGACATCGGCGACGGTGTGCAACTTGATGGCTGGATGATTAAGCCACCTGACTTCGATAGCCAGAAACACTACCCGGTCCTGTTTTATGTTTATGGTGAGCCCTGGGGTCAGACGGTTCTGGACCGTTGGGGTGGACGCGATCGACTCTGGCATCAGATGCTGGCGCAACAAGGCTACATCGTGATGAGTGTAGACAACCGCGGAACGCCTGCTCCGCGAGGTAGAGCGTGGCGAAAAATAATCTATCGCAAGATGGGCATAGTGAATTCGGGTGACCAGGCTGCGGCGGCAAAGGCGATTGCAAAGTGGCAGTTTGTCGATCCAACGCGGATAGGTATTTGGGGTTGGAGCGGTGGGGCCTCATCGACACTGAATGCAATGTTCCGCTACCCGGATGTGTATGCAGTTGGAATGTCAGTGGCGCCGGTACCCGACATTCATTACTACGACTCTATCTATCAGGAGCGCTATTGTGGGCTACCTCAGGACCATCCGGATGAATGGAAACAGAGTTCGCCGGTAACATTTGCCGGCCAGCTCAAAGGTAAATTGCTCGTGGTGCATGGCACCGGCGACGACAACGTCCACTACCAGGGAACCGAGGCACTGATCAATGCGCTGGTGGCCTCCAACAAGCAGTTTTCGATGATGTCGTATCCCAATCGCTCCCACGGAATTTACGAAGGACCAGGAACAACGCGGCACTTGTTTGGACTGTTGACCCGCTATTTGATGGACAAGTTACCTGCGGGTGCTGCGATGACCTCGAGTAGCGCCGCTGCTGTGCGATAACGATTCCGCATTGAAAATAGAACAAGTCAGGAAGTGCTGACTTGGCCCGGCCCATCTTTGCTGTTTCTATTCCGGAAGCAGTCGATAAAAAGCCCAGGCCAACCGCGCGTCCTGACTTGTTCTTTGTTCCGCGACGCCTTGAATTCTAGATTCTCCAAAAACTCGTTGAAAACTCTCACGCCGTTCTGTTAGGCTAGCGATTGGGTTGAACGGCCAACCTGCCCTTCTTCACTTTTTCAGAAACATTTACCTCCCGCGTTTCTCGATAAGCCTTTTACGAAAGTGCTTAGGATGAAACTTACGTCCGCACACCACGAAGCGGCGTCTGACGAGGCATCAACAGCTAAGCAAGATGCCAGTCTGCGCCGGATCATCGAGTCGAGCTTAATTGGTCTTGCCTGTATCGACGTGGCAGGGGTGTTTCGTCATGTCGACGACGCCTTTCTGCGGACTGTGGGGTATTCACGTAAAGACCTGCCAGCCAAACTCAGCGACCTGACACCGCCTGAACATCAGAGGCTCGATGAAGATGCTTTTGAGAAGCTTGCGGCGTTTGGCGCCTGCACGCCTTTCGAGAAGGAACTCATACGCGCTGACGGAAGTCGGGTGCCGGTCTTGTTTGGCGCCGCAGTTAACGAGGATGAGATCAGTTGCTTTATTATCGACCTGTCTCAGAACAAACAGGCCCAGGGTAAGCTGAACCACCTCGCCTATCACGATGCGTTGACGGATCTGCCTAACCAATCTTTATTCAAAGATCGACTGAAACAGGCAATTGCGCTCTCACACCGCAGCAATCAAATGCAGGCAGTGTTATTGCTGAATCTTGATCGATTCAAGACGGTAAACGACTCACTTGGTTATCTCGCCGGAGACCTGCTTCTACAGTCAGTCGCCCAACGTTTGACGAGTTGCGTTCGCGATTGCGATACGGTTGCACGGTTTGGTAGCGACGAGTTTGCGATTTTGCTCACCGAGGTTTCGCGAGCCCAGGACGCCGCTACGACGGCCCGAGCAATTAAGGACACACTGGATCAGCCGTTTATCTTTGAAGAACAGGAGATCTTTGTTTCCAACAGCATTGGCATCAGTCTGTATCCGCACGACGGCCGTGATACCGCCACGCTGCTAAAAAGCGCGGGGGTTGCTCTTGATCGAGCCAAGGAGCAGGGAGGGAACAATTATCAGTTCTATACCGCTGGTGGCACGACGCGATCGCTGCGGCAGCTCGTCTTGGAAAGTAATCTTCGTCCGGGCCTGGAGCGCAATGAGTTCTTCGTGCAGTACCAACCGCAGGTGAGTAATAACGACTTTCATTTGGTCGGTATGGAGGCACTTGTACGCTGGCAGCATCCAGGGTTGGGACTCCTGTATCCAAAAGAATTTATTCAGCTCGCTGAAGAGAGTGGCCTGATCATTACGCTCGGTGATTGGGTTTTCCGAAATGCCTGTCGTCAGAACAAGGCGTGGCAGGATGCGGGACTTGCGCCGATGAGGCTGGCAGTTAACTGCTCCGCACGTCAGTTTCAGCAGGAGACTTTTATCTCCGGTGTCGAAGAAATATTAAAAGAGACAAATCTGGATCCCAACTGGTTAGAGATCGAGATTACCGAAAGCTCAATCATGAAAGACCCGGAGAAGGCGATTGAAAAGTTACTCGAGTTGAAGATGATGGGGATCAAAGTCGCGATTGACGATTTTGGGACCGGCTATTCATCGCTCAACTATCTGAAACGATTTCCGATCGATACGCTGAAGATTGATCGATCATTCGTCAGCGACCTATGTAAAGACCCACACGACACCGCAATTGTGAGAGCGATTATCACGCTGGGACATGCGCTGGATCTGACTGTCATCGCAGAAGGCGTTGAGACACGAGATCAATTGGAATCACTAAATGAGTTGGAGTGCGACGTCGTTCAAGGTTTTCTATTTAGCAAAGCGCTCTCAAGTGAAGACTTCGAAGAGTTGCTGATAGAGCAGCGGCAGGTTCGTTCAAGTTTTTCAATGCTCGTTTCCCTCTAGTAACCCTCTTCATTTTAAGGACGCGCTCTTCTGGG
>Ga0207648_10002227_pt1 | contig 21006 bp, 19 predicted proteins | sample KBSMisM32_FD_184310 | JGI IMG/M metagenome (GOLD analysis project Ga0207648, IMG submission 184310) | Miscanthus rhizosphere microbial communities from Kellogg Biological Station, Michigan, USA - KBS Miscanthus M3-2 (SPAdes) (version 2) | ecosystem: Host-associated > Plants > Roots >...
AAGCCGCATGCAGAACGAGCTTGATCGGTCCCACCACTTCGAGGTCGTCATCGAGCGGCGCCGAGGTGAAGGTCAGGATCCGCGCAACGGTGTCGGGCCCCTGCGGACCGAAGGTCACGACGCCGGCGCGCCAGCCGGGATCGGGATAGTTGAACACGGTCTCGCCGCCATCGGCGGCCGGCGGCGCCGTGTCGAGCGCGCCGTCGTTGAGCGACTTCACCGATCCGGTCGGCCCCTTCTTGAGATAATACGACCGGTAGGTGATGTTCGCCGGCGGCCAGGCGTCCGCCGTCTTCATGGTGTTTGCGCCCATCAGGTGATAGCGAACGGCCGGCTCGCTCAGGTACGAGGTTTGCTGGCCCTTCAAGCACCAGTCGTAGAACGGCAGCAAATATTTTTCGTGGAACGCGATGCTGTTGAAATCGGCGGCCGCCTGGAACACGTTCGGCGAACCGGTCACCAGCAGCTTCTTCGGTGCATTGACGCGCTGATAGCCGACGATGTTGCCTTGCAGGTGCAGCTCGACCTTCGCCCAGATGCCGATCGAGAATACCGGCACCTTGATCCTGTCGAGTTGCTCGAAGGCCGCCCGCTCCTTCCAGAACGCATCGTAGAGCGGATGCTTGTTGGCCTCGTCGGCGAAATCCCACGGCAGCATTTTGGCCGGTCCGGTCGACGGATATTGGTTCAGCGGCCGCAACTCGCCGTTATACCAGGCGCTGGTGAACTTGCTCGGAATGCCGCCCGAATAGGCGATGCCGGTGTAAGCATCGATCAGCCCGTCATACGGGGCGATGCAGGCGAGATGCGGCGGGTTCTGCGCCGCCATGAACCACTGCGTCATCGCGTAGTACGATTGCCCGATCCCGCCGATCTTTCCGTCCGACCACGGCTGTTGCGCAACCCATTCGATCACGTCGAAGAAGTCGGTCTGTTCCTTGCTGTCGAGGAAGCGGTACTCGCCGTCCGAACGGCCGGTGCCGCGCACGTCCATATGCACGAACGCATAACCGTGATCGAGGTACCACTTGATCGGACCGGTCTCACGCCACAGGAACTGCGGCGTCGGCGGCAGCAGGTTGTTGTCGAACCGGTACGGCGACGCGGCGAAGAGCGTCGGGTGGCGTCCCGCGTTCGTCGGCAAGTAGATCGCGACGGCGATGATCGCCCCGTCGCGCACGCGGACACTCTCGATCCGGGTCGGCGCGACGATGTCGTCGTCGGCCGCCTGCACCACGGGTGCCGAGCACAGCGCAGCCAGCATCAGCCCGCAGCGGGCGAGCGTCTTGAGCATCGAAACCTCCGCACGCCTTGTTGTTATGATGCGTGGGCGACAAACGCTGACCGAGCCTGACATGCCGCTCCGTTATTGGCAACGGAACCCGGCCGCCGCTCGTGCGCCCTGTTCCAAGCCTGGGGCCTGGAACCGCCGTCCGCGCGGATGTGTCGCCGGCGATGCAGCGACGCCTTTTGCGCTTCGCCGTTAGACTCCCGGAATGTTCACTGGGCGGATTTTCCGCCATCGATCGAAACGATTTGACCAGTAATAAACGAAGCCTTGTCGGAGGTGAGATAAACGATGGCTTTCGCGACCTCCTCCGGCGCTCCTGCGCGCTTGAGCGGAACGCCCGCGATCATCGAGGCCTTTCTGTCGGCGTTGCCGGTGAAGCGGTTCAACATCCCGGTTTCGATCGGGCCGGGCGCGACTGCGTTGACGCGGACGCCGAAGGCTGCCCCTTCGAGGGCCGCCGACTTCGTCAGTCCTTCGACGGCGTGCTTGCTGGCGGTATAGATCGAGGCGCCCGGCGCGGCCTTATGGCCCATCGTCGATGAGAGATTGATGATGCTGCCGTGCCCCTGGCTCTGCATCACGCGCAGTTCGTGCTTCATGCTCAGTACCGTACCGAGGACATTGGTATCGAATGTCGCCGCGTAGTTTTCCGTGGACTGCTCGGTCATCGGACCGGGCTTACCTTCGGTACCGGCGTTGTTGACCGCGACGTCGAGCCGCCCAAATCGCTCGACGGTTCGATCGACCAGGCGTCGCACCTCGTCTTCGTCACGCACGTCGGCGCGGATAAACTCCGCTTCGCCGCCCACTCCGCGTAGCTCGGACGCGAGTGCAGCCCCCTCCTCGTCCCGGCGGCCGGAGATAACGATGCGGGCGCCTTCCTGCGCGAAGGCCAGAGCTGTAGCGCGCCCGATGCCGGTAAGGGCGCCAGTGATCAGGACAACCGGGGTGTTGATCATGGGTACTCTCCTCGCAGCCGGGCAAAACCGTCTCTATTGCCGTTGTGCATAACGTGGACACCGATTGGCCTTCTGACCAAGACTTTGTATGATCATGCCATACTTTCTAGGCATGGATCGGCTCATGGAGCTCCGCCATCTGCGCTATTTCGTTGCCGTTGCCGAAGAAGGCAGTCTCACCCATGCCGCCGAACGACGCCTGCACACGGCGCAGCCGTCCTTGAGCCGCCAGATCCGCGACCTGGAATTGGAAGTTGGCGTCGAACTGTTTGTGCGCAGCTCGCGTGGAATCGAGCTGACCGAAGCGGGCCGAGTCTTTCTGGATTACGTGCGGCTGGCGCTGCTGCAGGTCGACGCCGCCGGTGATGCCGCGCGCCGGGCCGCCCAACCCGCCAAGGCGTCATTCGTTCTCGGATTCCTGACCGGTCACGAGGTGACGTGGCTACCGGACGCGTTGCGAATCCTGCGGGACGAATTGCCCAACATCGAGGTGACAATTTCGAGCCAATCCTCGCCCGAACTGGCCGGGGCTCTGCTGCGCGGGACCGTCGATGTGGCGTTTCTTCGGCGAGAGGATCGGGCGCCCGGCCTCGCGTTCAAGTTCCTGATCAAGGAGCCACTGGTCGCGGTGCTGCCGAGCGACCATCGCCTGGCGGCGCGCAAGGCCATCCGACCACGAGACATCGTCGGCGAGACGTTCATACGACCTACCAAGGCGGCCCCCGCCTTGAAGGTTGTGATTGACGCCTACGCCGCGCGATCCGGCATCAGTCTCACGTCGGACTATGAAGCGGAGAACCTGTCCATGGCGATTTCATTGGTGGCATCCACCCGCGGTATAAGCCTGTTGCCGCTGTATGCGCGGAATCTGTTGCCACCGTCCGTCGTGAGCCGCCCATTACAGGGGGAGGCACCGACGATCGACCTGGTTCTCGGCTACAGCAAGGCGAACACGTCGCCGCTGCTCAAGCGCTTCCTCACCAAGGTGGACGAACTGGTCGCTCTGGTCGCTCCAAAGATCGGGCAATAGCTATCACGTCCGGGCGCGCGCCATTCGTCAGCCCGTGTCCGCGTCCTTTAGCAATTCTCTGACCGCAGCGAGATAGGCCTCCTTGCGGCGGGACAGCGGCTGGCGCCGTCGAAACAGACTCAAGGTGACGGACCGCGCCGGAATGATGGGCAGCACCTTGATGACGCCGAGCGCGGCTTCGTTGGCCGCGCAGTCGCGCGGCACAATGGCGATGCCGGTGCCCGACTGCACGATCACCTTCATGGTCTCGATGTTGTCGGCAATCGCGAGAATGTTCGGACGGATTCCGAGATCGGCGAACAGCGACAGGACCACCTGGCCGTAGCCGACGGTCAATTCGCTCATGATGATCGGTTCGCTCACCAGGCTGCCGATGTCGATCGGTTTGCGTGCGCGCGCCAGCCGATGGGTCGGGTGGGCGATCAACGCCATCTCGGCGCGCGTGAGCCGCTCGCTCACGATCCCGCCCGGCACCCGCTCGGGGTCGGACTCGATGGCGATGCCGGCGTCGACCCGCTCCTCGTGCAGGTCGTTGAAGATGTTCTTGGTGGGCGCGGTCAGAATCTCGAGCCGGACGGCGGGGAGCTTTTCCGCCAGATCGCGAAACAGGCGCGGCACGAAGATTTGCGCCATCCCCGACCCCATGCCGAGCGTCAGCGTGTCGGATGGCGCGCCGCGCAGGCGGCGCGCGGTATCCGAGAGACTGAGCACGTCGCCGATGACGCGTTCGGCGTCATAGAGAAAGGTCCTGCCGCGTTCAGTAAGCTCGATGCCGCGCGACGTGCGGCGGAACAGCGGAAAACCGATCTCGGTCTCCAGCAGGCCCACCTGCTCGCTGACGGCGGACTGCGACACGTTGAGCCGCGTGGCGGCGCGCGTGAAGCTGCGCTCCTTGGCCACCGACAGGGCGTAGCGAAGTTGACGAAGCTCCAAGGGTCATTCCCGGACCGACGACGGACCATCGTTATAACCCGGATCGCCGCGGAGTGCCGCGGGAAGCCGGGCCCGGTCAGGAACGCTTGATCGAGAAGCTCTTCAAATATTCGTCGGGCCTGGCGGGATCGAACGTCTTTCCCATCACGACGAAGGACTTGGACGCGGTCGCGGGCGGCGTCAGGCCCATCTCCCGCATCAGCTTGGCGGTGTCGGTAGCCAGAAACACCTGTTCGGCGATCCCCTGGTAATCGATCTCGCCCTTGATCTGCCCCCACCGCTTCATCTGGGTGAGCATCCAGACCGCGAAGGACTGCCATGGGAATGGATCGAAATCGACGCGTTTTTCGTCCTTACGGACGCCACCGAGGCCATCGGCAAAGGTGCCGGTGAGCGCCTGCTCTACCACGATCGGCGGCTGGTTCAGATAGTTGGCGGGCGCGATCGTCTCGGCGATCTGCTTGCGGTTCTCCGCTTTCGAGGCAAAGGCGGTCGCATCCACGATCGCCCGCACCAGCGCCGCGTAGCTGTTCGGCATCTGCGTAATGAACTCCTTGCTGGCGGTGAAGCTGCAGCAGGGATGTCCGTCCCAGATTTCTTTCGAGAGGATATGGAGGAAACCGACGCCGTCGTAGATCGCCCGCTGGCAGATGTTGTCGGGCGCGAGAAAGCCGTCGATGTTGTCCGCGCGCAGATTGGCCACCATCTCCGGCGGCGGCACGACTCGCAGTTGCACGTCGGCCTCCGGGTCGATGCCATGCTCGGCCAGGTAATAGCGCAGCAGGTAATTGTGCATGGAATAGTCGAAGGGGATCGCGAACTTGAATCCCTTCCACTGCTTCGGATCGCGCTTGTCCTTGTGCTTGATCGCGAGCGTGATGCCCTGGCCGTTGATATTCTCGATTGCCGGCACCGCGAATGGGACCGGCTGCGAGCCGAGGCCGAGCGACAGCGCGAGCGGCATGGGGGACAGCATATGGGAGGCGTCGTACTCCTTGTTGACGGTCTTGTCGCGCACGACGGCCCAGCCCGCGGTCTTGACCACCTCGACGTTGAGTCCCTGCTTGGAATAGAAGCCCATCGGGTGAGCCATGATGATGGGCGTTGCGCAGGTGATTGGAATAAAACCGACCTTGAGGTCCTTCTTCTCCGGCGCGCCGGCGCCCTGCGCGAAGACCTCGGTCGCCGTCGCCAACGGGAAGAATTGCGCGAGCGCGGCAAGCGCGGTCGAGGCGCCGACCGATTTCAGGAACGCCCGGCGCACCGCGTCTTTCGGAAAGATCGCGCGCATCGCCGCCGCGGCGACGACGGTTTCGTAACCTGCTTCCTCTCCATCGATGGGGGAGCACTCAGGCCAGTCCGGCGACGCCCGATCATGCTCGCTGCGGTTCGCATGCCCGCCGCAGGGGCAGCCACCGTTCCGCAGGCGACGATCGGCATCAAACGGATTGTCGAACGTTCCCATGTCCATGGCCTTTCATCGCGGGCGGCCGCAGCGCCGCCTTCGATATTGGCAGCGTCATGTCGCCAGCCCCTGGTGCCGGCCCACGCGCCGGCACCAAGTTTTCGTCGTGTTGATTCAGGCCGCAACGCTGGGCGCGGCTGACGTGGTGTATGGGAGGCCGGTCTCGATCGGCAGCGACGGATCCCGCGACCACTCATTCCATGAACCGAAATAGAGCGTGACGTTCTCGACGCCGGCCTCTTTCAGGGCGACCAGCGTGTTCGAGGCGCGCGCGCCCTTGAAGCAGTACAGCACCACCGGCGTCGACGGCGTGACGCCAACGGTCGCGCATTCGGCAAGGATCTCGTCGCGCGATTTGAACATCGGTCCGTTCGGCGTGGGCTTCATCATCCGATACCATTCCAGCCACACCGCACCTGGGATGCGTCCCTTGCGCGGGCAGAAGTCCTTGCCATAGGGCGAGGAGGAATCGGCAATCCACTCGTCGACGTCGCGAGTATCGAGCTTCACGATGTTCGGGTCGGCGACCGCCGCCTTCATGCTCTGCAGGTCCACGAGGATGCCCGCGGCGCCGAGATCGAGCGGGAAGCTCTTGGCCTGGGGCGTCGTGACCGCCGTCGAGGTCGGCATTCCCGCCGCGGTCCAGGCCACATAACCACCGTGCAGGATCTTGACCTTGGGGTAGCCGAGATAGCGCAGCAGGACGTATCCGCGGCACGACTGGCCGAATCCGGTGTTCATCGACTGTTCGTAGACCACCGCGGTCTCCGTTCCCGAGAGCCCGGCGGCGCCGAAGGTGCTCGCGAATTTCTCGCGCATCGCCGCTACGCCGTCGGGCGTCGAGGTGGCGAGATAGGTGAAGATGTCATGGATGTTGACGGCGTCCGGCAGGTGACCGGCGGCGTATGTCGCCGGGTCACGGGTGTCGATCACGACGACCGACTCGCTCTTGGTCAGGTCTGAAAGCTCGGCGGGGGTAATGAGGACTTTCTCACTCATGCGTGGCTCCTGGGGCTTGAGTGGCGACGTGGGTCCCGGCGTTCGGTGACGGCGCGCCGCGAGGGCGGCCGTCGTAAGTGCGGCGTATCTAGTGCGCCATGTCGGCGAGCATCTTCTTGAGCTGCTTGATGGCGGGCGTGACGATGGCGACGAAATAGGATTCACGCAGCCGGCGCTGGGCGGCGGCATTGGCGACGTAGCCGCGAGCGCCGCAATGAAGCATCGCGGCATGCGCCGCAGCCACCGCGGTCTCGCCGATCGCGATGCGTGCCTCGATCACGGCTCGCCAATAGGCCTGGTCGGTGTCGAACGGCGTTCCGGCGAGCTGAGATATGGAGGCTTCGATCCCCGCAAGCTTGTCGGAGAGCTGCTCCGGCTGAACGTCGAGGTATTTGTTGACGTGGCCGAGCGGACCCTTGACCTGATTCATGAGCGCGATGCAGCCGCGGATCAACCCGATGCCCATGCCCGCCTGCAGCAGCACGAAGCCGGCACGGATGCGCGCGATGAACGCGTCGCTGGGATCGGCCAGTACGAACGCGTCGGGAATGAGCGCATCGCGCAGCTGCACCGAGAATGTGCGCGTGCCGTCGAGCGCCACGAACTTCGTGTTGTCGGAGAGCGCGACGCCGGCGCCGCCGCACGGCACGATCGCCATGACGTAGCGCTTCGGTGCATCCTCGACCTCGAACACCGCGCCGAAATAATGGTCCGCGCCGAGATTCGAGACATAGGGCAAGGCCCCGTGCACCAGATAGCCGCCGTCGACACGCCTGCCTCTGAGGCGGATCTTCTCGATCCCGAAGAACGCTTTCATCGGGTTCGAGAGCCCGGTGCCGCCGAGCGCCTCGCCCGATGCGACGCGGCGGCCAAGGTCGGCCTTCAGGCCCTCGTTCGCGGAGGCGAAGATGTACCAGGCGAGCGCGTTCTGGCACCACATGCAGAACGCGGTCGACAGGCAGTGCTCGCCGGCTGCAGCCATCGCGCGGATCGCGGCAACAAGATCGGGGCCTCCCGGCGTTTCCCCCGGCAGATGGCGCGCGAACGCGCCGGCGCGGCCGAAGGCACGCATGACACTCTCGGGATAGAGTCCTTCGGAGTCGATCTTGGAAACGAGCGGGGCGAGCTCGCGCGACGACAGCTCGCGCACCGTCTCCGCCACATCGAGGCCGGCAGCCGGATAGTTCTCTTGCTTTGCATCAACCGAACGATCAAGCATCTGCTATCCTTCGGGCGGCCGCTGACGTGAAGCAGGCGCGCTCCGCGTCCGTGTCAGGCCAAGCTCACGGCGAGATTGACCGGTCGCGTGAAGGTGTTGGCCACTGGCGACCACACTCGTGCATGTGCGATCAGCGCTTCGAGCTCCGCGCGCGGACGGTCGGCCTCGAAGACCACCTTCGCGCGCACGTCGGTGAAGCCGACAGGCTTGTCGGACAGATCTCCGGTACCCCACACGCCGGTGATGTTGAGGTCGCCTTCCAGTTCGATCTCGAGCCTGAAGACGGTGATGCCGCGCGCCACCGCGTTGGCGTGGATCCCGACGGCAAGACAGGAGCCGAGGGCCGCAAGCGAGGCTTCCGATGGATTCGGCGCCGTGTCGTCGCCGAGCAGACCCGGCGGCTCGTCGACCACGTAGGCCGGCAGGCTGCGAATGAAATTGAGATGGCGGAAGCGGCCCTCGGCGACGGTCTTGCACTTCAGCGTCTTGATGACCTTGGGGTCGGCTTTGCCTTTGGCGATCAGTTCGTCGAGGCCCGTCTTGTCGATGGGAGCAAGACATCCCGTCAGGGCGGTCTTGGCGACGGCTTGGGTCATGCACTTCCTCCTTTTTGTCCTCGATACAGACCGTTCTGTTCTATGCAGGAGCCGTGCCAGCGCGCCGCGATGCCAAAAATCGAAAGAAATCAAGCGGGTCAGCAGGGTGGAAAACAAATTCGACCCGCCTTTCGCCTAAAGGCCGCTCACCCTGCCTCCGTTCTGCCCGCACGAAAGGGACAGACCGGTTGTTCCCTCGCAGATTGCGGCGGCAGCCCGGTCGGGGTTAAGTGCCGGCATGGATGTCGCGCACCCCGAATCGCCAAGTCAGGCCGGACAGCCCATGCCGGCGACTTCACCGCGCGATCGCCTGATCGAGGCGGCGAGCCGCCTGTTTTGCCGTTTTGGGGTCAACTCGGTGGGGGTGGACGAGATCGTCGCCGCCGCCGCGACCGCCAAGACCACGCTCTACCGGCTGTTCGGATCGAAGGATGGCCTGGTCGAAGCGGTGCTGGAGTGCGAGGGGCGGACGTGGCGCACCTGGTTCCTCGCCGAGATTGACGGGCCCGGTGGTTCGCCACTCGAGCGCCTTCACCGGATCGGGCCGACGCTGCGGCTCTGGTTCGATCGCGACGATTTCTACGGTTGTCCCTTCATCAACGCGGTGAGCGAGAGTGACAAGGCTGACAACCGCATGCGGGTGCTGGCGATCGCGCACAAGAAGATCGTGCTCGAACGTCTGGCGACGCTTTGCACCGAAGCAAGCTTGAAGGAGCCGGACCAGGTGGCACATTCGCTCGGCCTAATCATCGACGGCGCCATCGTGGCCGCACTGGTGACGCGTGACTCCGCCGTTGCCGAGACAGCCAGCCGGACCTGCGCGAGCGTCCTGTCGGCCGCAAGAGGTTAAATCCCGGCCCCTTGGTCGAGTGCCTCAATTCCCTTCTATAACGACGCGCCTTTACGCACCGTGCGCGGCGGTGACCGGCCAGCGCGGGCCTGCGACCTGCCGTCCGCCTTTGAACAGGACTCGTCCGGCCGGACGTCGCGCCAACGCGTCGTCCAAGGACGATGCAGGCAAGAGAACCAGATCGGCAGGCTCGCCCTCCGCGATCGTGCGACGCCCACCGCAGATCGCGCCGACGAGATCAGCCGATTTGTCGAGGTGTCCCGCGACTGCCGCAAACAGCGCCGTCTCGACCATGTCGCCGTCGCCGAACGGATAGAACCAGTCTCTAATATTGTCGGTTCCGCAGCGGACCGGCACGCCGGCGGCGAGGAGCTCGCGCATGAACGTCAATCCGCGCCGGCTTGGGCTGCCCTCGCCGCGATCCTGCAGGAAGAGATTCGCCGCCGGCAGGGCCACGACGGTCACGCCGGCGTGGGCGAGTTTTTCGATCAGCGCGCTTGCGGCAGCCGCGCCGAGCGTCGCCAACACACAGAGATGGCTCAGCGTGACGCGGCCTTGCAGGCCGCGCGCGATGACCGCGTCGGCGACCATGCCCGCGAGCATGTGCTCCGGCTCGAGATGCTCGTCGAGGTGGAGATCGACCGGCAGTCCGGAGTGCTCCGCCAGATCGAACAATGACTCGAGTGCGCGCGACGGATCGGCGCTGGCATTGAGGCTGGCGCCGATCAGATCGGCGCCAATCGCGACGGCCCGCTCGAGGCGGTCGAGCGCGTGCGGCTCCGCCAGATCGTTCTTCGAGGTCGAGAACGCGATGACCTCGACGTCGAGCCGTTCCCCCATCCGCTGCTTCGCTGCCAGAACGCCTTCCATCGATCGCATCTCGACCACGGGATCGACGTCGGTGTGGGTCCTGATCCGCGTGACCCCGTGCTCGACCGACCGTTCGAATAGCCGCGTGGCCCGCGCCGCCACATCGGCGGCGGTAAACAGCGCACGCGCCGCGGCGGCGGCCGCCACCGCGTCGGATAGCGAGCGCGGCCGGAACGATTGCACCGTGTAGGCGCGATCGGCATGAGCGTGCAGGTTGGCGAAACCCGGAAGCGCCAGCCAGGCGGCCTCGCCGGTTTGCTCGGCCGGACGAATGGCCCCGATCGATCCGTCGCGCAACGTCACCCTGAACGCACCGGTGCGGCCCGGCAGCGCGACGGACTCTATGGTGACTTCATCCGGCATCATCAGTTGCGAACTGTTGACCCCCGCCGGGTACGACGGAGTGCATGTCTCTCGGACGCCCGCTCAATACCCCTGCGGTCCGAATACCTCGATCCCGAAACGGCGTTCGAGCGCGCGGCCGAAACGATATTTCATTTCCGGACCCTCGTAGGTCATCGGCGGGGTGCGGAGGAAGCCGGTCTCCGGCTCGACCCGCAACACGGTGAGCGAAGGACCATCCTCGGCCGCGATCGCGGGCAGTTGTTGCTCAAGGTCGTCCAGCGTCTCGATCGTGCGTGCGCGTTGAAATCCCGCCGCGCGCGCCATGGCGGCATAGTCGGTGCGGCCGTCGTTCACCATCGGCAATCCGCCGACGGTCTGGTAGACGCCGTTGGCGACGACGAAATGCTTGAGGTTGCTCGCGGCCTGGGAGGCTTCCGTCAGCAGGCAGCCGAGATTCATGCACAGCGAGCCGTCCGCGTTGATCAGCCACACCGGAACCTGCGGCAGCGACAGTGCAAGCCCGAGCGCGAAGCTCGCGGCAAAGCCCATGGCGCCGTGCATGTAGAAGCTGTCCTCGCTCTTGGTGGCGGCCCACCACTCATTGGCCGCCATCCCGAGTGCGCAGACGGCAACCGCCTCACCACGATGGCGGGCAAGAACATCGATCGCGTCGCGCGCCTTCATGCCGTGCCCTCCCCTTTCACCAGCCGCCGGGTCAGGAACAACACGAACGGCCGCTTCTGCATGCGGCAGGTTTCGAAGGCGTCGGGGATCGAGCTTACCTCGTCCGGCCGATCGACGATGTGATAGGGAAAGTCGTAAGCCTGCAGCAGCGGCAGGGTGCGGCGGCCCTGGACCTCCTGGTAGATACGATGGTCGTCGATCGAGCCGCGCTGGCTGACGATCAGAAACACCGGAATCTGGTGACGCAGATTGAGCGTCGCGAGTTCGCCGGTGCAGGTCAGCAGCCCGGTCGCGCCCATCAGGGCGACCGAGCGCACGCCGCCAAAGAACGCGCCGCTGCAGATCGCGATCGCTTCGGCCTCGCGCGCCACCCGGACATGGCGGATTTGATTGTCGGCCGCGATGCGCTCGATCAGCGGAGCGACCCAGTCGTCGGGCAGCGAAGCGGCGATCTTGATGCCGCATTTCGTCAGTTGCTCGTGAATTCGCGCGGTCACGTCCATGATCGACTCGGCTGTTCAACTCGATCGCCGCCCCGGCCTCAAGGCGCCGCGGCGATGACCTCGACTTCGACCAGAAATTCGGGCCGCGAAAACCCGGAGACGATCATCAGCGTGGAGGCCGGCGCCGGATCGCTGATGTAGAGGTCGCGCACGCTCATATATCCCTTCAAATGCTCGCGCGAGACGACAAATGAGTTGATGCGCACGATATCGCCGAACGAGAACGAGGCCTCCTCGAGCACGGCGCCGATATTGCGAAAGCACAAATGCGTCTGCTCCTCGATGGTCGCCGGCACCCGATCGTCGGGCGCGACCCCGAGCTGGCCGGAACAGACCAGAATGCGATGACCGGCCGGGATTTCCACGCCGTAGCTGTAGCGTGCGAACGGCGGCCGGATGCCTTGCGGAGTGATGTGCCTCATGCGCTTGCTACACGTCTAGGTGGGGGTGGATCATGAGGTGGAGTGCAAGCTGATGTCTGAAGGCTTGCGGTTGACGGGCTTGCCGCTCGAACGGATGACAGGCAGCACATTTGCTATACCATGCCCTCGGCTTGGAATGTGAGTCCGCTTGATGGCCATCCCCGCATCATTGCGTCAAGACCTGTGCGACATCCCCGTTCTGGAAGACCCGGGGTCGCTGCGGATGAGAAGCCGCGATTTCTTCTGGTTCTCGCCGATTCTGAAGGAGACATTGGACGACAAGCGGGCCGACATCGTCGTGGTGCCGCGCGACAAGGCCGACGTGATGCGCGTTGCCGCGGCCTGCGCCAGGAATCGGGTGCCGCTCACCGTGCGCGGCGGCGGAACCGGAAACTACGGGCAGGCCGTGCCGCTCGCGGGCGGGGTCGTGCTCGATATGACCAAGCTCGATCAGGTGATCTGGCATCGGCCGGGCGCCGGCCGTTTTGGCGCCGGCGCGCGCATGCTCGATATCGATCGCGCCCTCGCGCCTGCCGCTCACGAGCTGCGCTTCTACCCGTCCACGCGCCAGCACGCGACCATCGGCGGATTCATCGCCGGCGGCGCGGCCGGCGCCGGCTCCTGTACCTGGGGACAGATCTCGGATCCGGGCGCGGTCCTTGCCGTCGAGGTCGTCACCATCGAAGAGCATCCGCGCGTGGTCGAGTTGCGTGGGCGCGACGTGCTCAAGGTGATGCATGCTTATGGCGTGAACGGCATCATCACCGAGGTCGAAGTACCGCTGGCCCCGAGCCATCCCTGGTGCGAACGGATCGCGGCGTTCCCTTCGCTCGCGGCAGCAGCGCGTTTCGCACACGCCTTCACCGAGTGCGACGGCATCGCCAAGAAGCTCGTGACCGTGCACGACCCGCAGGTCGTTCCCTACCTTCGCCGGCTCGCGCCCTATGCCGGGCCCGGCCAGGCGATGGTGATCATCATGGTCTCGGAGCCCCAGGCGGAGGCGCTCGAATTGTTGGCGGCCGATCACGGCGGCGAGATCACGTTCCGCCGCGGCGCCGAGGAAGCCCGCCAAGCCGCGTTTGCCGAAATCTCCGGCCTGCAGCCGCTCTACGAGTTCACCTGGAACCACACCACACTGCACGCCATCCGGATCGATCCCTCGATCACCTATCTGCAGCTTCGCTTCCCGCCGGCCAACAATCTCGAGCTGGTGGACTGGGTGGCCGAGCGTTTCCGCGATGAAGTACTGCTGCATCTCGAATTCCAGCGCCGGTTCGGCAAAGTGACCTGTTCGAGCCTGCCGCTGGTGCGCTACCGCAGCGCGGAGCGCCTCGACGCCATCATGGCCGAACTCGATGCCAAGGGCGTGGCCGTCTCCAATCCACACACTTTCGTGCTCGACAATGCCGGCTGGAAGCGAGTCGACGCGCCTCAGGCGGAGTTCAAGCGCATGGCCGATCCCTACGGCTTGATGAATCCCGGCAAGCTCAAGCATTGGCAGGCCGAGGACATGCAGGCGATCGCATAATGGCCTTCAAGCGTTTCTGGGCGGAGCTCAAGTCGAGCGAGTTCGCCGCTCTCGATCCCAATTCCACCCTTGCGATCTTGCCGGTCGCCGCCACCGAGCAGCATGGCCCACATCTTCCGGTGATGACCGACACCGCGATCGCCGAGGGCATGACCAGTACCGTGCTCGCGCGACTCCCCGACGAGCTCCGGGTATTGTTCCTGCCCACGCAGACGATCGGAAAATCCAACGAGCATCAGCGCTCGCCCGGCACGATTACGTATTCGGCGGACAATCTGACTCGTATCTGGTGCGAGATCGGCGAGGGCGTGCATCGCGCCGGCCTGCGCAAGCTGGTCATCGTCAATTCGCACGGCGGCAACAACGATGTGATTGGCATCGTCGGGCGCGAGCTGCGCGTGCGGCTCGGCATGCTGGTCGCCACCACGCAGTGGCGCCGGTTCGGGCTGCCGGCGGGCCTCTATTCGCCCTTCGACACCAGTCATGGCATTCACGCCGGCGACATCGAGACTTCGCTCATGCTGCATTTCCGGCCCGACCTCGTCGACATGACCAAGGCCAAGCTTTTCACCTCCAAGGCCGCCGAGATGGAGAAGGACTACACACATCTGCGGCCGGCCGGCCAGCACGGATTCGGATGGATCGCGCAGGACATCAATCGCGACGGGGCGGTCGGCGACGCCTCCGCGGCCACGTCCGAAAAAGGCCGCCTGACCGCGGAGCATCAGGCCGATGCGTTCATCGCATTGCTGCGCGACGTGGCGCGGTTTCCGCTAAACGAGCTCGCGTAGGCGGGATGACTGCGGCACCGGTCCGAGGCCGGTGCCGCCATCCGATCGAGACAGATGTCGATCACGCCGACTTGCGCCATGGCACCAGCATCGACACCCGCTCCTTATAGCGGCGATAGTCGTCGCCAAAGAGTTCGATCAGGTCGCGCTCTTCCAACAGGATGCCGACGAAGATGTAAGCCGTGGTCACTGTCGCGAACAGCAAGTGACCGACCGTCATCGTCGGCGCGGCCCAGAATGCGATAATGAAGCCGAGATAGATCGGGTGCCGCACGAACTTGTAGTAGAACGGTGTGCGGAAACGAGGCGCCGGCATCTGACGGCCGGTGAGATTGTTGGCGACCTGATGCACTCCAAACAGCTCGAAATGGTTGATCAGGAACGTGCTGGTGAACACAGTCAGCCAGCCGACCAACGACAACCCGGTCACCGCCAAGGCGACCTGCGAATTGTCGACCTGCCAGACCACCGCCGGCATCGGACGCCATTGCCAGAACAGCAGCATGAGCGCGAGACTGGAGAACAGCACGTAGGTGCTGCGTTCGACCGATTTCGGCACGAATTGCGTCCACCATTGCTTGAATTGCTTGCGTGCCATCACGCTGTGCTGAACGGCGAAGACGGACATCAGGAGCAGGTTGACGATGAGAGCCTCCGCAATCGGCACCACCGTTCCGGTGTCGATGGTCGCCTTTTGCACCGCGATGCCAGAGACGAAGCCGATGGCGTAGAGGATGGTGACGAAGAATGCGACGTAGGCGGCGAGCCCATAGAGAAGCGCTATGAAGCGGCCCACGGGACTGTCCAAGTCCTGGCTGATCGCTTGGGGTTGGGTCATGGTTTTCGTTTTCTCCGGTCCGTTGCGACCACGAAGAGATCGCAATCTGGACGCGCAGAATGCCGAGGGCGCGAGCGCGAGACTTTGCCCGGCGGTGGATTTGTCCTTGAGATTGTCTTGATTTTCTCTTGAGGCGGCTCGGCCGGCCGGATGAGCCATGAAACGCGCTATTTCTCCTTGCCGATCACGCGCTTGAGAGTGACCCGCGGGAGCCCCATCGCGGTCCGCGCTAGCGTACCGGTCCCATCCGGTAGGGTTTGAGGATCGCGTACACCGCCTCCTGGGCCGGCGTTGGAACGCCATACTTGCGGCCGAGGGCGACCACCCTGCCGGCGAGCCAGTCCAGTTCGAGCCGATTGCCCATCTCGAGGTCGTTCGCCATCGAGGCTTTCATCGCTGGGGGGAAGCTCGCCACCGCACGCTCGAGCTCCGCTGGATAGTCCGGCGAGAACTCGACGCCGGCCGCACGGCCTACCGCCATCGTCTCGTGCATCAGCTTGAAGAAGAAAGCCCGCATATCCGCGTCGTCGCGGATAACGCCGAGGGGCTGGCGCGTGCTCGCCGTGATGCCGGACGTGCCCGAGAGCACCACGAACTTCTTCCAGAGGTCGAGAAGCATATTGTCCGCCAGCGTAACGTCGATATTCGCTGCCTTCATCTGCTCCACGTAGCCGGCGAGCAGGACATCGGGACGCCGGTCGAGGCGACCACAACGGACGATGGCCATTGTGCCGGTGTGGCGGATCACGCCAGGCGCCGCGATTTTCGTGACGACATAGGTCGCGCCGGCAATGGCGACGTCATCGCCGAGGATCGGGGCCAGCCGCTCGACGCTGTCGACCCCGTTCTGAAACGTAATCACCCGGGTGCCCGCGCCTACCAGCGGGCGCGCCTGCTCGCCGGCGGTCTCGGTATCCCAGAGCTTCACGGCGAACAGGACCAGGTCGACCGGTCCGAGCTGTCGCGGGTCATCGGTGACATTGACGTCCTCGAGATGAAGGTCGCCGAGGGTGCTCTCGATCTTGAGGCCATCCCGGCGAATGGCATCGCGATGCGCGCCGCGCGCGATGAACGTCACGTCGTGTCCGGCCGCGGCCATCCGCCCGCCGTAATAGCCTCCCACGGCGCCCGCCGCCATCACCGCGATCCGCATCCTGCAGCCTCCGCTAGAAGGTATTCGCCCCGCCCCAGGAACTAGGCGGCGCGGCCTCGATGATCCGCCCTCGCCTACCCCTTCACCGAATCGCGCCAGTTCGAGCGGCCGGTGCCCGCGAGCAGCGATGCCACATCGACTGCCTCCTCCCCGGGAACGCGGATTCGCTTGAACACCATCTCGTCCGCCGCCAGCGGTTTGGTCGCATCGAGTCCCATCTTGGCGCCGACGCCGTTGCGCGTCGACGGATCGAGCTTCGATCCCTGACTTTCGGAGATGACGACCAGGTCGCGGTCGGCCTGGAAGCGGGTCGCCACCGCCCATTCGACCTCGGTCGCATTGTGAATGTCGACATCCTCGTCCACGACGATGACGTGCTTCACGTCGTAGTGGCCGGCGAAGGCGCCGAGCATGATGTTCTTGGCCTCGCCCTCCTGGCGCTTTCGAATCTGAACATAGAGGTGATAGCGGCACACCCCGCCCTGGGCGAGATGCACGTCACGTACGTTCGGGAACGAGCGCTGCAGATGCGCCAGCAAGGTGGCCTCGCGCGGGATCGCCCCCAGCAGCAGATGCTCCAGACCGCCGCCGACGATGGTGTGGAAGATGGCGTCCTTGCGATGCGTGACCGCATCGATCTCCATCACGTGCCGCTCGGCCCGCTCGCCGTAATATTGCGGGAATTCGCCGAACGGTCCTTCGGCCTCGCGCACCCCCGGCAGAAAACGGCCCTCGATCACGATCTCGGCCTCGGCCGGCACGCGCAACTGGCTGGTCAGGCACTTGACCACGGACAATGGCCGCCGATGCAACGCACCCGCAATCTCCAGCTCATCGACATCGATCGGCGCAATGGCCTGGGAGGCCAGCAATGTGAGCGGGTCGATGCCGACGACGATGGCGGCTTCGAGCGCGCTCCCGCCCTGCTCCGCCATCTCGAAGAACATGTGGGCATGGCGCGGGAGCAGCAGCACGCCGAGACGGTTGGGCGCGCTTAATTGGCAGCGATGAATCGAGACGTTCTGCTTGCCCGTCCGCGGGTTGCGGGTGATCATCAGGCCGGCCGTGACGTAGGGGCCGCTGTCGTGCTCGTTGTGGGTTGGCAATGGAAGCAATTGCTCGAGATCGACCTGACGATGGACGACCTCCTGCGCCGGCGCCGATTCTGTCTCCCGCCACGGGATGGGATTGAGTGCGGCGTCTTGAAATCGCGCCAGCACCTCTTTCGGTTCGACACCCATCGCTTCCGCCATCCAGTCGCGATTGGACACGAGGCCGGAGACAACGGGAATAGGATGTCCGCCCGGACGCGGGAACAGCGTTGCACGCAGCCCGTCAAGACGCTTCGCGACCGCCGCCAGCTCGAAACGAAGGCCGGTGCCGGGCTTGACCACCACCAGCCGGTCGCGTGCCGCAAGATGATCGAGCCAGTCACGCAGCGAACGGATCGGCTGCGGCGTGTTGTCGCCGTGCGTTCGCGCGGTCACACGCTCTCCGCCAGGTTGCAGCGCTTTGCGCATGGGGTAAATGACCTGCTTGTCTCGACCCGGATGACCTTGCAGAACGTGTATCATCGCGGACAAGCGGGGCCAACTCGGCTCGCCAGGTCTCCGGCGTCGGCACTGAAGGAAAGCCGTGACATGACAGCTGGGCGGGTTGACCGCATTGGGCAATGGTTCGAACAGGGCCCCGTCCCCCATGCTTGATCTCGGCACGAGCTTCCTTGCCAGTGTGGCGCGTGATCCCGACGCGTTGGCGATCGTCGACGGTGAGCTGCGGCTGACCTATGACGCCTGGTACAGAAAGATTTCGGCGCTTGTCGCCGGCTTCGACGATCTTGGACTCCACCCGGGCGACCATCTCGTCACGCTGCTGCAGAATCGCTGGGAAGCGGCGACGATCCACTGGGCATGCCAGTTCGCCGGCGTCATCATCACGCCGCTCAATTGGCGCTCCAGCGCGAGCGAATTGGATTTCTGCCTCGATGACTCCGAAGCCAAGGCGATCGTGTACGAGGAGGTCTCGGCCGAGGCCGTGCGCTCGTCGAGCAGAGCGGGCACGTGCTCGCGGATCGCCGTGGGTGACCCGCACTCGCACCCGATGACCTTCGACGCTCTTATCGGACAGAGCGCAGGCGCTGGGCCGCCGCGCGTCGGCCCCGATGCATGGTCGGTCATGCTCTATACCTCGGGCACGACCGCGCGCCCGAAGGGCGTGCCGCGACGTCAGCGCGCCGAGCGCGCCGCAGCGCTCGCGCATGTCGCGCAGAATCTCTACGGCCAGCGTGAGCGTACGCTCGGTGCCATGCCGCTCTATCACACCATGGGCGTGCGCTCGCTTCTTGCCATGTCGTTGATCGGTGGCGCCTTCGTCTGTCTGCCGCGCTTCGACGTCGCGCGCGCGCTCGAATTGATCGCGGCCGAGAAGCTGACCAACCTCTATCTGGTCCCGACGCTCTATCACGACCTCTTGCATCACGAGCGTTTCCAGACCACCGACGTGAGCTCGGTGCGCAAGCTCGGCTTCGCCGGCGCTCCGATGACGGACGGCCTGCTGCAAAGCCTCAAGGCCGCGTTCAAGCCGGACCTGTTCGTCAATCACTATGGCTCATCCGAAATCTACACCTTCACCATCGACCAGAACGCCGCCGCGAAGCCGGGCTCGGCCGGACGCGCCGGCATCAACCAGATGGTGCGCGTCGCGCGGCTGGGCGCGACCTCACCCGACGAGGTTGCCGGACCTGGCGAGGAAGGCGAGGTCATCGCGCTGCTCGCGGGCGATGAATCCTTCGAGGGCTATTGGCGGCGGCCGGACGCCGACGCGAAGGCGCTGCGCCACGGCTGGTATTTCACCGGCGACACCGGATATTTCGACCGGGACGGCGATCTTTTCGTCACCGGCCGCGTGGACGACATGATCATCACCGGAGGAGAGAACGTCTCGCCGGTCGAGATCGAAAGCTGCCTCTCGCTGCACCCCGCGGTGTTGGAGGTGGCCGTCGTCGGGCTGGCGGACGAACGCTGGGGAAAGATCGTCTCTGCTTTCGTCAAACGCAGCGGCGCTGTCGAACCGCCGCAGCTCGATCAATTCTGCCGCGACGCGGGCCTCGCCAATTTCAAGCGTCCGCGCCGCTACATCTTCGTCGAGGCGCTCCCGAAATCGCCCGTCGGGAAGCTCTTGCGCCGCAAGCTGCTGGCAGGCGAGTACGAGCCCGAGCAAGCGACCGCGACGTCCGCGCAAGCCCCGCAAGCCGCTACGTCTCAACCAGGAACCGCATGATGAGTTCGACTTTCGCCGACCCTCGCCTTGCCACGCTCGACGGCTTCCGCGTGGACTTCGATCCCGCGCGCGAGCGCGCCGACGTGATCCTGGACCGCCCGCCCCTCAACGTCATTTCGATGCCGCAACGCGACCAGCTGCGGCTCCTGTTCGAGACGTTGGAGGAAGATGAACGGGTGCGGGTGATCGTGTTGCGCGCCGTCGGCGAGCATTTCTCCAGTGGTGGCAATATCAAAGGTTTCCTGGAAGCAACGCCCGAACTGGTCTCCCGGCTGGCCTGGAACATCGCCGCGCCGGCTCGCTGCGCAAAACCGGTGATCGCGGCCAACCGCGGCTATTGTTTCGGAGTCGGGTTCGAGCTTTCGCTCGCCTGCGACTTCCGCATCGTCTCCGAAACCTGCTTCTACGCACTGCCGGAGCAGCGGCTCGGCCAGATTCCGGGCTCCGGGGGCTCGGCGCGGCTGCAGAAGATCATCGGCATCGCCCGCACCAAGGATATCGTGATGCGCTCCCGGCGCATTCCGGCCAAGCAGGCCTACGACTGGGGCATCGCGACCGAGTGCGTGCCGGACGACAAGCTGGAAGCGACAACCGATGCGCTGGTCGACGAGTTGCGCGCGTTTTCGCCGCTGGCGCAACGCACGGCAAAGAAGCTGCTCAACGACACCGAAGACGCGACCCTGTCGCTTGCGATCGAACTGGAAGGCCACTGCTACAGCCGGCTGCGGCAGTCCGACGACTTCCGCGAGGGCGTGGAGGCGTTTCACGCCAAACGGCCGGCCCGGTTCAAGGGAACGTAAAGCAAGTTCTTTCAACAGCGCCGGAAGCCGGGTACAGATTCCAGGGAAGGGACAACCATGCAGATACAACCGCCTCACCGTTGCGCGCTACTCGCGATCGCCGCGTTTTTTTTGATCCTCGGCAGCGGCGTGGCCGGTGCGCAGAGCTATCCGACGCGACCGATCCAGGTCATCGTTCCGTTTGCCGGCGGCAGCGCGAGCGACGTCGTGACCCGGATCCTGCTCGATCGCGCCAGCAAGGCGCTCGGGCAGCCCTTCGTGGTCGACAACCGTCCGGGCGCCGGCGGCAATACCGGCACGCTCGCGGCGGCCAGGGCCACCCCCGACGGCTACACGCTGGTCGCCACCGGCTCGGGTCCGGCCGCGATCAACAAGGCGCTCTATAAGGACCTCGGTTACGAAACCGAGAAGGACTTCGAGCCGATCTCGCTCGTCGCGGTCTTTCCCATCG
>Ga0207648_10002230_pt1 | contig 20980 bp, 18 predicted proteins | sample KBSMisM32_FD_184310 | JGI IMG/M metagenome (GOLD analysis project Ga0207648, IMG submission 184310) | Miscanthus rhizosphere microbial communities from Kellogg Biological Station, Michigan, USA - KBS Miscanthus M3-2 (SPAdes) (version 2) | ecosystem: Host-associated > Plants > Roots >...
TAGGTCGATGCCTTCCGCGGCGTAGTAGCCCTTGTCCTTGCCGTAGTAGAACGGCACGTGCAGTCCGCCGAGATACCAGTTCAGACGCAGCGAGACCTTGTCCTGCGCGTGAGCAACGGTCGTCGCGCAGAGCGCGAGGGTGGCAACGGCGATTGCGGCGATGCGTGCAAGCTTCATGATTCCTCCCGAAACGGTGTTGTTCAAAGCGTTGCGTCCTTGGCGGTGGCCTGCTGCGAGACGTGCCACGGAATGGCGATGCGCTCGACGACTTCCACCGCGTAGTAAACGACGAGGCCGATGAGCGACAGGATGACGATGGTCGCGAACACCATGGGCGTGTCGAGTTGGCCGTTGTACTGCAGGAGCAGGTAGCCGAGCCCCCGGTCCGAGGCGACGAACTCCGCGACCACGGCCGCGGTCGCGGCGAGCGCGGCGCCCACCTTGAGGCCGGTGAAGATGTGCGGCAGCGCCTGCGGCAGCCGGATCTTGAAGAACATCGCGAGCGCGCTCGCGCCGGTGGTGCGCGCGAAGTCCATCACGTCGCGGTCCGCGCTCTTGAACCCGGCGATGCTCGAGACCACGATCGGGAAAAACGACAGCAGGAAGACGAGCAGGAGCTTCGGCATGAAGCCGAAGCCGAACCAGATGATGAACAGCGGCGCGATCGCGATCTTGGGAATGATCTGCAGGAACACCACCACCGGATAGACGGCCTGCTCCATAAAGCGCGAGTAGGCGACCGCGAGCGCCAGCGGGATGCTGACGACGACGGCAAGCGCATAGCCGGCGAGAATTTCCTGCGTCGTGACCCACGCGCCACCGGCGACGATGTCGTGCCGCTTCCAGAATTCGGTCCATACCTTCGATGGCGGCGGGAGCAGATATTCCTTGACGCCGGTCAGGTGGACCGCGAGCTCCCAGACGACGAACAGCAGCACGAAGATCGCCAGCGCGCCGCCGCGTTTGCCGAACCAGCCGGCAAGCGCATTGGCGCGATCGCCCGCGCGCGCTACCGCCATGGCGGCGGCGGTTCGGGCAAATTCCAGGTGCCGTATTCCGCGGGCTCGTTGATTTCGATGACCTCGAGGTCGTCCGAGCGCGCGATGACGTTGTGCGGCACGCCCGCCGGCTGCGACAAGCCGTCGCCCGCGCGCAGCGTGACGTCGCCTTCGACGTGGGCGAACCGGAACGTGAGCCAGCCGCGCAGCACATAGACATAGTGCGCGGTCATGTCGTGCCAATGCCAGCCGGTGGGCGCGTCCATCGGCAGCAGTGCGCGAATGTGCTTGACGCCCAGCCGTCCGCCGGTGGCAGCGGCCAGACCCAGATCGCGGTATTCCGAATCGGCGCGCAATCCCTCACGATTCCACTGCGCATCGGCAGCGCTCATTCGCGCGAACGCCGTCAGCGATTCGGCCAGCGTTCGCGGCCCGTCGTAGCGCGGAGGAGCGTCATTGGACATGGTGTTTCGACTCTACGCGACGGTCTTGCCTACGGCAAGTGAGACAGTGAGGAGGCGAGGAGGTGAGAAAGTAAGAATCGCAGCGCCGGCGGTTCGCGTAAGACGTACGTTCTTGCCCCATTAGTATTCAACAGGGATCGGATCCAGCGATCGCCACAGATACCACGTGGCGACGCTGCGATAGGGCGACCAGCGGGCGCCGAAGGCGCGCAACTCGGTGAGCGGCATGCGCTCGCCTTCGCGATAGTGGGCGGCGACCGCCTTCTGCACGCCGATGTCGTCCACCGGAAAAATGTCGGGACGAAGCTCATGAAAGATGAGGAACATCTCGGCGGTCCAGCGGCCGATGCCCTTGACGTCGACCAGGCGCTCGATCAACGGCTCGTCGGGGAGCGCGGGCCATTCGTGCGGATTGAGCGCACCGGAAACGAAATGGCGCGCGAGGTCGCGCAGGTAGAGCGCCTTGCGCTCCGACAGCCCGACGCGCCGCAGCGTCGGCATTCGGGCGCGGCCGACGCGAGCGGGATCGAGGGTGACCGGATCGCCTCCACCGCCGGTGGCGACGACGAAGCGATTCCAGATCGACTGCGCGGCTTTGACCGAAATCTGCTGGCCGACAATTGCGCGCGCCAGCGTCGTGAACGGATCGCCGCGCCGCACGAGATGGATGCCGGGATACGCGGCGATCAATCGCTGCAATACCGGATCGCTGGCGGACAGCGCCTTCGTTGCCGCGTCCCAGTACGGGGGCTTCATGCGGGGAGACAGGCTGTGTGGCGTGAGATTGCTCGAAAATGGTACATTAGCAGGATTTGGTTTTTGGGCGGTTGCAGTGGGAAATATCGTGGGCAACGTCGTGGGCGCAGTATCGGAAAACCGGGCGTGACGGCGTCACGCACCCGCGGCATCGCAATGCGGGGAGTTTCCGTCCTCGCGGCGCTGGCATCGCTGGCGCTGGCAGCCTCTGCGCTTGCCGCTGCCGACCCGAACAAGGTCTTGCGGCTCTCGTTCGAAGTGGCGGAGATCGGGTTCGATCCGGTGCGGATCTCCGACGGCAACTCTGCCACCATCAACGAAGCGATCTTCGAGCGCTTGCTGACCTACGACTACCTCGCGCGGCCGGCCAAGCTCGTGCCGATGACGGTTGAGTCGATGCCCGAGGTAAGCGACGACGGCAGGACTTACACGTTCCGGCTGCGCAAGGGGATCTACTTCACGCCCGACCCCGCGTTCAAGGGTGTGGCGCGCGAGCTCGTCGCACAGGACTTCGTGTACTCCTTCATGCGCTTCTTCGATCCGAAGTATCGCGCGCCGTACGCGTTCCTGCTCGAAGGCAAGATCAAGGGCCTCGATGCGCTTGCAGAGGCCGCGAAGAAGTCGGGCAGGTTCGACTACGACGCGAAGCTGCCCGATCTCGAGGCCGTCGATCGCTATACGCTGCGGATCCGCCTCGCGCGGACCGACTTCAATTTTCCCTACATCGCCGCGCACACATCGTTCGGCGCCGTCGCTCGCGAAGTGATCGAGGCGTACGGCAACGAGACCGACGCGCATCCGGTCGGTACCGGCGCCTACATGCTGAAGGAATGGAAGCGCGCGTCGCTGATCGTCCTGGTCGCCAATCCCGGCTATCGCGGCTTCACGTGGGATTTCAAGGGCAATCGCGGCGACAAGTGGGACGAGACGCTCATCGCTGCGATGAGGGGCAAGACGATGCCGCAGATCGGCCGCGTCGAGATTTCGATCATCGTCGAGTTCCAGACGCAATGGCTGTCGTTCCGGCAGAAGCAGGCCGATATTCTCAATCTGCCGTCCGCGTTTCGCACCGAGGCGTTCGAGCCCGACGACACGCTCAAGCCTGCGCTGATCGACGAGCTGGTTTCGGTGTACAAGTTCATCGATGCGGAAATCATCTACGCCTTTTTCAATATTCGCGATCCGGTGGTCGGCGGCTTCTCGAAAGAAAAGATCGCGCTGCGCCGCGCAATGATCCTGGGGTACAAGCTCGACGAGGACATCAATGTCATTCGTCGAAGCATGGCGGTGGCGGCGGAGATGCCGGTACCGGAAGGCGTCGTCGGCCACGATCCGAGGTACCGATCGCTCAACCAGCGCGATCCGGAGCTGGCCAACCGGTTGCTCGACCGTTTCGGGTACAAGAAAGGGCCGGACGGCTATCGCCGCACGCCCGACGGCAAGCCGCTCGTGGTTCGCTACGCGAGCAGCGGCAGCGTCGTCGACCGCGAGCACAACGAATTGTGGAAGAAGTCGATGAACGCAATCGGCATCCACATGGAGTTCGACGTGGCGCCGTTCGGCGACAACCTGCGCGCGGCGAAGGCATGCCGGCTCATGATGTGGGAATCATCGTGGGGCGCCGATTACCCGGACGGCGACAATTTCATGCAATTGCTCTATGGCCCGAATACCGGCCAGAGCAACAACGGCTGCTACGAATCGAAGACCTTCGACGCGTTTTACGAACGCTCGCGGGACATGCCCGATTCGCCCGAGCGCAACCGGCTGTTCCTCGAGATGTCGCGGCAGATGGAAGTGGACGGCGCGTGGAGCCTGCATCTGTCACGCGAGCGCCGATGGCTGATCCGCCCGTGGGTGCGCGGCTTCAAACGGCATCCCATCCTCCATGCCGAGTACCAGTACATGGATATCCAGCCATAGAGATGCGCATGAGCTCTTCGGCCTTTCGACGCGTTGTTTCGTTCGCAGCGGCATGCCTGCTGCTCTGCAGCGCTTCGGCGTTTGCCGCCGCCGACCCGAGAAAGGTCGTACGCGACGTGTTCCCGGTCGCGGAGACAGGCTTCGATCCTGCGGCGATGCACGATCTGTATTCGGCGAGCATCATCCGTGCGATCTTCGAGACGCTCTATACGTACGACTATCTGGCGCGGCCCTCGAAGATCGTGCCGCAGACTGCCGACGGGATGCCACAGATCACCGACGACGGCAGGACCTATACGGTGAAATTGCAGCGCGGCATCTACTTCGCGTCCGATCCCGTGTTCGGCGGCAGGAAGCGCGAGCTCACCGCCGATGATGTCGTCTATTCGTACAAGCGGATTGCCGATCCCAGGTTGAAGTCGCCCTGGGTGTTCCTGCTCGAGGGCAAGTTCGTGGGACTCGACGAGGAAATCGCCGCGGCGAAGAAATCGGGCCGGTTCAACTACGACAAGACGATTCCCGGCATGGAAGCCGTCGACCGTTACACCGTGCGGTTTCGCTTGAAGGAGACCGACTACAACCTGCCCTACGTGATGGCGCACGAAACGACGGCGCTTGTCGCTCGCGAGGTCGTGGAAAAATACGGCGAGTCCGATGGCCGCACGATGGGCAACCCGGTAGGCACGGGTCCGTACAAGCTCGGCCAGTGGGTGCGCAGCTCGAAGATCGTGCTCGAGGCCAATCCCGGGTATCGCGGCTTCACCTGGGATTTCAAGGCGCAGCAGCCGGGTGACGACAAGCTCGTCGCGCAAATGAAGGGCAAGAAGATGCCGCAGGTCGGGCGCGTCGAGGTCTACATCATGGAGGAGGACCAGTCGCGCTGGCTCGCATTCCAGAACGGCGAGCTCGACATCATGAACATGGAAGGGCCGATGGCGCCCAACGCGATCCAGGACGGCAAGATCAAGCCGGAGCTCGCCGCCAAGGGCGTCCGGCTCGACCGGATCATCGATCCCGAGATCCGCTACATTTACTGGAACATGCTGGACCCCACTGTCGGCGGTCTCGCCAGGGAGAAGATCGCGTTGCGGCGCGCACTGGCGATGTCCTACGACGTCGAGGCCGAGATCAGGGTCGTGCGCAACGGCCAGGCGGTCGAGGCGAACTATCCGATCCCGCCGGGTATCGTCGGCCACGTCCCGGACTGGAAGAGCACGCTCAAGTATGATCCGGCCGCGGCCAACGCATTGCTCGACAAGTTCGGGTACAAGAGAGGCCCGGACGGTTGGCGCACGTTGCCCGATGGCAAGCCGCTGGTCGTACCCTTTGCGTCGCGGCCCGACACCCTGGACAGGTATCAGGATGAAATGTTGAAGCGCTCGTTCGACGGCATCGGCGTCAGGCTGGCCGTGCAGAAGGACAAATTCCCGGAGCTCCTGAAGCTCGAAAAGCGGTGCAAGCTCGCGAGCCGGGCGGCGGCGTGGATTGCGGATTACCCGGACGGCGACAATTTCATGCAGCTCTTCTACGGGCCGAACTCGTATCAAAGCAACAATGGATGCTGGACGATCCCGGAGTACGACGCCCTCTATCGCAAATCGATCAAGGTGCCGGCGGGTCCGGAACGGGACAGGCTCTATCAGGAGATGACGCGCATACTGGAAGGCTACTCGACGCACCGGCTGACGGTCAGCCGCTATCGCAACCAGCTGGTGCAGCCACGGATTGAGGGCTACCGCAAGCATCCGATCCTGCCGTCGGCGTGGCAATACCTGGATGTCGCAACCAGTTCGAATTAGTTGGAGGAGAGAGGCCGCGAAGACCGGCGACCCCGGTTGACGAAGGTCCTTACGGAGGCAGCAAACCGCACCGCGGCCGGTCGCAACTGCGACCGGCCGCGGGCACTGCGGTGCGCTGTGGCACCAGGAAAGGCGTACGCTGCGTGCGATCCATGCGGCAATGTCCTTTGGAGAATGAACGATGTGGGCTTATGTCATTCGCAGGGTCTGGCAGATGCTCCCGACGATGCTCGGGGTCGTGCTGCTGGTGTTCATCCTGTTCAATCTGTTCGGTGGCGACCCGGCCTATGTGCTCGCCGGCAAGATCTCGAACCCTGAGCAGATCGACAACATCCGGCGCCAGCTCGGCGTCGATCGCCCGTACTACGTGCAGCTCGGGATCTTCCTGCAGCAGATCGTGACCGGCGACTTCGGCGCGTCGTGGAGCACCAACGAAAAAGTCTCGCAGATTCTCGCGACCCGCCTCGGGCCGTCGCTGACGGTGCTGGTGCCACTGCTCATCATCGAGACGCTCATCGCCGTCGGCCTCGCGCTCGCCGTCGCCTATGTGCGCGGCTCGCTGACCGACCGCATGGTGATGATCGTGTGCACCGTCGGGCTGTCGATCTCGATTCTGGTCTACATCATCGTTTTCCAGTACGTGCTTGCGTACAAGCTCGGCTGGTTCCCAGTCCAGGGCTGGGGCAACGACTTCACGGAAAACCTGGTCAAGTACGCGTCGCTGCCGATCCTCATCGGACTGGTCGTCGGCATTGCGCCCAATCTGCGGCTGTACCGGACGTTCGTCCTCGACGAGATCAACCAGGATTACGTGCGCACCGCGCGTGCCAAGGGCGTGGGCGAAAACCGCATCATGTGGGTGCACGTGCTGCGCAATGCATCGATCCCGATCATCACGCACGTGATGGCGGCGCTGCCCGGCCTGCTGATCGGCGCGTTCCTCATCGAGCGGTTCTTCTCGATCCCCGGCATCGGCCGCGAAGTCATCCTCGCCGTCGAGCGCTCGGACTTTCCCGTCATCAAGGCGCTCACCGTCTACGTCGCCATCGCGACGATGCTGGCCAACCTCGCAGCCGACCTCATGTACAAGGCGGTCGACCCGCGTGTCCAGTTGAAATGAGCGAGACGACGATGAACGATCTCACGATCAAGACGCAGTTGCCCGCGCGGCGCGAAATCCCGCACACGGTTTCACCCGGCCTGTGGACGCTCGCCTGGCGGCGCCTGAAAACCGACAGCATCGCGATGGTGTCGCTGGCCATCGTTGCCGCGTTCATCCTGCTGATGGTGTTGTCAGGCCTCGGCGTCGTCGCCAAGGACTGGGCGCGTGAAATCGGCATCAACTACGCGCCGCCGACCTTCCTGGGTCCCGACGCGGTGCCCGGATCGCCCGAGGTCACCAACAAGGTCGAGGCGCCCGCCGTGCCCTCCGGCCCCACGCCCGGCAGCGCCTTCAACTCGACGGTCGTCGATCCGATCGGCGATGTCATTGCCGAGCTCAAGGGCGGCGGCGCCAGGCCAGCGCCCGGTGCGTCGCCAGGGACGGAAAGCAAGTTCGTCGATCCCCTTGGCGATGTCATGAAGGAAATCGAGTCGCAGAGGGCCGCGCCTGTCACGGACGGCAAATCCGTCGACCCGCTGGCCGACGTCATGAAGGACATCCAGGCGGGCAAGGAGGCGAAAGGTTCCGCTGCCGCCGCCGACGATCGCCGCGCGACGCTGCCGTTCGGCGCCGACAAGTGGGGCCGCGACGTGATCGCGAAAACGATCAAGGGATCGGAGACGTCGATCTTCGTGGGCCTTGCGGCCGCCCTCGTCGCCTCGCTGATCGGCTCGGTGCTGGGCGCGTTCGCCGGCTACTACGGCCGCTGGGTCGACGATGCGCTCAACTGGTTCTACAGCGTGTTCAGCTCCATCCCCTATCTGCTGCTCATCCTCGCCGTGGCCGCGGTGCTGCAGCACAAGGGCACGATGACGATCGTGCTCATCCTGGGCCTCACCGGCTGGACCGGCATGTTCCGGTTGATCCGCGCGGAATACCTGAAGCACAAGGGGCGCGAGTACGTGCAGGCCGCCGACGCGATCGGTGCCTCGAATGCGCGGCGGATGTTCAAGCACATCTTCCCCAACGTGTCGCACGTCGTGCTGGTGCAGATGTCGATCCTCGTCGTCGCCTTCATCAAGTCCGAGGTGATCCTTTCGTTCCTGGGGTTCGGCGTGCCGGTCGACGTGGTGTCGTGGGGCTCGATGCTGAACGAGGCGCAGAACGAGCTGCTGCTGGGCAAGTGGTGGCAGCTCGTCGCGGCCGGCGGCACGATGGCCGTCCTCGTGACCGCGTTCTCGCTCTTTACCGATGCGCTGCGCGACGCGCTCGATCCGAAACTCAAAGGCAAGGCGGGACATTGAACACCATGGACGCGAATCAGAGCTCCTTCGATCCGCTGGTCCGTGTGCGCGACCTTCGGGTTTCTTTTCGCCTCGACAAGCACACCACGTTCGAGGCGGTCAAAGGCATCTCCTTCGACATTCCGCGCAACACGACGGTCGCGCTGGTCGGCGAATCGGGTTCGGGCAAGTCGGTGACGTCGCTCGCGATGCTCGGCCTGCTTCCGCCCGAGAATTCGATCGTCGATCCCAAGAGCCAGATCATGTACGGCGGGCGCAATCTCGCCAGCCTTTCGCCGGACGCGCTGCGCGACGTGCGCGGCGCCGAGATCGCGATGATCTTCCAGGAGCCGATGACGTCGCTCAATCCGGTGTTCACCGTCGGCTTCCAGATCGAGGAGGTCCTGCGGCTGCACATGGGGTTGACCGGCGCGAAGGCGCGTGCGCGGGCGATTGCCGCGCTCACCGAAGTGGGCATTCCCGATCCGGCGCGGCGCATTGACATGTTTCCATCGCAGATGTCCGGTGGCCAGCAGCAACGGGTGATGATCGCGATGGCCATCGCGTGCGAGCCCAAGCTGCTGATCGCCGACGAGCCGACCACCGCGCTCGACGTCACGATCCAGAAGCAGATTCTCGACCTCATTGCGCAATTGCAGAAAAAGCACCAGATGTCGGTGCTGTTCATCACGCACGATCTCGCCGTCGTCGGCGAAATCGCGGATACGGTCATCGTGATGCGCAACGGCGAAATTCGCGAGCAGGGCCCGGCGAAGCAGATCTTTGAAAATCCGCGCGACACGTATACCAAGGCGCTGCTCAAGTGCCGGCCGCAGCTCGACCGCCGGCCGGCGCGTCTCCCCGTCATCGACGACTTCATGAATGGCGATGGTCCCGGCGTGATCCCCGAGCGGAAGCGCGGCGTGAATCCCGGTGACCCGATCGTCCTCAAGGTGCGCAACCTGGGCAAGAGCTTCTATGCGCGCGAGGGCATTTTCGGCAAGCGCGAATTCAAGGCGGTCAAGGACGTGTCGTTCGATTTGCCGAAGGGAAAGACGATGGGGCTCGTCGGCGAATCCGGGTCGGGCAAGACGACGGTCGGACTGACGCTGATGCGCCTGCACGAAGCGACGACCGGGGAAGCGCTGTTCGAGGGGCGCGACATCCTCGGCATGTCGGCGCGCGAATTCATGTCGTACAAGCGCCGCATCCAGATCATCTTCCAGAATCCGTACGCGTCGCTCAATCCGCGCTTCATCGTCGGGCAGATCCTGACGGAGCCGATGGAAATCCACGGCATCGGGTCGTCGGCGCAGGAGCGCACCGAGCTTGCCTTCGAGCTGCTGCAGAAGGTCGGGCTGCCGGAAGTCTCGTTCTACAAGTACCCGCACGAGTTTTCCGGCGGCCAGCGCCAGCGCATCGCCATCGCGCGCTGCCTCACGCTCAAGCCCGACATCCTCATCTGCGACGAATCGGTGTCAGCGCTCGATGTGTCGGTGCAGGCGCAGGTGCTCAATCTGCTGCAGGACCTGCAGGCGGAGTTCGGTCTTTCCTACATCTTCATCTCCCACGACCTGGCTGTCGTGAAGTACATCTCGGACCAGGTGATGGTGATGAACGAGGGCGAGATCGTCGAGATCGCCAATTCCGACGAGATCTACCGGCATCCGCGCGAGTCCTATACCAAGCGATTGCTGGCTTCGATTCCCAGGGGCTGGCACGGCGAGCACGCGCGCGCGTAGGGTCAGCGACGACTTTCGCAAGCTCGCGCGCGCGTAGGGTCTGCGACGACTTTCGCAATCCGTTTGGAGCGATCAAATTTTCGCCGTGAAAGTCGTCTCTGACCCTACGGCGATCCGGAGTAAGGAGCCGAAAGTCGCCTCTGACCCGAACCCGCAGCGGGCGCTCGCCCGCTACCGCGAGCACGCGGCCGGTTACGACGCGTCTGCACTGCGGACACTGCCGCTGCGTTACCGGACGATCTGGAATCTGTCGCTCGCGCCCGGCGACGCCGTGCTCGATGTCGCGTGCGGAACGGGGCTGTCGTTTGCCCTGATCGAGGAAGCGATCGGCCCGTCGGGCCGGCTGGTCGGCGTTGAGCTGTCGCCCGAAATGGCGGCTCGCGGGCAGGCACGGATCGAACGCGCCGGATGGACCAACGCCGAGCTGCTGGTCGCAAGCATGGACGATGCCGATCTCGCCCCGCCCCGCGGTCCATTCGACGCCGTCGCGTTCAATTTCACGCACGACGTCCTGCAGTCGGACGCGGCGCTCGCGAACATCATGAAAGCGTGCAAGCCAGGGGCGCGCGTCGCGGTCGCTGGTTCGAAGCTGTTGCCATGGTATCTGGCGCCGTTCAATGCGTACGTGCGCTGGAACAACGCGCCGTACCTGACGACCCAGCGGGGACTGCGCAAGCCATGGGGACGGCTCGAACGCTACGTGCCGGATCTTGCGATCACCCCAGCGTTCTTCGGCGCGTGCTATCTCGCGAAGGGAATCTATCGGGGGGCGAGGGGCGAGGGGTGACGGACGAGGGAGCAACTCGACGTGCCCGCGCCAGACTGAATCGGTTGAGAGCGAACTTCGGAAAAAAGCTTGGCTTCGCAGCTATCCTCCGTCCCCCGCTCCTCGCCCCTCGTACCTCACAACGTAAACGCCATCTCCGACACCAGCGCGCCGGGCAAGCGCACGCTCGCCAGCTGCCGCGACTGGTATGTGCCGGCGTCGAGAATGAATTCCGTCTCGGTTGTCAGCTCCTCGAGGCTCGTGCCCAGCATCCGGTACACCGTGTCGTCGAAGCGCAGCACGTCGACCGGCGCCACGACCTTGCCGTTCTCGACCCAGAATGTCGCGAAGCGCGTCATCCCCGTGATCCTGCATGCGGGCCGATCGGAGTAGTTGAGGTACCAGAGATTGCCGACGGCAAGACCGGTGTCGAGCGCGGCAAGCGCGTCGTCGGACGCCAGCGTTCCGCCGGCCATCGCCAGTGACTCCGGCATCTCGGCGCCGTTCGCGCCATTCTCGGCGAGATCGAATTCGCGCGCCGTGCGCGGACTGACCAGCGACCCGACGAGCTCACCACCCGCGATGAGCGGCACGCGCGACGGCCGTGCGAAGCCCTCCGCCTGAAACGCGGGCGCGACACCGCCTTCGGTATCTTCGGTCAGCGTGACGCGATCGTCGAGAGACTCGCCGTTTTGCATCCTGGCGAGCGCGCTTTGCTTGGTCGCGAGCGCGCGTCCCGAAAAGCCGCCCCAGCACAGCAGCGCGGCAATCTCCTCCATCGCCGACGGTGCGAGGTACGCGCGATACTTGCCAGGCGCCAGCGTGCGCGGCGGCCGGCTGATCAGCGCCAGTCGCTCGCGCGCCTGCGCCATCTTGTGCTCGAACGCGGTGGCGTCCCACGCGAAACCGGCGTGCCCCGTCTTCACCGCCTTGTCGGCGCGGTGATAGAGGCTCCACTGCAGGTTGAACGTGTTGGTCGCATGCCAGTTGCGCTGGCCTTCCGAATTGGCGAACCCGCGCCACACCGGTCCGGCGGCGTAGATGCCGACCAGGTCGAGCCCGCCGGCCGCCGCGAGCACTTCGTCGATCACGACCTCCGACGGTGGAAGCGACGTGCCGCGCACGTTGCGGCTCGAACGGACCTCGGTCGGAAGCAGCAGCAGCGGATCGTCGGCCAGCTCGGGCAGCACGGCGCGCAGCCCGGCGACCGCATCGCGCACGGCACTTGCGTCGGCGCCAAGGTCACCGGTGAGCGATAGCGAATGCTCGCCATGCCGCGCGTCGCGGATCAGCCGCAACGTCAGGTAACGCTGCGCGACGGTGCCGGGCTGGCGCACCTTGCCGCGGTTCATCCGGACGAAGTCGGTCTCTTCGGCGTCGAGCGATGCGGTGAAGCGCTCGCCGGCCTGCAGCGCGTTCTGGACGATCGCCGCGAGCGATTGAAAATAGTCTTCCATGTTCACTTCAGGCTTCCCCGCCAAACACATCGACGTCCGTGAACACGCACGCCGGCGACGCGTGCCCGACGCGGATCACCTGCGACGGCTCGCCCTTGCCGCAATACGGCGTGCCGAGGACCTGCAGCGTGTCGGCGTTGCCGACGCGCGCAAGATTGCGCCAGAAGCTGGCCGAGATGCCGCGATAGTTGGGATTCTTGACCACGTGCTTCAGTTGACCGTTCTCGATCATGCGCCCGCGCTCGCAGCCGAACTGGAACTTGTTGCGGGAATCGTCGATCGACCACGAGCAGTTGGTTTCCATCAGCACGCCGTGCTCGATGCCCGCGACGAGGTCGGCGAACGACGCGTCGCCCGGCTCCAGGTTGAGATTGGCCATGCGGTCGATCGGCGGGCGATTCCAGTTGTCTGCCCGCGAGTTGGCGACGCCGGGCAGTTCGGCGCGCGCCTGCGAGATCGCGCCGCCCAGCGGCCGCTCCAGGATGCCGTTGCGGATGACGTGGACTTTCTCGGCGCGCGTGCCGTCATCGTCGAACGCGTAGCTCGCAAGCTCTTCCGGCCGCGTCGGATCGAACGTGATGTTGAGCAGGTCGGACCCGTAGCGATAGACGCCGAACATGTCTGCCGTGACGAAGCTCGTGCCCGCGAAATTGCGCTCGTCGCCCAGGATGCGGTCGAGCTCGAGCGGGTGGCCGATCGACTCGTGGATCTGGAGAATCATCTGGTCCGGCGCCAGCAGCACGTCCATCGTGCCGCTCGGGCAGTTGGGCGCGGCAAGCAACTCGAGCGCGTCTTCGGCGATCTTGCGTCCGGCGCCGACGAAGCCGAACCGGGCGAGAATCTCGAGACCCCCCTGCTGGCAAATCCCGCGATAGCCGTTGAGCGACCGGTTCTGCGTCACGCCATCCGCGTGCGCGGTCACCGACAGTCCCGGCAACAGGAAGCGGTAGCGCTGGATGACGTCGCCGCCGGCGCTCGTCACCAGCCGGTGCGTGGCGGTGCGCACTTCGACGCCGGCTTCCCAATCGATGATCCGCGGGTCGCAACCGGCCCCGTTCGATTCCTCGTGCAGCAGGTCATACCATTCGCGGCGCGACGGGAAACGATCGGAGAACGAGGGTGACGCGAACTCGCCGCGCGGTGCCGCATAGGGCAGCGCCCGGGTGTCGACCAGGGCGAGCCTCGCGGTGGCGCGCGCCCAGTGCGCGGCGCGCTCCAGTGCGGAGGCAAGGCCCGCGGCCGACGTGTCGCCGGTCGCCGCGTAGCCGTAACCGCCATCGACATACACGGTGGCCATGACGCCGCGATCGGTGGACGCGACATATGGCATCGCGACGTTCTTGCGCACCGCGTAGCTTTCGCAGCGTTCGTCGACAAAGCGCAGCGACCAGAAGTCGGCGCGAACGTCGAAGGAGGGAAGGGGGCCGTCGGGCATCCGGGATCAGTCGTCGGGAATCAGGAATCAGAAGGGCCGGCATGGCCGGCCCTGCAATTGCCGCATCGCGGCGCAGTCTGGATTATCGCCTATCGGCGAGGGCCTCGATAGACGGCGCGCTCGTGCGTCCGCTCAAGGCGCTGGATCCTGACCGAACCGTGCCAGGGCGTCGCCCGTCACCCGCACAATCCGCCAATCCGGCTGGAGCGTGGCGCCCATTCGTTCGTAGAACCCGATCGCCGGCGCGTTCCAGTCGAGAACGGACCATTCGAAGCGCCCGCAGCCGCGGCTGCGCGCCACTTCGGCCAGTTGCGCGAGCAGCCGGCGCCCGAGGCCTCTGCCCCGGAACTGCGGATAGACGAACAGGTCCTCGAGCCACAGGCCGCGCCGGCCCAGAAACGTAGAGAAAGTGTGGAAAAACAGCGCAAAGCCGGCCGCCGCCCCGTTTTCCCCGGACTCCCGGGCAATCAGCGCCTCGACACCTGCGCCTTCGCCGAATAACGCCACGGACAGCCCCTGCTCATCCACAACGACGAGGTGGGCGAGCTTTTCATACTCCGCCAGCCCGCGGATCATCTGCAGCAACGCCGGGATATCCGCTGGCGTTGCAAACCGAACTGCATAGTCATCGGTAACCATGGACGCTGCCGTTGCCTAAAGCCGAATTGTGTTCTTTTCGCCGATACGCCAGGACGGGACGACTGGCCCGACGATCACATTAGCGCTGCAGGACGAACACGTCCGTATCGGGGGCGGACGGCTCGCCAACGCCGGCCAAGCGCACCACCGGAGAGCGTGTTGCGCTGCCACATCAGACACGATGTCCAAGTCGGAACTCCGGCAAATCATGGGCTTGTACGAAAGATGCCCGCATGTTTGGCGAAATTGCAACAAATCGGGGCAGGCCATTGTAACAATCGCAACCTTTCGTTGCTCGCGAAAACGCGCGTGACGTAAAGTTGCAATGTGTGCCGGAGGGCGGACGGACTGTCCGTTCGGGGGGCATTAACCATTTCTGGGGGTTTTACATGAAATTTCAGCGGAAGAAAGTCGCGACCGCGCTTGGGGTAGGCGGATTTGCACTGCTCGCTGCCGGATCCGTATGGGCACAGGACATCAAAGTAAATGTGACCGGCACCAACATCAAGCGGATCGATACGGAAACCGCGGCGCCGATCGAAACGATCACGCGGGAAGATATCCAGGCGTCGGGTCTGCAGACCATCTCCGACGTCGTCCGCCAGATCACCGCCAACAACAACGGGCAGATCGGCGCCGCGTTCACCAACGGCTTCTCGGCCTCCGGCTCCGGCGTTTCGCTGCGCGGCCTCGGCCCGAACAACACCCTCGTTCTCGTCAACGGTCGCCGTATGGCGAACTTCGGCCTGGCCGATGACGGCCACGCGTCGTATGTGGACATCCAGCAAATCCCGTTCGACGCGGTCGAGCGCATCGAAGTGCTGAAAGACGGCGCCTCCGCGATCTATGGTTCGGATGCCGTCGCGGGCGTGGTCAACATCATCCTGCGCCAGCAATTCACCGGCGTCACCGTGACCGGCACCGGCGGCACCAACTACAACGGCGAAGGCAATCAATACAAGGCGGCCATCACGGCGGGCATCGGCGACCTGACCAAGGACCGGTACAACGCCTACATCACGTTTGACTACCAGAAGCAGGAAGCCTTCCCGATGAACAAGGGGAAGGATTACGTCGGAACCAATAACCTGACGTTCATGGGACTGGCGGACCAGCGTGCCGGCCAGCCCGCGTTGGGGTTCGGCACAGGAAGCCTCAATGGCGTCGTGCGAACAGTGAACCCGGTGACGGGAGCGTTGGTCGGCGGCGGCCCGTATTCGTCGCTGCCCCTGACCGCCTGCGACCCGTCGAACATTGTCAACGGCTTCTGCCGCTACGATGTCAAGGACTTCCTCGACATCATGCCGCAGGTCGAGCGCTTCAACGTGTTCGCCCGTGGCAGCTATAACTTCACGGACACCATCCAGGGCTACACCGAGCTTTCCTATTTCGACGTCAAGACGCACACGCGCAACACGCCGACGTCCGCACGGAATACCTGGTTCAACCCGCAGACCCTCTCGCTGCAGGATTCGACGGCCATCTTCCTGCCGGTTGGGCACCCGGACAACCCGTTCAACGCCCAGAACCTGGGTGCGCGGCTCTATTACACCGATGCCTCCCTCGGCGGCCGCGACGCCGACTACGACACGGCAACGCAGCGATACCTCGCCGGCGTCAAGGGCACGAACTACAGCTGGGACTGGGACGTGGCGGGGCTTTACATCAAGACCGACACCGATGCAACCCGGTTCGGCTTCATGAGCTATGACCGGTTTCAGCAGGGGCTCGCGGGCACCAGCCCCTTTGGCTACTACCGCGTTGGCTCGGCATCATCCGGTTTGAACAGTGCCGATTTCCGGAGCTACCTCGCGCCGCCACGCTCGTGGACGATCACTTCCGAGAATACGATCTTCGACGCCAAGGCGTCGCGCGATCTCTACAAGCTCGAGGGCGGCCAGCTCGCTCTTGCGGTCGGATATGAATTCCGCAAGGAGGAGGTCAACAACCCGGGGACGCCGGGCACCGACACGGGCAACGTGATGGGTCTTGGTTACTCCGCCGCTTTCGGCAGCCGCAACGTCAACGCGATCTTCGCCGAATTGTACGCGCCGGTCCTCAAGAACCTCGAGCTGACGGCCGCCGTTCGCTTCGACGATTACTCCGACGTCGGCAACACGACCAACCCGAAGATCGGCGTCAAATGGACCGTCGTGCCGCAACTGGTGCTGCGTGGCACGTGGGCGACCGCGTTCCGCGCGCCGGGCCTGTACGAGACCAGCACCGCGAATGCGACCGCGGGCTTCGTCACGGCCAGGGACCCGATACGCTGTCCGGTCACCCAAAGTGGAGCGGACTGCAATGCGACGGTGCTGGACATCAATACCGGCAACCCGTTCATCAAGCCCGAGCGGTCCGATACCTGGACGGTCGGCGTGATCTGGGAGCCGGTCCCGGGCCTGTCGGGCACGCTCGATTACTGGAACATCAACACCAAGGACCAGATCACGATCGGCAGTGTCGCGGCGGTTCTGGCTTGCCCGACCTGCTTCCCGGCGGCCACCGTCGGCCGGGATACCAACAACCTGCCGGGCATCCCGAATTCGGGCACGGTGCTTTACGTCTCCACGCCGTTCCAGAATGCCAACACGGTCAAGACCGACGGTATCGACCTCGACGTCGTCTGGAAGCAGAGCCTCAAGGAGTGGGGCACGCTGACCACCGAGCTGCAGTGGACGCACATCATCAACTACAGCCAGACGCTGGCAGGTGTCGAGTACAAGTACGCCGGCACGAGCGGCAACTACGACGTGTCATCGGGTTCGGGTACGCCGGAAGATCGTTTCAACGTGATCATCGGCTGGAACCGGGGTCCGTGGCAGGTGACAGGCACGGTCCGGTACGTGAGCGGCTATGACGAGATCCCGTATCAGGGCGTATCGTCGACCGTCAACGACCCGGATAGCCAATGTCTCGGGCTGCAATATGCGGGGACCAACTGCCGAGTCGCGTCGTTCACCACGCTCGACCTGTCGGCGTCCTACTCGGGCTTCAAGAACTGGCAGATCTTCGGCTCGGTCATCAACGTGTTCAACCGGATCGCGCCCTACGCCCCGGCAGCTGCATACGGGCTCATCAATTACAACTACAACTACGCCTTCTCGGGCGCCACGGGAACCCAGTTCAACCTGGGGGCGCGTTACACGTTCCAATAGCCTTGTGCTGTCGCCCGCGTAGGGCGATATCGAACCCGACATCGGCCGCCAAGGCCGGTGTCGGGCGGCACGCTTAGCAGTCCTAATCCGGCGGCCAACCCGCCGGATATTCATTTCTGGGGTCGCATCTTTGTTGTCGAACCGATATCGAGGAAACACGATGAAGAAGAACTTGGTCGCCATGCTGGTCGCGGCATTCGTGACCGCTGCGCCGGCATGGGCGCAGGACAGGAGTGCCGACGAGGCCGCTATCGCCTCGCTGCGCACTGCGGTGCAGAAGGACAAGCGGGCGTTGGTGGCGTCCACCCTCAACCTGACCGACGCCGAAGCCAAGAAATTCTGGCCGATTTACGATAGTTACCAGCGCGAGTACGACATGCTGAACCGGCGGCTGAATACGGCGCTGGAAGGTCTGGTGGCGCGCGATCGGCCGCTGTCCGACCTTTATGCCAGGAATCTCGCCAACGAGCTCATCGCAGTCGAAGAGCAGGAGATCAAGGCGCGGCGAAAAATGCACAATGGCGTCATGCGGGCGCTGCCGCCGAAAAAGGCCGCGCGATATCTGCAGCTCGAGTCGAAGATACGAGCCGTCCGCGCTTACGACATTGCCGTGGCGTTCCCGCTGGTCCAGTAATACGCCGGCCGGGCGTTCATCCCTCGGGCTTGCAGTTCGGCCGCGCCGCGTCCGTCAGCGCCCAGGCAACGTCCGGCTCGCGCACGCCGACCACATCGATGCGTGCCGGGCTGATGGCAACCTCGATCGGCGCCGCCGGGCTCGCTGCAGCTTTGGCCTGCGTGAGGTTGGCGGGGGCCACGGTATCCAGCGTCGCGGGGAACACGACCATGGCGCCGATGGTGATCGCGGCCATTGCGGCCGCGATCGATCCCAGCGCTGCGCGAGGTATGGACGGTTGGTAGCTGTTCATGGCTTGCTCCTCACTGCTTGGATGCGACCGATCGCGCATCGGGATTCACGGGAGCCGCGCGAGGCGGCGGGTGTTGTTGCTGCTTGGCTGGGGCGATCGTAGGTGCCGGCGGTCAGCGACTCAAGAGCGGCGCGACGGACCCGGCAAATCGCAGAGTGAGGGCGCATCGACGCCGATGAAACGCGAGCCGCCGGGTGCGGTCGAGAGAGGCCTGGCTCGATGACGGGCACGAAGGGGTGACCCGGGTATTAGAGGAATTGCCCTAATACGCCGGTGGACTTTTCTTCCGGTTTTTGTGTAGAATTCGCCGCTTTCGATCGAAAAATCTTGGCCCTGCCTCCGGCGGGGCCAATGCGTTTTGGCGTTATGCGCCCGGCGTTGGGGCTTTCTTGGTGCGACAAGTGGCCGGACATCCTCCGCGTCCGGGTCCTGCACCTGCCAGCCGTAACCGGAGAGCCGGGTCCGCATCCAGTAACCTATCTGGCTGCGGGTTGGGATTCCTGTGGTGCCGTTGGCATCGTCCACAAGACGGGACCCTTGGCAAAATTTCTGACTGAACAACCATCTGTCTGGAGACCACATGTTGAAGAAGATCCGTTTGGCCGCACTGGCCGCGGTCCTGCTGATTGCCGTGGGCGGAGCAGTCATGCCGCAAGTGGCGCAGGCGCAAGCGCAGCCCGCGGCACCCGCCGCACCCGCGGCGCCCGCCGCCGCTCCCCCTGCCGCACCCGCCTCCATGGCGGCTGCCAAGGCGCCCGAAGTCATCGACAATCCTTACGGCCTCGAGGCCATCTGGAAAGGTGGCGACCTGGTCGCCAAGACCACGCTGGCGATCCTGTTCCTCATGTCGCTCGGCAGCTGGTACATCATCATCACCAAGATCTACGAGCAGGCGAAGATGCGCACCCAGGCGAAGGAAGCGCAGAAGAAATTCTGGAAAGCGCCCTCGGTAAAGCAGGGCGCCGAAGGCCTGAAGAAGAGCAGCCCGTTCCGGTTCATCGCCGAATCCGGGCTCGAGGCGACCGGCAAGCATGAAGGCCTCCTCGGCGCAGTCGATCTCAACGAATGGATCTCCATGTCGATCCAGCGCGCGATCGACAACGTGCAATCGCGGACGCAGGATGGTCTGGCCTTTCTCGCAACCGTGGGATCGACGGCGCCGTTCGTCGGGCTGTTCGGTACCGTCTGGGGCATCTATCACGCACTGACCGCGATCGGCATCGCCGGCCAGGCGTCGATCGACAAGGTGGCAGGCCCCGTCGGCGAAGCGCTGATCATGACCGCCATCGGCCTCGCCGTCGCGGTCCCCGCGGTGCTCGGCTACAACTGGCTCGTCCGCCGGAACAAGGCCGCGATGGATCTGGTGCGCGGGTTCGGCGCCGATCTGCACGCGGTGCTGCTGAGCAGTCCGAAGACCGTCGCCGCGGTCAGGGGCTAGATCATGGCGATGAACGTCGGCTCCGCCGACGGCGACGAGGACCAGGTGGTTTCGACCATCAACACCACGCCACTGGTCGACGTGATGCTGGTGCTGCTGATCATCTTCCTGATCACCATCCCGGTCGTCACCACATCGATTCCGGTCACGCTGCCGAAGGAGCGTAACGAGATCCGGGAGACCAAGCCCGAGAACATCGTGCTTTCCGTCGATTCGCAAGGCAGGATCTACTGGAACGATCTGCGGATTCCCACCACCGCGGCCCTGCTCGAGCGGTTGAAGAAGATCTCCGTGCTGACGCCACAGCCGGAGCTGCAGATCCGCGGTGACGGCAAGGCGAAATACGATTCCGTGGGCAAGATCATTTATGCGGCGCAGCGGGCGGGCATCGCGAAAGTCGGCTTTATCACCGAGCCGCCACCGCGCGGCGGAGGCTGACATGCCGAAGGCCTTCGATCGCGAGAGGAGTCAGTCATGGCAATGAACGTCGGCTCGGGCAGCAGCTCGGGCGATCCGGATGTAATGATCGACATCAACACCACGCCGTTGATCGACGTGATGCTGGTGCTGCTCGTCATGCTCATCATCACGCTGCCGATCCAGCTGCATTCCGTCAATCTCAACATGCCGACCGGCAACCCGCCGCCGCCGCTCGTCAAGCCGGAAGTCGTGAAGCTCGACATCGATGGCGCCAGCCAGATCTACTGGAACGGCGAAGTCGTGCCGGATCGCGCGGCACTCGAGGAGCGGATCACCCAGGCTGCCGGCCAATCCGTGCAGCCCGAAGTGCATTTGCGTCCGGACAAGGAGTCCACGTACGAAATCGTGGCCCTGGTGATGGCCTCCGCGCAGCGGCTCGGCCTCACCAAGATCGGCATCGTCGGCAGCGAGCAATTCATCGGCGAGTAGCTCGCCTCGCCAGGCCCATTCGGAACGCTGTCAGCCAATCGGAGTCAATAGCAAATGGATTACGCGCGACAACAACGAGACCCGATGCGGCACATGGTCGGGTTGGGGTTCGTCGTCCTGGTGCACGTGCTCGTCATCTGGGCGCTATTGTCCGGGTTGGGCAACACGGTGATACAGGTGATCAAGAA